>Ga0070698_100008614_pt1 | contig 10992 bp, 9 predicted proteins | sample KBSK1502metaG_FD_65477 | JGI IMG/M metagenome (GOLD analysis project Ga0070698, IMG submission 65477) | Corn, switchgrass and miscanthus rhizosphere microbial communities from Kellogg Biological Station, Michigan, USA - KBS K1-50-2 metaG | ecosystem: Host-associated > Plants > Roots >...
GTGAACGCAAAAATGGGTCCAGCTATTTGGATCCGAGGGATCGGTGGACTTAAACCCGCCCAGGCTGCAGCCCGCGTTGCCATCCAGCCAGACAGTAAACCAGGTCTGGGTTGGCTTGTTATAGAGAACAACCGGATCACCAAAGGTATTGGGAAAAGGACTTTGACCGCTGCCGTTGGTGACTCGTGTGAAAGTGGTGCCACCATCCGTGGAGACCGATACGGTGGAGATGACCAGTGGACTGGCGTTGATGCCTCGTGAATCGTTGTACGCGACCACGATTTCGTTGGGGTCATCCGGGTTGGCGGTACTGAATGTCTCCGATTGAGTGACGTTGGGAAAACTTTCAGCGCCGGTAACCAAATCCACGTCCGTGCTGCCATACACCAGGGGCGCCGTCAGGTTTCGCACAAGCTTCGAGAACGCGCTGGAATTAGCCAAACCTGTTTCAGGGTCGCCACCCTTTGCCAGGCCGCAGTGAATCATGATCGCGCCGGCCCGGAAGTTCTCCTGCTTGTCGATGCCGAGCTCATGAATCTTGGAACAGTCAAACATGGCGGGAACGAGCGGGTCGATGGATCTGGTGGTAACGCTATACTTCTGCTGCGCTTGTACGGAGAACGCGCCAAAGCCCAGCAATGCCAGAGAGACACCAGCCAGGCCTATAAACAGGCCGATTAAGACACGCAGATTAAAGAAGGCTGATTGTGAAGTGGATTTCTTTTTCATGGGATCAGTTTGGAGCTCTTCCTTTCTTTTCCCCGCTGGGTTGATTCTCCCGAATTGCGGGTCCGGATAAGACGAAGAACCGAAGCGGGGGTGGAGTCCTCCGCTGATTCAGATCCGCTTAATCGACCCGAGTTTGAAGAAATCTCGCCAGCCTGTCAAGCCAATTCGCCGCAAGTGCGAATCGCAAATTCGAGCTCCAGAAATGCAGTCAGCTTTTCTTCGCTACGAGCGACAAGGCGCTTTCCGTTGTCCCGATGCGCGTCAACAATCCAGATCGCTCCCCCGTTGGAATCAATCGCGGAGACACAGCCCCAACTCCAACCGGCTTTGCTGAGATTGTCAGCGATACTTCTCAGTAATTCACGCCCGGTCGAATTATGCCTCTTTCCCAAGCGACGAATAGCGGCACTGCTCTGGGCGCCGTCTATACGGCTTCATCGCAGCGTCTCTCGGAAGAAAGCAACCACGGTGCGATTGAACTCCTTGTGGAATGCCAAACGGTCTACACCAGGCGGGTCTTCACAAATAGCGGGAACGGTTTTTGCGAGCGTCGCGCTGCATGGTGCAAGGAAAACGAAGTGGTCAGCGCCCGGAACAACTCGCTCCTGCGGAGGAGTCGGAAGTTCACTGCGAACGACAGCACTATTCCAAAGATCGGGTGCTTGACGGTCTTTTTCGGCGCGCCACAGCAGGATTGGAATTTTGACTTCGCTCAATCCGCCAGATCCGAATAAATAGCTCACGGCCGGCGCCACCACAGCCGCCGCTTTGATGCGCGGATCGTGGACCCAAGCTGGCCGTCCGGAAGCCGGTTTCAACTGATCGCCATGGCGCTGTGTAATGAAGCTGCATTCCGGTGCTTCTGGCCGGGTGGAGCAAAGCTGAGCCATTCGTGACAAATCCGGCATGCCTCCTACCTCCACTAGTGCCGTGAATCCTCCCAAGGAAAATCCAAAGATGCCGATGCGCTTCGTATCGACGTGTGAGTGCCCCGTCCATGCTGAAATCATGTAGTCCGCCAGGCATTTGACCTGCCGGGGACGATCGACGAGGTCTATTTGGTTCCCCGCGTAGCTCTGGTCCACGTAATTGTCACCTGTATGCGTAAGGGCGCCAACCACAAAACCTGCTTCGGCTAGCGCCAGGGCCGTGTCGTAGTGACTTGCAAAAGAACCCGAGTTGCCATGCGAAATCAGGACTAGCGGCAGGAGAGTGCCGGTAACCTCTCCATTTACGGCGACGACTTGCGTAAACATCCCAAGCGGGCGGGATTCAGCAAATGACCTGCTCGGATACCAGATAGCGACAGCAAGAGGCTTGCCTTGGTTGTCAGGAACTGTCACTTGCTGAAATCCCACGGACGCGTAACACGACACCGCGCCCATCAGGAAGATCGCTAACGAAAGGGTGCCAGCATTTGTAATCTTCACACCTCCATCAAGTCTTTGTCCATTACGGAAGCGCTTCTTTGGAAACACAGGCTCAACTCCGGCTGCCTCAAAAACTTTCCAGCGCCAGCGATGCGGTTTGATTTCAAAGACTCTCATTTGAGATCGCCGGTGGATAACTGGAGTGACTGGTTCGCCTGAGCCGCCAGGCCGCGAGCAGCACAATAATAAGTGTTACCGCTAGCACAGCGCATGTGATCACGAAAGGCTGGTCGACACCCGTCTCCGCAATCGGCCGCGCGGTGAAGTTGCCCGCGATGCCGGTCCACCAATAAGCAAACAGCCCGATGTCCATTACGACGTGGCCGATCATGCTTGGAATAAGAGATCCCGACGACCACGCGAGAAGCCCAAGCAGCACACCCGCGCCAAACACGATGGGAACCATGCCAATCATCGCCCAAGCTTTGGTGAGATGTAAAAGCGTGAAGAAAAACGAAGACACGAGAATCGCGATCGTTGCGCCACGACATTGCTCGATTGGGTGCTGCATATAACCACGAAACCCTACTTCTTCGCAGATCCCTGCCGATGCGGCCGAAACCACGACAGCGATCCACCTCATCGGCAATGAGGGAATGAATGACAAATCGTAACCGCGCCGGAATGCCACAGCGGGGAATGGCACGAAGCGGAATAGCAACACAATCGCCGCGTGAATCGTGGCTGCGAAAAAGACTGCGCCGATCACACCCCAAAAACATTGCGTGGCTGAGAGCCTAGCGCTCCGGAAAGCGCGACGACGAGCAGCACGCGTTCTGTGCGGAGGACCTCCGCCACTCGCCCACCAGATATAAAGCGCAAGAAAAACCACCTCCACACTTGCAGCGACCGGCACGCCAACACTTAAGAATAATAGGGGCCACACATTGGCGGGGACGAGAGCAATGACGATTCCGGCGATGATGGCCCGGAATGAAACGGGCAATGTCGCCCAAAGGCTGGGTCGACTCTCTTGCGCTGTCACCGTCGCTCCCTCACTTCGCCTAACGAGACCATAAGATCAACGCCTGCACGCGGGAGGAACTGACTACGCGAAGACTACGCATCGGAGCGGCCAGCGGTTGACTGCATCGCATTTTAGACGTCACTCAGCGCAACTTCAGTCAGTAGTGCGAGCTGATTGCCGTCGGGATCAACAAACTCCGCCAGCCAGGTTGCCGATTTGGCGGATCGATTTATGACGTGCGGAGCCGCCTTGAATTGAACTCCCTGAGCACTCAGGGAGGCGTAAACAGCTTGAATGTCTTTCACAGCGAAGTAAATCGCCGAGCCTCTTTGCACCTTCTGCCCAGCGGGAGTGACACCCACGAGCAAGCGAACGGTTCCGCATTGAAAGAATGCCATTTGGGGAGGCGCAGTGAATAGCAGATGCAGTCCGAGAACGTCGCGATAAAACGCCACGCCTCGTTCAAAATGATCAATTGGAATGAGAAACTGCGTAATAGTTGCGTCTGCAAGATTCATTTTTTCTCCGTGTTCATTCACTAAGCGTTCATTCCGTCTAACGAGAACAAGATCCGCTACGCCTTCCTGGCATGTCGATCATGACCCGGCCAATCGTTCCATAAAAAACTCCGCTTTCCCCGAAGCCAAGATACCAATCGCCCGCACGGGTTTCAGTCAAACCTTGGCTGGAAAAAAAATGGCCCAAACCCCTCAACGCCGTGTTTGCCGCCATGCGGCGCGAGTAGCATCGACATTAGGACCGCGAAACCCACGGCTAAGAGTGTCCGCCTCATTGTTGTGCGCGCTGTCCTAACGATTCCGGTCGCGTGCTACAAGCAAAAACCCCGTCCACGGACATTGACGGACAAGTGCGAAAATCACCGCACGTTTTCTGACTTTTCGTTCTGACTTATGGAATTAGAGGCTCGATGTTAACCTCTTTTTCATAGGTAAATCAGCGGGTGAGGGGAATCGAACCCCCGTGTGCAGCTTGGGAAGCTGCCGTTCTACCATTGAACTACACCCGCATCGGGACTTTAGATTTTAGATTTTCGATCGCTGAATGCAAACGAAACAACTACAATCACTGCCAGGAGATCACGTCGTCGGAGGCGTTGAAATCTGTGCCCTGAGCAATATCCTTGCCTAACGACCAGGCGATTACTCCGATGTTCAGTGTTCCAGGTCCGGCACCTGTGCCGGCGGTATAAGGGTTTGGGCTAATGGCGTTATTGTAACCGCCGTCGATTTCGACATCGTAGGGGGTCCCATAAGGATCGTAATAGTTGCCGTCAATGGCGCTCACGCCAGATCGCCTGTTGTTAGCCGTGTCATTCTTCACATAGGGCGGCGAAATAAAGACGATGATCCGAGGGTTAGCCGCATTGTTCGCATTCATCGTGCCGGCATTCACGCCGCGCAAAGTATAGAATAGTTCCGAGTTTGATGGCGGGTTCGAGTTTCCTGCAGGTCCGTAAATGAAGTCACCCGTTGTTCCGGTGGGGAGGGGATATCTGCCATATTCAGTGTAGTACGCGTTCACTGCATTAACGATTTGGGTGAGGTCATTTTTAGCCTGGGTTCTCTTGGCTTGATCCTGCACGGCGTGAAAGGCGGGGAAGAGCAGCCCGATCAAGATCGCGATGATCGCAATAACCACCAACAGCTCGATCAAGGTGAAAGCGGAGGAGTTTTTCTGCATTGGGGCCGGATTATGATGTGCCGAAGCGCTTTTCACAATCATTTCGTTGCAGCTGTAGAGGCGCTAGCCGCGGCGAGCGCAATATAGATTTCACAGCCCATGTGCCTGCCGCTAGGGGCTCGCGGCATTTTCTCATGCCTTCATGAACAGTTGTTGCTCATTCGAACCAACCGTCCATTGCTTCATGAATATCTCCCCATTTAATTGAGCATTTGCGATGGACAATCTCTTCATCGAGCCACACCAAGTTCAAGACGCGCGCCCCACCAGCCGGTGAAACGATGACGACCTTTAGACGTTGGTCCTCCAAATCGGATGCGGCCCACGCGAACAATTCGCGTTTTGAGGACGGAACCGAGTAACTCGATCCAGAAGGTGACACGTACCCTTCGTAAGTTTCCAACTTATGTTCGCAGATTAGATCTTCAGAAAACTTCCATGTTTCTGTCGCCGACTTGAGCAAAGCGGCTGCCATCCCTTCCTGTGACATTCGCATCCATCCGCCGAATACCTTGATTGCGTTCCAGCCTGCCCAATCGGAGGAGCCTGCAGTGTTTCGGGTCAACACGATTGAGGCATAGAGCGCGGCGTCGTCCTTTGAGAAGTCGAGCTGCTGTTCGAGAATCCCCGCAAAATCTGAGAGGCGCACATCCTGAAGGACACTGCGCAACGTCCCGATATCGGTAAAGGTTTTCACTCGCTCTCTTTTTACTTTGTAACAGTTTTTACATTTCTAACTCATTCCCATTTCTTCATCTGTTCTGGAAATGGACATTGAGCGCAATCGGAATTATCGCGCATGCAAAAGTCCTCGTAAATCTGAAGCAAGCCCTGCTGGTGCGCGACGGTTTTCAGGAATTGTTTCCGGCGCGGATCGTTTCCAAAAAGACGTGTGGCCCCTGTTTCGAGTCGGCGATTCGATAATTGCGCCGGAAGCTTTGCATACTCGGTCCACAGATTTTTCCCGAGCGACGCCGAAGGATCACGATCGTGCGCCAGCCAAAACGGAAACAACACATTGGCCAGGATGTCGGCAACGCGCGCTTCGCCAATCAGTGCCATTTTTTTTGGCGCAGCTTTGGAAGTGAGCGTGTAGTGAAAATTCCAAAACGGATGCTCGATCGCTTGAAAGAAATATTTTGCCGCGCTGACACTGCTTTTACCCGAGGCGCGCTGAAGACGAGGCCAATCGCGCGCGAGGATTGCCAGTGCCGCCAACCGGCGCTGCGGATGATTCAATGGCCGTGTACTGCTGAGGTACCAGATTTTGCCTGGCAAGATTAGCCGCTGCAACTCGTTACGATGCGGCCACCAGCGGTCCCATAATTGGCGCACATATTCGCGTGTCGATTTCTTGTAGACATCGAGATCGGCGGCTTGCAGGAAGCCAGCCACGCCAAACAACAAGGATTCAATGTCCGACGTGGCTTCGCGCAACGATTTCAATGGCAGCCGCTGCGTGATCAGCGTGAAAGGCAGCTTGTTTTCCTTGTAACCAAGCGCGGCTGCAAGCTCCTGAAAGAGCACTTCATCGCGTCCCCGACTGTCAATTTTTTGGCGAATGCGCGCAGCCTTTTGGCGCAAGCGAAATTGCGCCGCTGCGTCCAGCACGGAGCCGACGCGTTCTTCAGGCAAATCTTTGAGCGGCGCCTGACAACGACCCGGTCGCGCCAGCGGAATATTCGCACTGAACGCGTCTGGTAGAACTGCCGGATCAATAAGAACCTGCGGCACGTTGCGGTTCGCTTTCGTTCGCGTGAAAAATTCGCGGTCGCCTCTCTCGACAAACACGTGCAACACAGTCTCGTCAAAGGCCGGATTGGTCGCGTGCCCGTGCGTTTCCCAGCTGCGATCCAGAAGATCGATCTCGATGCAACCGCGAATCGGATCACCGCCGTTGATTCGAATCGCAGCATCACGAAAGTCCGGTCCAGCTTCGCGATTCCACCTGCCAAATTGGACGATCTCGATTTCACCTCCGGCGGTGCTGACGAAATACTTGCCGAAATCTCCAGCAAACCAGCGAGCTTGCAGCTCCAGCTCCGATGGAATTTGCGGCGAGACAAACAGTGCCCGTTCACAAACACGATCGGTATCGCGTAATTGTGCGTAACGATCGGCGAGAGTCGTCACGCGAGGATTATGAGAACGGCTGCCCGAAATGTCACGCGTGAGGTCGCGCACGTATGTTGTAACACGCGCGTTTCTGCTTTCCTGGCAGCACAGCTACCAGCTTGTGCTCAGCAACTAAAAAGCGCTACCCAATCGGACTCACAGATTCTGCCGGGACTTGCTCCGCTATCGCGGGTTCGCTGAGCCGGCGGCGCAAATCCGCGACGATCTGCTCGACCAAGGCCGCATGCGGTCGCGCGAAGACGAACAAATACCTCGGGCCTTTTCCAGCCTCTGGAAAAATGACAAGGTTCTCGGCAAGAAATTTCGGTTCGCGAGCGACGTTTAACCCCTCCAGATCGATTGCGCGCGCGACTGGGCGCCCACCTTTTCGTGCGACAAAAATGAGTCTGCGCGGCTCTTCATTCGTGGCGACAAGAGCGCCGAACAAATTCGCTGGAATCCGCTGGCCGCGTCCGCTGACGCATGGCGCAGCCCACGCGATCGTTTCGCCCAGAACATTTTCGCCACCGAAAACGGGTGCTAGCCGCGCCGGCAGTACCGATGGTAATTTCACAGGCACGTCGCGATCGGCCGGTCCATTCAGTTTTCTCCAGGCCAGCCATATCTTTACTTTCATCGCGCGCAAAATCCTTGGCGCAAAGTAGAAGAACGCGCCGATGCAGATTAGAAAGATGACCAGGGCAAGAATGGGATTGAAATGCACGAGGGCAAGGCCACCGAGCACCGCAGCATCCTCGCCCAGACTCAACCCGATATTTGAAAATGGTTCCGGCGACGAGTTACTGGCGAGCCGTGTAGCCGCCTTTGCGGTATGCGCCACCAGGCTGGTGCCACCCGCGAGCAACGCTACAATTACGGTGTACGCGGGACTTGGATGGCCGAGGACCTGAATTGCAAGCAGCGCGCCGCCGATGGGACGGATCACAGTGTGAACGGCGTCCCAGACCGAATCGACCCACGGAATTTTATCCGCGAAGAATTCCAAGAAATACAGAATACCGGCAATTGTGATGATCCACGGGTGACCGAGGATCCCGAGCGATTGGTACTGCGGCGCAAGCGTGATCCAGTGAAAGTGAATTGCGAGGCCGGTGACGAAAACTGTCAGGTAAAGATTAATCCCAGCCAGCGCGGCAAGACCCAAAGCGACCGCAAGCAGATCAAGTCTTTCCACGAGGATACTATACAACGCAGTTACAAGGTTAAAAGAGTTACAAAGGGGCCCGTTTTAACCTGCCTCAGGCGGGTAGCATTTGTAACGTTTCTAACTTCGCTGATAATCTGCGCCATGCTCGATATTCGCCTGATTCGGGAGAAACCAGATTTTGTTCGCGAGCGCCTTGCCACGCGGGGTGGAGGGGACGAAGCCAAGATTGATGAGGTGTTGCGTGTAGACGTCGGGCGACGCCAAACTGAAACTGCGCTGCAGCAATTAAACGCTGATCGCAAACGATTGAGCAAGGAAATCGGCGGCAAAAAGTCGCGCGGAGAACCGACGGACGAACTGGAGCAGCGCGTGCGCGGGTTCGGCGAAGAGATTGGCGACCTAAGTGCGCAGGCAACCGCTGCTGAGGAGAAGCAAAATGATTTGCTTCTTCGGATCGCGAACTTGCCGCATGAAAGCGTTCCCATCGGTAAAGACGCTGCCGCGAATCGCGTGGTGCGCACCTGGGGCGAGAAACCGCGACTAACCAAACCGGCCGACCATGTCACACTCGGCACGAAACTAAATCTCTTAGATATGGAACGCGCCGCGAAATTGAGCGGTAGCGGTTTTATTTGTTTCACCGGTGCGGGCGCGAGGCTGGAGCGCGCGCTGATCAATTTCATGATCGATTTGCACACGCGAGAGCATGGTTACACCGAAATCAGTCCGCCGTTTCTGGTTCGGCGCGATTGCATGGTCGGCACATCGCAGCTGCCGAAGTTTGAAGCGGACATGTACGGTTTGGAGGAGAATCAGGTCTTTCTAGCACCAACTGCAGAGGTTCAACTAACGAACCTGCATCGCGATGAAATTGTCAGCGCAGCCGATCTTCCCACGAAATTCGTTGGCTATGCGCCATGTTTCCGGCGCGAAGCTGGCGCGGCGGGCCGCGAAACCCGTGGCATTCTTCGGGTGCATCAATTCGACAAGGTGGAGCTGGTCAAAGTCACGGCACCTGAAAAATCGTATGACGAACTGGAATCGCTCACGGAAAATGCGGAACGCGTATTGCAACTGCTCGGGTTGCATTATCGAGTGGTCGAGCTTTGCACCGGCGATTTGGCTTTTTCGGCGGCCAAAAGCTACGACATCGAGGTCTGGTCGCCCGGGCAGGATGCTTACCTGGAAGTATCTAGTTGCTCAAACTGCGAAGATTTCCAAGCGCGCCGGATGCAGCTTCGATTCAAAGATCGCGATGGGAAAAATCGGTTCTGCCACACGCTGAATGGCTCTGGCGTGGCGCTGCCCAGGTTGTTCGCAGCGTTGACCGAGAGCTATCAACAGCCGGACGGTTCGGTGCAGATTCCGGAAAAATTGCAGTCCTACTTCGGTGCGGAAAAGATCGAATGACGAAGCACGAATGACGAATGTCGACGGAATGATCGAATGCCGAATGCCGAACAAGGCGCGCCGTTTTCGTTTCGTGATTCGGGTTTCGTCACTGCTGCAGACCGGGTATTCCAAGGCCCCCGGTGATTTTACTCATCTCTGATTGGGCGAGCGCTTTTCCTTGCTCCACCGCCTGCTGGACCGCGCTGAGGACCATTTCTTCGAGAAATTCCACGTCATTTGGATCAACGACTTCTTTTTCGATCTTGATGGCGAGAACGTCACCGGCGCCGTTTGCTGTGGCTTTCACTTTTCCGCCACCCGCGCTCACTTCGACAGTTTTGCTTTCGAGCTCGGCCTGCGTTTTGGCCATTTGCTCCTGCATCTTCTGCGCCTGCTTCATTAGCTTGTTTAAGTTCATGGTGTTTGCGTTGCTACGCCCGGGCGATGGCGCTTTAGCTTTCCTGGACTATCTGAGCATTGAACAACCCGATCGCTTCTTCGATAAGCGGATCTCCTTTCAAATTTTCAGATTGAGAACCCTCGGAAGCCGGTTTCTGTTTGGAAGGAAGTTCTTCTCTGACGGTAAGCTTCACACTCCAGTCCGTTCCGGTGACCTCATGGAGCAATGTCTCAAGAAATTTGCGATTGGCTTGCGTTCCCAGGATATCCATCATCGCTTTGTCGCCAGGCGCGAAACCAAGCTGGAAATTGCGCCCTTCGATCCCAAGGACGTGGGCCGCAGTAGCAGAATTTCGCACGAAGGCCTTTTGCGCGGGAATTTTGACCAGGGCCTGTTGCCAAAGCTCATTCGCGTCCGGTGAAGTTTCGGCTACGCGGGGAGCGCTCTTGTCGTAGCCGCTGTCGGTGACTGCAGCTGCTGTAGTGGCAGCCGTGTCGGCTGCGTGCTTCCCGGATGCAGGCGGCACGCCTGCCACCACAGATGGAGATTGTTTTTGTGAAACAGATTTTTCATCACGTAACTGGCTGAGTTTTTCGAGTACCTCATCCAGCGTTGCCTGTCCCAGGCTTTGAATCGCCTTGATGATTGCCACTTCGAAATGCAACATTTTGTTGGGCACCCATTTCATCCGGCCTTCAGCGGCGGCAAATTGATCGATCAGTTCAAGCAAGCGGTCCGTCGTGAGCAGCTCGGCATGTGCCGCCAGTAATGTTTCCACATCAGCCTCGACATCTTCCTTGAGCGCATCCGGCTTTGCTTTGAATACGAGCAGGTCGCGCAGGTAAGCGATCAAGTCCGACATCAGTCGCATCATGTCCTTGCCGGCTTCGCTCTGTTGATGCAACAGATCGATCGCGTCCGGAGTTTCACGTCGCAAAATCCGCCCGGTAAGATCGACAACGGTTTGTTCGCTTGTGAATCCAAAAACATCGAGCACATCGTTCTCGCTGATTTTCTCTCCGCAAAATGCAACGAGCTGATCGAGCATCGATTCCGCGTCGCGCAGCCCCCCCTCGGCTCCACGCGCAAT
>Ga0070698_100008615_pt1 | contig 10991 bp, 11 predicted proteins | sample KBSK1502metaG_FD_65477 | JGI IMG/M metagenome (GOLD analysis project Ga0070698, IMG submission 65477) | Corn, switchgrass and miscanthus rhizosphere microbial communities from Kellogg Biological Station, Michigan, USA - KBS K1-50-2 metaG | ecosystem: Host-associated > Plants > Roots >...
GGTGTGCACTACGCGGCGGGGTGCCAGGGCAGCGGTGTGGCGATGGCCACCTACCTCGGCTACCAGACCGCGCTCAAGATCGCCGGGAAGTCGGTCGCGCCGTGCGCATTCGATGCGCTGCCATTCCCCACGCGCCCGACCTATACCGGTGATCCGTGGTTTCTGCCCGTCGTTGGGAGCTACTATCGTCTCCGCGACTGGCTCGAACGGCGGCTCGCCGCGTGATCGCTTGCGCCGTCTACCGGACGAAGAGACGCCGCTCGAGTCGAGTGAGGCGCTCGGCGCCGCTCTCGGTGACGAGGACGGTCTCGCTGAAGGCCATGCCACGCGCGCCGATGTACATGTGGAACACCATGCCGGGCTCCAGCACCCACTCGGCGGTGGGCAGGAAGGCCCGGGTGAAGTCGCTCGTCCGCGGCGGGTGCGTCGCGCCGTAGTAGCCGAGCGTGTAACCGGTGAAGTTGTCGTAGCTCGCGCGAAGGCCCGCACCCAGGACACGCGCGCGACACACGTAATCGACGTCCCGCGCCACCGCGCCTGGTTTCATGGCCGCGATCTGGTCGTCCTGGATCTCGATCAGTCGCGCCGCCGTGTCCGTCTGCTCGGCCGACGGCGGGCCGATCACCGTCGGCCGCATGAGCCGGGCGCTATAGCCGTTGACGGAGGGGACCAGCTCCATGTGGAGGAGGTCCCCCCGGCTCAGCTGGTGGTCGCCGAGGAGACCGTGGAGCGTTCCCGAGCGCCCGCCGGCGGTGATCGGGCCGGTGTGGGCGGTGTCGGCCCCGAGGCGAAGAAAGGTCCCGCTGGCCGCAACCGCGGCCGTGCGCTCGCTCCGGCCCTCCCCGACCGCGGCGACGGCGTCGCGCATCGCCTGATCGGCAATGCCTGAGGCTTGACGGAGGTACTCAATCTCGCGCGGCGATTTCCGGAGCCGCAGCTCGCGGAGCACCGTCGCGAAATCCACGAGCGTGGCGCGCGGCAGCGCCCGCCGCAGCGCCTCGTAGGTCTGCACGGTGAGGTAGTGCGAGTCGGTCTCGACCCCGAGGCGAACGGCCGCCCAGCCCCGTGCGGTGATGGTCCCGACGACGGCCTCGACCGGGTCCTCGCTATCCGGGAAGCAGACATGGTCGCGCAGCCAACTCCGCTCCAGAAACGCCGGCTCGTCGAGTTGGCGGAACACCATCACGGGGTCGCCGTCCGACGGCACGAGGCAACCGTGATACCGCGACCCCGAGGCGTGCCACCCCGCGAGGTAGGCGAGGTGCTCCATCTCGTCCACGAGCAAAACATCGATGCGACGGGCGGCCATCTCGTGGCGCACCGCCCGCAGACGGCCCTCATACTCGGCCCGCGGGAAGACAAGCCGTGTGTCGTCGTTCACGTTCGGACCTCCCCCTCGACCAGGGTCGGAGCTATGCCAAGGTCGCAGCCATGATAGTAGGCGCGCGCGTCAGTCGCAATCGCGCCAGCTCGGGACGCTCGTCCCATCGCGCAGCACCGCGCCGGCCACCGTCGGGAGGTCGGCTTGACAGCGGGCGAAGCGGCATGCTACCACCGGACACACTCTGCGAGCGTGTGAGACGCCGAACACACTCGAGCTGCACACGTGGAAGGCAACCGACGACGCCTGCACGTCTAGCCGCGGGCCGGAGCATCACCACTCGCAAGGAGGACAGGATGACGGATCGCATCGACGAACACGGCGGGAGACCAGCCCTCGGCCCTGACGGCGGATCGGACGTGCGGTTCACGCGGCGGACCTGGTTGACGGGCGCAGCAGCCGTGGCCGCGACGGCCACCGGCCCGTTCGTCTGGACACGACGAGCGGGGGCGGCGGCTAAGGTCGTCATCCGAACAATCGGCGGCGCCTACGAGGAGGCCAACGTGAAGGCGATCTTCGAGCCCTTCACGAAGGCGACGGGGATCGAGGTTGTCAAGGCGCCGGCCACCCTCGGCAAGCTCCTGGCCATGTTCGAGGCGGGGAGCATGGAGTTGGACCTCGTCGACGCGGGCGAGCTCGGCATGCTCTCGCTCAGCCAGAAGGGCGCGCTGGACAAGATCAACTACAAAGGCTGGAAGCTCACCAACCCCGAGGACATGGACCACCGACGGGACGACATGGTGGCCGACATCTACTTCTCGACGGTCCTCGGCTACAACACCCAGGTCTTCCCGACCGGCAAGCACCCGAAGAACTGGGCCGAGTTCTGGGACGTGAAGAAGTTCCCCGGCCCCCGGACGCTCACCGACCTGGCCGCGGGAGCGGTCGACCTGGAGTTCGCGCTGCTCGCCGACGGCGTGCCGAAGGACAAGCTCTATCCGATCGACCTCGACCGCTCCTTCAAGTCGCTCGACCGCGTACGCCCGTCGATCCGGAAGTTCTGGGACACCGGGGCCCTGTCGGCTCAGATGCTCGCGGACAAGGAAGTCGTGTTGGGATCGATCTGGAACGGGCGGCTTCAGGCCATCGCCGACAAGGGTGCTCCGTTGGCGATCGAGTGGAACGAGGCCGCGCTCCAGGTGCAGTTCTGGGGTCCCTTGAAAGGGGCCAAGAATGCCGAGAACGCCCAGCGCTTCATCGACTTCGCCTGCCAGCCGCAGATTCAGGCCGCTCACGCCGGACTCATCCCCTACGGGCCCACGAATCGGCAGGCCTTCAAGCACATCCCGGCCGACGTGGCGGCGCGGCTGCCGTCGAGCCCCGAGCACAAGCCGAAGGCGTTCCTCCACAGCGCCCAGTGGTGGGCGGACAACCGGTCGAAGGTGAGCGAGCGCTGGTCGCAGTGGCTCCTGCAGAAGGGGTAGGTAGCGGGGCCGAAGTTCGACTCCACGAGCTGACGAAGACCTTCGGGTCGGTGGTCGCGGTAGAGGACGTCTCCGCGACCATCGACCCGGGCTCGTTCTTCACGCTGCTCGGCCCCAGCGGCTCGGGGAAAACGACCACCCTGATGATGGTGGCGGGCTTCGCCTACCCCACCCGAGGCGAAGTGTTCGTGGACGGAAGCCCGGTGGCCGGCCTACCACCCCAAAAGCGCGACCTCGGCATGGTCTTTCAGAGCTACGCTGTGTTCCCGCATTTGTCCGTCTTCGACAACATCGCGTTCCCCCTGGAGATCCGGCGGGCGCGGCGGGCCGAGATCCGCCAGCGAGTGGGCGAAGCGCTGGAGCTGGTGCGGCTTCAAGGCTACGACCGGCGGCTGCCGCGCCAGCTCTCGGGCGGTGAGCAGCAGCGAGTGGCCCTGGCCCGGGCCCTCGTATTCCGTCCCCGGGTCCTCTTGATGGACGAGCCGCTCGGGGCGCTCGACAAGAAGCTTCGGGCCCACATGCAGCTCGAACTGAAGCACATCCAGCGGCACCTGCACGTGACGGTGATCTACGTCACCCACGATCAGGAAGAAGCACTCACGATGTCCGATCGCGTGGCGGTGTTGCACCGCGGGCGGATCGAGCAGATCGGCACGCCGACCGAGCTGTACGAGGCACCGGCCAGTCGATTCGTGGCGGACTTCCTCGGCGAGTCGAACTTCGTGGACGGCGTGGTCGTCGGCGTATCCACCGCCGGCCGCTGGCTGGTCCGCGCGGCTGGCGGGCTCGAGTTCCGCGGCGTCGGCGCGGCGCCGCTTCAGGCGGGCCAGGCGGTGACCGCGGCCATCCGGCCCGAGAAGCTCGTGCCGCTGGAGGAGCCGGCCGTCGTGACGGAGACCGACGCGGTCAACACGTGCAAGGGTATGGTCGAAGAGGCGATCTACGTGGGCGACGCGACCCGATACCGGGTGGCCCTGGGCGCCGACGGCGCGGTGACGGTGAAGGTGCCGAACCGCCTGGGCCTGCGCCAGCACGCCGAGGGCGACGCTGTGGCGCTCGCCTGGTCGCCCGACGAGACGCGGCTCTTTGCCCGCGGCGAGGCATGAGCTCCACGCCCGTGGCGGCGTCCGACGCGTCGGAACCGGTCGATGCGTCGCTCGCACCCGAGCGACGTGACACCGTCCGCTATCTGCTCGTCCTGCTCCCGGCCGCCCTGGTGCTGCTGGCGCTGTTCGTGTACCCGCTCCTCGGCCTTGTCGACCGGAGCGTCTACAAGCGCGGGGCCGGATACACCCTGGAGTTCTACGGCCAGATCTGGCGGGTCCCGGTCTATCTCCAAGTCATCGGGCGGACGTTCCGGACCTCTGCCCTCGTGACGCTCATGTGCCTGGCCCTCGGCTATCCGCTCGCCTACCTGCTGGCCACGCTGCGCCCGCGGGTGGCCCGCCTGCTGATGATCGTAGTGATCCTGCCATTCTTCACAAGCATCATCGTGCGGACCTACGCCTGGATGGTCCTGCTCGGGCGCAACGGGGTGGTGAACCAGTACCTGACGTGGCTCGGCCTCAGTGACACGCCGCTGCCGCTCCTCTACAACCAGGGCGGCGTCCTTATCGGCATGACCTACGTGCTCCTCCCCTACATGGTCTTGACGATCTACAGCGTCATGCAGGGGATCGAGCCCGCGTTCATCCGCGCCGCTCACAGCCTTGGAGCATCGCGCTGGCAGGCCTTCCGGCTGGTATTCCTGCCGCTGTCACTCCCCGGGATCGCCGGGGGCACGCTCCTGGTGTTCATCCTCAGCCTGGGCTTCTTCATCACGCCGGCCCTGATGGGCGGGCCCTCGGACGTGATGATCGCCATGCTCATCGAGCGAGAGGTCGAGTTCACCCTCAACTGGTCCTTCGCCTCGGCGCTCGCGGTGATCCTCCTGGTGCTGACCCTGATCGGGTTCGTCGGCTACAACCGAATCGTTCGCCTCGAGCGTGTCTTCGAGGCGCGCAGTTGATGGGCGACGAAGGCCAGCGGACGGGGCCGGGCGCCGTGGCGGTGGCCGCGCTCGCCGGCGCCGTGCTCCTGTTCCTCATCGCCCCGGTGGTCATCATCCTGATCGTCTCGTTCAGCGGCGCCGACTACCTGCGCTTCCCGCCGCCCAGCCTGTCGCTCCGGTGGTACCAGCGCTTCTTCGGCATTGCCGCCTGGCGGCAGGCCATCGGGGTCAGCACCCAGGTCGCGTTCCTCACCATGGTGTTCGCCACCGCGCTCGGGTTCCTCGCGGCGCTGGCCCTGGTGCGTGGCCGCTTCCGTGGCAAGGGGGCGATCTACGCGTTCCTGCTCTCACCGATGATCGTGCCGACGATCATCACGGCGATCGGCCTCTACTTCTTCTTCGTGCGGCTCAAGGCTACCGGCAGCATCTTGGCGATGGCCTTGGGCCACACGGTGCTGGCGCTGCCCGTCGTAGTGATCATCATCGCCGCCACCCTGCAGGGGTTCGACGTCCGGTTCGAGCAGGCCGCGCTCAGCCTTGGGGCGAGCCGGTTCACGGCGCTCCGGCGGGTGACGCTGCCGCTCATCATGCCCGGCGTTCTGTCGGCGGCGCTTTTCGCGTTTCTCACCTCGTTCGACGAGCTGCTGATCCCGCTGTTCCTCTCCGGAGTCGAAGTCCAGACGCTGACCGTGAGGGTGTGGAACAGCCTCCTCCTGGAGGTCGATCCGACCATAGCCGCGGTCAGCTCGTTCCTGATCGGCGTCACTACCGCCGTCCTCGGCGCCAGCGCCCTGCTGCGGGGGCGCGGCGAGACGCCGGGGATCTGAGGTCCCGCCCATGGCCTTGCACTTCAACAAGACGGAACTCGCAGACCGGCGGCGTCGCACCTGCCGGGCGATGATCGCGCGCGGCCTCGAGGGGCTCCTGCTCTTCCGGCAGGAGAGCATGTACTACCTGACCGGCTACGACACGAGCGGCTACAGCATGTTCCAGGGCATGTACCTGGGCGCGGACGGCTCACTGGCCCTCTGCACGCGCTCGGCCGACCTCCGGCAGGCGCACATCACGTCCGTCGTCGAGGACGTACGGATCTGGCGCGACCGGCAGGGGGCGACCCCGGGCGAGGATCTTCGCGACATGCTGGAGAGCCATGGGTGCCGCGGCAAGCGGATCGGCGTCGAGTATCACGCGTACGGGCTGACCGCGCAGCGAGGCCAGATGGTCGACGCTGCCCTCCATGGCTTCTGCCGCACCGAGGACGCGAGCGACCTCGTCCGGCTCCTGCGCCTTGTCAAGAGCCCGCCGGAGCTCACGTACGTGCGGCGCGCTGGTCAGCTCGCGGACGCGGCGCTGGCGGTGGCCAACCGGCTCACGGTGCCGCGCGCGGCGCCCGGAGCGATCTACGGTGAGATGATGAAGACCATCCTGTCCGGCGACGGTGACCCATCGGCCAGCCGGTGGCCGATGGGAAGCGGGCGCGAGGCTCTGCTGGTCCGCTACCACACCGGTCACAGGCCCATCGGCCGCCGCGACCAGGTGACGTTCGAGTTCGCCGCCGCCTACCGCCACTACCACGCGTGCCTCATGAACGTGGTCGTCACCGGCCGTGTCGATCCACGCCACCGGGACATGTTCCGCGCCTGTCGGGAGGCGCTCTCCGCCTGCGAGGCGGCCCTTCGCCCGGGCCGCTCGGTCGGCGACATCTTCGCCGCCCACGCTCGGGTCCTGACGCGAGCGGGCTACAAGGACCACATGCTCAACGCCTGCGGCTACACGCTCGGAGCGACCTACCCGCCGACCTGGATGGACGAGCCGATGATCTACGCCGATCATCCGCAGGTGCTGGCGCCCGGCATGGTCTTCTTCGTCCACATGATTCTGCTCAACAGCCGCACGGGGCTCTCCATGTCGCTGGGCGAGACGTCGATCATCACGGCGCGGGGGGCCGAGCTGGTCACCCATGCCCCGCGCGAGCTGGTCGCGAACTGAGGAGCCGCCCCGATTATCCCGAGAGGTAGTCGAAGGCCGACAGCACGTGCATGCGGACGATGTGCAGGTACTCCTCGACCTCGACGTGCTCATCGGCCTGGGCCATGCCGCGGGGGAACGGGCCGTGAACGAGGCCGGGGATGCCGCGCTGCCGCCAGAGCCGCGCGTCCGTGCCTCCGAGGCTGACGATGGGGGCCGGCTCGGGCCGGCCCAGCGCCCGGGCGTTGGCGCGGAGGATGCGCACCATCGCATGGTTCGGATCGCACACGCTGGGTGCCGAGAAGTTGATCTCCTCCATGATGGCCTCCGGGTAGCGCGCTGCAATCGCGTGCACCCGCGCCATGACCGCGTCCTTGGCAACGCCAGGCGGCAGGCGAATGTCCACCTCGAACCAGCACGTCCCGGGGACCATGTTGACCTTCTGGCCGCCGTGGATCACCCCGATATTCACGGTCACCCGCAGCAGGATGTCCTTGGCCCCGGGGCCCTGCGCCTCGTCGATGGCCGCGGCGGCGCCGGCCAGGGTGTCGGCGACGTCGATGGGCACGGCCGCCGGGATGGTGGTCAGGTCCTCGAGGTCGACGATGATCCGCGCGGCGATCTTGGTGGCGCTCGGCGTCAGGTGCGTGTACGCGCCGTGGGCGCCTAGCGTGCGCACGGTGAACCGGAGCCACAGCGGGCCCTTCTCGCCGAAGCGGATGGTTAAGGGGCTGCTCGGCTCGCCGTTCAGCAGGCAGTCGCCGTGAACCTCCGGGTGATGCTCCATCAGGTAACGGGCACCCCAAGGGCCGAAGGTCTCCTCGTCGGAGACGGCGGTGAGCGTCAGCCGTCCGGCGAGGCGCTCGCGCAGCCGGTGGAGATAGCGATAGGTGAAGATCGAGGCCGACGTCCCCGCCTTCATGTCGGCCACCCCGCGGCCGTAGATCTTGCCCTCGGCGATCACCCCGCTCCACGGGCCATGCGTCCAGCGCTCGTTGGGCTCGTCAGCCGGGAACACGTCGATGTGGCCGTTGAGGACCAGGTGGTGTCCAGGGCGCGCTCCCTCGAACGAGGCGACGATGTTAGGCATGGTCGCCTGGGGCGCGATGAGCCGGAAGGGGAGCTGGTTCCGCTCCAGGAACCGAGTGACGTGGGCCGCGGCCAGGGTCGTGTCCCCGGGCGGGTTCGGGCTCTTGGCCCGGACGAAGTCGCAGAGGAATCCGACGATCTCTTCACGGTCCTCGTCGATCCAGCGCAGGAGCTGAGCCTTGGTGTCGTCCATCCCGGTCACCTCGCGGGCGAAGGTGCTTGCGAGCTTACCTCAGTTCGCGGGGCCTGCGCGATGATGAGATCGAAGTGGGCCCTGGCGTGACGTCGGTCTGTCAGCGCTCGCAAATGGTGCTCGTAGGCGATCCGGCGACCACGGGCATCGTCGAGAAGCGGTGGCGAGAGTGCCGGCTGCGATGACGATGAGACCGATCACGCGGGCGGCAAGCTCCGGCCTGGCGCGAGCCGCAAGCAGCGTGGAAGGGTTAGACACGCGGTTCATTCGCGAAAAGGTTCGTCCGTCCTGGGAGCGTTGGGCGCCTGCTCGTCGAGTGATTGGCGATACCTGATACATCCTCGCAAGAACTGCGGCCAATCCGGCACGGCAGGCAGCGGATCTGACTGCTCGGGCAGTAGCGACCACAGCGCTGGGTGGTGCCAGCACAACTCGTGGCCCGTGCTGTCGCGATGCTCCCGAATACCACGTCTTAGTCTCTTGACCTCGGCCAGGAGCTGCTCGCGCGACATATGGGCAAGATCGCTATCCATGCTGCCTCCTTCATTGGCGCAGAGAGTCTTCCTCCGGAGAACCCCTGCCCGATCGCTATCCGAGCTTCTCGAGAAGCGCGCCGAGGCCAGCGATCGGCTGGCTCACGCCGAGCTTTCGAAAGGCGGCCCAAATGGTCGCCTGGTTCGCTGTAACGACGGAGATGCCGAGACGCCGCTCCAACTCGCCCGCTGCCTCCAGCGCTCGCCACATCGTGCAGGAGATGAGGAGCGCGTCGGCCCGTGACTCGCACACGCGGACACAGAACTCCACGACATCATTGGGCTCCTGATCTGACATCACAGGGAATCCACCCGCGGCAGCCCGTGGTTCCCCTGCCACGTTGAGCACCTGGAATCCGGCGGCTTCGAGGTATGCACGTAACCGCTGGTTGTTCCACTCTGGGTACGGGCTAGTCACAGTCAGCCGTCGGGCTCCGAAGGTGCGCAACGCGTCGACCATGGCGGGGCTCGTCGCGACGGTGGGTACTCCGGTTGCCTTCTGCAGGCGCTCCAGGAGGCGAGCGGCGTAGTCCAGGCCTCGATAGAAGCTACCCGTGGCAAATCCATAGGCGATCACATCGACTCGGGCAGCAGCGAGGTTGCTGGCCGCTTCTTCGACTCTCGCGTTCATGCGGTCCACGATCGCTTCGTCCTCGGTGAGATTCTTCGCCTCCCACCCGATACGGTTCGCATGGACCGTTACGTGCTTCGGTGCCGCGAGAACGAAATCAGGCTCGACCGTGCTGTTCGCGGAAGGTACGAGGACGCCGACACGTCGTCTGGCTACCAAGTTGCTCTCACTTTCGCGCGACAGATCGAAGCGGCGCCGACCAGTACTGTGTGCCGCGAGCGGCCCAACGCCGCGCATGAACCGCGCGCGTCAGCACGCCGGCTCCACCGAGCTCCATCCCGTTACTCGAGCAGGATCGCATCGTCTCGGTGGGTTCGCAGCGACCGCGCATATCGTTCGCAAAGCTTCTGGATCGTTCCCGCATCTGCCAAGCCCTGCGCTTCAAGTCCGAAGACGGCTTTCGTGAACCCCAGGGCTCGGAGCTGCGCATGGACGGCGGGGGCCTCATGGGGAGGGTAGATCGTGGCCGGATCCCCTAAGGCAATGTGGCCAATGGGCACACCGGTTCCAGCGAGACACCGTGTGCCTACGTGGACAACCGCGTTGATCGCCACCACCACGCCTTGCTCGAGGACGGCGCCGTTGAAGACCGAGGCACCAGTCGCAACAAACGCGCAGCCGTTGAGGGTGGCGCCAGCGATATGTGCATGAGGGCCGACCAGGACATGACTTCCTAGGATGCACGGGTACTTGCCCGCGCCTCGAAGCACCGCATTCTCCATCACGATGCAGTGCTGTCCGATACGCACTGGCGCCCCCTGGGAAGCGATCACCGCACCGGCCAAGACTACAGATCCGGACCCGATGTGGACGTCACCAGAAATGACCGCAGTCGGAGCGATGACGGCTTCGGGATCGACGATCGGTCGCTTTCCGAGATGCTCAGCAAGCATGTGCTCCCCTCGGCCGCTTTAGTGGGCCGCCGGCGCATAAGAGGCTGAGGCGAATGTTGGGCGCGCGTCGTCGGGGCTCATCGGGTGGTGGTGATCTCGTCGATGAGCCCGTAGTCGAGCGCTTCCCCGGCGTCGAGGTAGCGCCCGCGTCGCATGTCCTCGGCGATCTCCTCGGCGGGCCGGCGCGTGAGCTGGGCGAGGCGAGCGTGGAGTCTCCAGAGTAGCTCCTGTTGCTGGCGACTGTGCGAGGCGATCTGGTCTGGCGTCCCCGAGAACTGCCCCGTCGGCTGGAAGAGCCGAAAACGGGTGTGCGGGGAAGCCGAGCGGTGGTCGGCGGCCGCCGCGACACCGATGGCGGGACCACCGACCTGTCCGCGGCAACGTGCGCGCAGCGTCGCGTGGAGCAGGTCGAGTGTGTCGATGAGGACGAAGGCGGCCTCGAGCGTGCCGTCCGGGCTATCCAGGTGGAGTTCGATAGGTTCGTCGCCGGCGGCATCCAAGGTCATGAGCGCCGCGGCTGCCTCGGCCGCGAGGTCGGGATCGAGGCGGCCGGTGACCAACACGATCCGGCGCTCGAACAGCTTCTCCTGCAGCCAGGCGGAGAGGCGGCGCCGACTGGAAGGTTCGTCGGGGATACTGTCCCGCACGCGCATTCCCTCAGCGTATATCACGGACCGCGCTAGTGGAGTTCGGCGCTTAGCCGCGACAAGCACCATCTGCCTGGACGGCCGAGATTGGGCCTCCCCCGAGAGCGCGCCCGCCCCTACCTGTTAGGACTGGGTGCGTCGGGCCTCGGCGATGCGCAGCATCGCAGTGTAGAGGTGGTGTGCCTCGTGCAAGAGGAAGAACTCCAGCCACTGGGGAATGGTCATCGCGCCAAACGAGGGGT
>Ga0070698_100008617_pt1 | contig 10991 bp, 9 predicted proteins | sample KBSK1502metaG_FD_65477 | JGI IMG/M metagenome (GOLD analysis project Ga0070698, IMG submission 65477) | Corn, switchgrass and miscanthus rhizosphere microbial communities from Kellogg Biological Station, Michigan, USA - KBS K1-50-2 metaG | ecosystem: Host-associated > Plants > Roots >...
TCGCCACTCGGTCGCCTGGCCGGAGATCCCCGAGCGGTGTCCACCCCGAGAACGCGAGGAACGGGTGGTTCGCGGTCGCCTCGACCTCCCGGCCAGAGGCCAGCCGAAGCCGGAAAACATCCTTCGTTCCCGACGGGAAGACGTTGACGACAGGCGCTGGAACGAGCCGGTGCTGCTCGTCAAGCGACCACACCAGCACACCGTCCCAGCCGTCGCGCAGTAGCTCACGGAACGTCACTGACGCACCGGTATCGGCGCGAAGCAGGGCGGTATCGGCGGTTAGACAGCCCGACTCGCGAAGATCGGACAGCAGTGGCCTTTTGTCCTGGCGTTGCTCGGGGCCGCGGTTGAGCTGGGACAGGGCCACCACGGGGACTTCGAGTTCCTTGGCGAGGAGCTTCAGCGACCGGGAGAACTCCGACACCTCCTGCTGCCGGTTCTCCACTCGGCGCGAGGAGGAGGACATCAGCTGGAGGTAGTCGATGATGACCAGCTTCAGGTCGTGCCGCTGCTTGAGGCGGCGACACTTGGCCCTGATCTCCATCAGCGACATGTTCGGCGAGTCGTCGATGAACAGCGGCGCGTCGGCGACCTCGCTCATCCGGCGAGCGAGCCTGGCCCAGTCGTCGTCGCTCATCTGGCCGGTGCGCATCACGTGCATCGGCACCCGCGCCTCGGCCGACAGCAGCCGCATCGTGATCTCGTTGCGCCCCATCTCCAGGCTGAACACCACGGTCGGCAGCTTGTGCTTGATCGTCGCCGAACGCGCGAAGTCCAGCGCCAGCGCCGAATTGTGCGTCGGGATCATGGCCTGCCCGGCGAGGTACAGCTGGTCGGCGCTGGACACCTGCACGCACCGCACCGGCACGGACGGCACCGCCCGGACCGCGACGACGTACCGCCACGGCAGCGCGTCGGTGAACCGGATCACGTGCCGGCCGGGCGACGCGGCGGTCACCTCGGACTGGAAGCCGAGGCTGTGGATCAGCTCGCGCACGTCGCCGGCGAGTTCGGCGGTGGGCAGCTCCACGTGTGCGGGCCCGGCGACCCGCGGCACGCCGAGTAGGCCGGCGAGCAGTTCCCGCCGCTGCGCGACGCTGGCCCGCAGGTACGCGGCCGGGATCCGGCCGTCCGCTGTCAGGTCGACGTTAGCCCGCCCGCCGCCGCCCACGACCGCCAGCGCCCGCGCGCGGGCCCCCACGCTTGGCACGGTCCGGCCGGCCAGCGCGGCGCCGAGCAGGTACGGCGGCACCAGCAGGTCCGCCTCAGGCAGTTCGAGCGGCCGCGGCACGGCGACCGCGAACCGCGGCCTGCCGCCGGCAGACCGCAGCGCGGCGGCCATCTCGCCCGTGGTGACCACCTGCGGCGGCACAAACCCGGCGGCGTGCGACGTCCAGGTCACCCACTGGTGCTGCTCGTCGGCGACGATCACCTCGCCGTCGGAGAACTCGACCTGAAAGCACGGCCGCCCGCGCATGACATCGGTCGCGGCGACCACCCGCGTCGGCTTGCCGTCTGCGCCCAGCAGCAGGTCCCCTGGGCGCACCAGTCCCATCGTCGTCCACCCGAACGGGGTTGGCAGCGGCGTGTCCAGTGCCAGCGCCTTGCCGACGGCGGGCCGGGCCGCGATCACGATCATCTGCCCGGCATGCAGGCCGTTGGTAAGCGCGTCCAGGTCGGCGAACCCGGTGGGCACGCCGGTGATGCCGCCGCCGTGCGCGCCGATCGCCTCGATCTCCTCGAGCGCGCCCGGCATGATCTCCGACAGCGAGTGATAGTCCTCGGCGAGCCGCCGGTCGGTGACGGAGAACACCTCGGCCTGCGCCCGGTCCACAAGCTCGTCGGCCTCGCCGTCGCCCGCGTAGCCGAACTGCACGATCCGGGTGCCGGCCTCCACCAGCCGCCGCAGGATCGCGCGCTCCCGCACGATCCGCGCGTAGTAACCGGCGTTAGCCGCCGTCGGCACGGACGCGATCAGCGTGTGCAGGTACGGCGCCCCGCCGATGCGGCTGAGCTCACCGCGCCTGCTCAGCTCGTTGGAGACCGTGATCGGGTCGGCCGGCTCGCCGCGCGCGTACAGGTCGAGGATCGCCTCGTGCACGAGCTGGTGCGCGGGCCGGTAGTGGTCGGCGGGCCTGATGACCTCGATCACGTCCGAGATCGCGTCCTTGGACAGCAGCATCCCGCCAAGCACGCACTGTTCAGCGGCGACGTCGTGCGGCGGCATGCGCTCGAATTCTTCGCCCCGCTGCGCCACCTCGGCCACGCTCACCGGACGCCACCTCCCCCAGACCTCACAAGGCTCGCCCCCGTCATAGAGACCATCATCCGGGGAGCTCTGACATTCTGGCGGGAGGCGCGCGGGGCGGCCAGCAGGTCATGTGGATAACTCGTGGAGAACCAGCCGGCTAACTTGTGCGCAGTATGGGGACTCGGCTGTGGACCACGCTGTTCCTGAGCTAGCACGCACCGACCCTGACCTGCCAAGTCGCAGTCAACAGGGTGTGCAGGAGAAAAACCCGCGAGAATTTTTCCAAATAGTTATCCACAGAAATATCCACAGGCCGTATCCGCTTGCCTGTGGAAAACCGGTGCGGCATAGCGGCTGGCCGGGGTCTTTTCCCCATCTTCGGAACGGGCCCGTGGCGTCTCTCCCGTCACGCCAACCTGTCTAGGGCAGCACGGCGGACCGGCTGCGGCCGGCCGGCAGACTCGGCTATCCTTCGCGTGTGTGTTCGATCACGGGGGCAGCGATCGGCCGGATCGCGGAGGCGATTGACCAGCTAGCGAGCGATGCGCGGGGAGGAAGCGGCGAGCCGCGTCCTGGCGAGCTCGCCGCCAGGGTTGCCGAGTTGTGGCTGATGGTCAGCGCTCTGGACCCCGAGCTGGCCAGGCGCAAGGAGCACTACACGAAACCAGCCGACGGCGCGCCCTCGTCCTGAGGGCACACCCGCCGGCTGGGCAGTGCGGGCACAGCAGAAGCCTGTGGACTCGGCTGTGGAAGAGGCCTTGCGAACCTGTGGATCAGCCCGCGGTGATCTCGATGTTGACCGTGGCGCTTACCTCGGGGTGCAGCCGCACCTGGACGCGGTGCGACCCGGCCGACTTGATCGGGTCCGGCACGATGATCTTGCGCCGGTCGAGCTGGGGCCCGCCGGCTTCGCGGACAGCCTCGGCGATGTCCGACGGTCCCACCGATCCGAACAGCCGCCCGTTCGTCCCGGCCCGCCGCTTCATCCGGACGGTCAGCCGCTCGAGCTGGGCGGCGACCACCTGCGCGTCCTCGAGGGTGCGGATCTCGCGGGCGGCGCGCGCCCGCTTGATCAGGTCGACCTGCTTCTCTGCGCCGCGCGTCCACTGCATCGCGAACCCGCGCGGGAGCAGGTAGTTGCGGCCGTATCCGGCCGCGACGTCCACCACGTCACCAGGCGTGCCGAGGCCGCCGACCTCCTGGGTCAGGATCAGCTTCATACGAGACATCGGTCAGTCCTCCCCTGCCTCAACGAGCCGTGCTGGTGTAGGGGAGCAGCGCCATCTCGCGGGCGTTCTTGATCGCCGTCGCGACGTCGCGCTGGTGCCTCGTGCAGTTGCCGGTCACCCGGCGGGCGCGGATCTTGCCTCGGTCGGAGATGTACTTGCGGAGCAGCCCCGTGTCCTTGTAGTCCACGTAACTGATCTTGTCGTGACAGAACGCGCAGACCTTCTTCTTGGGCTTGCGCAGTGGTGGCTTCGCCATCATGGTGCTCCTTTAGAGAGCCCCGCATCGCGGGGATGGTGTCGTCCTGGCCGAGCCAGGACGTGTCGGTTGATTAGAAGGGCGGTTCGTCGGAGTAGCCGCCGCCGTTGTTGTCGGACGCCCACGGGTCTTCCTGGCGGCCGCCGCCGGACGAGCCCTGCCCGCCCTGACTGCCCTGGCCGCCGCTGCCTTGCTGCTGGCCGCCGTACCCGCCGCCGCTGCGCTGCGCGCGCGTGACCTTAGCGGAAGCGTTCCGCAGGGACGGGCCGACGTCGTCGACCTCGACCTCGTACACGGTCCGCTTCTCGCCTTCCTTGGTCTCGTAGTTCCGCTGCCGCAGCCGGCCGGAGACGATGACCCGCATCCCTCGCTGCAGGGACTCGGCCACGTTCTCCGCGGCCTGCCGCCACACGTTGCAGGTGAGGAAGAGGCTGTCGCCGTCCTTCCACTCGTTGGTGGCCGCGTCCCGGATCCGCGGCGTCGAGGCGACGCGGAAGGTCGCCACCGGCTGCCCGGACGACGTGAACCTGAGCTCGGGATCGGCGACGAGGTTGCCGACAATCGTGATCGGGGTGTCACCAGCCGCCATCGCGTGCCTCCAGATCGCTGACGAGATGTGGTGGGGTTGAGCCGGTCTAGCGGTGCTCGGGCCGCAGGACCTTGGTCCGCAGCACACCCTCGTTGAGGTTGAGCTGGCGGTCGAGCTCCTGGACAGTCGCGGGCTCCGCGGTCAGGTCAACGACGGCGTAGATGCCTTCCGGCTTCTTGTCGATCGGGTAGGCGAGCCGACGCTTGCCCCAGATGTCAAGGTTGCCGACCGTGCCGCCGTTGGTGGTCACGACCTTGAGGAACCCCTCAAGCGACGGCTGCACCGTGCGCTCCTCGAGGTTCGGGTCGAGGATAATCATGAGTTCGTAGTGGCGCATGCGCGCATGCCTCCTCTGGACTGACGCGGTCACGGTCTTTCCGTGACAGGAGGGTGCGGACAGCAGAACATAGGTACGCCACCGCCCGCAGCGTCTAACTGTACCCCAGGAAGGCTTGTGTTCTGCGCTTCGTCGAGGGTAATACTCGCTCTATGGCAGGTACCGTCAGGACGCGCAGTAGATTGCCGCACGTGACGTTGAACTCAGACGGGCAACCGCATCTGCTGGTCAACATCCTCACAATCTTCACGCTGGTTGTCGGCCTAGTGTCGTTCGTGCTCGGCTTGATCATAAGGAACGTCCCGAGCGCCGAGAGCAAGGCCATGGCGCTAACGGCCGCCGTGACCGGTCTGGTGTGCCTTCTGGTAGGCCTGTACGCGCAGATGATCTCCGCGACCCGCGAGCAGCGCGTGCTGATCGTCACGGGCCTCGTCGCGGGCTTCGTCGGCCTCGCCCTAGGCCTAGGGTACGGCGGATTCTCTTAGCCGGACCCGCCCTATGCTCTAAGGCATGGTGCGCATCGGAGGGCATTTCCACAGTGACGACCCGCTAGCGGAGGCGGTCGCCTGCGACGCGCGGCTCGCGCAGTTCTTCCTTGGCGACCCGCAGGGCTGGAAGGGGCCGGTGATTCCCGGCGGGGACCCGGGCGCCGTGCGCGACGCGTACGCGAAAGCCGACGTGGACATTTACATCCACGCGCCATACGTGATCAACGTGGCGACAACCAACAACAGGATCAGGATCCCGTCCCGCAAGCTGCTCGAGCAGCAGCTCAAAGCGGCGGCCTCGATAGGCGCGAAGGGGCTGATCGTGCACGGCGGGCACGTCAACGCCGGAGTGGACCCCGCGGAAGGCCTGGAGAACTGGGTCAAGGCGGTCGAGCGGATCGAGCGGCCGCTGCCGATGCTGATCGAGAACACCGCGGGCGGCAACGGCGCGATGGCCAGGTCGCTTGACGCTATCGCGCGGCTGTGGGAGGCGGTGAGCGCGGTTGCGGGCGACGGCAGCGAGGTCGGATTCTGCCTGGACACCTGCCACGCTTATTCGGCGGGCATCGACCTGGCGGACGTGGTGGACCGGGTCAAGGCGATCACCGGCCGGATCGACCTGGTGCACTGCAATAACTCACGGGACGAGTTCGATTCGGGCGCCGACAGGCACGCGAACCTCGACGCGGGCACCATCGACGCCGCGGCGCTGCTCGACGTGGTGCGGGCGGCAGGCGCGCCGACGGCCTGCGAGACGCCCGAGGCGGGGCTCGCCGACGACATCCGCTGGCTCCGCGAGCGGGTCAGTTAACCGGTAACGCCGGCAGTTAACCCCCGCCGCCGCCTCCTCCGCCTCCAGATGTGGTCGTGGTGCCAGTCGGCGTCGGCGTGGTCGGCAAACCGGTCGGCACTGTGGGCGTGGGTGTCGGAGATGTGCTGCCGCCCGGCGTCTTGCAGCCGAAACTAAACGGCCGCTTGCACGTGGGCGTCTGCGTCGGCGTTGGGTTCTTCTTCGGCTTCTTCTTGGCAGGCACGTTGCCCACCTGGTTCCACTTCTCGCCGGTGAAGATCGGGCTGAGGAACTGCTGGATGGGCAGGTTGCCGAATTCTTCCGACATGAACGAGTGCCAGATCGCGGCTGGCCAGGTACCACCGAAACCGCCGCCGCCGAGCGCGGTCAGCGACTGAGACGAATTGAGGTTCTGCTGCTGGGTGAAGATCCCGACGGCCAGCGACCACTGCGGGATCGCGCCGATGAAGAACGCCGACTTGGACTGCGTCGTCGTCCCGGTCTTGCCGACGATCGGCCGGTCAGGGCCGAGCGACGCGGCGGTGCCCGTTCCGTCGACAGTGGTCATCTCCATCGCGTACTGGACCTGCGAGTCGAGGGCCTGGGAGAGCACCTGGTGCATCGCCACGTGGGGAAGCTGCACCGCGCCTTCCTGCGCCTGCCACGACTGGATGACGTGCGCCTGGTGGTAGGTGCCGCCATTGGCGATCGTGGACAGCATGGTCGCCTGCTCGTTGACGGTGAGCGACCCGGTACCGAGCGCCATGCCGACCTGGCCCTTGAGCTGACTGAGGTTGGACCCGTTGGGGTACGCCGCGATGTTGACCCCCATGTCGCCCGCCATCTGGATGATGTTCTCCGTGCCGACGCGATGGGCGAGGTCGGTGTAGGCCGTGTTGGACGACTGGGCCAGCGCGTTCTGCACGGTGATCGCCCCGCCGGGCTTGTTGCTGATCACCTCGCCGCCGTCGTTCGACACCTTGAACGACTCGGGCACGGCCTTGGCCGGGTCGGTGGCCGACAGCACGAGCGGGTCGGTCTCCGGCGGGACGTACAGCGTCGGGCTCGCGTTCAGGATGCTGGTCTGGACGTTCATGCCCTGGGAGACGGCGGCGGCGAGTACGTACGGCTTGAACGAGGACCCGACCTGCTCGCGCGTGTAGACGGCGGTGTTCAGGTTGCAGTCGTAGATTTTGCACTGGCTGGCGGACATGTTCTGGCCGCGGCCCGGGTACATCGCGGCGATCGCGCCGGTGTTCGGGTTCTGCAGCACGGCGCCGATCAGCGCGTAGGACGGCAGCGTGGCCCCGGAGGCCTTGATCGCGGCGATGTTCTCGTTGACCGCGTGGTACATCTCGATTTCCATCGGCCGGCTGATCGTGGTGATGATCTTCAGGCCGCCGGTCTCCAGCGTTGCGACGGGGACGCCGTCGCCGCCGACGGAGGTGGGGGAGGTGAGCTCGTTGTAGACCACGTTCATGAGGTACGGCGCCCACGGGTCCCTCGTGCTCGTCGTCCCGGCCGCCGCCTTGGCCTTTGAGGTCCCGCTGTCGGTGAGCATCTTGGGGAACTGCATGGTGTCGGCCTGCGTCTGGGTGATGTCGTGCATCAGCACCATGCCGTTCAGCACGTAGTGCCAGCGGGCTGTGAGGCTCGCCCTGTACTGCTGCAGCGGGAAGTAGCTCGGCTGCTGGATGATCGCCGCGATGACCGCCGCCTGCGGGATGGTTAGCTTGTTCACCGGCACACCGAAGTAGGTTTCCGCCGCCGCTGAGATGCCGTAGGAGTTGTCGCCGAGGTAGATCGTGTTCAGGTAGTTGGTCAGGATCCACTGCTTGGACTTGGACTTGGCCAGCTTCTGCGCGATGAAGATTTCCTTGATCTTCCTGCTGATCGTCTGCTGGGTCCCGATGTTGCTGTAGTACTGCCTGACGAACTCCTGCGTGATCGTCGAACCGCCGGAGAGGCTGCCGCCGCTGCTCGTGATGTCGTCGTACGCCGCGCGCAGGATGCCGGTGGGGGAAATGCCGCCCTCGGTCCGGAAGCTGCGGTCCTCGGCCGCGAGTACCGCGTCCTGTACCCACATCGGGATCTGGCTGTAAGTGAGCAGTTGCCGGTCGATCGGGCCGATCGTGCCGATGGGCGTCTTGCCGTCGCTGTAGTAGACGGTTGAGTTCTGGTCGAGGACGTTAGCGGCGAGCTGCGTCGGGATCGTGGCGCTGTTGTAGGCGTAGTAGTAGGCGCCGACGCCCAGCAGGATCACCAGGCCGGCCATCGCGCCGACGAGGCCGACCACCTTCTTCCACGTCCAGCGCCGCCACCAGCTGCCCTTGACCTTGCCGCCGCCGCGGCGGCGGGGTCCGCCCGGACCGCCGGGACCGCCCCGCCGGTGGCCGCCGGGACCGCTAGGGCCGCCGGGTCCGCCCGAGCCAGCCGGGCCGCCAGGCCCGCCCGCACTGTAGCCGCCCGCGCCGGCACCATAGTACGCCGTCGGGTCGCCACCAGACCCATAGCCGCCGTTCCCGTTACGCGAGCCGCCGCCAGCCGAGCCGTTGCGCGATGCGCCGCCCGTCGCGCCGACGACCGTCAGGCCGCTGGCCGCCGACCCGCGCGGCGGCGAGGCCGGGGCGTTCTCCCAGCCCTTGCCGTCGGCCCAGTAGCTGTATCCAGGGCTGCCAGAATCGGAGCCGCCACTGCGTCGCGGCCGGATAGCGCTGGTCGTGCCGGTCTCGTAGTCCGAGTCGATGCTCGGGTCCCGCCAGAACCCGTCCTGACCCCAGCCTTCCGGCTCGGGGTACTTGCCCGCGTCAGCTCCCCGCCCCCTAGCGGGTCGTTCTGACCCGTTAAAGTCGTTGCTACTCACACGTCCTCGCTGTGGCTGTGATCGAGCCCGGTGGCCCGTTCTGGCGTTCCCACACGGTACAGGCTGGGACTCCTTGTCCCGGCCAGTTCCGTGCAAGCCTTCTCGACGTAGCGCGGCGTAAGCGGAACCCGTCCGCCTCGTCACTAGCCTGCGATTACTGGCCGCTCCGTGCGCGGCGCCCGCGCCCCGCCGGGGGCTCACCGGTACCGAGGACGTAGGACGTGGCTAGGTGGTTCCAGCCACAACTTTGGCAGACCTCGACGACATAGACCCTGAATTCGCCGTATTCGGCAGCCATCTCGGACAATTCAGGGCCCCGCTTGACCCGCCCCGCGTACTGCCCGAGTTCGTCCCCGTACACATACGTGACGTGCGTGAGGTTGGTCTTGCGGCAGATCGGGCAGCGGGTCTCGGTCGGCTCGCCGTGGTACTTGGCCGCGCGCAGCAGGTACGGATGCGCGTCGCAGACGTCGGCCACCGTCGTGTGGCCCGCGTACACGGACGCGAGTGTCGCGCGCCGGGCGAGCCCGTAATCCACAACGGATCGACGTGAGGCCATGTCCCACAGGGTACGTCGGCTGCCCCGGCGTAGCCGAGTCCAGACCTCATTATGGGCGAGTGAACTCCCGGGCGCCCGAGTGAACAGCAGGTTGCCAGCCAGAGAACGATTGCGTATGCTGTCGATCGTCCGTCTCGATATATCGAACCGAGATATCGGGTAGAGATATCGTGAAGATACATAGAAACCGTACGCATGAGGGGGGATGCTGTGGGCCGCAACCGGACTGGCGTGCTGGAGTTCGCCGTGCTTGGGCTGCTGTACCGAACGCCGATGCACGGCTACGAGCTCAGCAAGCAGCTGAACATCCTGCTCGGTACGTTCCGGGCGCTCTCCTACGGCACGCTGTACCCCTGCCTGAACAAGCTGTACGCCGAGGGCCTGATCGCCAGGGAAGGCGACGAGCCCGCCCGCGCGCCTCGAGTGCCCGGTGCGCTGGGCTCACCCAGGCCGGCCCGCGGGAACGGCCGGCCGCCGGGCAGGTCGAAGATCGTCTACCGGCTGACGGCGGAGGGCAAGGAGCGGCTGCAGGACCTGCTCGCTGACGCCGGCCCCGCCGCCTGGGAGGACGACGAGTTCGGTGTTCACTTCGCGTTCTTCGGCCAGACCAGGGCGGACATCCGGCTGCGGATCCTGGAGGGCAGGCGCAGCCGCCTGGAGGACCGGGTGGAAGGGGTGCGGGCGGCACTCGCGCGGACCAGGGAGCGGGTGGACAGCTACACGCTCGAACTGCAGCGGCACGGACTCGAGTCAGTGGAGCGCGAGGTGCGGTGGCTCAACGAGCTGATCGCCTCGGAACGGCAGTCGGAACGGTCGGCGGACCCTACCCGCCGGCGGGTCAGACCGATACAGATCGCGGAAGCGAAAAGGAGTCATCCTGATGGGTAAAGTGCGCGTCGCCATCGTGGGGGTAGGCAACTGCGCGAGTTCGCTCGTCCAGGGCCTTGAGTACTACAAGGACGCCGACGACGCGGCCCGCGTGCCGGGTCTCATGCATGTGCGGTTCGGCGACTACCACGTGTCTGACGTGGAGGTGGTCGCGGCCTTTGACGTGGACGCCAAGAAGGTTGGCCGTGACCTCGCCGAGGCGATCTTCGCGAGCGAGAACAACACGATCAAGTTCGCCGAGGTGCCGCCGACTGGGGTGACCGTCCAGCGCGGCCACACTTTCGACGGTCTCGGCGAGTACTACCGCGAGATCATCACCGAGTCTGACGACCCGGCCGTCGACGTGGTCGCGGCGCTGCGCGAGGCGCGGGCCGACGTGCTCGTGTCGTACCTGCCGGTCGGCTCAGAGCAGGCCGACCGCTTCTACGCGCAGTGCGCGATCGACGCCAAGGTCGCGTTCGTGAACGCGCTGCCGGTGTTCATCGCGTCCGACCCGGTGTGGGCGGCCAAGTTCGCCGAGGCCGGCGTTCCGATCGTCGGTGACGACATCAAGTCCCAGGTCGGCGCCACCATCACTCACCGCGTGCTGGCGAAGCTGTTCGAGGACCGCGGCGTGGAGCTGATGCGCACCTACCAGCTCAACTTCGGCGGCAACATGGACTTCATGAACATGCTGGAGCGCAGCCGCCTGATGTCCAAGAAGATCTCCAAGACCCAGGCGGTCACCTCCCAGGTGCCGCA
>Ga0070698_100008618_pt1 | contig 10990 bp, 11 predicted proteins | sample KBSK1502metaG_FD_65477 | JGI IMG/M metagenome (GOLD analysis project Ga0070698, IMG submission 65477) | Corn, switchgrass and miscanthus rhizosphere microbial communities from Kellogg Biological Station, Michigan, USA - KBS K1-50-2 metaG | ecosystem: Host-associated > Plants > Roots >...
CTGATGATCATCGTGGGCGAAGCTCTCTTTTACGGATCCGCTTCACTCGGCGCATGGTTTTTGACCTTTCTCGTGATCAATCAGATCTACTTCATGATCATGGAGGAGCCGATGCTCGAAGCTCGCTTCGGTGATGAGTATCGTGCTTATAAGGCGGCCGTTCCCCGCTGGATACCCCGCCTCAAGCCGTGGAATGGATAGCGATCAGTACCTACCTGCCAATCCACCATGTTCCTTTCACAACGAAGACGTTCTCGGGCTGAGTGTTCCACAACGCATCGAAATCGCGGCCAAGCTCGAAATTGCCCTGACCAATCGAGCCGGCTCTACTCTGCTGCCACACAAAGAACAGCGCAGACCCGGGACGGTACTCCCACCTGAGTACCGCATTGCCGCGCAGCGATCGGAAGTTGAAGTCTCTGTCGCCGAAGCTGAACGCCGGGGCTGCGTCTATTCCGTCAGGATCCACTGTGTACACACCAGTCGCGTCATTACGCTCGATAGTACCCTTGTCCTTGCCGTAAACCTCGAACAGGAACCTGCGTGGCTTCGCAAACTCCTTGTAATCGTTGAAGTCGCCCGAGGAGATAAGGGGCTGCGCAAAGAGCTGCAAAGACAAGGTTGGTGTGAATGTCCAGTCTACACGGGTTACCATCGCGAGCTCCCGCTGGTCGAGCGTCGCGAATACGTAGCGCCTTCCGTAAGTGGCCGTTGCGAGAGGATCAGTCACGCGCGTCACGAACTGACCCATCGCATGCGTCCGCGTCCACGTCGGATTGAATGTGATGCGAAGAGCAGTCGTCGGACGAAGTGTCGTGTACGGTTGAAAGCTCACGCCTCTACCTCCTTCGACGTTATACGAGTAGCGTGCGTACAAGCCGGCCGTATACCGCTTGCGACGATCAGTATCGATCTGGATTTGAGCGCCTCCACCTTCGACAGCGCGCGCAACCGGACCACCGCGCGTCAGGCCGGGATCATAGACGGGCGGACGCCAGTCGAATCGGATGAAATAATTCCAGAAGTTGGGAAGCTCGGCGACGGTGATCGATCCAACTCCCATATACGTCGGATTGCCGTCGAAATCCCACGTCGGGTTCCAAAAAAGGAAACTTCCCCAGTTCCGAATGTATTTGCTCGGCTTGTTCTCGTTGTACAGGATGATTGGCGAAATGCTGCGCATATCGGTCGATCCAAGGAATCCGGCTTCGTTGATCTCAAAAGTCGGACTATATTCCTGATAGGTCAGCGTTCCCGTCCAGTGCAGACCGGAAAGTTTTGCAAGCGCTGCTTCCGCGACATAGCCGGTGAGCGATGTCTTTGTCGGATCGCGACGGAAATGTTCTCTGTCAGGCCGCTGCAGATATCTCGCAGGCGAAGTCTGGAGCGCATCGATCGCTTCGGCGCTTCCGACATTGTGTGTGACAGTCACTGCTCCATCGAGTGACCATGTGCGATTCGACCATGCGTGCTGCCAGTCAACTCCACCAGTATACGCTGCGCGTCTGAACAATGGCTCGAGCTCAGGCTCGCTCAAATCTCGATTGACTGCTGTAACGCCAACACCAACCGTGCTCGCACCACTGCGGAGGTCGCGCTTCACTCGGCCAATGAAATAATTCGCGCGCGGCTCGACAATCGCCTTGTGATCGTCGCCATTGATGTCGCGATAGCGTGCCTCTTCCTTCATCGTCAACGCATCCAGCAGACCCATCGACCAGCCGCCGCGACTGCGACCAGTAAGTTTCGCTGCAGCCGCGATTGTAGTCTCGACTGGGGCATCGACGAAGGTGATGTCGGATCCACCAATGAAACGCTGCGGCTGACGACCAATGCGTCGGGTGTGAAAGAACGTGTAGCCGTTCGAATTGTTCTGCGACCGCAAGTCTCCGAACGAGAAAATGCTTCTTCCTTCGATGAAGAAAGGTCTCCGCTCCGGGAAGAAAGTTTCGAATGCAGAGAGATTCACAACCGCAGGATCGACTTCGACCTGACCGAAGTCAGGATTGAATGTCGCATCGAGAGTCAGGTTCGAGGTAAGGCCGATCTTTGCATCGAGGCCTGCGCCCGGTTTTATCTCGTTCCGGTTAACGAACGGATTGTCGGCCGACACGGATGGATTGGTTGTCTTTGCCAGTACATAGGGAACCAGCTCGATCTTCTTTACCGAGCGAAGATTCCCCAGTCCGGTCAGGTGTCCGTAGCGATTGATTCCCTGTGACTGCGCTTTTGGCGTAAACGAGAACTGATCGATCTCTGCTTTCCTGGCAATTTTTCGTGCGAGCTGAAGTCCCCACACCTGGTCAGCGACATTTCTCGCATAGCGAAGCTGTGAAAGTGGAATGCGAAACTCGGCCGTCCATCCCTCTGAGTCGACGCTCGCACTTCCTTCCCAAACCGCGTCCCATGAATTGTCGCTGTTCCCATTGGCGCTGACAGTTGCATCACGCCTCGCGCCGCCTGCCGAGAGGCGGAAGATGACCGCGCTCAGGTGGTCGTGATAACTGTCGAAGGTGACTTCGACGAGATCGCCTTCAATCGATTCGTCGCGACGCGCGAGCTGAGGCTGAATCAGATTCGGCTGACTGTCGAACATCCGCATGCCGACGTAGACCGCATCGTCGTCAACGAGAATCCTCGCCTCGGTTTTTTCCGAAGCTGGCTGGCCTTCCTTTGGATCGTATTGCGTGAAGTTGGTAACGGGTGTCGCCGCCTGCCAGGCAGCTTCGTCCATTTTTCCGTCGATCGAAATTGCGCCGTTCCGTCGTGCCGCGGTCGCCGTAGGTGCGCGATCATGCGCGCTCGTGGCGGGAGTCGTCTGGGCGGACAGGCTGGCCGCGGACGCGAGGAGGAGAACGAAGGCGAGTTTCATCTGGTTGCGGTGTCGAAGGGGAAGTGAAGCCTCTCTTCGACAATTACGGTGACTGGATCGTTTGGATTCGAGGTATGCTGAAAAATCAGCAATGCTGAATTTTCAGCAATGACCCGTATTTGTCAATGGGTCTCGAGGCAGCGGGATTCTTACGACGGTTGAGGTGCGCTCAGCTCCCGATACAGCCATCCTCGGGCTTTCACCCAGTCGCGACGCACCGTGCGATCAGTGACATCGAGCGCGCGCGCTGTTTCTTCTTCGCTCAGGCCGCCGAAGAATCTGTATTCGACGACCTGTGCGAGCCGTGCGTTGACCGAGTGAAGTCGTGTCAGCGCTTCGTCGAGTGCTAGCAGTGTGTCGGCCTGTTCATCGAGGCTCAGGGTCTCTTCAATCAGTGGAACGCGGCGAAGTGTACTTCCGCGCTTCAGTGCTCCTCGTTTGCGCGCATAATCGACGAGGATGTTCCGCATTGCTCGCGATGCGACAGCGAAGAAATGAGAGGAGTCCTGCCACTCACCTCCGGGATGATCGACGAGACGGATGTAGGCTTCGTGAACAAGGTCGGTTGTAGCCAGAGTGTGATCCTCGCGCTCGCGAAGGAGCGCCTGGTGTGCCATGTACCGAAGCTGGCCATAGACGAGCTCGAAGAGCCGGTCTTTTGCGCGCGCGTCTCCTTCTCGCCATTGCCGGAGGCAGGTGGAGACGGCGCTTCGGGGGTCAGCAGAATCCGTGCGTTCAGTTTCCTGCATACCAGTGGGGCAGGAGTTCGCTCAATTGACTTCGGCTGCGGAAAAAAAACATGTGGCCAAGTCCACTTGGCCGCAACAGTTGGGGCGTGGCAGTCATGAAAATTGCTAGCTTACCTCCACCGTCTCGTTCACCGCGCTGGAGGTAGCTGCTAATGCGACTTACGGGAAAGCATATACCCATACTCGTTGCCGAAGGCGTGGAAGATCTGGAGTACTACGTCCCACTGATGCGACTCAGGGAGCTCGGTGCAGATGCGTTTGGCGCCGGCCTCGACCTGAGCACGGTTCGTGGAAAGCACGGGCTCGAGATCACGCCGTCAGTCAAAATCGATTCTCTCAAGAGCGGCGATCTTTTCGCGCTTGTCATCCCGGGTGGATGGGCCCCGGACAAACTGCGCCGTCACGCGTCAGTCACGACTCTTGTCAAGGAGATGAATGCCGCGGGGAAGGTGATTGGCATCATCTGTCACGGCGGCCTCGTCGCGATCTCGGCGGGAATTGTGAAGGGGAGATCAGCGACAGGATCACTTGGGATCAAGGATGATCTCGTAAACGCCGGCGCGAACTGGGTCGATGCATCCGCATTCCGCGACGAGAACAAAGTGTGGGGACGAGTCGTCGCAGACATTCCCGACTTCTGTCGTGAGCTCGTTGCAGCTCTCGACGAAAAAGCGAACCAATAGGAGCCGTCACTCATGTGCCGCAACATCAGACCGCTGTACAATTTCGAGCCCGCGACAACGCACGAGGAGATCAGAAACGCGTCAGTGCAATTCGTGCGGAAGGTGAGCGGCATGACGAAGCCGTCGAAAGCAAACGAAGAGGCATTCAACCGCGCGGTTCACGATATCACCCACTCAATAGAGCACCTGCTTTCATCGCTTGTTACTACAGCCGCGCCAAGAAGCCGCGAAATTGAAGCGGCGAAGGGCAGAGCGCGGTCGGAAGCGCGATTTGCCAGGATTGCCGAGACGTTCGGTAAGGCCGAGGCGTAAATTATCGAAGTGACGCAGCCCGCCGCAGAGATTCCATCGCAGACAGTTACAACGCCCCAAACCGCCAGCCCAGCTGTACCGCCGCCTGCGCCGGTCAAGTCGCGCTACGATCGGTCCATAATTGAAGGGCCGCTGCTCCCTGCTGTGTGGAAGCTTGCGTGGCCGACAATGCTCACCAACATGTTCGGGGGTCTGCAGGGAATCATCGACCATGTGATGGTCGGGCATCTCGTTGGCTTCGACGGAAACGCGGGCATTGGCGTCGCGACGCAGATCTGGATTGTGGTGATCGTGTTCGTGATGTCGGTTTTCACCGGTATGAGCGTTCTCGTTGCGCGATACGTTGGGGCGGGGAACGAGGAGATGGCAGATCGAACCGTCTACCAGGCATTCCTCACCGCAGCTGCGCTTTCACTTGGTGTTCTCGCGCCGCTCGGATATTTCGGCTCGCCATTTCTTCTCAGGATGGTAAACGCTGCGCCGGAAGTTCAGGCACAGGCGCTTCCTTTTTTGAGAATCGTGTTCGGATTCTCCACTGGAATGCTGGTGTTCTTCATGCTCAGCGGGGCACTTCGGTCGGCGGGCGATGCGCGCACTCCGATGATCATGGGAATCATCATGACTCTCCTGAACATCGCGCTCAACATTGTGTTCATTCGCGGCCTCGGACCGATTCCCTCGTACGGAACTGCGGGCTCCGCCATCGGAACGGTGATCGCATCGAATCTGCTCGGCGTGTATGCGCTGTGGCGGCTCTGGCATGGCGGCTGGGTTGTGTCATTTCCCCGTAAGCATGGATTCGCGCCGGATTTCAAGATCATCAAGTCGCTTTTCCGTTTTGGTCTGCCGACCGGACTGCAGGGAATTGCGATGAATGTCGGCGGGCTCCTGCTGCTCTCGTTCATCGGATCTCTGGCAAAAAGCGCTGAGTCGCAGGCGGCGTTCGCGGTTTCGTATTCGCAGCTGTTCTCGTTCGTCACCTGGACGTCGATGGGACTCATGGGTGCTGCGGCAGCTGTCGCTGGACAGAATCTCGGTGCGGGACATCCCGAGCGTGCGAATGAAGGAGTTCACGTCGCGGCGCGAATCGCCATCGCGGGCGCTGCGGCTGTTGGAATCTTCTTTCTCTTCATTCCACGGCAGCTGCTCGGAATATTCGGCTTGAATGATCCCTCTGTGGTGGAGATTGGCGTACAGCTGCTTCACGTGCTGAGCCTGTCGGGCCTTTTCGTTGCGACCGCTCTCGCTTACACTGGCGGCCTTCAGGGAACCGGCGATACAAAGAGTCCTTTTTACATCTCGGTGATATCGCAGATCGTTGTTCCACTTGGTGCCTGCTTCGTCATTCAGCGTGTGAGCACGTTGGATCCTCTCGATATCTGGCTCGCGATTCTCGCCGGTCACGCGACGCGATGCATTCTGAGTGTTTTGAGATTCAGACAGGGTAAGTGGAGAACTATCCGGGTCTAACTTGTGGTCGGCGGCACCATGATATTGAAGGAATCCGCCCAAATCCGCGTAAATCCGCGCACAGTCGAATGATGCAAAGACACGAACCAGTCATCGGAGAGTCATCTGGAGACTCTTAGGATCAACGCGTTTGGAGGCCTGACCCTTCAACAGGGCGATACTCCGCTGACCGGCCCACCCACGCAGCGAAGGCGACTGGCGCTGCTCGTGATGCTTGCGGTAGCGGGAGAGAAAGGTGTGAGCCGCGACAAGCTTCTCGCGATGTTGTGGCCCGAGGGAGATCCGGAGAAATCGCGTCACGCGCTCAACCAGATTCTTTCTGCTCAGCGACGGCACTTTGCCGATTCAAATCTGTTTGACGGCAGGAAAACAGTCCGACTCAACAGCTCGCTGATCACCAGCGATGTCGATGCATTTGAGCGCGCCTTGTCAAACGGTGATCTCGATGCAGCCGTCGGTATCTATTCCGGTCCCTTTCTCGACGGATTCTTCGTGCCCGATTCCAGTGAATTCGAGAGATGGGTAGGCGATCAGCGGGATCGATTTGCGTCACGATTGTCTGAAGCTCTCGATGAGGCGGCACGAAAGGCTGAAAGGACTGATGATCTCGAGATGGCTGTCAAGCGTCGCCGACAGGCGCTGTCCCTCGACAAAACCGACTCATCGCGCGCTCTCAAGCTTGCTGATATTCTGGCTCGCTCGGGTAATCGTCCGGGTGCGCTGCGCGCGCTGCGGGAATGTCAGAAACGGATCAAAGACGATCTCGGGTTTGAGGACACAACGCTCTCGGCCCGAATCTCAACTCTCGCTTCGGAGTATCGTGGGAGCCTCTGATCTGCGAAGGACAAACAGCACGATAATTCCCGTCGCCAGGACTAGCACTGCGCAGACCTGAGCAACGAGTGCAAGCGAGCCGGTAAAGGCGTCTCGTGCGTTATCTATCAGCTCCGATCTCATGGCGTCGTTGAGATTGGCAGCTGACTTCACAGCGCCTCCGATCGTAGCCATGGCATTCCGCGCAACGTCGGCCGGCAGTCCCGCAGGCAATGTTTCGCCAAGCGCGCCACGATAGTAAGCAGTCGAGATACTTCCCATGATTGCAACGCCGAGCGCAGCACCGAGCTCGGCGCTTGTTTCTGAAATCCCCGACGCAGCGCCGGCGCGCTCAGGCGGAGCAACGGTCATGATCATGTCGGTCGTGAGTGTGATAGCGATGTTGATCCCGAAGCTCATGATCATGTAAGCGCCGACCAGCAGTGCGAGACTGGACGACGGTGTAATTCGTGTTATTGCGAATATTCCAATCGTCGTAAACAGCATTCCGGCGGGCATCACGTACGACGATGGAACCTTCTTCACAATCGCCGGAGCTGCGAACGTGCCGATGATTCCGACAACTGTCGCCGGCAGAAGAGCCATTCCGGCGCGGAGAGGAGAGAGTCCAACCACCAGCTGCAGATACTGCGAGACGATGAGGTAAAGTCCACCGAACGTGATCGTCGCGATCAGCTGCGTTGCAACTGAAGAGCTGAATGGCGCCTCGCGGAACAGCTCGAGATCGATGAAGGGGTGCTCGAGTCTTTTTTGTCGCGCTACAAATACCGCAGCAAGTGCAATCCCGATAGCGATCGCAAGCAGCGGAACACTTCCCACACCATCCTGCGCGATACGCTTCACGCCATAGATCACGAACAGTACTGCGAACAGCGACAGCACCGAGCTGGAAATATCGGGCTTGCCTGGATTGGGGTCGCGAAATTCAGGAAGGAATATCGGCCCCAGCACCAGCAACAGCGCCATCACAGGCACGTTGAGAAGAAACACCGACCCCCACCAGAAATGCTCGAGCATAATGCCGCCAAGTATCGGGCCGATTGCACCGCCCACGACGAAGGCATTGATCCACATTGCAATCGCGAAGCGACGCTGATGCTCATCGTGAAACATGTTGCGAAGGAGTGCCATCGTCGACGGCATGAGCGTCGCACCAGCCACGCCGAGAAGTGCACGAGTCGCTATCAGTGTCGACGCGCTGTTCGCGAAGGCAGCAATGGCTGAAGCCACTCCGAATGCCGCAGCACCAATGAGCAGAAGCTTCCTTCGACCGATTCTGTCGCCGAGCGTGCCCATTGTGATGAGAGAGCTGGCAATGAAGAAGCCGTAGATGTCGACAATCCACAGCAACTGTGTGCTGCTCGGTGCAAGGTCAGCAGTGATCTTCGGGACCGCGAGATGAAGGACTGTGAAGTCCATCGATATCAGGAAGCAGGGGAACGCAAGAACGGCGAGACCGATCCACTCTCGCCGTCCAGCTCGCAGATTTGTCTCAGCTGTCTCGGGCATCCCCAAATCTAGAAGGACCCGCGCGTACCGTAGTTCCGATTCCCCCGGTCGAGCGTCCTCTATAATGGACCCTCAGGTAGAGGCTGAAAATGAATCCGAGACGAGTAGTAACCGGCGGCATTGCTGCGGGTGCGATCCTGGCTACTGGAGGCGCGGCCCTCGGTCGATTTCTGGCCGAGTCAGGCTGGGCCGATCCGACCCCGCGCGCCGTCGTGATTCTGCGAGCGATGATGCTTGGGATAGGCTGCGTTCTTCTTTACGCGCTGATAATTCCACGGCTTGGCGCCGGCATGAAGACCGCGGCGACGGCCGGCTTGATTGTTTTCCTCGTCGGCGTGCTGTTTCCACCGTTCGCAATCAGCATGAATGGAGCGTTCGAAGCCCGTCTGCTCCTCTATTCAGTCATCTGGAACGCAGTGCTGATACCAGTTGCTGCGATGGCCGGTGGTGCGTTGTATCGCGAGCTCGAGGAATCGCAGGCTCGAATCTAGAGCTGCCGGTACGGGATCTCTTCGAACATCGGAAGTCCGGCCGCTTCGATAACGCGAAGCAGGCCGTCTCGCTCATGGAACTCGATACCGTCGCGATCGAGCAGAACGGTATTGGGCTCCGTCTTCGCAAGCCTCCGGAACTCGGCGTCGATTAGACGAAAGCGACGTACCATGTTTTCGACCTGTTCGTACGAGCGGCGCCGAAGCCTGATGTGCTTTTCTATAGTATCAGTGCTCGATGTGAGCACGATCGTACAGTCGGGATTCCACCGATCCCCGATCCGGATGGTTTCGTGGAGGGCCGCGTGCGTCTCGGCGGGATACTCGACGATGTGAGCCTCGAGTGTGATGCGAGCACCCTCGATGAAGATCACGCGGTCAGGACGATCGTGCTCGGACGCATCTCTGTAGTTGGCCTGGTACAGCTCGCCGAAATACGCCGTGACACCAACGGCATTTACACCCGCCTCGATGTCCATGAGGACGCGCGGATCCCACACTCCCTTCTCGCCCTCACCGTAGGACCCGTGGTGATAAAGGTCGCCCAGCTGGCGAACGAGTGTGCTCTTGCCTACACCAGGTCCGCCGGCGATCGCAACGCGCATTCTGGGCGTGAGATTGCAGGCGGTTGCCTCCGTCCGCAAGTGCGCGCACTATTTCGCGCGTGAGAAACTACGAGATTACCGTCGACATCGACGCGCCGCCCGAGCGAGTCTGGGATGTAATGATCGATGTCGAGAAATGGCCGGAGTGGACCCCTTCGATGTCGAGCGTCAAGCGACTCGACACGGGGGAGCTGCGCAGGGGAAGTCGCGTGCGCATCAAACAACCGAAGCTCGCTCCCGCAACGATGACTGTGGCGGAGCTCGAGCATGAGAAAAGCTTTACGTGGACGACCAGCTTGCCCGGGGTTGTCGTTACAGCAGCACACACCATCACGCCGAAGGGGAAAGGATCACAGGTGGTGCTCTCGCTTTCCTTCGACGGCATTGTCGGAGGCATCATTGGTCGCGCAACGCGAAGTCTCAACGAGCGATACATCGCATACGAAGCTGCCGGGCTCAAGAAACGGAGCGAGCATCCTCCCGCGACGGCGCGGTTGAGATGAAGCTCATTGTCCTCATTGCAGTGTCGCTCTTTCCGATTGCGTCAGCCCGAGCTCAAAACATCACCGCGGCTGAGGTCATTGCACGGATTCGAAAGGAATATCCCGTCGAAGCGCAGCCGAATGGCGTAGACACGTTCAAGGCTGGCGACTCAACTGCCCGGGTCACCGGAATTTCGGTGACGATGATGGCAACGCTCGATGTTCTCCAGCGCGCGGCAAAGCAGGGTGACAATCTCATCATCACTCACGAGCCGACGTTCTACAGTCATCGCGATACGGCCCTTCTGTTTGAGAAAGAAAACGATGCAGTGTTTGCCGCGAAGCAAAAGTTCATCAACGATCACGGATTGATCATCTGGCGTTTTCACGATGCTCCGCATCTGGTCTCGCCTGACGTCATCAAGGCTGCTGTAGCACGAACGCTCGGATGGTCGGCTTATGCGAGCAAGGAGGATCCCAGCATTTATGTCCTTCCCCGCACATCACTTCGCGACCTCGCGGTCAACGCGGCCAGGAAGCTCGATGCAGGAGCACTCCGGATTTCAGGTGACGGCTCGGCCATCATTTCGAAAGTCGTGATGAAAGAAGGCTTCAGCGGATTCCCGGCAATACGGCGACTTATTCAAAAGGCCAATCCGGATGTCGTTGTCTTTGGTGAAGATCACGAGTGGGAGGCAGTCGAGTACGTAGTCGATGCAATCTCCGAGGGAAGAATCAAGGGTTTGGTCGTGCTTGGGCACATTCCTTCCGAGCAGTCCGGGATGAAGGATGTCGCAGAGCGGCTCAGGGCGCTGATACCCGGGGTTCCCGTGCATTTCACCCCGACAAAGGATCCCTTCCGGCCGGTGCGCTGAATTTCAAAAAATTTTCGGCACCGGTGTCGATTATTGCCGCTCTCGCTCGACGTCTATGTAGAAGCCCGCTAATCGGGCGCTAACTCAGAATCGACACTACGGGAGACA
>Ga0070698_100008620_pt1 | contig 10988 bp, 9 predicted proteins | sample KBSK1502metaG_FD_65477 | JGI IMG/M metagenome (GOLD analysis project Ga0070698, IMG submission 65477) | Corn, switchgrass and miscanthus rhizosphere microbial communities from Kellogg Biological Station, Michigan, USA - KBS K1-50-2 metaG | ecosystem: Host-associated > Plants > Roots >...
CGACCTGCTCACCCCGCAGCAGCGCACACAGCGCCGTGACGTATTCGCGCAGCAGCGTGACCGGTGAGTCGACGCGCGCCCCGACCTGGCGCATCCAGTCCTGCACGCCGTGGCCGACGCCCACCTGTACCCGGCCGGGGAACAGGCGGTGCAGCGTGGCGACCTCCATCGCGGTCAGCGCGACGTTGCGCAACGGCACCGGCAGCAGGCCGACGCCCACGCGAACCCGCCCGGTCCAGGCCAGCGCCGCCGCCGCGCTGGCAACGCCGCTCTCGCGGAAGCAGTCCTCCCACAGCCACAGCTCCTCCAGGCCCGCCTCGTCGGCGGCCCGGGCGACGCCGCGAAGTCGCTCCGGCGGGAACTGCGGCACGAACACCGCGCCAAGAGTGGTCACGCGCGGATCATCCCACGATCGCCAAAGGTAGGCTCTGGTCGCAGCCGTCTCACCGGTCGTCTCCGTGCGTCGACCCACCCGCTCGCGACCTACCCTCGGACCGGGCCGCCGCCACGACCGGGACCATCACCAATATCAGCCGCCGTGCGGTCATCGACGAGCGGCGCGACGGCGCGGCGCTCGGGTATGCTTGCTCTGGCAGCATCCCCCCAACCGCTGCCGAGGTGAGATGACCAGCATCATCAGATTGCAGGGCATGCACGCCGCGACCGCCAGCAACGTCGGCTGGATCGAGGCCACGGGCCACGGCCCGGCGTGCGACTTCTGCGAGCAGCCGGCGCAGCTCTTCAAACCGGTCGACCGCGGGCCTGGCGGTGTCCCCGGGCGGCTCTGGTGGTGCCAGCCCTGCGAGACCACCTGGGTGACCTCGTAGCCCGCGCTCGGTAGGCGGCCGCGACCTTGCCTGAGCGGGGCCGCGAGGTGTCAGCGGACCTTTGTGGCGACGCCGCCGAAGAGCCCGTTGGCGCTGGGCAGGTCGCCGTCCGGCCGCCATCGCGAGAGCTGCACCAGCCCCGGTTCGACCGGCTCCAGCCCGTCGAACAGCCGCTCGATCTCCTCGCGGCTGCGCAGCACCAGCGGCGCGGAAGCGCGGTCGTACGCCTTGGTCGCCTTCGCGCCGATCTCCCGCGGGTACAGGTCCCCGGTCGCGTGCGACAGCACCAGATAGCTGCCCGGCGCCATCGTGGCTGTGAGCCGCGCCACGATCCCGGCGGGGTCCTCTTCGTCGCGGATGAAGTGCAGGACCGCCACCAGCAGCACTGCGACCGGCTGGTCGAAGTCGATCAGCCGGTACGTCTCGGGATCGGTCAGGATCTCGTCCGGCTCGCGGAGGTCGCCCAGGATGCTGGCGGTGTTGTCGCCGCCGAGCAACGCGTTGGCGTGCGCGTGCACGATCGGGTCGTTGTCCACGTAGACCACGCGCGTCCCCGGAGCGATCGCCTGGGCCACCTGGTGCACGTTGCCCTGGGTCGGCAGGCCGGTGCCGATGTCCAGGAACTGGCGGATGCCCGCCTCGCCGGCCAGGAACCCCACCGCGCGCTGCAGGAACGCGCGATTCTCACGGGCGCCGACCCGCGTCTGCGGCACCGCCTCCAGGAGCTGGTCGGCCGCGGCCTTGTCGGCCGGGAAGTGGTCCTTGCCGCCGAGGAAGTAGTCGTACATCCGGGCTGGGTTCGCCACGCTGGTGTCGAATCCCAGCGCCTCCCGCCGGTCGCTCATCGTCCCCTCCGCGCGCTGCTCGCGATCCGCCCCCGCCCGTGCCGAACCGTAACCGCCCACGCCGTCACCAGCAACCCGGCGCCCACGCCTTGACCCGAAGCGGACCAAGCCGGTCGACGCGGGGAACCGTGTCACGACGCTTTGACCGGGCTGCTTGCCGTCATGGAAGGCGAGGTGCTGTCCGGCGAGCAAGGGCTGCCCAGGGCGTTGCGCGAGACGAGCCACCGGCTACGCGTCGCCCGCGGGGAATACGGCGGGTGCCGTAAAGGCACGACGCGACCCAGTCGGTCCGAAATCCGCTATTCCGGTATTGCCTTCCCAGGTCAGAACGGGCCCGCGGGAGTCTGCGACATGACGCAGAGCGCAATAGCAGCTGATTCGTTTTCGAATGTATGTTCGACTACTCTAGGGCGATGCGAACCTGGGAACGCGACGACCCCGATCGCTACCGGCCGATCGCGGCGCCGCTCGACCGGTGTGCGGAGTTGCTGGGCGTCGACCTGATCACGATCCGGCGGGCGGCCGCGAAGGTCGAGCCCTACGTCCGCGCGGACGGCACCAGGATCTGGAGCCTGATGCAGCTCGAACGGCAGCTCCGCCCCGAGGCGTTCGGGCAGCGCTGGCCCGGCGGCTACATCACCCGCCTGCGGCGCACGCGCACCGCGGAGAGCTGAGTGCCGTCGAATTCAGCTCCGGCGGCGGGACCGGGCCAGCGAGGTGCCGAGCGCGACCGCGAAGACCGCCAGTGGGTACAGGACTTTCCAGCCCGCGCCGGCGCCGACGGCCAGCATGAACGCCAGCAGGGCGCCGGCGAGCAGGCGCCTGGATGGCCGGCGCTCGGTGCGGAGGTAGGAGATCAGCGCGAGGACGTACAGCAGCATGAACACGGTGCTGGCCGCCAGGACCAGCTGGACCAGCAGCCGTGGCGCCGCCACCGTGACGCAGGTGACGGCGGCGAAGGCCACGGTCAGCGCGACGATCGCCCGCCGCGGCACGGCACGCCGGTCGAGCCGCGCGAACCAGCTGGGCAGGCGCCCGGCGCTGGCCGAGGCGTACACCAGGCGCGACATGCCCCAGGTCCAGCTCGCGGCGTTGGCCGCCATCAGGGTCAGGGCGATCGCGGTGATCGCCGAGACCGCCAGCCGGGGCGGCGAGATCGTCGCGGCGAGCTGCGCGAGCCCGGTGACGGGGTCGACCCGGTCGCGCGCGACCACACCGGCGACGTTGGCGGTCAGGGCGACTCCGAGGAGGCCGTAGGCGGTCAGGGCGACGAGCGCTGCCGGCAGGAAGTCGCGGCGCGGGTTGCGGAGCTCTCCGGCGATGAAGGTCAGGTTCTCGAAGCCGGTGTAGGCCCAGAAGGCGGCGACCACACCGGACAGGGACGGTCCGAGCTCCCGCAGAACTGGCCGCACGGCGCCGTAGCCGGCATGGGCGTTGGGGAAGGTCAGCGCGAGCAGGACCACGGCGCTGGCGAGCAGCGCCCAGGTGAGGATCGACTGGCCGCGGGCGCCGGCGCGCGCGCCGCCGAGGTTGGCGACCGCCGCCACCCCCAGCACCGCCAGGGCGCCGGCGAGCTGCACCGGGCGGCCGCCGCCGGTGGCGTGCGCGAGGTACTGGCCGGCGACCAGGCTGCCGGCCGGCAGCCCGAGGCAGACCAGCGACAGGAACAGGGGCGGGACGGTCGCGGCGACGTGGCGGCCGAGACCCAGCGCGATGAAGCCCTCCAGGCCGCTGCCGTCCGGGACGCGGCGGACCATGTCGGCGAAGACGAGCAGCAGGGGGAAGCACAGCAGCGTCGCCGCGCCCCAGACCACCAGCGCGTCGTGCCCGGCGATCTGGTAGGTCAGCGAGGGCAGGAAGAGGATCCCCGACCCGGCGACCGAGCCGACGGCCAGGGCGATGCCGGCGCCCAGGCCCAGCGAGCGGCGCAGCCCCAGGTCAGGGGCGGTGTTCCGGGTGGAGGCCATCGCCCCTCCAAACACTATCGAAAGCACTTCACTAGTTACGCACAGTGTAGAAGGAGGGTGTGACAGCGGGTGGAGGCGCCCCCCCGGCCACGGGACAGCCCTTGGGACGGCCCGACCGGCTTGCGTCGCGGGGGCTCATCGGGGCCTCATGGGGGCTCGGGTTGAGTCCGATGTCGATGTTGGCTTGCAGCAGCCGTCCCGAGGTAGGAAAACACGATGAGACGACCGCGAATTGCGAAGAGACCGGGGCTCGTGCTGGTCGTGGTCGCGCTGGTCGCGGTCACCGGGTGCGGGTCAGGGCACCGGCGTGACCCGGCGGGCCTGCCCGCGCCGTCGACGGCCGACCCCTCCACCGCCAAGGCGCCGGCCACGGCGGCGCGGCTGCTGCCGGGGATGCCACCGCCGCTGGACCCCGACAACGTCTACGCCGCCGACCGGCCCGGCATGCTCAGCGCGGCCGTGCGAGGCGACCCCGCGCTGATCTACGTCCCCAACTCCGACAGCAACACCGTCGACGTCATCGACCAGCGCACCCACCGGATCATCCGCCACTTCCCCACCGGTGCGGAGCCCCAGCACGTCACGCCGTCGTGGGACCTGCGCCGCCTGTGGGTCGGCAACGACCGGGCCAACACCCTGACCCCCATCGACCCCCACACCGGCAAGCCAGGCCCGCAGGTACCAGTCCAGGACCCCTACAACCTGTACTTCACGCCCAGCGGACGCTACGCCGTGGTGGTGGCCGAACGGATGGGCCGGCTCGACTTCCGCGACCCCCACACCATGACCCTGCGCCACCCCCTGCTGGTCCCCTGCCAGGGCGTCAACCACCTGGACTTCAGCGCCGACGGGACCTACGCCATCGCCAGCTGCGAGTTCAGCGGCCAACTCCTCAAGATCAGCATCACCAGCCAACGGGTGCTGGGCACGCTGCGGCTGCAAGGCCGCACACCAATGCCACAAGACGTCAAACTCTCCCCCGACGGACAGGTGTTCTACGTCGCCGACATGAACGCCGGCGGGGTCTGGCTGGTGAACGGCGACACCTTCCACGTGATCGGGTTCGTGCCCACCGGCCAGGGCGCCCACGGCCTGTACCCCAGCCGCGACGCCAAACTGCTCTACGTCTCCAACCGTGGAGCGGGGTCGATCTCGGTGCTGTCGTTTGCCACCCGCAAGCTCACCACCACCTGGCACCTGCCCGGCGGGGGCAGCCCCGACATGGGCGGACTGTCCGCCGACGGCAAGATCCTGTGGCTGTCAGGCCGCTACAACCACCAGATCTACGCCATCGACACCCGCAACGGCCGCCTGCTGGCCCGCATCCCCGTCGGCGCCGGCCCCCACGGCCTGTGCATCTTCCCCCAGCCCGGCCGCTACTCCCTCGGCCACACCGGAGTCCTCCGCTGATCAGAGCTGGTCCGCCGCGGCCTGCTCGGCTGGGGTGAGCGGGGCCGGTGGGAGCTTGGAGACCCACGACGGGACGAACAGCTTGAGGTAGTCCGGGGAGGGCCTGCCCAGGTCGAGGTCGGTGGGGCGCACGGCACGGTCGCCGGAGGTCCCGACCCAGCGGAGCGTTCCGTAGGGCAGGTCGATCCGCGGGATCTGGCCGCGGCCCGAGGGAAGCTGGAACGAGGGGTTGGCGATGTCCTTGGGATAGCTGCGGGTGGCGAGCTGGTCCAGCGCCGCCTGCCAGGGGACCGCCGCGCCGGCCATGGCGAGCGGGATCACCTCGACGCCGACCGGCGCCACCTGGGCCGCGAGGCGCTGCGCGCCGGGCCCGAGCGCGAGCAGGACCCGCGCCTTCGGGTTCTGGGAGCAGACGCGATGGAGCAGCTCACGGTGCAGGGCCTGCACCTTGGGCTGGTCGACGAGGCTGTCGCGCCTGGTCTGGGTGAGGTCGAGGGTGTCGACGGGCAGGGTGCGCAGGATCAGGTAGCTGCTGGTCAGGCCGGCGGCGCGGAGGAACCGCGCCAGCCGCTGGCCGGCGTCGCCCGACAGGGCCCGCCCGGTGAACAGATCGTCGTCGGACGCCTGGTCGGCCAGGACGGCCATGCTCAGGTCCTGGAACCGGCCCCGGTAGAGCGGGCCGGCACCGAAGGAGGCGTGGGAGGTGACGCCGAGGGCGGCGAAGTCCGGCCAGCCGAGACCCGGCTCCAAGCCCAGCAGCAGGCGCGCGAGGCTGCTCGGCGGGCCCGGGTCGAAGGCGGTGGCTCCGGCGCGCGGGGGCTCGTAGGGCAGGTCGCCGGGGTCGTCGTCGTAGCCGTCACGGCTGCCGGTGGCGGTGGAGGGGTCCTGCAGGTGGGCGCCGGCGGCGTTGTAGGCGCCACCGGCTGAGAACAGGCGGATGCCCCGCTGGGCGTCGGTGCGGTTGCTGGAGGTGCCGCCGCGGCCGAGACGCGGGCAGGTGCCGAACGGGAAGTCGCGGTACGGGATCGCGGCCGACTTGTACTGGAAGGGGGCGCCCAGGTCGCGGGGCACGCCAGGATCCGCGGGCAGCCAGCCCGCGTCGGCGTCCAGCCAGCCCTTGATCCGGTTGCAGGCGCGCTGGAAGTCGGCCTTGATCGCGCTGGTGGACCCGCCGGCCGCCGAACCGGGGTGGACCACCCCGACCAGGCGCAGCCGGCCGGGCAGGCCACCGAGGGTGGCGTTGTCGAGATGGTCGGGGTCGGCGCTGCCGCCGTGCGCACCGACCCAGGTGGCGACCGACTCCTTGGCGGCGTTGCCGACCGCGACCACCAGCCGCGCGTCCCCGTCACCGATCGCCTGGTCGAAGATCCGGTGGCGGTGCGCCACGATCGGCGAGCGAGGGTCCTGGGCGAGCGGGCGGAGGTCGTCGGTGTACTGGCCGAAGATCGGGTACACGAACGAGTTGAGGAACAGGTAGGAGCGGTCCAGGCCGAGGTGTCGCAGCAGGTGCTGCATGCGGGCGCCGGTGCCGCCGGTGAAGGAGCGGTGCGACAGCGACTCGTCCTGGGCGCCCTCCTGGCCGACCAGCACCACCTTCGCGGAGCCGTCCAGCCTGCCCCGGAAGAACATCGGGCCGTGGTGCCAGCGGAACGCCTCACGGCCGAGCACCGCGCGCCCCAGGCCACGGTAGTTGGGCGTCTCCGCGAACAGCGTGGCCCAGCCGCTGGCCGTGGTCGGGCCCGGATCGTGCTCCCAGGCGTCCCCGCGCTCGTCGGCCATGGTCACGGTGTCCGCGGCTCTCAAGCGGCGCCCGGCGCGTCTGAACTCGTCAAGAGGTCGACGAAGACGTCCCATTCACGGACCTCGTCGAGGACGAAGACGCCGTTCTCGATGAACGGGTCGGCGGCGATCAGCCGCTGCACCACCGATCCGTCGACGCCTTCGAACAGGCTCATCGAGCCCGAGTTGTCGCTGAAGGGCCCGCCCATGACCATTCCCCGCCCGATGAGCCCGTCGACGAACTCGGCGTGAGCGTCCCAGCCGGGCTGCCCGCGGACGCCACCGCTCTTCCAGGTCGGCCCGGCCCGGAATCTGACGATCACCCGCTTGCGCATGGGCGTCAGCTTACCCCGACGATGCGACAAACCCGCTGCCCGCTATAATCGGCCGCTCACCGGCCGCCGCCGGGAAATTTCGGCGCATGGGAAGAGGGCGGTTTCGCTGGATTCGTACCGCGCGAACGCCTCATGAGCGGCACTGACCAGATGCGGGCCTGGGTGGTGGACCGGCCAGGGCCCGTCACCGGCGAGCCCCTGAAGCTGGTGCGCCGCGCGGTCCCGGAGCCGGGACCGGGGCAGGTGCGGGTCCGGGTGCTGGTCTGCGGCGTCTGCCGCACGGATCTGCACCTGGCCGAAGGCGACCTTGCCCCCAAGCGCCAGGGGGTCACACCGGGCCATGAGGTGGTGGGCCGGGTCGACGCGCTCGGCCCCGGGACCGGCCGGTTCCAGATCGGCGACCGCATCGGCGTGGCGTGGCTGGGGTCCACCGACATGACCTGCCGGTTCTGCCTGCGGGGCGCCGAGAACCTGTGCCTGAACCCGCGCTTCACGGGCTGGGACCAGGACGGCGGCTACGCGGAGTATGTACTGGTACGGGAGGAATACGCGTACGCGCTCTCCGGCGCCTTCTCCGACGAGCAGGCGGCGCCGCTGTTGTGCGCGGGGATCATCGGCTACCGGGCCTTGCGCCAGGCGGCGCTGCCGCATGGCGGGCGGCTGGGCATCTTCGGCTACGGAGGCTCGGCGCATCTGGTCGCCCAGGTGGCCGTGTCGGAAGGTGCGGAGGTGCACGTCTTCACCCGCAGCGCACGCGCGCGCGAGCTGGCGATGTCGCTTGGCGCGGCCTCCGCCGACCCCTCGCCGGTGGGCCAGCGAATCGGCTTGGACGCGGCATTGCTGTTCGCCCCGGCCGGTTCGCTCATCCCGATCGCACTGGAAGCACTGGACCGTGGCGCGACCCTGGCGGTGGCCGGCATCTACGTCGATGCGATTCCCGGTCTCGATTACGATCGCCAGCTGTTCCAGGAAAAGCGCCTGCGCTCGGTCACCGCCAATACCAGGGTCGACGGGGAGGAATTCCTGGCCATCGCGTCCCGTATCGGGATCGACGTCACCACCACGCCGTATCCACTCGAGCAGGCTGACAAGGCACTCGTCGACCTGTCGCAGGGGCGGGTGACCGGCGCGGCCGTGCTGCGGGTGGCCGAGGCGGGCTGAGGCGCCGACCGCATCCGGGTCAGCCCTGGTCGAGGTGATGCTCGGGTCGCGGGGTGGGTGCTGATTCGTCGAGGCGGTGGGCCCGGCGTCGCAGCAATTCCGCGACGGCCACCAGCAGCGCCAGCACCATGAGACCCGAGGCGCACAGCAGCGCGTCGGAGATCGCCGCCGGGTAGTCGTGGCCGGTGCTCGTGAGCACCCGGTAGAAGACCATGGCCAGGACCGCGGTGCCGATCGCCGAGCCGATCCGCTGAGCGGTCTGCAGCGCTCCGCCCGCCGCGCCCGCCATCCGCACCGGGACCGACTCCAGCGTCAGCGTGATGTTCGGCGAGGTGACCATCCCGCCGCCGAGGCCGGCCACCAGCAGCGGCCCAGCGGTCGCGAAAGCGGCCGCGTCCCCGCCGACGTGCCGCAGCAGCAGCGCGGCGGCGACCAGCCCGGCGATGGTCGCGGTCAGCCCCGACACGGTCAGCAAGCGCCCGACCCGGGTCACCAGCCGGCCAGCGACCAGCGCGGACGCCGCCACCCCGAGCGCGAACGGCGTCACGGCCAGACCCGACCGCAGCGGCGAGTAGCCCAGCCCGTCCTGGAAGAACAGCGCGAAGACCAGCCAGATACCGGTGAACCCCATGAAGTAGAGCAGCCCGATCCCCAGGCCGGCGGAGTAGCCGGAGGTGCGCGCCAGCCGTGGGTCGAGCAGCGGCTGCCGACCCCGGCGTACCGTCCGCACCTCCCAGCGGGCGAACGTCCCCAGCAGCAGAACCCCCGCCAGCAACAGCGGCCACGACCCGCCCAGGCCGCCGGTCTCGGCGTCCACCAGTGGCAGCAGGAGGCTGAGCACCCCACCGCCGAGCAGTAGCGAGCCCACCAGGTCCAGGTGGATGCGGCCGGTGGCACGGATCGTGGACGGCACCAGCCGGGCGGCCAGCACCAGGGCGACCAGTCCGATCGGCACGTTGACGTAGAACACCCAGCGCCAGCCGTCCGGGCCGGTGAACGCGGCCAGGATCAGCCCGCCGATCACCGGGCCGGCCGCGGTGGACAGGCCCACCGTGGCGCCGAGGCTGCCGAACGCCCGGCCCCGCTCGGCGCCGCGGAACAGTTCCTGGATCAACCCGGAGTTCTGCGGGACCAGCATGCCGCCGGCCACTCCCTGCGCCAGGCGGGCGGCGATCAGCAGCCCGCTGGTCGGGGCCGCGCCGCTCAGGGCGCTGGTCACCACGAACGCCGACAGGGCGATCAGGAACATCCGGCGCCGGCCGAGCGTGTCTCCGAGCCGGCCGGCAGGCACCAGCGCCAGCCCGAAGGCCAGCGCGTAGCCGGACACCACCCACTGCGCGGTCCCGGCAGACGCACCGAGCCGGTGCTCGATGGACGGCAGCGCCACGTTGACGATGCTGACGTCGAGCAGGCTCATGAATGCGGCCACCAGACTGACGCCCAGCGCCCGCCACCGCCTCGGATCGGCGCCGTCGGGCCCAGGAACCGACCGCGCGGTCCCCTCCGCCGCTGGCGCGGGCCGCCGGGACACGCCGTGCGAGTGCCTCATCGCCGCCCCTCGGTCGGTGCCGGCCCTTGGGACCCTTGCGCTGCTTGGGTCGCTTGGGTCGCTTCCCCATCTCCGCACCCACGATGGCGCAGGCGCCGCTCCCTGTCTTCACGGGCAGCCGCAGACCTTCCTCCCCGCTGGCCCAACCGCCGGTATTCCCGCCAGCAGCAATGGCGGGGCCAGGTCACCGTGAGGTGGAGGTCGAGGGACCTCAACGGCAACTCCCGCAACCGTCCCGGCTGCGGGAGTTGCGTCGTGGCCTGGCCTCAGGCGATGCCGACCACTGTGCCGCCCTTGACGTGCCAGGCCGACCACGCGGTGGTGGGACGGAAATAGGTCTCGTAGAGGTGGTGGTCCGTGCCGCGGGCGTAGACGTTGATGCCGCCGGTGCCGTACACCACCGCGGCCGGCGTGCCGGCGATGGTGATGCCGCCGTGCGACATCCACGCGGACCAGCCGGCGCCGGAGCGGAAGAAGGTCTCGGCCATCACGGCGGCGGTGTTACGCGCGAACACGTGGATCTCCGTCCCGGACACCAGTGCCGCGGGGTCCCCGGCGAGCGCCATGCCACCGTGAAGCTTCCAGGTCGACCAGCCCGTGGTCGGCCGCAGGTAGGTCTCGTGGAGCCGCTGGTCGGTGCCGCGCATATAGACGTTGATGCCGGTCCCGTAGACCACCGCCGCGGGATCGCCGTCCACGGTCACGCCGGCGTGCGGCAGCCAGCTCGACCAGCCGAACCCGGAACGGAAGAACGTCTCGTACAGCCCGCCGTCGATGCCGCGCAAGAACACGTGGACCTCCGAGCTGAGCACCGCCACCGCGGGGTCACCGGCGACCCCCAGCCCGGGGTGCGACACCCAGCTCGACCAGCGCGTGGTCGGCCGGAAGAAGGTCTCGTACAGCCGCTGGTCGGCGCCGCGCACATAGACGTTGATGCCGGTGCCGTAGGCCACCGCCGCCGGGTCACCGGCGACCGTCAGCCCGGGGTGCGACACCCAGCTCGACCAGCCGGATCCCGGCCGGAAGAACGTCTCGTACAGCCGCTGGTCGGTGCCGCGCGCGTACAGGTTGAGCCCGGTGCCGTACCTGATCACCGAAGGGCTTCCCTCGACGGT
>Ga0070698_100008621_pt1 | contig 10987 bp, 10 predicted proteins | sample KBSK1502metaG_FD_65477 | JGI IMG/M metagenome (GOLD analysis project Ga0070698, IMG submission 65477) | Corn, switchgrass and miscanthus rhizosphere microbial communities from Kellogg Biological Station, Michigan, USA - KBS K1-50-2 metaG | ecosystem: Host-associated > Plants > Roots >...
GGTTGATCGCTTGAACGTCTCGTTTTCGGCCTGTGTTTCCTGGGCGTTAGCGATCACTCCCCCCTCGGAACCGGGTAGATGAGGAGTGATCGTAAAACCCACAGCCGTACCAGCACTTTTCGTGGCGATCACCCGATCATCCCCCGCGATCAACTCCGGGGGGAGGAGCCCGCCGACGGCCGGGAGCGGGTCGCCCAGGTTCAGCTTGAACGGCCGCCGACTCGCCCGGGGCAGTCCGGTCTCGGACTCCAGGTCGACTAACCAGCCCGCGGTCAGGGCCAGGTTGATAGGCTCGCTCACCGAGTTCTGCGAGAGGTTGAGCGCCTCAGCTACCTCTTTGGCGTTCGGGCCCCAGTGGATCGGCATGGCCGGGTTCTGTGTGCGGGTCGCCTGGTACCGCTCACACAAGGCCTTCACGGTCTCGACCACCTGCCGGGTGCGGGCCGTGACCCCGCTCGTCGCCTCCTGGTACATGCCACCGATCAGCTGATACACGCGGGCATAGTCGGCCGGTTCGGCTATCCATCGGCCTTCGGCATCCTGGCTCCGATGCGCGTGGTTGAGGACGCACATCACCTTGATGAAGGCGAAGATCTTGTTGATGTCCCGCAGCACGCGCGGGCCGAGAGTCTTGCTCTCCGCGCTCCGGGCGGCGTAGTTGGCAATCTGATCGGCGAAGGGGATCCACACATCCCACGGCGCCAGGAGCTGGATAAGGCCCTGGAGGGCGATCAGGGCAGGCCGTGGCTCTCGGGTATTCCGTTGGGCTTCGTTCTGGCCCGCCTTCTTCAGCTTGGCCATCAACTCATCCACGTCCACGTTGACCTTGTAGGTGAACGTGCGGGTCGCGTACTGCTTCTCGAGCTTGCCCAACCCCGTGGTAATCAGCGTGGTCGGTCCGGGTAAGTCAATCTGCTGGGTCACGAAGCCACCGCCCTCTTCCTCCGGGCGGCGCACGGTCACCTGGTACTTGAGGCGATGTTCGGAGAGCAGGCCGCGGACGGCGCTGGCCACGACGTTCTGGTCGTCGGTACCGCCACCCTTCGGGATCGAGTCCATCTCCGGGAAGAAGAGGACGCAGTGGGCGAAGCTGCCTTGCACATAGATAAGGCTCTTGGTGCTGCCGCCCACCTCCCGCCACGCTTCGGGTGGCAAGAAGCGCCGCGCGGTATTGACGATGAACGTCTTACCGGCACTACTGGCGCCTTCATATTGCAGATGGCCGACGGCCGCCCCGGGCACGGTGAATACATCGAGCACGCGCGTGGTCATGCTCAAGATCCCCACCAGGACTGCGGCCGGATCACCGCCATAGCCCACGTGCGGGAGTTCCTCCCGGATCAGGGCCAAGGGATCGGGATGAGCGAGCACCTCAGTCGCCTGCTCGCGGAGTTCGGCCAGGCGCTTCTCTCGCTCGGCCGGATCCACGACCGTGGTTGCGGTCCCGGCTGCGGCGCGAGCCTTGGCCATTGCGGCTTTGATCAGCTTGCGGCTCTCGTCGTCCTTGATCCTCAGGACGCGCAGGCGTACGTAGGTCTCACGGGTGGCAAGTTCGTGGAGCGTGGGATCGGTGATAGTGATCAAGATGGTGCCAATGGCATCCAGCGGGGCCAGCAGCCGATGGTTGTCCGGGTACTCTGGGAGCCCGCGGAGGATGCCGAAGGGTTCCACCAGTCGCGGATCGATGTCGTGGGCTACGCGATCGGTCGAGCCATCGGTGGGGAGATCGGCCGCAGTCACCGACGGGGTAGCGGCCACCAGGTCTTCGAGTTCCGCCCGCGTGTGCCCGGCCTCGATCCAGTCGGAGATATCGCCTTTGGGCGGTAGGCCCGGGAGCTGGACGATCTTCACGTGGAGCTGCTTCCCGAGGCAGGAGCGGGCCACGGCCCACGCGCGGGTCGTCCCGGGCACATCATTGTCTGGGAGCACGATGACCTGCTGGATTGCGGCCGCGATGAGCTGGTCCGTGAACAGGTCGGACCAGGCGTTGGCTCCACCTGGGTTCGTCGTCGCGGGCAGATCGAGGAGCCGCACGACGTCGGCGTCCTTCTCACCTTCGGTCAGATAGACCTGGGCCTGCCCGACCAGATCGGGGAGCTGGTAGAGCACCCGGCGAATGCCCTGCGCCTCCCAACTCCAGCCGTTCCTCTTTGAAGAGTCCGGGTGGCGGAAGCGGATTTGTTTATCGAGGAGGCGCACCACCTGGTAGAGCAGGGTGCCCTGTTCATCGGGGTAGTCGTAGATCGCCTGGATCTTCCTTGAGGCTTTGACCGGATGGCGGCGGAAGGCGTCGACGGTCAGGCCCAACCCGTCCGCGATCTGTTTGAGCGAGCAACCGTGGAAGCACTTGACCGCGGCCACCTGGCCGTCGGCACCCGTGCGGAACCCGAAACTGGTCCGGTCACCGCCGTGGGCTGGACACAGGGCATTAGTCCAGCCGCTCGCGGACACCGGTTGGACCTCTGTCAATCGTTGACTGAGCCAGAGGGCATCCATGCGCTACACCACCTCCGCGGAGCGGAGGCCCAGGGCCAGGACCAGGGCCTCCTCCTTCAGCACACCGAGGCCCATGAAGTACTGCAGGTCGGTCACGAGGTGCTTGAAGCTGCCCTGTTGTTCGCAGTCCGCATGCACGCGGCAGACATAGAACACCTCGAGACCGTTCTCGCCTTCCAGCGTGGCCACGGTAGGTGACCAGCGCAGGCGGACGTGGGTGAACTGGTGGGTGCGGAGATGGTTCTCGTAGTCGGCCCGGGTCATCGTGTCGTCCTTTCTTCGCGCGGGCCGAAGAGCTTCCGGTTCCGCTCCTTGATGTAGGCGCAGTCGTGCACCGGGGGGAGCCACGTGATGTGACTGCCGGAGACGATCCGGCCCTCGGCACAGGTGCAGTGTTTGCCCGGATAACCGGGATGTGCGGGCTGCTCACGTCGCGGCGCGGGCGCCGTGGGGGGCGACGACGCGGCCTTCGTCATGGGCACTCCCTCCGTGGTGGTTGATGTCGATCGCATGGAGCGAAAAATACCGGCAGACGAATTCCGGAGCAGGGTTTAAAACCGCAAATAGGGGGATTGTGGTTTTAGTGCGTCGGTTTCTTCTTGTTCTTCTTGTGCCCGCGGCCGGTGCCGGGCACGCGTGCCGCTCGGGGCAGGAGCTGGAGGTAGTCCAGCAGGTCGGTGCCCAATTCGTGCTCGACGTTGTGGGCATCGAGCACGGCGCGCACGCGGTGCTGCGTCTTGAGGATCGGACGCCCGCGGGTTGGCTTCTGCGGGGTCTCAAGGAACTGGCGGTAGCCGATCCGACCACTTTTCATCATGAAGGCTTCGTAGCGATACGGGGGCGGCGGTGGAAAGAGCAGGGTGCGCCAGATCGCTCGGGTCAGCTCCTGGCGCCGGGCCACACTCGTCGCTCGCTCGTAGGCGAGCAGCCAAATCCGGACGAACTGAAGCCGGGCATGCCAGGCTCCTGTTCGGGGTCCGCTGGCCCAGGGCGATATCTCGAACCAGTCGGCCGGGAGATCCCGCGTGAAGGTCCGCGCGTGCATGAGGGCGAGGCTGTCGCCGGTGATGGTGCCGTCGGGCTTGCTCAAGCGGGACACGGTGGGGACGTTCCTCCTGTCGAAGGTCCTGGAAAGGAAGCCTCGGTGAGCGGCGGTGGCGGCGGTGTCCAGTTGACGTTGGTGGGTCCTCGTTCTCCTCCGCAGAGGCATCACGCCACCACCGGGACGAACATCGGACAGCGTATGGGCCGGAAGGCCATCGGAATGTCGTCCCAGAGAGAGAAATCAAGGTTCGGCACCTTGAAGGTGCGCTTGGGCCGTCGCCCCTGACACGCTTCCACATACTTGTGATACTCGCAGAGGGCGAACTCGCAGTTGGCCAATGTCAGCGGCGGCCCCAGGAGAAGGCGCCCGGCGCGTTTCATCCACACCCCTTGGTGCTCTCGTAGCTCAGCTAGCGCCAGTTTTTCCGCGACGCTGCCCCACGGAAGCGGCTGGGCGAGGAGGAGTGCGAGCCCCTCATGGGCCCCTTCGCCGATGTGGCTCCAGACGTCCTCATGGAAGTGCGGCGGCAGGATACGAGGCTCGTACATCATGTCGAGCAACACCTGGAACGCGAAGAAGTCGCCAATGCCCGCCGGCCCCTGGAGAACGCGATGAGTCCGCTCCATTCCGCGCCGCGGATCCGGATCCGCCATTGCGCGCTCGATCTCGGCCCAAATGGCGGGCACTAGGTCGCGTACCTTCTCGAGGTAGGCTACCCAGTCTCGTGTGCGCTGTCCTCGTCCTGGCGTTTTCGTAGCGGCCGCGGATCGGTAGGCCGAGGAGAATACCTTCTGCCCGGTCGCTTGTAGTGCGAGCAGCGTCGCCTCGACCGCGCGGAAGTCCCACTGCGCGGCGCGCCGGTAGCCGCCCAAGGCCGCGTAGGTCTCTGGCAGATTGAACGCGCGATAGAGATATAGGTTGAACAACCGGTCGCTCGCAGCGTCCGCGGCCGACGGCTCTAGAATATGCTTGAGTACTGTGCGCGAGCCGCGGTCGAGTTCCCGATACACGTTGCAGATGTAGACGCTAGACAATACCGGATCGGCTGTCCACGGTTGTGGCAGCCGATGGACCACGCGCCGAACGAACATCAGGTGGCGCTCGGTGGCGAAGCCCAGGAACCGCTCGAGCTCGTATGGATTCCACGCAGGCGGGTAATACCGAGTGCTACTGCTCGAGCCGTCGGGCTCGCCCTGTGGCGGGCCTATGAGTGGCTGTAGGGTCATGTCCTCTCCTCCTTCAGGATTCGTGCTGTGTGTGCCCGATAAGGCCACGGCCACCAGAATGTGTCAACGGATATTGGAAAATATCCGTGTACACACTCAGTCAAGGCGCTGTACCATTTGACCGTGATGGACAGTCGCCGCCGGCCGCGTGTGACGGATGCCACCGCCCGAGGCATGCGTGTGCGTAGCCGGATCCGTGGCCGTGGCCTGACGGTGAGGGCCGAAGGCGGCCGGCTACGCTCTGCTCAGGCGCGAGTCGGCCAGACGCCGGCGGCGCAGGCTCAGTGGGTGCTGGGCTTTGCCACGAGGAACGACCTGGGGCGGCTTAGAGTGGCCGAGCGCGCCGGGCTAAGTTGGGAGCTCGCGGCATTCCTCGGCCTGACGGGGCCGGAGGACTTGGCCATTGGCGATCATGACGTTGCGGAGTGCCACCAGTGGATCAAGGCAGGAGTTGACCAGCTCGTGTCAGGGCAGCGCTGGCGGGTCCATCTTGATGCCCGTTCGTACGTTCTGGACTTAAGCGATCGACAATGGCGCCCGATTACGCCGGTCAGCGCGCCGCGCGCCTTTCGGGATCGGGTGATAAGGGAGATACTGCCAGTGTTCGGGCGTCGCTTCCGCTTGTGCGGTCGCCAAAAGTGCCCGCATCCATTTATCGCGCGGAAGCGGAAAATCTACTGCGACTCGCGATGCTCCCAGACCGAGCGGACGCGACGATACCGTGCCACACATCCCGATAAAAGCCACGAAGTCTATGCGCGACAGCAGCGGAAGAAGTTCGGACCCAACGTCGTAGTGAGGCGGCGCCTCTCACGCAGCGACAGGACTTCTCCTGGCCCGAAACTGCTGTAACAACATCAGTCGGTCAACGTGTTTCGATCTGCTTCTCTACGGGCTTGGCTTCGTAACCAGAGACCACTCACACGAATTCCGAGCCTGCGGGTAATCTAGCTATCCTTCCAAAAACTCGTCCAAGCTGTCCTGAGCCAATTCGCCACTGTCGAGCAATAGATTTTGGAAAGCGTCGAAATCGAATGCGTTGGGCTCCGCGATTCTGTTGGCCAGGAGGCGGAGGCCTTGCGCTGCGGTAAGGAGGACAAGTGACTTAATGGGAGTTGTCGCCCTGATCCGATCAATCGAGGCCTTGGACGTTCCCCGAAACCCGCTCGACATTATAACGAAATAGATGTTCGAGTAGCCGTCCTTCCGGAGCTCCCTCTCGTAGCGCCGGATGTATTCCACGATCGTTCGGTCATCAGTCCCAATCGAATATCCGGACCCCGATGACTTGGCATCGAAGATGATGGCGTAGTTGTGTTCTCGGCAATACGCGATCCCGTCAGGTTCCCGACCCTTTCCCTGGCCAAGGCCTTGGACGTGGAAGCCCAGCATGCGGAAGAGTTGAATGACCTGAGTCTCGAACGCCGCGCCATTCCCCGCGCCAGACGAACGCTCGCAAAAGTCCTGCAAGATGGGCGGGATATATTGCAGGTAGTCTGGAACGGGGCGCGGGGAAGTGTCGGGGGGCATCGGCGACCGTGACGACTCGCGCCGATGGGACCAAAGAACATGCTCCACGAACCAGTACCGGTTCACTCCAGTCATGTCGAAGTGTGCAGCGTAGAGGTCAGAGAAGGCGTCCAGGAGATCCCAAAAGTGTCTGAAATAGGGACCCGAATCCTTGTCTAGATCCAAGAGACCGGTCTCGGCCAGCGTGTGTCTGCTCGAGGCGTATTGGACCGGGATTCTGTCCGGTGCTTGGATCTGCCAGAAGTAACTGACAAAGTACGGAAGCGACCCAAGGCGCAGATTTTTCCCATCCGGAACTAATGAGCCCACGCGGTTGTGAAGAGACGTGATCTTCTGTGTTGCGTCATTTCGATCTGATGGGACGGCGAAGGATAGAGTTAATAGTTGCGTCATCTCGGACGACGCATTGGACCAATTGGTCAATTGGTTGAGGACCATTTGACCGCTAAAGCTCTTGAACCCCCAGAAGTCGTAGCGCCTGCAGAGCACTTCGTGGGATTCTTTGAGCCCGACCAAGTCTACTCGGCCCGCGAGGAAGTCGGTCAGGAGTCGCGAAATCTCGGGGATGGCATCAACCCGCTTCTGGTCGAAGTCTCTGAACGGGAGTACCTGTCCTTGCGTACTCGCAACCGTAAGACCCGCTCGCTTGAAGGCTTCGAGCAGATGAAGCGCCTTGGCGCTTTGTGATTCGGTCAGGCGCACAGAATGTTGCTCCCGATTGGTCGCGGGCGCGAGCTAACGATTCGCAAGAATGGGATCAGCACGTGATGATGGAACTGTGCGAGCTCGTGTGAAGGCTCGAAAGGAACCCTCCGTCCCACTCCATCCTTCAATCTCATCATGAAAGCCCATTGGAACCAAGACGTTCGAACGGTTTTCTGAGGGAAGAAAAAGTCTCGGAGAAGAGAGTCGACCGCACCGGCGGTGCTCTTGGGGGACGGCGTCGAGGGTAGCGAGCAGTTTGGGCATGTCAGGAGTGCTGGCTTGGCGTTGTCCCATACGGGCCGATATCGTAACTGGATGGCAGCGGATCAGTCAGTAAGGATCACACAGTAAGGACAAGAAGCGAGCTTGACAGCACGCCTGAGCCCACCTACCTTCCTCGCACCTTCCAGCAGTTCACCGTCCGGCGCTCAGGGGGGCAATGATGCCCCGGCCTCGGGTTCGCAGACAGGCTCTTGATTGTGAGGGGTCACACGCCCGAAGTCCGCCCCGCGTCACTGGCTACGCGCATGTGGCCCGCCGGTGATCGTACCGATTGCTCACGATTCCCAACAGGAGGACCTGCATGAAAAAGAACCCTCTGATGCTGTTTGCGGTGTTCGGCTTCGTTGCATGTGCAACCGGGCCTCCCCCTGGAGCCCCAACCGCCGCAGGGCCGAATCTAGCCCCATCGGGCGCCACTTGGGTGATCACCGAGCGCAACTCGGGCAGCTTCGGACCCTCCCCCAGGCAATACACGATGCGCTCCCTCGGGGAGCAGGAATGGGCAGGCCAGAAGACTCGCGCATTTACCGACGGGGATACCACGCTGCACGTCGTGCCCGCGTCTGGGGAGCTCATAGTCCGCACACAGGGCACCACGCCCGTCGAGAGTTATAGCCCGCCCGTCGGCTTCAATTGGCCGATCTTCGTCGGCAAGTCGTGGACGAGGCTGTTTCGGTTTTCTGATGGGTCGAGAAATTTCGACAATGTTCAAGCCTGGTACAAAGTTGAGGCCTACGAGGATACGGCCGTGCCTGCCGGGACGTTTAAGACCTTCCGAGTCAGCGTCGACATCTCTAACGTAAAGCAAATCTTCTGGTGGAGTCCAGACCTTGGCACCTCGGTCAAAACAGTATCTGAACGAACCGACCGATTCTATCTCGGTCCTGGCAAACGCGAGACGGAGATGCTCTCCCAGGACATCAGGAAGTAGCCGCCAGTAGGATACGGTCAACCGCGAGCGTCGAGTCCGTCTCGGCGCTCGTGGTGTGTCTGGGCGGTAACGAGCCGGGGTCGACATCGGCTCGGCGATCATCCGTCCTCGGGGTCGTGGCCGGGCGCGGTCTCAGCACTTCACGGGATATGTGAGGGCAATGTCGTCGTCGCGCGCATAGGACCTCTTGGGGTCGAAACAGCCCACAGTCTTCAATAGCGGGTCCTCGTGGCTTCCCAGGTGTCTCAGTTCCCAATGGACGTGCTCAAATCCAGGCCCAGCCCGGAGTCCTGTCGTTCCTATTTCACCGATCAAATCTCCGCGCTTGACCCCTTGGCCGGGGCTGACAGCATATGAGGACAGGTGGCAATAGACCGTCTCATACCCGAACGCATGTTGAATGATTACGATGTTGCCACAGGCGTCTCGGTTGTCTCGTGCGATGGCCACCCACCCATCGGCAGGGGAGATTACCGGTGTGCCGACTAGGCCTGCAATGTCAACTCCTCGGTGCGGCCCGTCACGACGGGGATAACCTTCGCCACCACGAAGGTCGTTGTAGCCGGATATGACCCGAGGGTGACCGAGGGCACAGCCTCCAACCAAGCAGAAAACTGCGGCAAGGGGTGTAAAAGATCGGATTGCCATGCGGCCCCTCCAGGCAACCGGCTTTGGTGGGACCAGGAGTCAATAGCACCAAGTAGCCATTCACGGCAAGGGGAGCGAGCGTAGCGGGCATCCCGAGTGATGCACCGCCCGCCGGAGTTGTGCCCGGTGGACGGGGCCGCCCTGCCCCTCGGGCGAAGGCCGGGTGTGTCGGCTGACGCCCGGTAGCCGTAGTCTACCCTTTGAATCAGCGTGAAGTGGTCCTGGAGGGCGGTGCGGTGCCCGCCTGACGCGCGCGCTGCATTCCCGCGCACGAAGCCGACGGGCGGCGCGGCGAAGCCGCTGAACTGCGGACCTGGTCTTTGAGTGGGTCGCCATTCTCGTCTCCTCTCGGTGTTCTTCCCCCAAGCGACCCAGCAGAGTAGGTTCGTCGACTACTCGATCACCTGATCCGCCCGCTGCAGGAGCGACGGCGGGATCGTCAGGCCGAGGGCCTTGGCGGTTTTGAGGTTGATCACGAGCTCGAACTTTGTGGGTTGCTCGACGGGGAGATCCGCGGGCTTGGCACCCTTGAGGATCTTGTCGAGGTAGATCGCAGCGCGCCGCCACAGATCGGCGAGGCTCGGCCCGTACATCATGAGACCACCGGCGTCCATGAAGACTCTTATCCCGAAGATTGCGGGCAACCCGTGCTTGGCTGCGATCTCGGTTATGTGGTGTGCGTGATCCATGAAGAACAACGAGCTTTCGACGATCAACGAGCCGCCTCGCTGCCTGCCGACTTTGGCGAGTATGCTGTCTACTTCTTTGAACTCACGGGTCTCAACCATTTGGAAGGCCAAACCTACCGAATGAGCTGCAGCCCGTGCGGCCCCTAGACTTGTTTGGCTCATTGGTGCCGTTACCGTGGCCTGCGGATCTCTAAGGTACGCCACCCGGGTGATCCGCGGTGCAACTTCCTTGAGCAGTTCGACGTATTTGCCTGTGAATTCCCATCCGGTGGTCCATGACGATCCCGTGACGTTACTGTCCGGTCGGGCTAGACTTGCCACGATGCCGAGGGCAACCGGGTTCGACCCCATGGCCACTCCGACGATGGGGATTGTCTGAGTCGCTTTCTTGGCCGCCAGCGTCGGCTGCCACGACCCAACCACCATCACGTCAACCTGAAGACGGACGAGTTCGGCGGCCTGCTCAGTGAATAGTTCCGCTCTGCCGCGAGCGTATCGATATTCCACCGCGATGTTTTGACCCTCGATGTAGCCGAGACTTCGCAGCCCTTGACGGAAGGCCGCGAGGTTCGGCTCAGTGGGCGACTCGGGCTCGACAGGGACGATGACACCGACCCGCAGCACCTTGCCCGCTTGCTGCGCTTCGACGGCGAGCGGCGCGGCGAGGAAGCCGCCTGCCAGCGTGCCGACGAAGGCTCGTCGAGGCATCCCGGGCGAGTAGATAGAGTCCATCTGGCCCCTCCTCACGGTCTGGCCGCGAATCTACCACCGCAGCCGAGCGTGCGGGCGCCGACATTGCCCGTATTGTTATGCTCCATGAGGGATGCCCCGTCCCCGAAACGAGCGCCAAGAGCTAGAGCGAGAGCTAGTCGAGATTCCCGGCCAGATCGCGGCCTACCGGAACGAGCTGGAGAATGGTCGGCCGCACACGGCCCGACGTGAGCGGCTGGAGTGGCATATCAGCGAGCGCGAGAAGCGACTAGCGGAGATTGAGCCGCGGAGGCTGGCCGCGATGAAATAAAGAACCCGACGGGGCGACCACTAGAGGGCGGCCCCTCCCTCTAGGGCGAATGCCGCGTGTGTCGGCTGGCAGCCGGTCCGCTCAGTCTGCCGTTCGGCGTATCCTACGCGCACGCGAATATTTGTAGGACGCCGCATGGGGGGGGAGCTAGGAATGGACGCGACCGAAGCGCGGAACGCACGAGTACTCGTCATCGATGACGACGACGACCTGCGCGAATTGGTGGTCCGTGTGGTCAAGCAGGCCGGATATGGTGTGGACTCGGCGTCCGACGGACAGGAGGGGCTCGACCGACTCGCTGAGCAGACCTACGATGTGATCGTGTGCGATCTGCGGATGCCCAGAATGGATGGCGTGACCTTCTACCGAGAAGTCGAACGTCGAGACCCCGTCGCGGCGCGGCGCGTCGTCCTC
>Ga0070698_100008623_pt1 | contig 10986 bp, 7 predicted proteins | sample KBSK1502metaG_FD_65477 | JGI IMG/M metagenome (GOLD analysis project Ga0070698, IMG submission 65477) | Corn, switchgrass and miscanthus rhizosphere microbial communities from Kellogg Biological Station, Michigan, USA - KBS K1-50-2 metaG | ecosystem: Host-associated > Plants > Roots >...
GCGAGGTCGGACACACCGACCCCGTCGAAGGCGCTCCCGACGACGAAGATACCCGGCGGCAGCCCTTCGCGGATCCCGCGGACGCGATCTTGATGGCCGAGCTCGTACTGAGGCATCGCGCGCCACCACCGGTGCACGCGCGACGCCGACGGCGTGGGGAGATCGAGGACGGCGCTCAGGTGCCGTGCGCACGCCTCGACGATCTCCTCGTCCGGAGCGTCCAGCAGATCCTCGGCGCCCGCGCCGCCGACGTAGCAACGCACCACGGCGCGATCGGCGAAGCGTTCGTCCGGCCACTTGCGCGAGATGAAGGTCGCCGCGGTCATCGGTGCCTCGCCGCGCGGGACCACGAACCCGGTGCCGTCGGGGAGCGCGGCCGCGGTCCCGGAGGGATAGACGAGGAACACGATGCCGGTCGAGACCGAGTGGAGCGCCGAGAGCTCTCCGGCCGCCGCCGTTCCGAGGAGCGCGGCCGCGGCACCGGCGCCGCAGGCGAGCACGACGGCATCGACCGGCTCGGAGCCGCCGGCGAACCGAACCTCGTCGTCCCCGACATGCGCGACCACGACTCCGGTGCGGACGCGGTCGCCGAGGGCCTCGGCGAGCGCGTCGACGAGTTCCCTCATCCCGCCCGAGGGCCGGAGGAACATCGGTACGGGCTCGGCGTTGCGCGCAGACCGCTGCGCGGCCTGCGCGCCACGGATCAGGCTCCCCTGGGTTCGCTCCCACACCACGAGCTCCGGGAACGTCGCCGACGCCGACAGCCTGTCGACGTCGCCGGCGTGCAGCCCCGCGAGGAGTGGGGCGATCGCGAGGTCGGTGACCTCATCCCCGAGTCGGCGACGGAGCAGCTCACCCAGGGTCTCCTCGACTCCGTCACGTCGCTTCCGCTTCACGAGGTCCGCGAGGGCACGGACCCGCCCCCGCGGCGACACGCCGGGCCATCGGAGCACGTCGCCGACGTCGCCCGGGATCCCGAACGCGGTACCGGCCAGGTACGGGATCAGCCCGGTGTCCGTCCAGAGGAACGACCCCGAGGCGGCCGGCGCAACCAGCGTCAGCCCGAGCTCGCGACACAGGTCGGCGCCCCAGGGCTTCCGCGCCGCCAGCGAGTCGGGCCCCGGCTCGAGCGGCAGGCCCCCGACGTCGAGTGGAGGAGCGACGACACCGCCGTGCGTGCCGTCCCGTTCGAACACCACCGGATCCGCCCCCGCCCGCTGGAGGTGGAACGCGGTGGCGAGCCCCGCCACACCGCCGCCGATGACGGCGACCTTGGCGGTCACGCCTCCCGCGCCTCGGCCAGATGGTCCCGCACCACCTCGGCCAGGACGTCCAGGTAGTCGGCGTCGGCGTTCGGCATCCTCGTCCGCACGAACCGGATCCCGGCGCCCTCCGCGACGGCCTTCGCCTCGATGTCCAGGTCGTAGAGGATCTCGAGGTGGTCGGCCACGAACCCGGCGGAGCAGACGACCACGGCGCGATGTCCGAGGGCGGCGGCTTCGAGGATCGATCCCTCGACGGGGGGTCCCCACCAGGGATCGGCGGTGCGCCCGGCGCTCTGCCACGCGATCCCGTAGCTCCCGAGTCCGATCGTCTCTGCGACGAGGTCGGCCGTCTCCTGGAGCCCGTCTCGATATCGGCACGACGAGGCGCAGTCGCACGTCTTGCAGCGGAGCGACCCATCCTCCGTGGCCCGGGTCGGAAGCGAGTGCGCCGTGAACAGGACCATCACGCCGGCTCGGTCGGGCGGGGTGAGGCTCTCGAGCGCATCCGAGACCCGAGCGGCGAGGAACTTCACGAACGACGGGTGGTCGTGGTAGCTGCGGACGAACGAGAACGCCGGGCCGCCGCCCAGCTCGTCCCTCGCGGCTTCGACCCGCTCGACGTAGGTCTCGACGGACATGCCCGACCACTGGGGGGCCATCACGATCCCGACGGCATGCTCGATGCTGTCGCCGCGCATCCGGGTCACTGCCTCTGAGATCGACGGCGCCGAATGTTTCATCCCGAGGTACGCGCGATACGTCTCGCCGTCCCCGTTCAGCCGATCGACGAGCCCCGCCGCCTGGGCTCGTGTCGTCTCCAGGAGTGGGAACACGTTGCCGATCGCCGCGTAGCGATCCCTCAGCTCCGCGAGGTGCTCCGGTGAGGGTGCGCGACCGCCACGGATGTCCGTGTAGTAGCGCTCGATGTCCTCCGGGCCGCTCGCGGTGCCGTACGCCATCACGAGCACTCCGACCGGCGCGGTCACGAGCTTGGCCTTTCCGTCTCCGAATGGACCAGGTCGACCAACCGTTGGAGATGTTCGACCGGCGTGCCGGGGAGCACGCCGTGGCCGAGGTTGAACACGTGTCCGGCTCGGTCGCCGGCGCGACGGAGGACGTCGCGCGCCTTCTGCTCCACCATCTCCCAGGGACCGAGCAGGACCGCGGGATCCAGGTTCCCCTGGATCGCGCGGTCGGGCCCGATCCTGATCCAGGCCTCGTCGAGCGGGACGCGGTGGTCGACGCCGAAGGCGTCGCCTCCCGCGTCCCGCATCAGCTCGAGCAGATGACCGGTCCCGACCCCGAAGTGGATCGCCGGCACCTCCGTGCCGGCGATCCCCTCGAACACCCTGGCCGTGTGCGGGAACACGAAGCGGCGATAGTCGTCGCGATCCAGCACCCCCACCCATGAGTCGAACAGCTGCACCACCTGCACGCCGGCATCGACCTGGCCGCGGAGATGGGCGACCACGATGTCCGCGAGGGTCCCGAGGAGTCGCTCGAACACAGCCGGGTCCCCGTACATCAGCGCCTTCGTGCGGTCGAAGGTCCGGCTCGGTCCACCCTCGATCAAGTAGCTCGCGAGCGTGAACGGCGCACCGGAGAATCCGATGAGGGGCACCTCGAGCTCCTTCACGAGGAGACGGATCGCTTCCGAGACGTGCGGCTCATCCGCGTCCGGATCGAGCGACCGGAGCCGCGCCACGCCCGAGTCGTCTCGGATCGGCTCGTCCAGCACCGGCCCTCGGCCGGCCTCGATCCGCACCGGCACACCGATCGCCGCGAGCGGCACCATGATGTCGGAGAACAGGATCGCGGCGTCGAGCGGCATCCGGCGGAGCGGCTGGAGCGTGAGCTCGAGCACCTGCTCGGGGCGCCGGCACGTCTCGAGGATGTCCGTGCCCCCACGGAGCTCTCGGTACTCGGGGAGGTATCGGCCGGCCTGGCGCATGAACCACACGGGGGTGCGGTCCACGGACTCGCGCCGGAGCGCGCGCAGCAGACGATCGTTCGGCGGGGTTCCGATCACACCCTCAGGATACGGAGCGTGAAGTGGCCGAAAGGGTCGTCGCCCCGCTCGAGTCGGCGAGAGCTCCCCCCAACATCGTCCGCGCCGGTCGCGGGAACCTGATCCGGAACGCCGCCCCACCTCCCGGAGCTTCCTCGGCGCGGATCACGCCGCCGATCGCCTCGACGAGCCCCTGGACGACCGAAAGTCCCAGACCGAGACCGTGACCGTTCATCGTGTCGAGCCGATGGAAACGATCGAAGACCTTGCCTCGATCCGCCTCCGCGACCCCACGTCCGGCATCCAGGACCGAGAGCCAGACGAACTCGGCTTCACCGGCCAGCTCGATCCTCACCGGCGGGCTGCCGTACTTGAAGGCGTTGTTGACGAGGTTGTCGAGGATGCGGCGGATGTACTCGCGATCGCAGATCACCACGGCCGCGTTCGGCGCCGTGACCTGGATCTCGCGATCGCGCAGTCCGTGGTCCGCGGCCGCTTCCCGGACCACCCTCGTCAGGTCGACCGGCTCCAGGCGACGCGTCGCTTCCCCGCGCTCCAGCTCGGCCGCGACCAACAGATCCTCCACCATGGTCCCGAGTCGCAACGCAGCCAGCTCGACGATGTCTTCGAGCTCCCTGCGATGCTCCTCCATCTCGGGCTTGCGGGCAGAGGCGACCGCGCCGATGATCGAAGCGATCGGTGTCCGAAGCTCGTGACTCACGAGCGCGACGAACTCGCTCTTCATCCGATTGAGGTGCGTGAGTTCCTCGACCTGCGTCCGCTCGACCTCGTAGAGGCGAGCGTTCGCGATCGCGGCGGCTGCTTGTTCGGCGAACAGCGAGACCGCGCGCAGATCGAATTCGGTGAACGCCTTCCCGCCGGTCGAGTTCACGTTCAGCACCCCGAGCAACTCGTCCCGGTGGATGAGCGGCGCGCTGATCGCGCTCTGCGCTTGGAGCTCGTCGGGCTCGAGCCCGGGGAAGTCGCCGGAGTCGACCTTGCCCTGCACGAGAAGCGCCTCTCGGGTCTCGGCGACGTGACCCGCGATCCCTTCTCCGAGCCGGACCCGGCCACCCCCCGTGTGCTCGCTCCCGTGCGCAACCGCGACCACGAGATCGGTTCCCTCCGTCAACATCACCGAGCCGCTGTCGCTGTCCAAGAGCTCCACGACACTTCGAAGCATCGTGTTCAGCACGACGGAGAGCTCCAGCACGCCGTTCATGGCCTTCCCTGCTTCGAGCAGCAGCTCCACTTCCCGGAGACGGTTGGACAACGCGGTGGTCAATACCCGTTCGTCGATCAAGAGTCGCGAGAGCTTCCGCAGGTGCCGCTCCTTCTCGATCGCATAGACGGAGAAGGCGATGCTCAAGAGCACGACGGCGATGCGCATCACCGGCGTGCCGGTGAACATCCGCGTGGCGCTCGTCTGCCACGTCGAGATGAAGACGACGCCCATCGAGATCGAGACGAGCAGGACCGCCGTGAGGATCCAGAGTTGCAGCCTGCGGCGTTCGACCGCCTCGAGCGAGGGCGTGCGGAAGTCCCGCAGGCCGGCCACCCGGGCTTCCTGCCGGATCAGCTCGCTCACGTGCTCATCTGTGGTCGCTCATCAGGCTCTCCTCGAAGCATCGGAAGCTCGGTGAGCACGATGACCAGGGAGAACTACTGACCTTTCTTGGATGGGGCGAGGTCCTGCGGTGAAGGAGTCGGCGGGAGGAGTGGGATTCGAACCCACGAGCGAGTTGCCCCGCTAACGGTTTTCAAGACCGTCGCCTTCGTCCGCTCGGCCATCCTCCCGGACGCATGCTACCTGCGGGGATACGCTCGCCCGCCGCGCGCGACTTGTCCGGTTGCCGCCATTTTGCCGCCAGCGACGCGCAGTCAGGTCCCGGCTCCCTCCGACACCGATCGATACCGATGCGCCCTTGATCAACATGAAATGCCTCGGCTCCTCAAACTGGTGGCTGACTCTAGGCTGACCGTGGAAGGCGGCGCATCTGGCTTCAGTTGGCGATTCAGGGATGGATGAGCGGAGGGTTGGATAGCTCACAAGTCTGGGCACAGCCGTCACTGCGCTTCTGCCGGGAGCTTCACTGCCGGTCCGTCTGAGGTGCGTGTGTCCCAGACGGTCAAGGATCCGGTCGCCGGTTCGGGTCTCACGTTCGTGGACCTCGGCGAGTACGAACTCAAAGGCATCCCCGACGGTTGGCATATCTACGCTGCGGGCTCGGATTGAAACTCCAGAAAGAGCCACCGTCTAGGATCACCACCGAACCCTCGCGCACGCGGGCCGGACTACTCTCGTGGTGTGGACCCAGACTTGCTTGCCTTTGCGGAGGATCCGTCCACCTTCGTGCAGGCCGCGCCGGACGAGGAGCGAATCATCACTGACGGCGCGGTCGTTACGTTCGCTCCGGGTGGACATTACTGGTCAACCACCGTTGCACGAGTTCGGTTCGGCGCCGGCAACGTTGTCTCCGAACTGGACCACGTCCGTTCGCTGATGCGCTCGCGAGGGCGAGGCGCCGCTGCATGGTCGATCGGACCATCGGCTACCCCCGCCGACGTGGTGTTCGAGCTTGCGGCGCTGGGCCTGGAGCGGGAATCCGCCGCGGGGTCGTCGATCCTCCTCCTCACGCACAAGCCAGAAGTCGCGCCGGCGGGGTTCGAGATCCGACGCGTGAGGACCTTCGAGGACCACCTGGCGGCGATCGAGGTCGCAAACGAGGGGTTCGGGCTCGCGCCCGAGGATGCGGACGACGACCTCCGCCGCGCTCGCGACACATTCGAGATCGAGCGGCGAGGTCAGCACACGGCGAGGCTGCTCGCGCTCGATGGTGGGCGACCGATCGCGACCGGGCGTGCCCGATTCGCTCCGCAAGGCGTCGAGCTCGGAGGCGGAGCGACGATCCCCTCGTACCGGCGCCGCGGTGCCATGAGCAGCCTCGTCGGTGCGGCGTGGGTCGAGGCCGTAAGGAACGGGACGCCTGCGCTCGTCTCGTTCGGCGGCGACATGTCGGCGTCAGCGCTTCAGCGAATGGGGTTCCGAAAGGTGGGTCGAATCGACCATCTGATCGATCGCTTCGAGGAGTAGCTCGAGGAACGTAACCGAACACTCGCGCATCACGGAGCGGCTACTCCCGGATAACATCCACGGCGGTGGCCGAAGAGACGATCATCCGTGAGTTCCGCAAAGACGACCTCGGGGCGATCATTGAGTTGTCACTGCGCGCCTGGGAACCCGTATTCGCGTCTTTTGCGGAAAGTCCTGGGCGACGGCGTCTTTCTCCGCTTGCACCCGGACTGGAAGGAAGACCAGGCTGAAGAGGTCCGATCCGCGTGTGCCAACGAGGAAAGGGACGTGTTCGTCGCGGTGACGGGCGGACGGCCGGTTGGTTTCGTCGCGGTCGCCCTGAACGTCTCTCATGAGGGGATGGGCGCGATCGACATCATCGGCGTCGATCCTGACCATCAGCGGCATGGAATCGGATCGCGATTAACCGAGTTCGCGACTGAGCACATGCGCAACCGCGGCATGGACATCGCAGTGGTGGAGACCGGCGGTGACCCGGGACATCAGCCTGCGCGGGCCGCGTACGAGGCGGCGAGGTTCACGCTCCTGCCGATCGCCAGGTACTTCCGACTACTCGACTGAGAACCTCGCCAGTCGCCTTCGTCCGCTCGGCCATCCTCCCGCAAGGAGGGTACGTCACGGTCTGGAGCCGGCACGGCAACCCGCAGTAGGCTCTTCAGATGCCCGAGCCACAGGACGGCGACGTCCCTCTCGCGCCACCGCTCGACCCCTTCGCCTCCCGATCGCGAACCCGCGAGCTGGTGGAACAACTTCCCGTGGTCGTCTTCGTCGACACCGATGAGCTCCGAGGGAAGACGGTCTACATCAGTCCCAACGTCGAGAAGCTCCTGGGGTACGCGCCGCCGGTGCTCATCGAGGACGACGAGCTCTGGTACCGCTCGATCCATCCCGACGATCGGGACGGGTTCTGGCGGGGCTGGGAGGACTCGTGGAAGAGAGGGACTCCGTTCCACGCCGAATACCGGCTGCTTCGCCCGGACGGGGAGGAGGTCTGGGTGCGAGAGTCCAGCGTTCTCGTGCTCAGCGAATCGGGCCACCGGCTCGCATGGCAAGGGGTCATCGAAGACCTCACGGCGGAGAAGCGATCCCAGGAAGAGGTTCGCGAGTCGGAGGCCCGCTACCGGGCGTTGGTCGAACGGGTCCCAGCCGTGGTCTACGAGATGGACCCGGACGATGAACGCCGCACGATCTATGTGAGCCCACACGTGGAGCAGGTGCTCGGCTACTCACGGGCGGAGTGGCTCGATCAACCCGACATCTGGATCGAGCTGCTTCACGCCGACGACCGCGAGGTCGTCCTCGCGCAACACGACCGGCACAGCGAGACGGGAGAGCCGTGGGATCTCGAATACCGACTGATCGCGAGCGACGGCAGGGTCGTGTGGGTCCACGATCGCGCGATCTTGATCCGGCGCGATCGTGGGGCCGCAGCCTGGCACGGGGTCATGATCGACATCACGGCCGAGCACGACGCCAGGGAGATGCTGCTGCTTCACCAGGAAGACCTCGAACGAAGGGTCGACGAGCGGACCAACGAGCTCCAGGAAGCGAACGAGCTGATGGGGCTCGAGATCGGCGAGCGACGCCGCATGGAGAACGAGCTCCGGCAGGTCGAGGAGAGGTACCGGCGGCTCGTCGAGAACATGCCCGGCATCGCCTACATCTGGGAGGTGAATCCCGGCGACGAGGCCCGATCCTTCGGCTACGTGAGTCCGCGCGTCCAGGACGTGCTGGGGTTCTCACCGGATCAATGGAATGCCTCGGCGCGGATCCACCCGCACGATCAAGCGGAGGTGAACGAGGCCCTGGAGCGGACCCGACGGACCGGTGAATCGTTCCTCATGGAGTACCGCTTCCTCGCGAAGGACGGAAGCGTCGTATGGGTCCTGGACCACGCCTCGTTGGTCTCGCGGGGAGACAGCGGAGATCCGTCCACCTTCCAGGGAGTCATGCTCGATATCACCGCCCGGAAGGACGCCGAGTCGAAGGCGGAAGCGGCGGAGATCCGCTTCCGAACGCTGACCGAGCGAGGTCCGGTCGTCGTGTACTCGTTCGAATTGGTCTATGACGACGAGTCCGTCCCCCCCACGTCTCGGATGTCGTACATCAGCCCCCAGGTCACCGAGCTCGGGTACCCGGTGGGCGATTGGCTCAAGGAGTCGGCCTGGTACCGGATGATGCATCCGGACGATCGAGAGCGGATCGCTCGATACGTGGACCGCGTCAAACGGACCGGCGACCCCTGGTCGCTTCGGTATCGGCTGATCCGCTCGGACGGAACGGTCATCTGGCTCCTTGATACGGGAGAGATGCTCGAGCGGGATGCGCTCGGGAGGCCGTGGACGTTCCAGGGCATCTTGCTCGACGTGACGGAGGATGAAGAGGCGAAAGCGCGCCTCGAAGCCTCAGAGCGCAGCCAGCGCGATGCGCTCGAGGGAGCGCTCGCGATCCCATGGACGGAAGAGATCCATCCCGATACGGGCTTCGAGCGATACACCTACATCGGCCCGCAGGCGTACGACATCTTGGGCTACACGCCCGAGGAGCTGATGGTCGAGCAGAAGCACTTCCCGCGGATGGTCCATCCCGACGATCGAGCTCGCATCAGGACCTCGGTCATCGTCGCCGCGGAGACGGGAGTCTGGGAGGACACCTACCGTGTCCTGCGGCGCGACGGCCAGATCCGATGGCTCCATTCGCTGAGCCGACGATCCTCACCACTCGGCGCGGTGCCGGAGGTGTGGCAGGGCGTCACGGTCGACGTGACGGCTTCGCGAGCAGAGTCCGAGATGCCGTCGGCGGTGCGAGACGATGCTCGGGCCGAGCCGTCGGCCGCCGACCACACCCCGGCGGAGGGTCGCTAGGCGGCGGACCGGGGTGTGAGCACCCGGGCGTGCTCGGGCAGGTACGGGTGCAGCTTCGACGGGATCTCGACGCTCCCGTCGGCGCGCTGATGGTTCTCCAGGATCGCGATCAACGTCCGGCCGATCGCGGTGGCCGTGCCGTTCAGGGTGTGGAGCACCTCGACGGCTCCCTCGGCGCGCCGCACCCGCGTCTGCATCCGCCGCGCCTGGTAATCGGTGGTGTTGGAGCAGGACGTGAGCTCCCGGTAGCGGCCCTGTCCCGGCAGCCACGCCTCGATGTCGTACTTCTTCGCCGCCGCCCCGCCGAGGTCGCCCGCGGCGATGTTGACCACCCGATAGGGGATCTCGAGGTTCCCGATGATCTCTTCCTCGACCGCAAGGATCCGCTCGTGCTCGTCCCACGACGCCTCGGGCGTGCAGAACACGAACATCTCGACCTTGTCGAACTGGTGCACGCGGAACATCCCCCCGAGGTCCTTCCCGTAGGAGCCGGCCTCGCGTCGGAAGCAGGTGGAGTATCCGGCGTAGCGGATCGGGAGATCTTCGTCCTCGACGATCTCGCCGAGGTGGAACGCCGCCAAGGGCACCTCCGAGGTCCCCACCAGGTACAGATCGTCCTCGCGGGTCATATAGATGTTCACCGCATCCGTGGGGAGGAAACCGGTTCCGTACATCGCCTCCTCACGGACGAGGACCGGCGGGATCATCGGCGAGAAGCCCTTCTCGACGACGATGTCCATCGCGTGGCGCATGAGCGCGAACTGCACGAACACGAGGTCGCCCATCAGGTACACGAACCGCGAACCCGATGTCCGGGCTCCGCGTTCGGTGTCCAGGACGCCGAGCCTCGCACCGAGCTCCGCGTGGTCGCGCGGCTCGAAGTCGAACGTCGGCGGCTCGTCGTGGTTGCGTTTCACCTCGACGGCGTCCTCCTCCGTGAAGCCGTCGGGCGCGCTCTCGTGGGGGACGTTCGGGATCTCCGCGAGGAGGCGGTTCAGCTCCTCTTCCGCCTCGGCCAGCTGCGGCTCGAACTCCTTCAGCTGGCCCGAAACGCTCGCCACCTCGTCGATCAGCTTCTGCTTCTCCTCGCCCTTCGCGGCGCCGATCGCCTTGGACGTGCGGTTCTGCGCCGCTCGCAGCTCCTCGACCCGGGCCGTCAGCGATCGGCGCCGCTCGTCGGCCTCCAGCAGCCGATCGACGGCGTCGACGAGGTTGCGTCTCGCGAGCGCGGCCCGGAACGGATCGGGGTCCTCCCTGATCCGCTTGATGTCGAGCAACTACGGCACCTTCACTTCCGGCTCGTCCCGCTCCTCCTCGGGCTGTTGCTGCGCTTGCTGCGGACGGGCGGCCTCGGCCGGGGACGAGCCGTCCATGATGCTCTGTCCGTGGAAGACCCCGCCCTCCTCGACCACGAGCGTCTTGGAGGTGATGTTGCCCTCGACGCGGCCGCCCCGGCCGACATGCGCTTTGCCCTTCACCAGGATCGAGCCCTTGAAGCGCCCCGCGACGCTGACGTTCTGCGCGCGGATGTCCGCGTCGACCTGGCTCTGCGGAGAGAGCGCCACGTCGCCCTCCGCGTTGATCTGGCCTTTCACCTGCCCGTCGATCCGGAGGTTCCCCGCCGAGACGACGTTGCCTTCCAGCCGCGCTCCGGCTCCGACGATCGTGACGTCTCCCTCTTCTGCCATGACTGCCTCCGTTCGGTCGTGGCCCCGACCGCCGCCGCGGCCCGAACCCTCCATGTCTTCCCGCCGT
>Ga0070698_100008625_pt1 | contig 10986 bp, 8 predicted proteins | sample KBSK1502metaG_FD_65477 | JGI IMG/M metagenome (GOLD analysis project Ga0070698, IMG submission 65477) | Corn, switchgrass and miscanthus rhizosphere microbial communities from Kellogg Biological Station, Michigan, USA - KBS K1-50-2 metaG | ecosystem: Host-associated > Plants > Roots >...
TGGCTGAGCGCGGTCAGGATGGTCGTGGCGACGGGCCCCAGCAGGGCCGGATCACGCAGCAGGGCGATCACCATCCCGGCCACCAGGAATGGCCCGAACGGGATGTACGACTTGAGCCCGGCCCGCCGCGACACCAGCAGCAGCGCGCTCACGACGGCCGACAGGAGACCCGCCGCGAAGACGGCCACGAAGATCGAGGGCCAGCCCAGGACGAGGCCGATGGGCCCGACCAGGTACAGGTCGCCGAGTGCCACGCCGCCTCTCACCACCAGGCCCAGGACACCCATGAAGGCGACGGCCACCGCCCCGCCGATGATCGCGTCCAGCCAGCCGACCTGCGGATTGAACGGGACGAAGAGCGCGGCAACCACGATCAGCGCATCGAGCAGGAGCGATGGCAGCCGGCGCTGCTCCAGGTCGGTGGCGGTGAGGACCACCAGCATGGCCAGGATCACGAGATGAACGGCGAGCGCGTAGGCCGGCAGCGTCGATCGCCAGGCGATCGCCCCACCAGCCAGGCCGGCCGCGAGGCCAAGCAGCAGGGTGCGAATTCCGGGCGCCCGGTGCGACGCCTCGTCTGCCGGCCAGACGCTTGCAAGACGCTCCGCCGCCGCCCCGACCACCGCGAACGCGACCCCCACGGCGGCTGCCGCGAACGTCACGGCCTAGGCGCCCGGGGCGAAGTCGCGCGCGAGGCGAACGAGCGTCGAGACGGTCGTGCCCAAGGATCCCTTGGGGTTGTGGGCCTTGTCGCGGATCAGGTAGGCGGACCCGCCGATATCGACATGGACCCATGGCACCGTGACGAACTCGGAGAGGAAGACCGCACTCTTGATGAGCGACCCCTCGCGCGCGGCCGAGTTGACGATGTCGGCGTGCGCCGAGTCGAGGGCGTCACGGTACTCGGTCGCCAGCGGCATCTCCCAGAACCATTCGCCGGTCGCGTCGGCGGCCTTCGCCACCTGGCTGCCCCATTCCCGGGGTCGCGCGAAGTAGGCGCTGATCAGATCTCCAAAGGCCACCGCGGCGGCGCCGGTCAGCGTGGCCACGTCCACGATGTGGGTCGCCCCCTGCTTCTCGGCCCAGTGCAGCGCATCGGCCAGGATCAGCCGGCCCTCGGCATCGGTATTGATCACCTCGATCGTCTTGCCGTTCATCGCCTTCACGACGTCGCCGGGGCGCTGGGCGGTGCCGCTCGGCATGTTCTCCACCATTGGGGCGACGGCCATCAACGGTGTCTGGGGTGCGAGGCGAGCGACGGTGCGCGCCGCTGCCAGGACGGCGGCGGCGCCGGCCTTGTCGTGCTTCATCTCCTCCATCCGGTCAGCTCCCTTGAGGCTGATGCCGCCGGAGTCGAAGCAGACCCCCTTGCCGACGATGGCGAGGCGCCGATCGCCGCCGGCCGTCCAGCCGGGGAGCTTGACGGCGATGAGCCGCGGCTCGTGCGAGCTGCCCATCCCCACGCCGAGGAGCGCGCCCATGCCGAGCGAGGCCATCTCGCTCGGGCCGAGGACCTCGACCGTGCATCCGTCATCTACCAGCCCCCGGGCGATCTCGGCCATCTTCTCGGGATAGAGGTCGTTGGCCGAGCGATTCGACAGCTCCCGGGCCCACTCGACTCCGTCCGCCACCGCCATCGCATCGCTCAGCACGCTCTCGTCGGGGGCGTCTTGGCCGATCAGGATCAGCTCCTCGATGCTGCGGAGCATGGCTGGGGTGTCCCGGACCCGACCGTAATAGGCATAGGGGCGATAGGTCCCCTGGCTCGCTCCGATCGCGGCGGCGGCGTAGGCGTCGGGCCCCTCGCCGTCACGCAGCCAGAACGCGAGGCTGGTCGCGCCCCGGCCCTGGAGGCGGCGAGCCGCCTTCGATGCACCGCGGCGAGCCCGCCACGCTCCCCGCCCTCGGCGAGCCGATGCCACGAACAGGATGCGGCTCGCCGCGATCCCCGTCACCTCGACCAGCGCGGTCTCGTCCTCGATCGGGTTGAACTCGCCCCAGGCCAGGGTGCCGGTGATCGCCCCGCCGGTGGCGGCATCGAGCTCGGCCAGGTCGGCCGGCATGTCGCGGTCGTCGCGATAGATCGGCACCGCCAGGACATCGGCCTGGACCGACGCCGGCTTGCTGGAATCGGCACGGACGCGCATCGATGCTCCCCTCGGGGTCGTTCAGAGATGGCGCCGATGGCACTCGTCGTGGAGCGCATCGGTCGAGGCAGTATAGGGTTGGCTCCGGCCCAGATCAGGAACCGGCGCGCAGCAGGGGCGCGACCCCTGCGCGTGCATCGCTCGCCTCATCGGCGAGCGCCGCGAGCCCTCGCAGCGGGGTGGCGCTGACGCCCGACGCCACCTCGGAGAGCGTGACTGCCAGGGCGTTGTCGGCGCCGCGGGCGCGCTCCGCGGCATCGGCATATCGCCGTCCCGCGGCGGCGATCTCGGCCGTGTCATGGTCAAGCGTCGCCTTCGCGATGTCGCGCGCCGCGCCGATGAGGTCCGCGCTCACTCCCATCCAGTACTGAAGCAGCGGCGGCCGATTCTCCCAGGCCTGCAGGATCGCCAGCGGGGCATCCGCCTGGTCCAGACTCGTGAGGGCGGAGGCGGGATCGTCGCGCTCGAGCGCGGCAAGGGCGGCGGCCAGCGCCTGCACCACGGCCTGCGTGGCACGCCGCCGATCCACGAACACGCTGGCTGCCTCGGCGCTGGTTCGCAGCTGCGCCGCGATGAGCTGAAGGTCCGTGCCGCCATACGAGAGGAGCGGAACATGGGCCCCCGGCTCGACGGACGCGGCGATCCCATCCAGCGCCAGGAGGGCCCGGCGGGCTGCCTCCGCTCCATCCGAGCCGCTGGCGAGCAGGTCGGCCGCGGCGATGAGGGCGGGCGCCGGTGCCTCCCCCGAGACGGTCGACGCCACGCCCTGCCGCGCGTGCTCTCTCGCCGCGATGAGATCGGCCCCGAGGCTCGCGAGGGCCGAGTCGGCCTCCTTGGCTGCCTCCATCAGCAGCCGCTGCCGCGCTGCCTCCGCGGGTGGATCGGCGCGGGCCGGATCGGCCGACCGGAGTCCCAGGCCGATCCCGATCGCAACGCCGACGACGATCACGATCGCCGCTCGGCGCACGCGATCGACACCTATCATCTTTCGGTGGACCTCGATCGATTGCGGGCGCTCCCCAAGGCCGAGCTGCACCTGCACCTCGACGGGTCGCTGCGGCCCCAGACGGCGGTGGAGCTGGCCGCCGAGTCCGGCCGCGAGCTGACGATCGAGGATGCGGTCGCGAAGCTGGTCGGGCCGGCCCGCTGTCGGGACCAGGCTGAGCTGCTCTCGTACTTCGACCTGCCGATCTCGCTCCTGCAGACCGCCGACTCGCTCCGGCGGGTCACCGCCGAGCTGGTCGCGACGCTCGCCGACGACGGGCTGACGTACGCCGAGATCCGGTGGGCGCCCCGCCTCCACCTCGAGCGCGGCATGTCCGTCCGTGACGTCATCGAGGCGGTCAGCAACGGCGTCTCCGAGGCGGCATCCCGCCTCGGGCCGCGCACGCCGTTCATCGGCCTGATCGTGACCGCCATGCGCTCGCATCCCCCCGGCGCCAACGTCGAATTGGCGAGGACGGCGGCAGCGTTCGGGCCGCCGGTGATCGGGTTCGACCTCGCCGGACCCGAGGAGGCATATCCCGCCCCGCCCCACGCGGCGGCGTTCGTGGCTGCCCTCGGCGGCGGGCTGGGGCTGACGGCGCATGCGGGCGAGGTCCCCGGGCCGCAGCGCATCCGCGAGGTCCTGGACTTCGGGGTCAGCCGCATTGCCCACGGCGTGACGACCGGCGACGACCCGGAGCTGATCGCTCTGGTCCGCGAGCGAGGGGTGACCCTCGACCTGTGCCCGACCAGCAACGTACAGGCCGGGATCGTGGCCGAGCTCGCGGTCCACCCGCTGGCGAGCCTGCATCGCGCTGGCGTCAGCGTCACGCTCTCGACCGACGACCGGACCGTCTCGAACACCTCACTGACCGAGGAGATGGCACGCACGGCGGCGGCTCTCGGCCTCAGCGCGGCCGAGCTGGCCGCGATCGCAGTCAACGCCTTCCGCCGCGCCTTCGGCCCCCGTTCCGTGCTCGATCCCATGATGAGCGCCGCGGAGCGGGCCTGGTCGGGCTGGGTCAGCGAGGCTCCCGCCATCAGCTGACGGCCACGCCCAGGATGGCCGCCACCGCACGAGGATTCTCGGCGACCTGATCCGGCCGTCGCTCCCCGGTGAGCGTGGCGGCAAGCGCCGCGTCGGCAACGCCGGTCAGGACGAGGATGGAGCGGATCCCCGCTCGATGCGCGGCGACCACGTCGGCATCGGGGTTGTCGCCGATCGCCACCGCCTCCGATGCGGCCACACCCGCCCGCTCCAGGATGGCCGTGAAGATGCCGGGCTCCGGCTTGCCGATCACCAGCGGCTCATGTCCCCCCGATGCCCGGAGCGCAGCGACGATGGAGCCAGCGCCCGGAAGGAAGCCTGAAGGGGTCGGGTAGCGCTGGTCGGCGTTGGTGGCGATGAACTGGGCGCCAGCCCGGATCGCGGTCGTCGCGGCCGCCATGCGCCGGTAGTCGAACGAGGGGTCGAGTCCGGCGACCACCGCGTCGTACGAGACGCTCAGCGGACCGCCGTCGTAGTCGCCGTCGACGGCGTCGGCCGCCGCGGTGGCCTCGAAGCCGGCCAGCCGGAGCTCCTCGAGCATCCCATGTGCGCCGACCGTCAGGATGCTGCGAACGTGCGGGAGATGGGCCCGCACGTGGTCGATGGTGGCCGACGTGGACGTGACGATCTCATCCATCGCGGCCGGAATCCCCATCTCGGCAAGGCGAGGGACGTACATCGCGCGGGTCGCCATCGAGTTGTTCGTCGCGAAGCGGATCAGGATGCCCCGCTCACGAAGCGCCGCAACGAGCGCGACGGCCCCCGGGACCGGCTGGTGGCCGCGGTAGATGACACCGTCGAGGTCGAAGATGACGAGGCGCAGGGTCGCATCGCCGGATAAGTCCATGGCGACGGATGATAGGGATGCGAACCGCACAAAGCACTTGAGCGGCCGCTTGACAGCGCAGTATGATCGCCCGGATTCGCGCCGGCCTCGCCCTCGGGCCAGAACGCGACCGACTCGTCGCGATCTCCTGTGCGGCGCCGGATATCACTGATTGAGGGGAGTAAGGAGAATCAATGCGGAAGCAGCGATGGCTCGGCGCGAGCGCCGCCCTCGTATCGATGACGCTGGTGTTGGCCGCGTGCTCGTCTCCCGGGACCTCGGCGGGACCGTCGGGCTCCGGATCGTCACCGGGCGGATCGGTTTCGCCGACAGGATTCAAGGTCTGCGAGGTCACCGACACCGGTGGGGTCGACGACAAGGGATTCAACCAGAGTGCCCACGAAGGGCTGCTGCGTGCCGAGACTGAGCTCGGCACCTCGAGTGCGCTGCTCGAGTCGACCGCTGACACTGACTACGCGCCAAACCTGGCGACCTTCACGGACGCGGACTGCGACCTGATCGTGACGGTCGGCTTCCTGCTTGGGAGCGCGACGCAGGCGTCTGCGGCGACCAACCCCGATCAGTTGTATGCGATCGTGGACTTCGCCTACACCCCGCCCAAGCCGAACATCCGCGGCCTCGTCTTCGACACGAAGTCGGCGTCGATGCTGCAGGGCTACCTTGCGGCGGGCATGAGCACCACGGGCAAGGTTGGCACGTTCGGTGGGATCCAGATCGGCCCCGTGGTCGACTTCATGAACGGCTATGCCGCCGGGATCAAGTACTACAACCAGAAGAACAACAAGGACGTCAAGCTGCTGGGCTGGGATCCGGCGACGCAGACCGGCTCCTTCACCGGTGACTTCACCGACCTCGACAAGGGTCGTGTCACCGCTGAGGGCCTCATGCAGGAAGGCGCCGACGTCATCTTCGCGGTCGCTGGCCCCGTCGGCCAGGGCGCGATGGCTGCTGTCAAGGACAACCCGAGTTCGCTCGATCCGGCCCCGATGTTCATCGGCGTCGACGTCGATCAGTTCGTCTCCGTCCCCGGCTTCGAGGACATCATGCTGTCGAGCGAGCTGAAGAACATCAGCAACGCCGTCTTCGACTCGATCAAGACGGCCCAGGGCCTGAACGGCGCCAACGCCTGGCCCGAGACGTTGTACGTGGGCACGCTCGCCAATGACGGAGTTGGCATGGCGCCGTTCCACAACTTCGATGACAAGGTGCCGCAGGCGCTCAAGGACGAGATCGATGCCCTGAAGGCCGCTCTCGTCGATGGGAGCGTCAAGGCGGACGACTTCTCCGGACAACCACCGGCCTCCGCGGCTCCGTAAGGGAGCCGTCGTTCGACCGTTTTGACAGGCGGCCCTCGCCACATGGCAGGGCCGCCTGCCCTTATGCACCGGTTCCCGGAGTCCGCCCATGAAGCTGGAACTGAAGGGGATCACCAAGCGCTTCCCCAGCGTCGTCGCCAACGAGGGCGTCGACCTGACGGTGATGCCCGGGGAGATCCACGCCCTCCTCGGCGAGAACGGGGCCGGCAAGTCGACCCTGATGAACGTCCTCTACGGCCTGTATCAGCCTGACGAGGGACAGATCCTGATCGACGATCTCCCGGTCCAGTTCAACGGCCCGGGCGACGCGATCGCGGCCGGGATCGGGATGGTGCACCAGCATTTCATGCTGATCCCCGTCTTCACCGTCACCGAGAACATCATGCTTGGCGTCGAGTCGACCAGTGGTCCGCTTCTCGCCCTGGATCGCGATGCGGCCCGGAAACGAATCGTGGAGCTGTCGGAGGAGCATGGCCTCCGCGTCGACCCAGATGCCTACATCGAGGACCTGCCGGTCGGGGTACGCCAGCGGGTGGAGATCCTGAAGACACTCTACCGGCATTCCAACCTCCTCGTTCTCGACGAGCCGAGCGCCGTGCTGACCCCTCAAGAGGTCGAGGACCTCTTCGAGGTGATGCGCTCGCTGGCGCGAACCGGCACCTCGATCATCTTCATCTCGCACAAGCTCAACGAGGTTCAGCAGATCGCCGACCGGATCACCGTCCTGCGCCGCGGGAAGGTGGTTGGTAGCACGACCCCCGACGCCACGGACGAGGCGGAGCTGGCCCGCATGATGGTCGGAAGACCGGTGCAGCTCGAGGTCACCAAGAGCCCGCCGACGACGGGCGACGAGATCTTGACGCTGCGTGGGATCAGCGTCCTCGACGACCGTGGGCAGCTTGCCGTCAATGGAGTCGACCTGAGCGTCCATGCCGGCGAGATCGTGGCCGTGGCCGGGGTCCACGGCAACGGCCAGACGGAGCTGGTCGAGGCGATCACCGGGCTGCGCAAGCTCGAGGCCGGATCGATCGAGCTGGGTGGCGACCCGGCTCCCACCGATCCGCGCCACGTCTACCTGGCCGGCGTCGGGCACGTCCCGGAAGATCGCCTCGAGGAGGGGCTGGTGGTCGGCTTCACCATCGCCGAGAACATCATCCTCAACAGCTACTACCTCCAGCCCTTCGCGAGCGGGCTGGCGATCCAGCTGGACGCTGTCAACAGGGTGTCGTCCGAGCTCGTCCGCGAATACGACGTCCGGACGCCCTCAGTCCAGAACGACGTGGGGAACCTGTCCGGCGGAAATCAGCAGAAGGTCATCGTGGCCCGTGAGTTCTCGCGCCCGCTGAAGCTGCTCGTTGCGGCCCAGCCCACGCGTGGCCTTGACGTGGGATCCATCGAGTACATCCACAAGCGCATCGTCGCCAAGCGCGACGAGGGCACTGCCGTCCTGATCGTCTCGACCGAGCTTGAGGAGATCCTCTCGCTTGGAGATCGGATCGCCGTCATGTACCAGGGGCGCATCGTCGACATCCTCGATCCCTTTGAGGCCACGCCCGAGCGGCTGGGCCTGCTGATGGGCGGGGCTCACCCCGAGGAAGGGGTCGTCCCCGAGCCGGTGGCGTCGTGAGCATCCAGACCCAGCCTCCCGATCCCCCGCCCGTTACTGAGGCCCCGAAGGCCGAGCGGGCCGGGCTCCGCGAGAGATTGCTCGGGGGCGCGCGACAGCTGGTCGTCCCCGTCCTGTCGCTCTTCACGGCCCTCCTCATCGGGGCGGTCGTGATCATCCTGTCGGACCCCGTCTTCATCGCCAAGGTCGGCTCGAACCCCGGCGCCGCCCTGGGCGCGGGCATCTCGTCGGTGGGGGGCGCGTACAGCGGCCTCCTTGCCGGCGCGCTTGGTAACCCGTTCAAAGACATCACACCCGTGACGGAGACCCTTCTGCGCGCAACGCCGCTCATCTTCGCCGGGCTGGCGGTGGCCCTCGGCTTTCGGGCCGGCCTCTTCAACATCGGGGCCGAGGGCCAGATCTACATTGGCGCGCTGTTCGCCACAGCGGTTGGCATCAACTTCCCCGACCTTCCCCTGCTGATCCACCTGCCGCTGGCCGTCGTGGCTGGGTTCGTGGGTGGTGCGGTGTATGGCTTCGTGCCGGGAATCCTCAAGGCGCGCACCGGGGCGCATGAGGTGATCACCACCATCATGCTCAACTACGTTTCGTACCTGATCGTCGACCTTGCCCTGCGGCAGGTCTTCTTCCAGCTCCCCGGGCGCGACGACCCGGTCAGCAAGTTCATCGTGCCGAGCGCCATCCTGCCCAGGCTGCTCGCCGACGAACGGCTCCATTGGGGCCTGATCCTCGCCCTCGTAGCGGCAGTTGCCGTCTGGTGGCTGCTCTTCCGGTCAACCAAGGGCTTTGAGTTCCGTGCCGTCGGCCTGAACCCATCCGGAGCCCGGTACGCGGGCATCAACATCAACCGAACCGTGGTCGTTACGATGATGATCTCCGGCGGCCTGGCCGGCCTGGCCGGCGCGTCCGAGATCCTCGGCACCAACCTGCGTCTGACGCCCGGGTTCTCGCCGCACTGGGGCTTTGATGCGATCGCGATCGCCCTGCTCGGCGCGTCGCGCCCGGTCGGCGTCGTCTTCGCCGCCATCCTCTTCGGAGCCCTGCGGGCCGGCGCCACGCCGATGCAGGCGCAGACCGGCATTCCGATCGACCTGGTCGTGGTCATCCAGGGATTGGTGATCATGTTCATCGCCGCTCCGGGGCTCGTACGGACCATCTACCGCATCCGGGTGGCCAAGACGACCGGCACCGAGATCTTCAGCAAGGGGTGGGGAGCGTGACCGCGGCTGCGGCGGTCGCCCTCGGGCGGGGCGGCATCACCCGGGCGCGCCAGCGAGGCTACGGAATCTTCTACTTGCTGCTGGCGGTGGTCATCGTGCTTGTCTTCGGTCGTGTCGAGCCGGGCGCGCAGACGACCTTCGGTCTCAACGTCGGCAAGCAGACCGTGCCCGACCTCGTCATCCCCTCGGGCCTGACGGCCTACTTCCTGGCGACGCTGGCTGCGATGGCCGGTGTGATCCAGCTGACCCGGGGATTCGGAACGCGCTGGGCGATCGTGCTGGCCCTGGTTATCAGCGGCTTTGCGTTCGCCTTCCTGACCTGGGCCGGATCAGGCGGCAGCATGAGCCTGGCCGGCATCCTGCAGACCAGCCTGCAGCGGAGCGTGCCGATCACCTTCGGGGCGATGTCCGGCATCCTGTGCGAGCGCGCCGGGGTAGTGAACATCGCCATCGAGGGGATGCTCCTCTCTGCCGCCTTCACGTCGGCGGTGGTCGCCAGCGCCACCGCCAACCCATGGATCGGGATCGTGGCCGGGGTCGTGACCGGCGGCCTGCTGGCCGCGCTGCTGGCCGTGCTGGCGATCCGCTACCTCGTCGATCAGATCATCGCCGGCGTGGTGATCAACATCCTGGTGGTCGGGATCACCTCGTTCCTCTCGTCGCGCGTGCTGGCGAAGCTGCCGGACCTCAACAATCCGGAACGCATGGGCCCAATCGCGATCCCGCTCCTCAGCGACATTCCCGTCGTGGGCGGCATCGTCTTCCGCCAGAACCTGTTCATCTACGCCTGCATCGCGGGCATCTTCATCCTCCACTACATGCTCTTCGCCACCCGATGGGGGCTTCGGGTGCGGGCGGTCGGCGAGCACCCCAAGGCGGCCGATACGGTCGGCATCAACGTCTTCTACGTGCGCTATCGGAACGTGATCCTGGGCGGGATGCTGGCCGGCCTGGGCGGCGCTTACTTCACGCTGGGCTCGACGGGCAGCTTCCAGCAGGAGATGACCGCCGGGCGCGGGTTCATCGGCCTGGCGGCCATGATCTTCGGCGGCTGGGCGCCGTTCGGCGCGTTCCTGGCGGGGATCGTCTTCGGCTTCGCCGAGGCGGTCCAGTCCCGCCTCTCGATCCTGAACGTCGGTCTGCCCACGCAGTTCCTGCAGATGGTCCCCTACCTGGTGACGATCATCGTGGTCGCCGGCCTTGTGGGCCGCGTCCGTGCACCGGCCGCTGACGGGCGCCCCTACAAGAAGGAATGACCCCGAGCCCGACGTCGCGGCAGCCGATCGTCCTCGACTGCGACCCTGGGCACGACGACGCGCTGGCCATCCTGCTGGCGGCAGCGGTCCCGTCCCTCGAGCTGGTGGCGATCACCACCGTGGCTGGCAACCAGAGCCTCGACAAGACCGCGCTGAACGCTCGCCGGATCTGCAGCGTGGCGGGCATCACCGGCGTGCCGATCGCCGCCGGCTGCGACAAGCCACTGGTCCGACCCCGCATTGCCTCGCCCGAGATCCACGGGGAGTCGGGCCTCGATGGGCCGGCCTTCGCTGCCCCCAGCGTGCCCCTCGATCCGCGTCACGGCGTCGACCTCATCCTCGAGGCGGCGCGCACGCACGAGGGGCTGGTGCTGGTGGCGACCGGCCCGTTGACGAACGTGGCGACGGCCCTGGCGAGTGACCCCGGCCTGGTGGCGCGGCTGCGGCGGGTGGTGCTGATGGGCGGCGCCATCGGCCTCGGCAACGTGACGCCGGCCGCCGAGTTCAACATCGGGGCCGATCCGGAGGCGGCGCGGGCGGT
>Ga0070698_100008627_pt1 | contig 10985 bp, 7 predicted proteins | sample KBSK1502metaG_FD_65477 | JGI IMG/M metagenome (GOLD analysis project Ga0070698, IMG submission 65477) | Corn, switchgrass and miscanthus rhizosphere microbial communities from Kellogg Biological Station, Michigan, USA - KBS K1-50-2 metaG | ecosystem: Host-associated > Plants > Roots >...
CGTGACCGGTCTGGTGGCGTTCGCGATCGGGAGCCGGATCGATTATCATCGTTGGGGTCGCTGGGCGCCGGTTCTTTACGTTCTGGGCTTGGCCTCCCTCCTCCTGGTCTATGTGCCGGGAGTCGGGCACAGTGCAGGGAACGCCCGCCGCTGGATTTCGTTGGGCGGGTTCACCTTGCAGCCCGCGGATTTCGCCCGTTTGGGCCTCGTCGTCTATCTAGCCCTCCTCTTGTCCAAACCGAGGGCGCGACTGGAGCGATTCACCACGGGAACACTTCCCTGTGTGATCGCGTTGGCGCTGGTGGCGTTTCTGGTATATCGCCAGCCCAACCTCAGTACGACCTTGGCCCTCGCGCAAATCTGCGGACTCATGCTCATCGCGGGGAAGATTCCGTGGCGCCATTTGGGCGTGCTCGCCACACCGATGGTCGTGGCCCTTCCCTTTGCAATGAGGTCGTATCAATCGAGTCGCATTGCGAACTGGCTGGCCTACTGGCAAGGCGGCGCCCATCTGCAGGGGGGCAATTATCAGATGGACCAGTCCATCCTGGCCATCGGCTCGGGAGGGTTGCTCGGCCGGGGGTTGGGGGAAGGTCGCCAGAAGTGGTTCTTCCTGCCTGACGCGCATACCGACTTCGTGTTCGCCATCATCGGAGAGGAACTGGGATTCTTGGGAGCGTTATTGCTCGTGGGATTGTTGATGATATTGCTGTGGCGCGCGTTTGAAGCGGCGCGCCGCGCCCCGGATCGATTCGGCTATCTGCTGGCAACCGGTATCGGAGCCAGCATCGCCATCTATGCCGGCGTCAATCTCATGGTGGCTTCCGGTTTATTCCCCACGACCGGTCTTCCCTTACCCCTCGTGTCCTATGGCGGATCCGCCATTTTGGCCACGCTCTTCTCCATCGGCATTTTGAACAACATCGCCGCCCAGGGAGATTCGACTCTCCTGGCGGGAATTGGAGATTACGAGTGATGACCGACGAGCATCGGGACGGGAACCCCGAAGACGGTTCTCCTTCCCAAGAGGGGACGCGACCCACACACGGTGGCCCGCCGCGTCGCCGGCGAGGACGCCGGGGCTACGAGGGTCAACCGGAATGGAAAGACGCCCGCGCTGGAGACACCCAACCCGCCGCGAGTGAGCCCGCCGCTCCCGCGCATGACGAGCGTACGTTTACTCGAGAGGAGCGGACGGTCACTCGGGAGGACCGGACGTTTACTCAGGAGGATCGAAGGGTCACCCGGGACGAACCACCGGCGCGAGAGCCCGTCCAGGATCGCCCCGAGCGATCGGAGCCTGCGTTTGGTTCTGAAGCGTCGCCCGGGGGGCCGCGCGAGGAGCCGCGTCGGGAGCGATTCCGGCGTCGCGGGGGACGCCGGTCCGGGGTCGATCGCGGCCGGCGTCCGGATGATGCCCGGCCCGATGAACCCCGCCGGGACGGCGTGGAGCGCGTGGATGCGCGCCGCGAGGACACGGCGCGCGATGAGTCGCGACGCGACGAAATGCGTCCTCCCGAGGGGCGGCGCGATGAAATGCGACGGGATGAGGCCCGTCCTTCCGAGGGACGCCGTGACGAAATGCGACGGGATGAGGCGCGTCCTCCCGAGGGACGCCGCGACGAAATGCGACGGGATGAGGTGCGTCCCCCCGAGGGACGCCGTGACGAAATGCGACGGGATGAGCCCCGGCGGGAGGAGTCTCGCCGCGATAGCCCCCGTCGGGACGATGCGCGTCACGACGCGCGCCGCTCGAGAGGTCCTCGCCGCGAGGAACCCCGGCCGGAATCGAGGCCCGAGGAACCCTCGCGCGGAGATCGCCCCCCGCGTGATCGCGATCGCCGTGGTCATGACCGGCGCGAGCAAGGCTCACGTGGTGATACACCGCGCGAGCTGAGGCGCGATCGCTTGCCTCAGGAACGACATGCCACGGACCGGCCTCAACCCGCGCCTCACCCACCCCGCGAGAATGAACGGCCGTCGGCCGGACCGCGGAGCCAACCACGCCCGCAAGGGGTTAGCCCTCGGCGTAACGAGGGACCACGTGGGGGGGGACGAGGGCGCGACAGCGGCCGACGCGATTCGCGCGGCCCGCGAACGAACGCATCCATGCTCGCCGATCATCCGCTCAAGCCGACCTCGGTGCTCACGCTTCCGCCCAAGCCCATTCGCGTGATGATCGTGGGGGGCGGCACGGGGGGTCACATCACCCCCGCCCTCAGCATCGGCGAGGCACTCAAAGCGCGCAATCCGCAGACCGAGCTTTTGTTCGTGGGAAGCGATCGCGGTCTGGAGCGCGAGATGATCGGAAAGTCGGGTTTCCGGCTCGAGGAGTTCTCGCTCTCCGGATTGCCCAGCAAGCCCAGCCTTGGCGCGTTCAAACAGGCGCTCCAGGTGCTCAAGGCCTATCAGCGCATCAAGCGCCTGATCGGGGAGTTCAAGCCCGACGTGATCGTGGGCACGGGAGGCTACGTGACCGTGCCGGGCGCGCTCGCGGCCAAGACCTCGCGCGTCCCGCTCGTGCTGCAGGAACAAAACAGCATTCCGGGCAAAGCGAACCGATTGCTGTCGCGGTGGGCGGCCGAAGTGCACATCCACTTCACCGAATCGCGGCGCTACTTCAAGGATCGCGGCAAGCTTCGCCTCTCCGGAAACCCGGTGCGCATCCGGATTCCCGAAGGCCGGGGATTGAAGACGCTCCAGAAATATCGCCTGCACCCCGAGCGTAAGACCGTGCTCATCCTGGGCGGTTCACAGGGAGCGCACAGCCTCAATCAAGCCTTCATCGACATGCTGCCCCACTTCCGGAATGACCGCGACGTGCAGTTCGTGATTCAAACCGGGAAACAGGACTACGACCTCGTCTTGAACAGCGTGCGCGATTCGGCGGTGCGGGTGGTCGTGAAGAGCTTCCTGCACCAGATCGAGGAAATCTACGGTGTGACGAGTCTCGTGCTGGCGCGCGCGGGGGCGATGACGGTGTCGGAGATTTCCGCCTGCGGTCTCGCGAGCATCCTCGTCCCGTATCCCCACGCCGCCGACGATCACCAGACCGCCAACGCCCGCGCGCTGTCCGACAAGGGTGCCGCGCTCCTGTTGCGGGATCAGGATGTTTCGGGTGAGCGGCTCGCCCAGGAGATTCGAAAGCTCCTCGCCGACCCCGGTCACCTACGGGAAATGGGTCGTTTCGCCTACGCGCTGAGCCGCCCCGACGCCGCACGCCGCATTGCCGAGTCCGTTGAACGCCTGGGGGGTGGAGCTCCCGAAGCCGTGCTCAACTTGCCCGAGGAATACGACGAAATCGAGGAAGCGGAGGCGAAACACTGATATGTACACCAAGCTGGGCCGCATCCACCTGGTCGGAGTCGGCGGATCCGGCATGAGCGGGATCGCCGAGGTGCTGGTGAACATGGGCTACGAAGTGAGTGGCTCGGATCTTCATCGCACCCCGGTGACCGATCACCTGGTGTCGATCGGGGTGCGGGTGGCGGAGGGCCATCGGGCCGAGCTCGTGCACGGGGCCGCGGTCGTGGTGACGTCCACCGCCGTGCGCGAGACCAACCCGGAAGTTGTCGAAGCGCGCCGGCTCAAGATTCCCGTCATCGCTCGGGCCGAGATGCTGGCCGAGCTCATGAAGATGAAGTACGGGATCGCGGTGGCGGGCGCGCATGGGAAGACCACGACCACGTCGCTGGTCGCGTCTGTATTGGCAGAGGGCGGTCTCGATCCCACCGTGGTCGTGGGCGGCCGGCTCCGCGCCATCGGCTCCAACGCCTTTCTGGGGACGGGGCGCTTCCTGGTCGCCGAGGCGGATGAGAGCGACGGTTCGTTCCTGCGCTTGTCTCCTTCGATTGCCGTGATCACGAACCTCGATCGCGAGCATCTCGATCACTGGAAGGGCGGACTGCCCGAGATCGAGCAGGCCTTCGTCGATTTCGCGAACAAGGTGCCGTTTTACGGACTTTGCGTGCTGTGCGTCGAGGATCCCCTCGCCCGAGGGATCCTGCCGCGGCTCGAACGGCGGGTGGTGACCTATGCCGCCTCGCTTCCCGCCACCTACCGCGTCGGGGACGTGCGCACGCACGAAGATCTCACATTGTCTTTCGACGTGTTCGAGAAGGATTTCTTGCTCGGTCGCGCGCGCCTCCGGATGCCGGGTCGTCACAATGCCCTGAACGCGCTCGCCGCGATTGCCGTAGGACGGGAGCTGGGGCTGGGAACCGGGCCCATCTTCCGCGCCCTGGAAAAATTCGAGGGCGTTGGACGGCGTTTCGAGATCAAAGGGGAAGAAGACGGCATTCTGATCGTGGACGACTACGGTCATCATCCCAATGAGATCGCGGCGGTGCTTCGGGCGGCCAAGGATCACACGGTGCGGCGGCTCGTCGTGATCTTTCAACCGCATCGTTACACGCGAACGCGCGATCTTCTCCCGGAGTTCACGGGCTGTTTCGATCAAGCCGATCTCCTCTTCCTCGCGCCGATCTATGCGGCGGGCGAGGATCCCATTGCCGGGGTGAGCGAGGCATCGATCGCCCAGGCCTTGGAAGCCCGCGGCCACCCCGAAGTCCACGTGCTCGCCGATCTCGATAACGCGGCGGCGGCCGTGCGGCCTCACTTGAGGCCGGGGGACCTCGTGATCACGTTGGGCGCGGGGAACGTGACCCGGTTGGGGGACGCGATTCTCCGCGAGCTGGCTACCCACGGCGTTGGGGCGAAACCGTGAAAGTGGTCGATGCCCTTTCCGCCATCGAGCGGGCACTACCCGGCCGAACGCGGCGCGATGTGCCCATGGCCCCGCTCACGGCCTACAAAGTAGGCGGACCGGCCGAGCTTTTCGTGGAACCGGATACGGCGGAAGAGCTGGTGGCCTTGCTCGAGATCGTGCACCGGGAACAAGTGCCACTTTTCGTGCTCGGCGCGGGATCGAACCTGCTCGTGCGGGATGGCGGGGTGCAAGGCGCCGTGCTTCGCCTGGGCCGTGAGTTCCGCCGGGTGGCGGTATCCGGGGAGGAGCTCACCGCGGGCGCGATGGTGCAAATGTCCAAGGTGGCGTTGGCCGCGGAGCGCGCGGGCCTCGAAGGCCTCGTGTTTGGTTACGACATTCCGGGCACGGTCGGCGGCATCATGCGCATGAATGCGGGGGCCCACGGACAGGAGACCAAAGACGTCCTGGCCGAAGCCCGCGGCTTCGACATGCAGGGTCAGTACCATCGTGTGCCGGTCGCTCAGATTCGCTTCGCCTACCGGACCGCCATCTATCCCACCGACCTCGTGTTCACCGAAGGGGTGTTCCATCTCAAACCGGGGGACCCCGAAGCATTGGCGGGCCAGCGGCAGGAAAATCACGAGTACCGCATGCGCACCCAACCCAAGGGACACAGCGTGGGCTCGGTGTTCGTAAATCCATCCGGCGATCATGCCGGGCGACTGGTGGAAGCGGCGGGGATGAAGGGATTCCGGGTGGGCAAGGCGGTGATTTCGGACAAGCACGCGAACTGGATCTTGAACGAGGGCGGCGCGACGGCGGCCGACATCGAAGGCTTGATCCGCGCCATTCAGGCCCGCGTGCGAGAGCGCTTCGGAGTGGAGCTCAAGGCCGAGGTGCGAATCATTGGAGAGGCTAGAGGCTAGAACCTAGAGCCGGGGGATAACGTTTCGTGTCCAGGGAAGCATGGAGGGCGGACTCCTGGATCTCGAGTGATACCGCGGAGGCGCGGCAGGCTTTGTCGCGCCGTCGGCGCCGCCGCCGCCGGCGGCAACTTATCGCCTGGACCGTCGTGGCTGCGTTGTCCGGACTCGCCCTCTACGGCCTCTGCCTGGGCGGGAACGCGTTCTTCCTTTATTTGCGCGAGCGTACGAGCCTGTTCGCGGTGCGACAGGTCGACGTGGGCCACACCGAATGGGTACCGCCCTGGGAAATCGTCGACATCTCCGGTACCGAACCGGGGGATGATCTCCTCGCTCTCTCCACCTCGTCCGTCGCCCGTCGCATCACCCAGCATCCACGGGTTGCCGCCGCCACCGTACAACGCACTTGGGCGAGGACGGTTCACATCGATGTGACCGAACGCCCGCCGGTTGCGCTGTGGTTGGGCTCGGCACCCGAAGAGATCGCTGCGGATGGAACCGTGCTCGGCATACCGCCCAAGAGCAAACTCCCCGAATGGCCCGTTCCCGGCCGCGATCGCCACGCCCGGGGGTTGAACTTGCCCCTCATCACCGGGGTCACGACCGGGGAATTGCATCCCGGCGACGTGGTGATCGACAGCGCCGCTCGAGAGGCGCTTGCGTTTCTGGCGCTTTGCCGTTCTTATGGTGAGCCGGGGGAGGAATGGCTGAGCGAGATCTGGGCGGGGAAAAAGGATGATCTCGTCGCGGTCACACTCGAGGGGGGGATTTCGGTCCGCTTGGGCGACGGCCGTCTCACTCAAAAGAAAATCCAGGCGGTCCGCTCGGTCATCGAGCGGTTACACCCCAAGGACACCGAGCCGGTCCTGGTCGATGCGCGCTTCCGGCACCAGGTGATCGTGAAGACCGAAGAGTTGAAGAAACCCGGCGAGGAAAGGCAGGCCTCATGAGGACCTACGTCGGACTCGATATCGGCACCACGAAAGTGGCGGTGGTCATCGCCGAGCCGGATGAGGACGGCTCCCTCAAGGTGGTCGGGGTTGGCCACGCGCCCTCGTCCGGACTGCGGCGCGGTGTGGTCGTACATCTCGAGAACACCGTGCACTCGATCAAGGCGGCCGTAGCCGAGGCCGAGCGCATGGCCGGCATTCCGGTACGGCGCGTCACCGCGGGCATTGCCGGCGAGCACATTCGCTCGGTGAACAGCCGGGGGGTCATCGCGGTGAGCCGGGGCGGCAGCGAAATCGGGGGCGACGACGTGGCTCGCGTCGTCGAAGCGGCCCGGGCGGTTGCCATTCCCGGCGACCGCGAGGTGCTGCACGTCATTCCCCAGGAATACGCGGTGGATGATCAGGCCGGGATCCGCGACCCCATCGGGATGAGCGGTGTGCGCCTGGAAGCCGAAGTGCACATCGTGACCGGGGCCTCGACCAGCGCCCGCAACCTCCAGAAAGCGGTCGAGCGAGCCGGGCTCCGGGTGGATACCTTCGTGCTCGAGCCGTTGGCTTCTGCCCGCGCGGTCCTCTCACCGGATGAACGGGAGCTCGGCTGCCTGCTCATCGACTTGGGGGGAGGGACGACCGACGTCGCCCTTTACTACGAAGGCGCGGTCCGGCACACCGCGGTCATCGGTCTCGGTGGAAACAACGTGACCCATGATCTGGCCATCGGCCTTCGTGCTCCGACCGAAGCCGCGGAGGAGCTCAAGATCCGCCACGGCTGTGCCATCGCATCCCGCGTCGACCCCAATGAACGCGTCGATGTGCCGGGTGTAGGCGGGCGAGAACCGCGCCCCGTGGAACGTCACATCGTCGCATCGATGATCGAACCGAGGATGGAAGAGATTTTTTCTCTGGTTTATCGCGATGTGAAGAAGAATATATATAGCGATCTTCTGGCCGGAGGTGTGATATTAACCGGAGGTGGAGCATGCCTCGAAGATGCGGACCAACTAGCGGAACGCATTTTCGAACTGCCGGTCCGGCGCGGGATGCCTCGCGGAGTGACCGGTATCCGGGAAGCGGCAGAAGGTCCGCGTTTCGCCACCGCGGTGGGGCTAGCCCTCAAGGCGCGGGAACGCGGCACGGATGAACGTCTACCCGAGGCACCCATCTTGACCCGAATCTCGGGGCCGGTTCGCCGCTGGCTCGGGGAGTTTTTCTAAGAGGGACGGCTCGCGCGCTTCGTCGGGCCGTCGTGGGTCTCCGGTCGGAGCGGGTCTCTGATCGGAGCCGGTCTCTGACCGGAGTGGGCCGGTGATGGCCCGCGGACCTTCGAAGAGAAGGGGCAGGTGATGGCCCCGAACGAGCGGATGACGGGTATCGCGCGCGATCCCCGATGCGGTTTTGACCGCTTGAAAAATAGGCATGGGAACAAGGAGGGTAAGCCCATGATGTTGGAATTAGTGGAGCCCAAGACGCATGCCGTCTTGAAGGTGATCGGGGTCGGGGGAGCGGGCGGGAACGCGGTGAACGGCATGGTCCAGGGCGGCCTGGGCGGGTGCGAGTTCGTAGCCATGAACTCCGATGCCCAAGTGCTGGAGCAGAGCCTCGCCCCCACGAAGATCCGCCTCGGCGTCTCAGCAACCCAGGGTCTCGGCTGCGGCGGCAAACCCGAAATCGGCCGGCAAGCGGCCGAGGAATCCGTGGACGAGCTGCGTGACGCCGTGTCCGGCGCGGACATGGTGTTCATCACCGCCGGGATGGGAGGCGGCACCGGCACCGGTGCCTCGCCGGTGGTCGCCCGGGTCGCGCGCGAAGAGGGCGCGCTCACGGTCGCGGTGGTCACCAAGCCCTTCATTTTCGAGGGGCGCCAGCGCCAGCGTCAGGCCGAGGAAGGCTTGGCCGCCTTGCGCGCTGAGGTCGACACGCTCATTTGCATCCCCAATCAACGCCTCCTCACCGTGACCGACAAGCTGACCACGCTGCTCGAGGCCTTCCGCCGCGCGGACGAGGTTCTCTTTCACGCCACGCGTGGTATCAGCGATCTCATCACGGTGCCGGGTCTCATCAACCTGGATTTCGCCGACGTGAAAACCGTGATGAGCGCCAAGGGCAACGCCCTCATGGGCACCGGATATGTCGAGAACGGATCGAGCGCCGAAGAAGCGGCGCGGATGGCGATCTCGAGCCCGCTCCTCGAAGACGTGAGCATTTCCGGGGCGGAAGCGGTGCTGGTCAACATTTGCGGCGGAGAGAACCTGGGCATTCACACGGTGAGCGAGGCCATGGGCGTCATCAATGACGCGGTGGGCGGCGACGCCAACGTCATCTTCGGCGCGGTCATCGATCCGGAGATGGAAGACGGCGTCCGGATTACCGTCATCGCCACTGGTTTCGGGCAGGATGCCATTGCGGAGGAAATCTACGCCGACCGCCACCGGATGAACTTCCGGCGCGATGCGGCCTTTGATCGTGGCTCCCGGACGGGGGAGAGGGTCCTGACCGCCGAGCCGGTCACCGCGGCCAACTCGCATCTGCTCAAGGAGCGGTGGGAGCGGGCTCAGGGACACGACAAGCTCGAGGTTCCGGCCTTCTTGCGGCGGCAAATGGACTGACAGAGGCGCTTTCCTGGCCGATCGATGTTGCGAGAAGCCGGAAGTCGTGCCAACTTAAAGAGGGAGGTCCCCCTCGTCACTGGTTACCTGGCTAACCTGGTCGGGAACGTGCGCCCAGTCGGGCGAGCCCGGCCGGAGGACCTTCTGGTGTCGGTACTGACCCGCATGTTCCCCAGACCGGGTAACCGGCCTTACTCCCGGGGAATGCAGCTTTTCAACCGGATGGAGTACGCGGAGGCGGTTCTCGAGTTCGACCGTCTGCTCGCCCGGGAAAAGCGCCCTGGCAGTCTCGACGCCAAGCTGGCTCGCTTTTATTCCGCGGAAGCCCACGCCAAGATCGGCATCTCGTGCTATCACGGGGGAGATTTGTCTCGCGCTCGGGGAGAGTTCGACCGCGCGCTCCAAGTTCAGGGACATTACCCTGACCTTTATGCGTATCTGGGAACCCTGGATGCTCGGGACGGCCGCTGGAAGGAAGCGAAGGAAAACCTCGACGAGTCGCTTCTTCTCTGTCCGACTCAGCGGGAAGCGCTCGCGGCCCGGATCGTCGTCCATGAACGTCTCGATCTGACCGACGCGGCCAACCGGGATTGGGAGCGTTTTCGGGCTCTGGGTCCGGCTCGTCCACCGCTATTGCCCCATCAGCCGGGCTTGCAATTCACCCCCCACCGGTTGGATGCGCTCAGAGATGGGGGCGCCCACGCGGCGGTAAGCGCCTGTCTGGAGCAATACGATTCCGGCGATTGGGAGCGTGCGCTCCTGGTGCTGGAGCGGGCGGTCCTCGATTTTCCTTCCTATGCCGACCTGCAGTACCGGCGGGGACTTTTGCTGGCCGAGCTGAACCGCCTCCCCGAGGCCATCCTCGCCTTCGAAGTTGCCTTGGCCATTCATCCAAGGTTCGTGAATGCCCTCCACGCCCAAGGGCTCTGTTATCTCGCTCTCTTGCGGTGGAGCGATGCGGCCCAAGTCCTGGCGCGCGCCCTGCAGGAGGAGCCACAGTACGCCGACATCGCGTACGCCCACGCCGTGGCCGCGTTCGCGATGCGAGAGCTGGAAGAAGCGAGCACCTCTCTCGCCGCCGCCCTGGCCGTGAACCCGCGTTTCTGGAGAGCGCGCGTGGCCATGGCGCTCATCGATCTCGAATCGGACCGGCGGGCCCTCGCGGTCAAGGGTCTGGAGATCGCGCTCACCCATCACATGCCGCAAGGACCGCTCCTCTGGGCGCCCGAGCATCCGCTCGAACGCCGGGAATCGGGAGCGATTGCGTTCTGGTCGGCGGCCGTCCTGTCTCATCCCAACTATCCCGACCTCTATTTGCAGCTCGGCCTCGCACATTTGCAGCGCGGCGTGCTCGAGGGCGCGGAGGCCGCGTTTTCCAAAGCGGTGTCCCTCCACCCGGGTTATGCCGAAGCGCACCTCGGGCTGGGCAAGGTCGCCATCCAGTCCGGAGCTCCCGATCGCGCGGTCCTTCATTTGACGCGGGCTCTGGATGTGAGTCCGGGTTGGGCGGATGTGTGGTGTCTCTTGGCAGAGGCGCGGGTCGAGATGGGGGAGCTATCGAGCGCGGCGGCGGACTTCGAGCAGAGCCTGGCCCAGAACCCCGGTTACGTGAACGCGCTCCTTGGGCTTGCTATCGTGCGATCGCGGCAACGCCGGGCCGAGGAAGCGAGAGGATTGGTCGAGCGCGTGCTGCGTCAGTACCCGGGGCACCCCGTTGCCGCCGCTCTCATGGCCGAAGGGGATTAGGTCGGGCCCAGTTCGGGCGGCGGACGGCTACCCCCGCGTTGCTCCTCCTCCA
>Ga0070698_100008629_pt1 | contig 10984 bp, 10 predicted proteins | sample KBSK1502metaG_FD_65477 | JGI IMG/M metagenome (GOLD analysis project Ga0070698, IMG submission 65477) | Corn, switchgrass and miscanthus rhizosphere microbial communities from Kellogg Biological Station, Michigan, USA - KBS K1-50-2 metaG | ecosystem: Host-associated > Plants > Roots >...
GGATTGTTCTTTGTTCGTCGGCAAAGCACTTGAATGACCCGCTCGATTTCATTGCGCCGGCCAATCACCGGATCGAGTTCGTCTTTCTTCGCCAAATCGGTCAGGTCACGACCAAACGCACGGAGTGCCGGCGTCTTGACGTCTTTCTTCGTCGGCTCGCCACCTTCCTGATCCGACTCGGTTGGTGTGAAATTTGGATCGAGCTCTTTAAGGATCTCGTTGCGCGTGCGCTCGATGTCGAGTTCAAGACTCTTCAGGACTCTCGCGGCAACTCCCTCCCCCTCGCGCAAGAGTCCAAGCAAAATGTGTTCGGTGCCGACGTAAGAATGATTGAGCGCCTTGGCTTCCTTGCCCGCGAGCGCCAGCACTTTTTTGACACGAGGGGTGTAGGGAACGTTCCCGACCATCTTGGTTTCCGGTCCTGAGCCGACCTGTTTCTCCACCTCCATCCGCACGGTCTCCAGGTCGAGGCCCATCTTCTGCAGAACATTGACGGCGACTCCCTGGCCTAGTTTGATAAGCCCCAACAGCAGATGCTCGGTGCCGACGTAGTTGTGATTAAACCGGTCGGCTTCCTTGCGAGCAAGCGCCAGAACCTGTTGAGCCCGGGGTGTGAAATTATTCATCGTTCGATGGCACGACAACCGAGTCACCGCCCGACTGCCTCGCCATCTTACTAATATCAGGTTTGGGAAAGAGTTTCAAACGCTCGCGAATAATTTGGGCGCGCAAATGGTCGCGCTCTTCAGCATTCAGCTTTTGTTGCGAGCTTTTCTGCAAATGCGCCGGTTGCGTTTCAATGAACAATTCATCGATTTGCAGGCGCCGATCTTCTGGAAACGCGCCCAAGTCCATCCCAAGTTTGATGATTGAGAGGAGGTTGAGCGCTTCCTTGGACGCCATCGCGTGAGCATAGGTTAAAACGCCGTACGCGCGACCGATCTGATCCAAAAGGGTGTTTGGTTTTTTCTGAAGCAATATTTGTCGCGCGTTGTGCTCTTTTTCGATGATTGTTTCAATTACTTTGCTCAGGCGACTGATGATTTCTTCTTCCTTTTCGCCAAGGGTGGTCTGATTTGAAATCTGGAAAAGATTGCCCATCGCCTCAGTGCCCTCGCCGTACAGACCGCGAACTGCGAGACCGATTTTGCTCACGGCTTGAATGACTTGATTAATCAATTCACTCAGGACAAGCCCTGGCAAATGCAACATCGCGGAGGCGCGCATTCCAGTACCGACGTTCGTAGGACATGCAGTCAGATACCCAATCTGGGGATCGAAGGCGAAGTCCAGTTTGCTTTCGAGCGCGCTATCGACTTTATCGACCAGTTTAAACGCCTGTTTCAACTGCAGACCAGAGCGAATCGATTGCATGCGCAAATGATCTTCTTCGTTGATCATAATGCTAAGGGTCTGCCGCCGATTCACGACCACCGCGCTTCCGGCCCCCTTGGCGGCGTGCTCGCGACTGATCAGATGGCGTTCCACCAGAACCTGTCTGTCCAGCGCCGACAGGTCCTGCAAGCTTTCCGCAAACGCCTCCTGCATTTCCGGAAGCGCTTCCACGCGCGACCTGATCAATTCCAGAATCGAACTGCGCTCCGCCTTTTTCGCCCAACCCGGAAAAGGACGGTTGCGCAAGTTGCGCGCGAGCCGGACGCGGCTGCTAATTACAATTTCGTGATGAGGCCCCTCACCGCGCAACCATTCCCCTGCAGTAGCCAGCATATTGGAAATTTTCATGGCGACTTCGAGAGCTCGTTTTCGAGTTGTTTGATTTGATCGCGCAACGAAGCGGCCGTCTCGTAGTTCTCGTCAGCAACGGCTTTCTGCAGGTTCTCGCTCAAAGCACGCATCCGATGGTTAAGTGCCACGGTCCGCTGCGCCCGCTCCGGGAATTTTCCGACGTGCTCGGTGCCCTTGTGCATCGCTTTCAGGAGCGAACCCAGGCCATCGCCAAACGTGACGTAGCACTCGCTGCAGCCGAGCCGGCCGGTTTTTTTGAAATCAGCCTGACTAAAGCCACACACTGGGCATTTCTGAGTCGATGCGCCTTTTTCAATCTCTTCCGCTGCTCCGATGCCAAGCAGCAAATCCGCAAGCGCGAAACCGGTCGGATCTTGTACGCCCTTCTCCTTGGAGCATGCGTCGCAAAGATTTACCTTTTGCATTTTGCCTTCCAGAATCTGCGTCAGGAAGACCGTCGCGTCATTGCATTTGCAAACATCACACAACATCTCGCTTAATTAGACCTTGCTGTTTTGGAAACATTCAACCCCAATATTTCCACGACGTTTCTGCGTCAGAGCCGGCTTTGCTCAATTTTTAGGCGAAAATTGGCGTACCCGTTTCGCGCGTCACCTGACGAAATCGCGCGATAATGCGCGCGGTGATGGGCCCCGGCTTTCCGTTGCCGATCGATCGCCCATCCGCCTTTACGACCGGGACAATCTCTGCGGCAGTACCCGTGAGAAAGCATTCGTCAGCAACAAAAACGTCATGACGCGTGACGTCGGTTTCCCGAACTTTGACGCCGAGTTCGGCGGCGATTTCAAACACGACCGAGCGCGTAATCCCTCGCAACGCACCGGCCGCGACGGGAGGCGTGAAGATTTGGCCGCGTTTAACGATGAAGACATTATCAGCAGTGCATTCGGCAACGTTCCCCGCGTCATTCAACATAAGCGCTTCATCCGCCCCCGCCAGATTTGCCTCAATCCGCGCCATCACGTTGTTCAAATAATTCAGCGATTTGACCGCCGGATTTAGCGCCGCCGGACTACTGCGCCGTGTGGCGCAGGTCACGATGGTTAATCCTTTCCGATAAAATTCCTCATGATAAAGGGCGATCGTCGCCGCGATGATAATGACGCTCGGAGATTTACATTGCGTCGGGTTCAGACCCAAATTGCCAATCCCGCGCGTGACCAGCAGCCGGATGTAGCCGTCACGCAAATGATTTTGCCGAATTGTTTCCAGCACCGCCTCGGTCATCTCTGGCATCGTCATCGGAATTTCCAGACAGATCGAATGCGCTGAATCCCACAGCCGGAGAAGGTGTTCTTCGAGCCGGAAGACACGCCCATTGTAAAATCGAATTCCTTCGAAGATTCCGTCGCCATAAAGCAAGCCATGATCGAACACGGAAATCTTCGCGTTGGCTTCCGAGTAGAATTTTCCGTCAACGTAAATCTTCGCATCCTTGACGCCGGTTGCCCGACGCGGTCGACTTTCGACTGCTGGTTCGATTGCTGCCTCGTCACCAGGCTCGTGAATTTTCGGTTCGTCCAACACCGTAGCATCAGTGGTTTTCATAATCGCAACAAAATCTCCAACGCTTAAGCGAGCAATTCAAGTTGCAAAATGGGAGATTGTTTAAAGGGTTAAAGCGTTGAGGCGCGGAAGCGATGACCGCCCCCGCTTGAACGCTCCATCGCTTCAACGCCTCTCATTGCAGCACACCGTCTTTGATGTGCAATTGGCGATCGCCTCGTGCGGCGAGGCGAGCATCATGTGTCACCACGAGGAGTGTCATTTTCCGCGAACGCGTCAGGTCCATCAACAGATCAATAATTGTATCCCCGGTTTTAGAATCGAGATTTCCCGTTGGCTCATCCGCGAATATGATTTCGGGATCATTCGTTAACGCACGCGCGATCGCCACGCGTTGTTGTTCGCCTCCTGAAAGTTCTGCTGGCAGATGATGCATGCGGCCGGCCAACCCAACGGCCGTCAAGCTTTCTTCGGCGCGTTCCCTTGTAGATTTTCCACCGATCATCCCGGGCAGTGAGACGTTTTCCAGTGCAGTCAGCTCCGGCAACAAGAAATATCCCTGGAATATGAAACCCATTTTCTGATTTCGAAAACGCGCTTGTGAAGCAGACGTGCCGTTGTAAAGATTTCGTCCCTCGAATTCGACCGTCCCGGACTCGGGGCGCTCCAAACCTGCCAGGGTGTAGAGAAGTGTTGTTTTACCTGCACCCGAAGCGCCGGAAAGAAAGACCGCTTCGTTGCGCGCAACCTCCATGGAGATACCGCGCAAGACTTCGATTCGGCGAGGCCCCATTCGGAATGATTGGAAAAGATCGCGCGCCAATAGTTGCGGAGTTGCCGTTTCCATCGAGAAAGGTTTGTTCTCTTATCTGCAGCAAACAGGATGCTAAGACAAGAGCGTCTCGCTGGTGTGTACGCAGAAAGCCGCCATTGAGTTAAATTCGACGGCGGCTCCCCGGTTAATAGAAAGTCTGTTACGTCATTCCCAACGATTCCAGCGTCGGCTCATCGATGGCTGCCGTCGTATACAAGCCGTGATCGCGCTGGTAACCTGCAATCGCCTCGCGTGTAAGTGGCCCTAGAAGGCCGTCAACTTCCCCCTGATAGTAGCCCTGCTCTTGCAGTGCAGCCTGGACGTTGGCGACTACCTGATCGGGTGGCAAACTGTTATAGGCATAGATGGGGCCATCGTAAGCGTAATACGCATTGGGAGCGTATCCCCATGCCGGGTACCACCAGCCCGAATTCCAGTAGTACCATCCACCATATACGAAAACGACACGGTTGTAATGACTGTGCCACCAACCCCTGTCGTGCCACGCAGACCTGTAATTCCGGAAAGCCCAATAGTTCTTACCCTGCCAGTACTGACTTCCCTGAATTCGCCGGTTTTGCTGAAACGTAACAGCGGTATATTTCGCCGGACGCGTGTTCGACGCCAAATTGAAACGCTGTGCCTTGTATTTTTTATTCGATTGAAATGCGGCGGCAGTAGCCGTGTTCCCTTTCCATTGCTTTGTCTTCTTGGAATAGGCTGCAGAGTTCGCGTATCGACCAGCTTGGGCATTCTGTGCGGCGACTTGCTGAGAGCCCTTCTTCGCCTTTTTCACATTCGAGCCCGACTGATAATACTGCCTGTTCGTCCCCTGTTGCGCTTGTTGTGTTTTCTTGGTCGCATATCGCCCAGCTTGGGTATTCTGTGCTGCGACTTGCTGGGCACTCTTTTTCGCCGGCTTTACATTCGCTCTCGACTGATAAACCTGATTATTGACGCCCTGCCGTCCTTTTGCCTTTTGATACGATGTTGCCGTTGAGGTTGGCTGATAGTGCTTGGGCGTTGCCTTCTTAGGTCCCGCCGCAGGACGCGCGTATTGCGTCGGTTTAGCCTGGCTAGTCTTCTGCGCTTGCTTCTTTGTTTTCTTGTCATTTTGAGCAGCGCCCACGGAACACGCGAGCGCAATGCTGCAAATTAAAATAAGGAATGTTCTCATATTTTTTTCAGTTCGGAGTGTTAGACCCTTTGCGTGGGCGATTTATTCAACGCCCAGCGGCAGGTGTCCAGCACAGTTTTCCGAGTAGTCGGGATAAGGACAACATGGAATGGTGATATTCATAATGTTTTGGATACCAAAAATGCCTTCGAAAAATTCAGCGCCGATTTGTCTCCAACTGAACGGGTGTTATCCAGAGCAAGGCTCCCAATGCATGTTAAAAACACAATATGTTTCACGGTTTTTCCTTTGTTGCCTTTGCTAATTAAACTCCCCTGCACCCACTGTGTTGCGATGTTTTTGATCAGTGTTGCTGCTGGCGCACGGCTTCAAACAACACGACTGCAACCGCATTGGCCAGATTCAGGCTGCGGGTTCCATGCATCGGGATGCTAATGCAGCGATCTTCGTTGGCCATAAGCAAATTCTCGGGGAGCCCCTTTGTTTCAGGACCAAATACAAGAAAATCATCGCGCTGAAATCTCACCTCGTAGTAAGGCCGCTTACTCTTCGTCGTTAGAAAAAAGTAATTGGCATCGCGCGACTGCGAGCGACGCAGAGCATCGAAGGACTCCCACAGTTTCAAGCTTACCTCGTCCCAATAATCGAGACCTGCTCGTTTCAATTGGCGATCATCCAACGAAAAGCCAAGCGGCTTGACCAAATGCAGCGTCGAACGTGTGGCCAGGCAAAGCCGACCGATGTTGCCAGTGTTTGGCGGAATCTCCGGCCTGATCAGGACAACATTAAACACGTAATCCCTCCCTTCCGCTTCGTCTTAACCTCACTCTGACTGCAAATCGTAGGCGCAGAGGAAGAGATAAAGGAGGAGAAATCGACGTCTACAGTTTGCCAGCTACGAATTTTTCGAGTTTCACAACATCCGCGGCAAATTTGCGAATGCCTTCGGCTGTTTTTTCTGTCGCCATTGCGTTCTCATTTAGCAAATAGCGAAATGTTTTCTCATCCAGCTTTAGCTTTTCGATCTTCGCCTGCTTGGCTTTTTCCGGATCGAGTTTGCGTTCCAGCGGCTCGATTGATTCGGAAAGTTCCTTCATCAGTTCGGGACTGATCGTTAGTGCGTCACAACCGGCCAGCTCGCGGATTTGTCCCACGTTACGGAAACTGGCACCCATTACTTCGGTCCCAATATCGAACTTCCTATAATACGTATAAATTTCAGTAACTGACTGGACTCCTGGATCTTCTGCTCCAACATAATCACGCTTCATCTCTTTTTTGTACCAATCGTAAATCCGCCCGACAAAGGGCGAGATAAGCTGCACTTTCGCTTCCGCTGCGCGGACTGCCTGTGGCAACGAAAACAAGAGTGTTAAGTTGCAGCGGATCCCCTCCTTTTGCAGCTGCTCGGCAGCGTTCAATCCTTCCCAGGTTGACGCGATCTTAATTAACACACGTTCGCGAGGAATTTTGCGCTCCTCGTAAAGCTGGATCAATCGTCTCGCCTTTTTGATCGAACCTTCGACGTCGAACGACAACCGCGCATCGGTTTCAGTTGAAACGCGACCCGGCACGATCTGGAGGATGTCGCAACCAAATTGGACCAGCAAATGATCACAGATGTCTTCGATCTGTTCGTGCCCGCTCAGACCTGACTTCCTCTGATCACTCAGTACCTCCTCGAGGACATGCGCGTACTCTGGTTTTTGCGTGGCGGCATAAACCAGACTCGGATTCGTCGTCGCATCCTGCGGCTTGAATTCCTTCATGGTCTCAAAGTCCGCCGTATCAGCAACAACTTTGGTAAACTTCTTGAGTTGATCGAGCTGATTCAGTTTCGTTTCAGTTTTTTTATCTTCAGCAATAGCAGTGTTCATAATAAATTCTCCGTTTGGACTTCGTCTGAAACGTACGCCCCGATCAAAAGATCGACAACGACAAAGTCTCTCTACGGCCCTCGCGTGATTCCCCCAGCGCAAGCAAGGACGCCCGCCCGATGATTTACGCCGAAATGGCTGGCCGCGGTTCGGCCGTGCGCTTTGAACCAAGCGCGGCTTTGACAAAATTACTTCCAAGCTCCCACATCGGTCCCGGGAATTTGCGGCATTCAGTTAGCACGTCGTCGAGCGCGTTGGCGAACATGTCGACTTCTTTTTCGCCGATGATAAGCGGCGGTAAAATTTTCATCACGTCCATGGCGTGACCTGCGACTTGGGTAAGGATGCGATGTTTGCTCAGCATTTGCGTCACGATCATTTGCGCGAACAGCACCTTGTCGATCTTGTGCAATAGCTTCCACGCCATCTTTAGTTTGAATTCCTGCGGTTCGTGAAACTCGATCCCGATCATGAGCCCCTTGCCGCGCACTTCTTTGATGAACGAGTGTTTCGCACGCAGCGCGTCCACTTTTTTTGCCAGCAACGCGCCCATCTCCGCGGAATTCTCGACTAACTTTTCGTTGTCAATTACCTCCAGCGCTGCCAGCCCGCATGCCATCGCCAGATTGTTTCGGCCGAATGTCGTCGAGTGCACAACACAACGATCCATTCGAGAAAAAGTTTTCTGGTAGATATCGCGTCGCGTCACGATCGCGCCGCACGGCACGTAGCCGCCGCTCAATGTTTTTGCCAGCGTGATGATGTCCGGCTCCAGATTCCAATGTTGAAATCCAAACATTTTTCCGGTGCGACCAAGTCCCGTTTGCACTTCATCAGAGATCAGCAACGTCCCGTATTTCCGGCAGAGTTCCTGAGCGCGATTAAAGAAATCGGTCTTGGAAGTTTGACAGCCTTTCCCCTGGACAGTCTCAATCACCAGGGCCGCGACATCGCGGGAACGCAACTGCCGATCTAGTGCTTCGAGATCATCGAGTGCCACGCGCGCATCAAATCCCTCCATCAAAGGGCCGAAGCCTTCGATGAAACTTTCGCATCCCATCAACGACAACGAACCGAGGCTTAGTCCGTGAAAAGCGCTTGCAAGCGAAACCGCCCGTTTTCTCCCTGTGGCGGCCCGCGCAAACTTCAATGCGCCTTCCATCGCTTCGGTCCCTGAGTTGCAGAAGAACACGGCATTCAGGTGCGGCGGGGTTCGTTTCGTCAACGCCTCAGCGAGCAACCCGCTCAACAGCGAGCAATCCATCTGCACCATGTTTGGCAGATCGAGATCGAGAACATCGCGAATCGCTTGTTTTACCACGGGATGATTCCGTCCGATGTTGAAGACGCTATAGCCGCTCAGAAAATCGAGGTACGGCTGATTATCCATGTCATAGAGGTACGCGCCTTCCGCTCGCGCGTAGACCTTGTCGAACCCGATGACTCGCTGCGCCTGGACCAGCGTGGAGTTTACATGGCGCTCGTGGAGTTGATAATTTTCACCCAGTCGCGCCGCGATAATTTCCTTTAGATCAAAAGCCATCCGCTGATGTTCTGCGATTTGCGCTCGAAACGCAAATTACGGCTACCAGTCGCGCCCGACGGAAAGCCGCAGGATCATTCGATCCTGCGGCTTTTGAGTTCTTGACCAAACAAGCCTTGCCGCGTCGTAGCTAAGGCTGGTCAGTCTTGGTCTTCAACGACTACTCGCTCGACAACCCGTTCCGTTTCAGGTCCGGTGTAGTACACTCGTACCTTCTGCCCAGCTCGCAGCGGCGCAGTCACGATTTTGCCCGCTCCGTCGACGATTCGCGCTGCCGTGCCCACAGCAAAACTGACTGGTCCTTGCTCACCCTTGACTACAACAGTCCTACCGGGCTCATACGTGGTCACGGTGCCGGCTGTGTAGGTTGTACTCATTGTCTGCGTTGTCGTTGCTGGTTCTGTTGTCGTTTCGGTTGTGGTTGTGCTCGTCTGCGCAAACGCCACAGGCGCAACTAATGCACAGGTGAGAGCGACTATTGCTTTTTTCATCATCTCCTCCTTCTCGTTTATGGTTTTCATTCAAATTTTGTGGTTGAGAACGAAACGGGGCTTACAAAGCATTCCCCGTGTTCTATCTCGCGATCGATGTTCGCGAGAGGTTGCTATACCAAAACTATTTCTCTTACTCTTCTACGATCACGTGATCGACCGTCCGCCTTGGACCCAGATCTGCATAAAAAACGCGGACGCGCGTGCCCGGTTTGATTGGGCCTGTTACAGGTCGGCCATACTTATCATATACGAGCCCCGGCCCGAACATATCAAACCGCTCCGGATTCGCACCGTCTGTGCGAATGACCAGAGTTCCGGCAGGCTGGTAATTCGCCGCACTGCCTCCCTGAGTCGCTATGATCGGTGCTGTTACTGTTACTCCCTCGACAGTAGTCAGCGCAGTCGTTGTCCGGTGATACCTTGCGCGTTTCGTCGTGGTCTGCGCAAACGCCGTCGATGCAATGAGCACGCAAGCGAGAGCGACAATTGCTTTCTTAACCATGGATACCTCCCTGTTGTTGATACTGACACCCAAGGTTCGTAGTTCGAAGATGTGGTGGACGCTTCCAAAATGTGACGATTTGATGAAAATTCTTATTTGAGTAATTGAGCGGTCTTGCAGATTCGCTACCTTGAATCTGCCGATGATCAGCCAGATGCCGACTGCCGAGCCAGCAGTCACTCCAGAACTCATCAAGCAACACGGCCTTACGCCGGAGGAATTCGAGCGCATTAAGAAAATTCTCGGTCGCGAGCCAAATTTCACAGAGCTGGGAATTTTCTCCGTAATGTGGAGTGAGCACTGTTCCTATAAGAATTCGAGGAAAGAACTAAAGAAATTTCCGACTACTGGTGCGGACATTCTAGTCAAAGCCGGCGAAGAAAATGCAGGTGTCGTCGATATAGGAGACGGTTGGGCGATCGCCTTCAAAATGGAGAGCCACAATCATCCAAGCGCGATTGAACCTTTCCAGGGCGCAGCCACCGGTGTCGGGGGAATTATCCGGGATATCTTTACGATGGGCGCACGCCCGGAATTCTGCCTGAATTCTCTCCGGTTTGGACCGATCACTGCTGAAAATTCGAAATCCGGTCCGCCTCAGGCGAACCAAAATCCGAAACTGGCGGCGAACCGTCGGTTATTCACCGGCGTTGTCTCCGGCATCGCGCATTATGGTAACTGCATTGGGATTCCGACAGTTGGCGGTGAAATCTATTTTGATGAAAGCTTCGAGGGCAATCCGCTCGTAAATGTTTTTTGTCTCGGCGTATTGCGTCATGAACAACTGGCGCGCGGTACCGCAAGCGGCGTCGGTAATCCAGTATTTTATGTCGGTGCGGAGACGGGACGCGATGGGTTGGCCGGCGCAGCCTTCGCTTCGCGCGAACTGACAGACCAATCGCGCGAAGATCGTCCGGCAGTGCAAGTCGGTGATCCGTTCAAGGAGAAACTTTTGCTGGAAGCGTGCCTTGAGCTTCTTAGTCATGACGCTGTCGCCGGGATTCAGGACATGGGTGCAGCCGGGCTCACCTGCTCGACATGTGAAACCGCCAGCCGCGCCGGAAGCGGCATCGAGATTGACCTCACGAAAGTTCCGAAGCGCGAGCCCGGCATGACGCCATACGAGATTTTGTTGAGCGAATCGCAGGAACGGATGCTGATCATCGCCAGACGCGGCAAGGAAGACGTGGTCCGCGCAATATTCGAGAAATGGGATGTGCCATGCGTCGAGATCGGCCGGGTCGCCGACGACGGCATGATGCGTGTGCGCGACGACGGCGCGATTGCCGCGGAAATCCCTGCCAAGGCGCTGGCTGACGAAGCGCCTCTTTATTCGAGGGAAG
>Ga0070698_100008631_pt1 | contig 10980 bp, 10 predicted proteins | sample KBSK1502metaG_FD_65477 | JGI IMG/M metagenome (GOLD analysis project Ga0070698, IMG submission 65477) | Corn, switchgrass and miscanthus rhizosphere microbial communities from Kellogg Biological Station, Michigan, USA - KBS K1-50-2 metaG | ecosystem: Host-associated > Plants > Roots >...
GTGCACGAACCTCAGTCTCCCGGTAGCGCCGGTGTCCCCCCAGCGTGCGGATCGAGGTCAGTTTGCCGGCCTTCGCCCATCGTGTGACGGTCTTGGGGTCGACACGAAACATCGTGGCGACCTCCGCGGGCGTCAACAACGGCTCGGCCTCTGGTGTACGAGCGGACATGTGTGTGGCCTCTCCTCCTGGACCAGTGTTGCGATCCTGCGTCTCTTGTATTGCCTGGTGCTCCGTGGGGAGCCTGTCGGGGATGTCCTATATGGCCGACAGGGACCATATTGCCATCACCAGCGGTGACGCGTCGACCACCAGGCGCAAAGTTTCTGTACCGGGATGCCCAGTTACTCCGCCGATCACTGTCACTGAGGGTGATTCTAGCGATACTTATCGTCGCATCGCGGCAGATTCGGAAATAGTGTCCGGCGAGTTATTCGCCGGCCGGCCCCGGTACTCAGTTCGCCAGCTCGAATTCAGCGAACGCGCGCCACCGGCTGTGCGCGCGCCTGAACATGGCGACCGCGAGCTCGCGCTCGCCCGTGGCCGCCCCGTCGAGGGCGGCCGCGACCTCGGCTACCGACTGCTCGCCGCAGAGCGCGTCGTCGCTGAGCAGGTGCACCAGCCCGCCGTAATCGAGCTCCACGAGTGAGTGCGGGTGAAATTCCTCGAGCCAGCGCCCGACGTCGGCCAAGTCACCCTTGGCCCGCAGCGGCTCCCAGGTGTCCTCGCTGAAGCTGGGCGGCAGGCTACGCAGAGTAGCCAGGCCACGCGCTACCCGCCGGCGGGCGCGGGACATGGGAGTCGTGTACACCATCGCGCGCGTGGCCGCCGCGGTCGCCGCGGCGGACGGCCGGTCGCGCCGGGTCCGGCCCGGGCCGAGGGAAAGCCACCGCTCCGTCGCGGTGAACGGAACGAACCAGGCCAGCGGTATGGTCCAGACGCTGGCCAGAATGTGCAGCCGGGCCGAGAGCCGGCGAGCTCCGGCATCCTCGAGCCGGGCCAGCGTGGCCATCGCTTGATCGTCGTCACCGGCCGCGACCGTGCCGGGCAACGGCGCGCCGCCGGCCGAGAGGATCCGGCCGTAGGCCAGCAGGCAGCGCAGCCTGGTCTGCCACGGGCACACATAAATAATGCCGTCCGCGCGGCGGACGTAGGCGTGCTCGCTCGCCTGCTCCGGGACCACGATCTGCGACGCCGTGATCGCCCGGCGCAAGGCCTCGGCATGTTCCGCCATGAGCGACTCGCAGCGTCGCGGCCGGGCCGGCGAGACCGCGTAGGCCGCCCACCGGGAACGGTCGGGTTCATGGAAGGCCACAACCGGCTCGTAGATGCGGAGATACGCGGCGTAAGTCATCACTGTCGTATCGTGACATACCAGAACGCCCCAAAGGCGGGGGTCAAGATAACGAGATCATCTCTACTGTCAGTTACCGGCCGGTACGGAACGCATCGGGCGTTCCGCGCATCTCCGGGGCCAGGCCTGCGGGCCCGCGCACGCAATACGCTTGATTCCGATCCCGGTTCGACGAGGAGCCGGGACGGGATGAGGAGAGTCGCCACCGTGACCAACGTGTTCGCGATACCCCACAATGACAACGGCTCCCCCGGTGCTGCCCCGGGGGGACGACCCCCCCAGACCCCCCCGGGAGGGCATGCCCCGGGGGGACGACCCCCCCAGACCCCCCCGGGAGGGCATGGCCCAGCGGGACGACCCCCCCAGCCCTCCCCGCGAGCGGAGCACGAACAGGTCGTCTTCTGCCAGGACCGCCACACCGGGCTCAAGGCGATCATCGGCATCTACTCCACCGCACTGGGCCCCGCGCTCGGCGGTACCCGCTTCTACCCGTACGACAGCGAAGACGAGGCCCTCGCCGACGTGCTGAGACTGTCCATGGCCATGGCCTACAAGAACGCGCTGGCGGGCCTGGACCACGGCGGCGGCAAGGCGGTCATCATCGGAGACCCCGCCCGGGTCAAGACCGAACCGCTGCTGCGCGCGTACGGCCGGTTCGTCGCCTCCCTTGGTGGCCGCTATGTCACCGCGTGCGACGTGGGCACGCGCAGCGAGGATATGGACGTCGTCGCCAGGGAATGCCGCTACGTGACGGGCCGGACGACGGTTAACGGCGGCGCGGGAGATTCGTCGATCATGACGGCGCTCGGCGTCATGCACGGCATGCGGGCCGCGGCCGAACACGCCTGGGGCAGCACCAGCCTGCGCGGGCGGAGGGTCGGCGTCGAAGGAGTGGGGAAGGTAGGGCACCGCCTGGTCGGCCACCTTGTCGAGGCCGGGGCCGAGGTGGTCGTCTGCGACGTCAGCGCGGGCGCCATCGAAGCCGTCCGTGCTCGTCACCCGGAAGTCCGCGCGGTCGCGGACGCCGAGGCGCTGGTCGCGGAGAAACTGGACATCCTGGCCCCGTGCGCGCTGGGCGGGACGCTGACCGAGCAGGTCGTGAACACGCTGACCGCGCGCATCGTATGCGGCGCCGCTAACAACCAGCTGGCCCACCACGGCATCGAGAAGCTGCTTGCCGATCGGGGCATCCTCTACGCGCCCGACTACGTGGTCAACGCGGGCGGTGTCATCCAGGTCGCGGACGAGCTGGCCGGCTTCAACTTCGACCGCGCCCGCGCCGCCACCGAGCAGATCTTCACGACCACGGCGAAAGTCCTCGCCCTCGCGGACTCCGACGGCGTGCCGCCATCGGTGGCCGCGGACCGCCTGGCCGAGCGGCGGATGGCCGATGTCGGCCGGCTGCGCGGAATCTGGCTGGGCACGATGGGATCAGCGTAGGCATCAGGGGCGCAAAGCGGGTACGGTTGTACCTGTACGGATGCTGGTGAACGTCGCGCTCCCCGTTGCGGGGTGGCGGCGCCGTCTTATGACGCACGAAACCAGCGAGGCGGAGATCATGGGGCCTGACTGGCTCCGGACGTTCGAGGGGGTCGAGCCAATGGGGCGCGGCCGAGCCAAGGCCAAGCAGGTGAAGGTTGCCCGTCAGCTCAAGTACAAGAGCGACGACACAGACCTTGACCGGCTGCGTGCGGAGCTGGGTGTCGGTGCGGCCTCCGGCGACGGCAATTACGATTCCGCCGCCGGGGAATACGACGACGACGAAGAAGACGACGACGAACCTCCCGGGAACGCCGCGGGCGCCTGGAAAGACGCCGAGGACGCCCGGCCGCGCTGAAACGCGTTGAAAGCGGTCAGGATCCGACGCGCAGGCCGTCGAGCGGTCAGGATCCGACGCTCAGGCCGTCGAGCACGTGCTTGCCCCGGTCGTCGTCCGCGACCGGGACGGGGTACTGCCCGTCGAAACAGGCGCGGCACAGTCGGCTCTCCGGCAGCGTCGTCGCCTCGATGAGTCCTGCCAGCGATACGTAACCCAGTGAGTCCGCGCCTATCGAGGCGCAGATCTCCTCGGTCGAAAGGCGCCCCGCGATCAGTTCGGCGCGGGTGGCGAAATCGATGCCGTAGAAGCACGGCCAGCTCACCGGCGGTGACGCGACTCGTACGTGGACCTGGCTGGCACCGGCCTCGCGGAGCATCGCGACCAGCGCTCGCTGGGTGTTCCCGCGGACGATGGAATCGTCGACCACCACGATCCGGCGGCCCGCGATGGCGTCCCTGAGCGGGTTCAGCTTCAGCTTGATACCCCGCTCCCTGATGGTCTGGCTGGGCTGGATGAAGGTCCGGCCGACGTAGGAGTTCTTGACCAGCCCCTGGCCGAAGGGGATGCCGCTGGCTTCGGCGAAGCCGATCGCGGCGGGCGTTCCCGACTCGGGCACCGGGATGACGAGGTCGGCGTCGGCGGGATGCTCGGCCGCGAGCTGCCTGCCGACCGCGACCCTGGTGGCGTGGACGCCCCGGCCGGAGATCGTGGTGTCGGGTCTGGCCAGGTAGACATACTCGAACAGGCACCCGCTCGGCTGCGGTGCCGCGAACGTCCTCGACCGCACCCCGCGCCCGTCGATGCAGACGAGCTCGCCGGGCGCGATCTCCCGCACGAACCTGGCCCCCACGATGTCCAGCGCGGCCGTTTCGCTCGCGACCACCCAGCCGCTGTCCAGGCGGCCGAGCACCAGCGGCCGGAAGCCGTGCGGGTCCCGCGCCGCGTACAGCGTCTGCTCATCCATGAAGACCAGCGAGTACGCGCCCTTGGCCAGCGGCAGCACCGTCGCTGCCGCGCTCTCCACCCCGCCGGCGGCGATATCGCTGACGAACAGCGCCGTGAGCACATCGGTGTCGGACGTCGCCGCGATGCCGGTACCGCCCTGGCCGGCCCCGCCGAGCAGGGCGGCCAGCTCGCGGGTATTGATCAGGTTGCCGTTATGCCCGAGCGCCAGGCTCGTCTTGCTGGTGGAGTGGAAGGTCGGCTGCGCGTTGGCCCAGACCGAGGCGCCGGTGGTCGAATACCGGCAGTGACCCACGGCGATGTGACCGCGGAGGGCCGTCAGGGCGGGCTCGTCGAAGACCTGGGCGACCAGGCCCATCTCCTTGTGCACCATGATGCGGCTGCCGTCGCTGACCGCGATGCCCGCGGACTCCTGCCCGCGGTGCTGCAACGCGTACAGGCCGTAGTAGGCGAGCTTGGCCACGTCCTCGTTCGGGGCCCATACGCCGAACACGCCGCATGCGTCTCGTGGCGGCCGGTCCTCAGGAACGAGTTCATCCGTCAGACGACCGTCGGGGGGTGTCACCGATTCAGTTTATTCACTGTGTCTTTTCAAAAGTTCGCGTTATTCAGATCTACGTCGGGGTGCTCGCCGACCTCCGGCACCGTGCTCCCGTGATGCTCGCGTTATCCAGACTCCCGCGACGGTCCTCACCGTAGCCGGTATCGGCTGCTCGCACGGGCCTGCGGCCCGTACTCGCACCCGATCCTGGATAACGCTCCCGGGCCGCTCGCACGGGCTCAAAAGGCCCGTGCTCGCTAGTCGGTTCTGAATAACGCTCACACAAGCGGCAGGCAGGCGGCAAGATCGGCACGCGGGCCGCTCGCGTGAACGGCGCCGGAGCGAACCGCGGCGGCCCAGTCGAGCCGGCCGGCGGCCAGCCGGATCCAGGTCAGGGGGTCGGTCTCGACCACGTTCGGCGGCGTGCCCCTGGTATGCGCCGGCCCGGGCAGGCACTGCACCGCCGCCACCGGCGGGATCCGCACCTCGAGCACCCGGCCCGGATGGCGGGCGGCCAGCAGGTACAGCAGATACCTGGCCGCGGCCCGCTCGGCTTCCGGCTCGGGAGAAGCGCCTGCGTCCAGCGCGCTCAGCACGGCCGCGACGCTTTCGGGTCCGTGCGGATGCTGACGTCGGGGCGGCATCTGGTCAGCCGAACAGCGCGGGCAGCGTCCGGGTGTGCACCGCGGCGAGTTCAGCCAGCGGGATGGCGAAGCAGCCGTCCACGACCAGGCTGTCCCCGCCGACGGTCCCGATGGCCTCGCCGGGCACGCCGTGCGCGTCGCGAAGCTGGCCGAAGGCCGCTTCCGCGCCCGGCCGGACCGCCACGATGACGCGTCCGGCCGATTCGCTGAACAGGGCGGTGAAGGGGTCACCGGGCAGCCGTACCGCGCAGCCGGCCCCGCCGCGCAGGCACGATTCGGCGAGCGCGACGGCCAGCCCTCCGTCGGACAGGTCGTGCGCGGCGGACAGCAGCCCGGCCGCGGCCGCCGCGGCGAGCAGGCCGGCCAGCCGGCGCTCGGCGTCCAGGTCAGGCGCTGGCGGACGCCCGCCCAGATGACCGTGCAGCACGTGCGCCCAGGCCGAGCCGCCGAACTCGGCCGCGGTCCGGCCGAGCAGCACGATACTGGCCGGACCCGAGGCGGCGCGAAACCCGATCGAGACCCGCCGGCGCACGTCGTCGTGCACGCCGAGGACTCCGACGACCGGGGTGGGGTGAATGGCCACCGCGCCCGTCTGGTTGTAGAAGCTGACGTTGCCGCCGGTGACCGGCACGCCGAGGGCGGCGCAGCCATCCGCCAGCCCGCGCACGGCCTCGGCGAACTGCCACATCACCGCGGGGTCCTCGGGCGAGCCGAAATTCAGGCAGTTCGTCACGGCCAGCGGGCGCGCACCGGTCACCGCCACATTCCGGTAGGCCTCGGACAGCACCAGCTGGGTACCCAGGTAGGGGTCGAGCCGGCAGTAGCGGCCGTTGCCGTCGGTGGCCAGCGCGATGCCGAGCCCGGTCGCCTCGTCCACCCGGAGCAGCCCGCCGTCTTCCGGCATGGCCAGCACGGTGTCGCCGCGGACGTACCGGTCGTACTGGTCCGTGACCCAGCTCTTATCGGCCAGGCCGGGAGACCCGAGCAGGGCCAGCAGGGCGGCCCGGAGGCCCGCGCCGTCCGCCGGGCGCGGCAGCGCGGCCGGGTCGTCGGCAGCCAGCGCATCCTGGCCCGCCGCGCGTTCGGCCGGCCTGGCGTAGACGGGGCCTTCGGCCGCGGAGGAGGGCGGGATGTCCACCACCGTCTCGCCGTGCCAGGTCATGACGAGCCGGCCGGTGTCCGTCACCTCGCCGATCACCGCGGCCCTGACATCCCACTTGGCGCAGACGCCGAGGAACTTATCCACCCGGGCGGGCTCGACGACCGCCATCATGCGTTCCTGCGACTCGCTCATCAAGATCCCGGGCGGCCCCAGGGACGCGTCCCGCAGCGGCACCGCGTCCAGCCGGATCACCATGCCGCCGGTGCCCGCCGCCGCGAGCTCCGTAGTCGCGCAGGCGACCCCGGCCGCGCCGAGATCCTGGATGCCGACGACCAGGCCGCCCGCGAAAAGCTCCAGGCAACACTCGACCAGCAGCTTCTCCAGGAAGGGGTCTCCCACCTGCACGCTGGGCCGCTTAGCGGCGTCGCCATCCGCCGCGCCGTTCGCCGCCGGGCCAGCACCGCCGAACGCCGCGCTGGCCAGCACCGAGGCTCCGCCTACGCCATCGGGACCGGTGGTGGACCCGAACAAGATGACCTTGTTCCCCGCCCCGCCGGCCGCCGCGACCTGCAGGTCGCGGTGCCGCATCACCCCCACGCAGAGCGCGTTGACCAGCGGATTTCCCGCGTAGCTCGGGTCGAAGTCGAGCTCGCCGCCGATGTTGGGCAAGCCCAGGCAGTTCCCGTAGGACGAGATGCCGCTGACCACGCCGGGCAGCACCCGGCCGGTGTCAGGGGCCGAGGCCGGCCCGAACCTGAGCGCGTCCATCACCGCCACCGGACGCGCGCCCATCGCCAGGATGTCGCGGACGATCCCGCCGACACCGGTGGCCGCGCCCTGATGCGGCTCCACGTAGGACGGATGGTTGTGCGATTCGATCTTGAACGTGACCGCGTAGCCCTGGCCGATGTCCACCACCCCGGCGTTGTGGCCGATGCCCGCGAGCAGCGCACCGGACGGCGGCGCCTTGGCCGCGAACTGCCTCAGGTGCACCTTGGAGGACTTGTACGAGCAGTGCTCGCTCCACATGACCGAGTACAGGGCCAGCTCCGCGCTCGTCGGGCGGCGGCCGAGGATGGACAGGATCTTTTCGTACTCGGGCCGCGTCAGACCAAGCTCAGCAAACGGCTGGGGCTGCCCCGGCGTGGCGTCCGCCCGCGAAACCGTGTCCGTCACGCGGTGTCTCCCGCTCGCTTCCGGGGCGCTTTGAGGCGTCCCCTTCCCTCGTCGCTCGTTCCTCGCTCCCAGGGTGGGTCCGGGGGGAAAAACAGAGTCCAGGCGACGCCGCGCCCCTTCAGCTCGCTCATGCCATGACCCCCGCCACCACCGAGGCGAAGAACCCGAGTCCGTCGGCCGACGGCCCGGTGAGCTCGCAGACCGCGTGCTCGGGATGCGGCATCAGGCCGACCACGTTACCCTCGGCGTTGCCCACGCCCGCGATGCCGGCCGCCGAGCCGTTGGGGTTGCCGCCGGCGTACCTGATGACGACCTGGCCGGACGCCTCGAGGTCCGCGAGCGTGCCCGAGTCGGCCACGTAGGCGCCCTCCCCGCTCTTCAGCGGCACCACGATCTGCTCACCGTCCCGGTAGGCCCGGGTCCAGGCCGTCTGCGTGTTCTCCACCCGGAGCGCCAGGTCCCTGGTGACGAACCGGAGGCCGGCGTTGCGGGTCAGCGCGCCGGGCAGCAGGTGCGCCTCGCACAAGATCTGGAACCCGTTGCAGATGCCGAGCACCGGCAGGCCGGTCCGGGCGGCGGGCACCAGCTCGCTCATCACCGGCGCGAACCTGGCGATCGCGCCGCAGCGCAGGTAGTCGCCGTAGGAGAAGCCGCCGGGCAGGATCACCGCGTCCACGCCGCGCAGGTCGCGGTCGCCGTGCCATAGCCCGACCGGCTCGGCCCCGGCGAGCCGGACGGCCCGCGCGGCGTCCCGGTCATCCAGCGACCCAGGAAAAGTGATAACCCCAATCCGCACGCAGGAAGTCTATTTTCCCCCCGCGAGCCGAAGGGCCGCGGCTTCCCCTCGCGAGCCAAAGGGGCCGCGGCTTCCCCTCGCGAGCCGAAGGGCCGCGGCTTTCCCTCGCGAGCCAAAGGGGCCGCGGCGTTGCCTGGACTGAGGAGCGACGGAGGAGCGACGAGGGAAGGCGACGCCTCAAGGCGGCCCCGGAGGCGAGCGAGGAAGATAGGGCTAGCTGGCCGTGCGGAACTGCCGCAGCGGCGCGTCCCTGGACCACGTGATGTGCTTGCGCATGGTCACCACCGTCCCGTGTCCGGGACGGCTGTCCAGGGTGACGTTGTCCACGCAGGCTCGCATGATCGCCAGGCCCCGGCCCGACTCGGCCAGCTGGGCGACGGGAATCTCAGCTCCCTGGGGCGCGGCCTCCCGCGGGGTCGCGGGCAGGCCGATGCCCTGGTCCGCCACCTCGACCTGGCAGCCGACCGCGCCGAGGCTGGTGAGCACCGCGTAGCCCTCGGCCGGCCGGCCGCCGTGGGTGAGGACGTTGGTGCAGGCTTCGGTGGCCGCCAGCAGGAGGTCGTACACGGATTCCTCGTCCACGCCCAGGCCGCGCAGGGTATCGCCGAGGACGCGGCGCATCACCGGCACGCTGAGCGTCTCACACTGGAAAACCAGGCAGAACCTCACATCAGGAACCGACTTCATGCGCATCTTCCCGCCCGTACTCACAGTTCGATTGATTCCCCGTTAACGCAACCGAAACCAGGACCTAGGTCCCGAACACCCGGGCAGAGCACCCTGACTCAACCGGCATGCAGCGTAAAGTCCTCTATGACCGGGTTCGACAGCAGGTCTCGCGCCAGGTTTGTGACAGCGGTCACAGCGGCCTCGTCGGCGGGCCCGTCGAGCTCCACCTCGAACCGCTTTCCCTGCCTGATCCCGAGCACCTGCCCGAACCCCAGGCGATGGCACGCGCTGGCGATGGCCTCCCCCTCCGGATCATGTATCTCCGGCTTGAGCATTACCTCCACGATCATCCGCGCCACGTATCCTCCAGGGTCATCAGGGCATATATCGTCGGGTGAGGAGCGTCCACGGGGAACGCGGGCGCGTGCGCCCCACCGGGCACGCAGCGTACGCGACAGCTCCGCCACCGATGCATCCTGGAGAACCTAAGGCCGTCTGGCCGGCGCTGGTGATCCCAGTCCCGGCCCGGAAAGGAGTGGCACGTGACCGTCGAATCCGGCGCCGCGACCACAGCCGCAATGCCTCAGCCAGCACAAGCCAGCCCAGCACTGGCCAGCCCAGCACTTGCCAGCCCAGCACTTGCCAGCCCAGCTCCGGCCGACCAGCCGACCCCGGACATGCCGGACCAGACGGGCGAATTCATCCAGCTGCTCACCCCCGAGGGCGAGCGGATCGATGATCCCGACTACCCGCTCGAGCTCTCCGCCGCCGACATCAGGAATATGTACCGGGACCTGGTACTGGTCCGCCGGATCGATACCGAGGCGATTTCCCTGCAGCGCCAGGGCGAGCTCGGCATCTGGGCTTCGCTGCTCGGGCAGGAAGCCGCCCAGATCGGTTCGGCGCGCGCGCTGAGCCCTGACGACATGGTGTTCCCCACCTACCGCGAGCACGGCGTGGCCTGGTGCCGCGGCATCGACCCGGTGAAGCTGCTCGAGCTCTACCGGGGGGTCAGCCACGGCGGCTGGGCGCCCGAGGAGCACAAGTTCCACCTGTACACGATCGTGATCGGCAGCCAGACCCTGCACGCCACCGGCTACGCGATGGGCATCCAGCGCGACGGCGCCGTCGGCGGGGACCCGGCGAGCCAGGAGCGCCCGGCCGAGGCGGTCATCGTGTACTTCGGCGACGGCGCCACCAGCCAGGGTGACGTCAACGAGGCCTTCATCTGGGCGTCGGTGTTCAACGCGCCGATCGTATTCTTCTGCCAGAACAACCAGTGGGCGATCTCCGAGCCGCTGGAGAAGCAGAGCCGCATCCCGCTCTACCAGCGGGCCCGCGGCTTCGGCTTCCCCGGCCTGCGGGTCGACGGCAATGACGTGCTGGCCTGCCACGCGGTGACGAAGAAGGCCATGCAGGCGGCCAGGGAAGGCCAGGGCCCGACGCTTATCGAGGCGTTCACCTACCGGATGGGCGCGCACACCACCACCGACGACCCGACCAGGTACCGGCTGGCCAGTGAGCTCGAGATGTGGAAGCTCAGGGACCCCATCGAGCGGGTCAGGGCGTACCTGTCCCGCACCGGGCTGGCCGAGCCCGGCTTCTTCGCCGACGTGGACGCGGAGGCGAGACGGGTGGGCGCCCGGGTCCGCGAGGCGTGCCGGACGATGCCCGATCCGCCGCCGCTGTCCATTTTCGACAACGTATACCGCGAGCCCACTGCGATCCTGCGCGCCGAGCGCGAGCAGTACGCGGCCTACCTGGACTCCTTCGCGGGCGAAGACAACGGGGGGGCCGGGAGATGACCACTCTCACCTTGTCCAGGGCGCTCAACGAGGGACTGCGGAAGGCGCTCGAGAACGACCCCAAGGTCCTGATCATGGGCGAGGACGTCGGCAAGCTCGGCGGCGTCTTCCGG
>Ga0070698_100008635_pt1 | contig 10977 bp, 6 predicted proteins | sample KBSK1502metaG_FD_65477 | JGI IMG/M metagenome (GOLD analysis project Ga0070698, IMG submission 65477) | Corn, switchgrass and miscanthus rhizosphere microbial communities from Kellogg Biological Station, Michigan, USA - KBS K1-50-2 metaG | ecosystem: Host-associated > Plants > Roots >...
GCTCGGTTGTGAGCTCGGCACGGCGCCGATCGTGATGATCGTCGGCGGCATCACCGCGACGCCGTTTCCATTCGGCGATGCCGCGACGAACGCAGAGCCGTGGTGGCCCGCGCTCGCGGAGCTGATCGATCCGTCGCGCTTCACCGTGCTCGCGCCGTGCTGGCCCGGCAACGGCTCGACGTGGCGCGGCTTCGACGAAGCGCCGCTACCGCCGCTCTCGGCGCTCGGCCTCGCCGATCTGATCGCGACCTGGCTCGACGGCATCGGCTGCACGACGCCGATCACGTTCATCGGTGCGAGCCTCGGTGGCCTCGTCGGCGTCGCGCTCGCCGTGCGGCATTCTGATCGCGTCGCGCGGCTCGTCACTATTTCGGCGGGGCTGCGCCCCGACGGCTGGGGCACGGCGACGCGACATCTGCAGCGCGAGCTCGTGCGCGATGGTCTGCGCACCGGCGACGTCGCGACGGGAATGGCGCGCGCGCGCCAGATCGGCATGCTCACGTATCGCGGACGCGACGAGCTCGACACGCGCTTTGGCGTGCTCGCGCCCGAGCTCGTCGAGCCACCGGTCGCCGCGTATCTCGAACATCACGGCCAGCGCTTCGCGGCGCGATTTCCGGTGCGCACGTTTCTATTGCTCTCGGAAGCGATCGATCGCGCGCGCTTCGGCGTCGATCACGCGGCGGTGCGCGCCGAGCTCGCGCGCGTGACGGCCGATGTCGTCATCGTCGGCGTGCCGGGCGATCTGCTTTTCCCGTTCGCGCTGCAGCACGAGCTCTATCGCGAGCTGCAGGCGGCCGGCGCGAGCGCGTCCTTGTGGAAGCTCGATTCCGAGTACGGCCACGATGCGTTTCTCGCCGATCAGGAGCGGCTCGCGGAGCTGCTGCGCGATGGAAAGGTGTTCGAGCCGTTCGAGCAGCAGCCGCGGTTTCATGGCGTCGGCAAAAAGCCGCTTCGCGAGATCCGCATCGGCCTGCTCGGCTGCGGCACCGTCGGCACGGGCGTGCTCGAGCTGATCGAACGCCAGCAAGCGCAGCTTGCCGAGCGCTACAGCGTGCGCTTCCGCGTCACGCGGATCGCGATCCGCGATCTCGGCAAGCCGCGCACGCCGCTTGCCGCCGACATTCCGCGCACGACGAATGCGCTCGAGCTCGTCGCGGCGCCGGATGTCGATGTCATCGTCGAGGTCGCGGGCGGGCACGCGGTCGAATCGGTGCTCACCGCGGCGCTCGCGGCGGGCAAACCGGTGGTTACCGCGAACAAGGCGCTGCTCGCCGATAAGCTCGCCGTCCTCGGTGCGCTCGCGCAGCGCACCGAGACGCCGCTCTTGTGCGAGGCCGCGGCGGCGGCGGCACTGCCGATCATTCGCCATCTCTCGCATCGCGCCGACGAGGTCGATGCACTGCAGGCGATCGTCAACGGCACGTGCAACTTCATCATCACGCGCCTCGAGCAAGACGAGCTGCCGTTCGATCGCGCGATCGCCGAAGCGCAAGCGCTCGGCCTCGCCGAGGCCGATCCATCCGCCGACATCAACGGCCTCGATGCGGCGGCGAAGCTCTCGATCCTCGCGTATCGCGCGTTCGGCGCGTGGGTGCCGCCATCGCAGTTGCCGGTGCGCGGCATCGGCGAGCTCTGGCCGGCCGATTGCGATCTCGCGGAAGCGATGGGCTTTCGGATTCGCCTGATCGCGCACGCCGCGCGAAGTAACGGTGGCCTCGCCGCCGGCGTCGAGCCGGTGCTGCTGCCGGACTGGCACCTACTCGCGTCCGTCGAGGAGGAATACAACGCGGTGTACATGCGCACCGAATCGTCGGGCGATCTTTCGCTGTTCGGCAAAGGCGCCGGCGCGCTGCCGACAGCGAGCGCCGTGCTCGGCGATCTGATCGATCTCGCGCAAGACAACTCGGTGCAGTGGCCCGTGCCGCGTGCGACCGGGCTCGTCGCGCTGCCGCCGCGCCGTCACTACGTACGCGTGACCGCCGAGCCGCATCCCGGTCTCGCACGACGCGTCGATTCGATCGTGCGGCGCGCCGGATTGACCGTGCAAAATCGTGCCGCGCGTGGCGAGCCGCTCGTCACGCATCATGGCTTTTTGCTGGCCGCCTCCGACGACGCGACGGTCGCCGCAGTCGTCGAGCAGGTGCGCGCGCTCGGTCGCGTCGAGCAGACGCTGTGGCTCGGAGTCGCGGAGTGAGCGTCGCCGCCTGGCTCGATCCGACGCGCGCGCCTGCCGAACGGCCGCCGCTATCGGCGATGGATAGCGTCACGCGCGAGCTGCACGAGAGCGTCAACGCGCATGCACCGTGGCTGCATCCCGAGCGGCGCACGATCCAGCGCGACCTCGGCGATTCGCGCACCGTGGTGGCGTGGCAAGAGGCGAAGGCGGGCTTCATCGTCGCCGGCGGCGGTGCCTGGTCCGAGTTGCCGCATCTCTACGCGCGCTACGGCACGCCCGGCACGAGCGATCTGATCGCTGCATTGCGCGGCCTCGAGCACGCGCAGTGCGCGTTCGTCACCGATTGCGGCATGCAGGCCGTCGCGCTCGTCGCCGATGTGTTGCTCGGCGCCGGCGCGCACGCCGTCGTGATGCGGCAGGTCTACAACAAGACCCGCGCGTTCTACGAAGCGAGCGCGAAGCGCGTCGGCGCGAGCGTCACGCTCGTCGACGACGGTGACCTCGAAGCACTCGCCGCCGCGCTGCGACCGGGCACGCGCTTCGTGTTCGCCGAGACGTTCACGAACCCGCTCGGCCGCGCGCAAGACATTCATGCACTCGTCGCGCTCGTGCGGCAGATTCCCGGCGCGCGGCTCGTCATCGACTCGACGATCGCGACGCCATGGGGCCTTCGCCAGCCGCTGCTCGACCAAGGTGTCGACGTCGTCATCGGCAGTATGACGAAAGCGCTCGGCGGCCAAGACATCGCGCTCGGCGGTTACATCGCGACGAACGACTCCGACCTCGGCAACCAGATCATGGATCTGATCGCGATGCGAGGCGGAATCCTCGACGACGAACGCGCGCGACGCGTCGTCGCAAACCTCGCGGTCGCCGATCGCATGCACGCGCGCCGCTGCGAGACGGCAGCGAAGGTCGCGGCGTTCCTCGCGGCGCATCCGCGCGTCGAGCGCGTGTTTCATCCCAGTCGTCCGGATCATCCCGATGCGGCCGTCATCGCTCGCGACTACGTGCGCACCGGCTCGCTGCTCGCATTTCGCGTGCGCGATGCCGACGAGGCGGAGCATGGTCGGATCGCCGACGTGCTCGTGTCGTGTGGCGTGCTGCGCTACGCGCTGTCATTCGACGGCCTCGTCACGAAGGTCAACCACCACCGCACGGTGTCGGAGTACTTCACGCCCGATGATGTCGTCGCACGGCTCGGTATCGATCGGTTGATCCGTCTCGGGATCGGCATCGAGGAAGCCGACGATCTGATCGCCTGCCTCAACTGGACGCTGCACCAGTAAGATGGCCGCGTGCCTCGCCGGTTCGTGAACTGGAGCCGCACGGTCGTCAGCACGCCGTCGGTGTGGCACACGCCCACGAGCGAGGACGAGATCGTCGCGCTCGTGCGCGGCGCGGCCGGCCAGCGCGTGCGCGTCGTCGGCGGTGGCCACTCGTGGTCGGCGATCGCGATGCCCGAGCAAATCGCGGTCACGCTCGACAGCTACGCCGGCATCATCGCGCGCGAGCCGACGCGCGTGACGGTGCGCGCCGGCATGCGGCTGCGTGCGCTCAACGAAGCGCTCGCCGCCACGGGCCAAGCGCTGCCGATCGTCGGCTCGATCGCCGAGCAATCGATCGCAGGCGCGATCGCGACGGGCACGCACGGTTCGAGCCTCGTCCACGGCAACCTCGCGAGCCTCGTCGAGCGGATGCGCGTCATCGATGGGCGCGGCCGCGTGCACGATCTCGTCGAGCCCGGCCCGCGCGTTCACCTCGGCGCGCTCGGCATCGTCAGCGAGGTCACGCTGCGGATCGAGCCCGCGTTTCGCCTCGCCGAGACCGTCGAGGGCATCCGCATCGAGAAGCTCGCCGGCGCGCTGGAGGCGATCGCGACGAGCGCGGAGTACTGCAAGGTCTGGTGGATGCCACACACGCCGTTCGCGCACGTGTTTCGCTACGAGCGCACGAGCGACGAGCCATCGCGCAAACCCGATCCGATCAAGCAGCGCTGGCTCGACGAGAAGATCATGCACCGCTGGCTGTTCCCGGCGCTGCTGCAGCTCGGGCGCGTCGGGCGCTTGTCGCTTCCGATCAGCCGGCTCGTCGCGAAGGGCTTCATGCAACCGCGCCGCGTCGGCATCAGCACGCTCATGCTGTCGACGCCGATGCCACTCCGCCATCGCGAGACCGAAGCCGCGCTACCGATGACGCGCGCGCCCGAAGCCGTCGAACGGCTCGTACGCATGATCGACCGCGACCATCTGATCGTGAACATGCCCGTCGAGATTCGCTTCGTGCGCGGCGACGATGCGTGGATGAGTCCCGCACAAGGCGCCGACACGTGCCAGATCGGTGCGTACTGCTACGGCGCGCGAGCGACGCCGTACTTCGCCGCGTTCTGGCGCGAGATGCGCGCGATCAACGCGCGTCCGCATTGGGGCAAGGAGCTCGACCACACCGCCGACGAAGTCGCGGCACTGTGGCCGATGCTGCCCGCGTTTCGCGCGCTGCGCGCCGAGCTCGATCCCGACGGATTATTTGCGAGCGCGTTTCACACGCGAACGCTTGCGCAGTAGCACCAGCGCGAGCAGCACGAGCGCGCCGCTCTGACCGCGCGTGCTCGCACAGCCGACCGCCGGCTGCCACGCCTCGGCGGGATCGCTGCTGCTGCTCGGTTCTCCCGCGATCGTGACTTCGATCATCGCCGTCTGCGCGTTCTTGCCATCGGTCGCGCTGACCACGACGACGTGCTTGCCCGCGCCGAGGTCAGCGGGCGCCGTGAACTGCCACGGTCCCGTCGTCAATGACGTGATCGCGACGCCATCGATCGACAGCGTCGCGCCCTTGACCGAAACATCATCCGTGGCGCTGACCATGATCGCGAAGCCCTCGTCGACGACAGCTCCATTCTGCGGCGACTGGATCGCGACAGCGGGCGCATCGATATCGCCGGTGCCGGCGGCGCCAATGCGCTCCATCAGCAGCGCATACGAGTTCTGCTTGTCGCGGCACGACGCATAGCCCTGGATTCCACATGGCCGCGCACTCGATTCGCCGCACTCGGCGAGCACGTTCTGGAACGCCCGGCGATTCGCGTACGAGAGGTAGGTCATCGGGTCCGATGCGAGCAGCTCGTGATCGAGACCGTAGCTGTGCCCGATCTCTTGCGCCATCGTCTCGCAGACAGCCTTCGGATCCTGCGGCAGGTTGTTCGTGAACGTGAACACGATCGAGTTCTCGATGATCGAGCACGTGCTCGAGAACGGCGACACGCCGCCGACCTGTGGAAAGCCGAGCACCGCGGCCGACGGCGTGAATACGGCCTCGATGTGCGGCATGTTGCCCGGATCGGTTTCGGTGATCGTGATGTCGAACGGCGCGAAGATGTCGCGCATGCACGTCACGGTGTCGGCCCACAGTGTGGAGCTGGCATTCCACGGGGGGATCGAGACGAGCTGCGACGTCAATGACGAGCGGTTCATGCGCGAGTCATTCGCGCCCGGGGACAACGTGACCCCGTTCTTGTTGAGGTAGATCGTTCGCGACTGCGCGCGCGACGCGACGGTCGGCCCACTATCGATGACGACTTGCTGGGCCAAGATGCCGGAGACGAGAAGAGCTGGTGTAACCACGACACCAGTGGAATCGGCCACCTGGCGACGAGGTGTATGTGCGACACGAGTTTGTAATTTGACCGCGTCGGCGACGCGGCCGTAGTGTCCCGCGCATGCGCGTTCTGCTGACGCTACTCGTGGTTGGCTGTGGTTCGTCTCACGACGGCCCGGACGCAAATGGCGGCGGAAGTGGCTCCGGCGACGGCGACTGCTTCGTGATCCTCTAGAGCAGCTTGCCCAATCGCGGGTTCGCGCTGCGCCGCCACAAGAAGCCGTCGAGGAAGTAGTGCGTGAGCTGCGGCACCGCGAGCAGCGGCGCGATGATCAGCGCGCCGCCGCCGAGGTCGAAGCCCGAACCAAATAGCCACTCGCGATCGTGCCAGAGCATGCGGTCCCAGAGCAGCTCCTCGACGTACGCGATGACCCATAGCGTCGCGAGAAACGCGACGATGCCGCGACCGAGCAGCTTCGCACTCGCACCTTCGGGCGCCTCGCGCGCCGCGGCGCGCGCGTAGATGTAGACGAGCACGATGTACGGGATGCCGTGAATGAACACGTTCGTGACCGTGAACGTGTAATCGCTGTTCGTGCTGACGATGCCGACGTACCAACACGCGGCGGTGGCGACAACGACGAGATGCTTGCCCCACGAGACCGACTGTCGTCGCGCGAGCTGCGCGATCGCACGGCCCGCATAGATGACAAGGGCAGCGACGTAGACGATGCCGACGGCCTTCGCGAGCCACCGTGGTAGGCCACCGACGAAATCGCCGTCCTTCATCCACGCAAAGCCGCGCGGCAGGTGCGCGTGCCACCACACGAGTGGATAGATCGTGGCGAGGTACACCGTCGCGCCGTCGAGCCAGCGACCGATGCGATCGCGTTCGCCGTTGCGCGCGCGGTACATCATCACCCAGCCGTATTGCTGGCGAATGAAGTGAAACACGGCGAGGTACGCGATCGCGCGCCAGAACGGGGCCGGGCCCCACGCGTACAGTGCGACGCCCACAGCAAATGCGGCGAGCGGCGTCAGCGCGTAGAGCGCCGGTCGTCGGCGCCACTCGATCGGATCGAGATAGACGATGAAGGTCGTCGACCACACGTGCGCGACATCGACGAGCAAGACGCCCGTGATCCACGACCACTCCGGCGTGTCGCGGCCGACGCCGAGCGCCGGCGAGAGCGCGACAAGCGCGAGCGCGACGACGGCCGTGCCGCCGAACACGGCGATATCGATCGGCGCGGAGAATAGCCACCGCTTCACGCGGGCAGCGTACCGCGAGCGGATGCTCCAACGGGATCGATCACGCGGGTGCTCCGTGCGGATGATCGAACGCGATTGATACATGGGTTCCGAGCCCTTCGTGGAGCACAAGCGGGTCTTCGCGCAACCAGCCGGCGGCGCTCGCGCGCGATGGCAGGTCGCGCCAGCGCGCGGCCGCGCTCCTACGGGCGGAACGTCGCGATGACGCCAGCCCACTGGGCAGGCACCGACGTGGTCTGAGTCTCGCGGACCGACCCCACGGCCGGTCCAAGCTGAAAGTCGGTTGTAAGCGAGCTCGTGAACGAAGTCGGCGCACCGTATGCGCCCAGGTTGGTCCAGCCCATCTCCGGCGAGAAGCTCGGGTTCGCCGCGTACTGGCAGAAGCTGGTGATCGCGAGCTCGTCCGTCGAGGTGATGGCGCCATTCGTCGCGACCACGGCCGTGCTCGCGCTCGCCGTGGTGTTGAACCCGCTCTGATCGTGCGGCGAGGTCAACGCCACCCCCGACCACTCGGAGAGCTGTCCTGCCGAGGCTGCACCGGCTCCCAGCGAGAACGTCACCGACATGATCCCGCCCGGGTTGTTCGGGTAGTACGCGATCGCGATGTAGCAGATCACGAATGTCCCGGTGTCCACTGCGATGGTCCACGACGGCGGGACCGCCGATAAGTTGAGGTCCCCCATCGACAGCGTGGCAACGAGCAGGGTCCCGCTCGTGCTGGGTGCCGTCAGGGTCAGCACGAGGTCGCCGGCGCTAACCGCTTGCACCGGGCCGGACTGGACCAGCGAGATCTTCGTGGTGTCGCCGTCGCCGCCCGGTCCCAGTCTCGTGTCTGCCGTGAGCTCGTCGAACCCCACCCGCCCACAGCTGACGCAGCACGAAGCGACCATCGCGAGCCGCGCGTTCATCGGAACATCATAGAGTCCGGGGGCCGACCCGGATGATTCTGGCTCAACAGTTTCGAACGCGCGGCGTGGGTACGGCAAGCGGATGCTCGAACGCCGACACACCTGGGTTCCTCGAGCTCGAACACCTCTTCGCACAACCAGCCGTTCACGCGAGCACCCCGGCGACCTCGCCCGCTGCGCGCAGGCCATGATCGAATGCCTCTTCGAACAGCGCGAAGCCGGAAAGATCCGTATGCGCGAAGTGGATGCGGCCGATCGGCCGTGCGCGCGCGTCGCGCGCTTCGCTCCACATCGAGCCGACGCGCGGGCGGATCATGCCGTGGCCCCAGAACGCGACCTCGATGTGGTCGACATGCTCGCGAACGTCGGGATGAGCACGCGCGAGATCGGCAAGCACGACAGCTGCCCACTCCGCGTAGCCGGCACCCGCGAGGCGTTTGCGCACGGCGGCGCTGTCGTCGTCGGTGAACGGGTAGTACCAGGTCCACACCGTCGCGCCGCGATCGCGACCGCGCTGATGCGTCGCGCTCACGTAGCCGAGGCTCGGGCTGTCGCGAAACACGTTGTCCCATGCCGGCGGCGCACCGCGCCCGCGCTCGATCGGCCGCGCGCGCAAGTGAACGTTCGCCACGGCCCACGCGCCGTAGTCGCCGCTTGGTTGGCCGCGCCGCGCGCGCACGAGGCGATTTGCGACGAAGCTCGGCGCCGCGACGATCACGGCGTCGGCCTGGATGCCGAATGCGCCCTTTTCACCGGCGGCGACGATGCGACCATCGTCGGTGATATCGAGCACGACGACGCCGCGCTCGATCGTCGCGCCTTCGGCGAGGTGCCGCACGAGCGCACCGTTGCCATCGGGCCATGTCACGACGGATTGCGCTTCGCCCTGATGTTGCCGCGATGCGAAGTAGAACAGCCCCGCCCACGCACTCGTCTGCGCCGCCGTGAGCGCGTAATCGTCGCGGCACGCGTAATCGCAGAGCCAGCGCAGGCGCGGCGATTTCAGGTGTCGCTCGTCGAGCCACTGCGCGAACGAAATGCGATCGAGCGCGGTGACCGACGCGTCGGCGCTCGATTGCGCGCGTGGGATCGCGAACGCGCGGCGGCCCTGCGCGTCGCGCCATGTCGCCCACCGATCGATCTCGGCGTTGAATGAGGCGAGCTGGCGGCGATCGTCGGCACTCGCGCCGGCCTCGAGGTACAGCCCCTCCCACCACTTGCCGAGATACCAGACGCGCTCCTCGGGCTCGCGACAACGCAGCGCTTCATCGACGATCGGCGTGCCATCGCGCTCCTCGCCCTCGAACGCATTCATCTCGCGCAAGAGCGCGATCAGCTGCGTTTGCTCGCGCTGCGGCGCGACGATGTAGTGCGCGCCCCACGGATACGGCGTCACGGCGGATGTCCCCGCGCGCGACGTTCCACCGATCACGTCGTCGAGCTCGAGCACGATGACATCGCGAATGCCGCGCCGGCGCAGCTCCCACGCCGCCGCCAACCCGGCAACCCCTCCGCCGACAACGACGACGCGCTGCGATCGCCACCGCGTCACCGTCGGCACCGCACCGTCGCGGATCGCCGCATGCGCTCGCGCCATGCCCGTATCGACGAGCGTGCCCGGCGGAATGCGCCGCGTCGTGCCGCGGCTGCACGCGTACGCGAACGGCGCGCCGAGCAAGAGCGCCATGAAGTCACGGCGCGTGGTCATTCCCACTTTCGCCATTCGCGCTCGTAGTAGCGAACGAGCGCCTGGTTATCGAGCTGATTGATCTCGACGGGCACCGGCATCATGTCGGCGGGAATCTGAAACATCGCCGCGAGCGCGGCATCGTTGAGATAGCGCAGCGCGAGCTTTGGCGCATGCGCCGGCTCGGCGAACGGCACGCGCCGCGCGAGCCCGTAGCCCCACACGCCGAACGATGGCACCGGCACCTGGTACGGCTTCACGACGAAGCCCGCCGCGCGCATCGTCTCGATCACGCACCAGTACGAACGCCGCGCAAACAGCGGCGATGTCGCCTGCACCGAAACCGCGCCACCCGGCGACAACCGCGCGAGCAAGCGGCGATAAAACAACTTCGTATACAGCTTGCCGAGCTGAAACGTGTTGGGGTCCGGGAAGTCGACGATGATCACGTCCCATAGCTCGCGATTCTCGTCGATCCAGACCGACGCATCGTCGTTGATCAGCTTGACGCGGTGATCGAGAAACGAGAAGCGGTTGAGCGCGGCGAGCGGCGGGAACTGCCGTGCGAGGCGCGGCATCGCGGGATCGAGATCGACGAGCGTCACCTGCTCGACCGATGGGTGCGCGAGGATCTCGCGCAACGCGAGGCCATCACCACCGCCGAGCACGAGCACCTTCTTCGGCGGGGCATCGGTGGACACCATCGCCGGATGAACGAGCGATTCGTGATAGCGGTACTCGTCCGCCGACGAGAACTGCAGGTTGCCGTTCAAGAACAACTGAAACCCCGCGCGACCCTGCGTGACGACGATGCGCTGGTACGGCGTCGTCGTCGAGTACACGATCGGATCGGCGTACATCTCGTCTTCGGCCCACGTCGAGAACACGTCGGCCATGCCGATGCCGATGATGAGACCGACGAGCACGAGCATCGCGCGCACGCGAACGCTGACGATGGCGCGGTTGCTGAGCCTGCTCTTCAAGAGCCACGTGCCCCACAGCGCGACCGCAGCATTCGCGGCGCCCATCACGAGCGATGACCGCACGAGGCCAAGATGCGGCACGAGGAACAGCGGAAACATCAGCGCCGCGGCGAGCGCGCCGATGTAATCGAACGTCAACACGCGCGAGACGATGTCCTTGAATTCGACCTGCCCTTCCAAGAGGCGCATCAGCAGTGGCAGCTCGAGACCGACGAGCACGCCGATCGCGAACACGAACGCGAGCAAGACGAGCTGGAAATGCTCGAGCGAGCCAAACGCGACGAACAGCACGGGCGCGGAGAGGCCGCCAACGACGGCGACCGCGAGCTCGATCTCGAGAAACCGCCGCGCGAG
>Ga0070698_100008636_pt1 | contig 10977 bp, 11 predicted proteins | sample KBSK1502metaG_FD_65477 | JGI IMG/M metagenome (GOLD analysis project Ga0070698, IMG submission 65477) | Corn, switchgrass and miscanthus rhizosphere microbial communities from Kellogg Biological Station, Michigan, USA - KBS K1-50-2 metaG | ecosystem: Host-associated > Plants > Roots >...
GTCGCCGTGTACCTGTCGCTCGCCGCGGAAAAGCTCGGCGTCGAATCGCGCGCTGCGCTGATCGAAGCCGCGCAGGCGTTCAGCGGCAGCTAACGCCTAGTGCCGCACACGTAACGGAACGCCACCTTGGACGTTGACCGCATCCGAATTCGCTCTGGTCGATAGAACTGCAATGCTGAGTTTCCAGAAGCTACATGTCTATCAGCGATCGATTGAGTTCCTTGCACTCACCATGGATGTGATCGGGGCGCTACCGAAGGGCAACGCGGACCTCGCCGATCAGCTCCTCCGCGCTGCTCAATCGCAACCTCGCAACATCGCCGAGGGCGCGGGGCGGCGAACGACAGTAGATCAGGCGCGCTTCTACACCCAGGCTCGTGGCTCAGCTATGGAAGCGGCGGCAGCGCTCGACACGATGCGTGTCATGAACTTGATTGACGTTGCTCGCTACGCGCGCGGCATCGAGCTACTCGAAGCGATCGTGTCGATGCTGACTAAGATGACGTGACGCGCGCCCGAGTACGTCCAAGGTGTCGTTCACGTTCACGTTCACGTTCACGTCGAAAGTCGACGTCAAGGTTCACGTTACGTGAGTGCCATCGCAGTTAGCGCCGGCGCGCGCCGAGCTGCGCGATGAGCTCGGCGCGCGAGCCGACGCGAAGCTTCTTGAGGATCGATGCGACCTGGTTTGCGATCGTGCGCACGGCGACGCCGCGCGACCGCGCGATCGCCGCGTTTGATTTACCGGCGAACAACAGCGCGGCGACCTCGCGCTCGGCCGGCGTCAAGCTCGACGGCAGGCGCGGCACGCGCGGGATCGAGAGCACCGCGAATTCGTCGCCGGCGAAGCGGAAGTAGGTGAGCGCACGAACCCTCGACCCCGACCCCGGCTTCCGCCCCATGGTTTGATGGTACTACGTCGACCGAGATGTTCTCTGCGGATGAAGCTCGCGGCATCGTGCTCGCGGCCCAGGGACTCGCCGCACCGCGCCCGACGTCGCAAACATTGCGCGCGATGATCGAAGCGCTCGGTGTCGTGCAAATCGATTCGGTGAATGTGCTCGTGCGCTCCCACTACCTGCCCGCTTTCAGCAGGCTCGGCGACTACGCACCGGCCGATCTCGATCGCCTAAGCCAGCGTTCGCCGCGCGCTGTCTTCGAATATTGGGGACACGAAGCGTCGCTCTTGCCCGTCGCACTTCACCCGCTACTGCGCTGGCGTATGGCACGCGCGCGCGATCACGCATGGGGACGCATGCGGCGCATTGCACGCTACAAGCCGCAGCTTGTGCGAGATGTGCTCGCGGTTGTCGCCGAGCGCGGCCCGGTCAGCGCGAGCGAGATCGAGCTCGGCAACAAGAAGCGGAAGGCGGCCGATCATGGAGGCGGGCGGATTTACTCCGCCCGCCGGGGTTGGTGGGAGTGGTCGGAAGCGAAGACCGCGATCGAGTTCTTATTCTGGAGCGGCCAGGTCACGAGCGCGCGACGGCGCGGCTTCGAGCGCCTCTATGATCTACCCGAGCGCGTGTTGCCGGCGCGCGTGCTCGCAGCGCCAACACCGGCCGAGCATGATGCGCAGCGCGCACTCGTCGAACGCGGTGCTCGCGCACTCGGCATCGCGACCGAAGCCGATCTGCGTGACTACTATCGGCTGCCTCTCGCCGCGACACGCACGGCGATCGACGAGCTTGTCGAGGCGCGCACGCTCGAGCGCGTGAATGTTGACGGCTGGCCGAAGCCGGCACTCTTGCATCGCGATGCCCCGCCACCGCCGCGCATCGATCCGACGCGCGCCGCGCTACTATCGCCGTTCGACAATCTCGTGTGGGCACGTGAGCGGACCGCGCGATTGTTCGGCATGAAGTACCGCATCGAGATCTATGTGCCGCAGCCCGAACGCGTGCACGGCTACTACGTGCTGCCGTTTCTGCTCGGCGATCAGCTCGTCGCGCGCGTTGATCTCAAAGCCGATCGCGCGCAGGAAACGCTCCGCGTGCAGGCGGCGCATGTCGAAGCCGGCGCCGGCAAGCCGCGCGTTGCCTCGGCGTTAGCCGGCGAGCTCGCGCTACTCGCGAGATGGCTTGGGCTCGCGCGTATCGAAGTCGCGCCTCGCGGAGATCTAGCAGCCGCGCTTAGACGGCAGCGCGCCGATGCAGGCCGAGGATCACGAACGCCGGCACCCACTGGCCGATGAACAGCGATGCGTGATTCTTGCCGAGGAGCTTGAGCACGATGGAGCCAACCAGCGATGCACCGGCGCACAGAAACCACGTGTTCGAGGACACCGCGTCGAGCCCGCTGGTCACCGTCTTGCTCTTGAGGTTGACCTGATCGCGAAGATCGTCGATGCGATGGCCGACGCCTGTGCGCAGATTCTCGAGTCGCTGTTTGACGTCCTCAATGCCAAAGTCGGAAAGTGGCCGTTTGCTGAGCGTACCCATGCCATGAAAGCGCTGCAGTCGATGTGCCGACGAGGGCACACCCGTTGCTACCGCAAGCGGAATGAAGCTTAGACGTCTCGTAACTGCGACAAGCCTGCTCGGCGGCGGACTTGCGGCAGCTGCGCTAGGTCGGTCGATCGTGCGCAAGCGCCGCACCGCGCGCCAGAGGATCTGCAGCGAGCTGCATCCATTTGCCGAATGCACTGAGCTCCACGCACGGAAAGTCGCGCGCATTGCGGCGCAGCTGCGCGCCCATGAAGGTGGGCGCCCGGTCTCGCTGCGCAAGAAGGCCCCGCCACACCAGGTCCCCAAGGGCGGCGATCTGCGTCGGCGCGACGACAAGATCGATGTCTCGGATCTGACCACGATCATCGAGATCGATCCGGTGCGGCGCGTGTGCGTCGCCGAGAGCGGCGTCATGTTTTGCGATCTCGTCGAAGCGACGCTGCGCTACGGCCTCGTGCCGATCGTCGTGCCCGAGCTCAAGACGATCACGATCGGCGGCGCCGTGTCGGGTTGCTCGATCGAATCGATGTCGTATCGCTACGGCGGTTTCCACGACACCTGCCTCGAGTACGAAGTCGTGACCGGCACGGGTGAGGTGCTCACGTGCCGTGCCGACAACGAGCACTCGCTCGTATTTCAGATGGTGCATGGCTCGTTTGGCACACTCGGCATCCTCACGAAGCTGACGTTCCGCCTCGTGCCGGCGATGCCGTTCGTGCGCGTCGATTACGAGAAGTACAAGACGCTCGACGAGTACCGCGCCGCGATCAAGCGCCACTTCGAAGCCGAAGACGTCGACTTCATGGACGGCATCATTCACCGTCCCGATCTGTTCGTGCTCTCGATCGGCCGCTTCGTCGAACACGCGCCGTTCACGCACAAATACGATTGGATGCGCGTCTACCACCAAAGCACGGCGGAGCTCGACCACGATTACCTGCGCACGCCGGATTACTTCTTTCGCTACGACCGCGGCGTCACGAACGTGCACCCGAAGTCGTTCCTCGGTCGCCTACTGTTCGGCAAGCTCGCAGGCTCGGGCACGACGCTGCGCATCGCAGACAAGCTGAACTTCCTGTTCAAGTCGGATCGCCCCACCGTGATCCTCGATATCTTCCTGCCGTTCTCGAAGCTTGCTGAATTCCTCGAGTGGTACGAGCGCGAGCTCGACTACTTCCCGCTCTGGATGGTGCCGTACAAGCGCGTGCACGACTACGAGTGGCTCGATGAGAGCTTTTACTCCGAGCTCAAGGACCAGCTCTTCATCGACATCGCGATCTACGGAATGAAGCAGCCGCCCGGCAAGAACGTGCACCGGATGATCGAGGAGAAGCTGCGCGAGCTCGGCGGAATCAAGACGCTGATCTCGCACAACTACTATTCGCGCGACGAGTTCTGGTCGATCTGGAACAAGCGCAACTACGATCGCGTCAAAGCGATTACCGACCCCAGTAATCTATTCCGCGATCTCTACGCTAAGACGTGCCGCGCTGCGATGGGACTACAAGGCTAGAATCAATCGATGCCGCGAAACGCGGTCTCGTCGTCATCTTCGATCCAGCGCCGGACCGCCTGATAGCGGTTCTCCAGCGCCTGATGTGCATGCCTCGCGTCGTGAGCCCCCGGTAACGTTGCTGGTTGCTCTCTCGTACGCCGTCTGGGCTCTGTCTTCTCGCTCATAGCTCGAACGATTGCAATGGGTGTGCTTGGAACGCAAGAAATAGATAACAGGATCGTGATGCTGCGCGCACTTCGCGCGCGACGTGCGACCGAGCACGATCACGTGCAGTTCTGCGGACGAAGAAAAAAATTACGTATTTTGCGATCGGGTACGGATGGGTTAGCAAGCTGGCAAACTTCTGGCGGAACGAGCGCGCGCCCACGCGCGGCGTGACACACAGCAACGAAGCGGCGCGCAATCAGCGATTCCACAAATCTCCGCGACCCGAGCTGCGATCAAATCGCACGAGTGACGCGCTGCGATTTTTGCTAGCGCGCCGGTGGGCGAAGGCTCGCGTCGGTTGGAATCCGCTGCGTGATCCGCGATGCCGAACGAACGAAGCGCGCGAGCTGATGCGTTTCCATCGGCGAGAGATGTTCGAACATGAGCCCGGTGCCTTCGGGCGTGGTCCAGCGCGCGATGCACCAGGTATCGAACGCATCGACGTGCGGCGATTTGAAACGCAGGCGACAACGCGTTCCGATCGTCAGGGTCGGACCAATGATGAACGCGCCGCCGAGCGAGAGATTGCGAATCCGGCAGGTCAGCTCGGTTTCGCCGACCCGCAAACGGGCCGGAAAATCGATCGCATAGCGAAGTGTGGTTCGCGTGTCGACCATGACGACAACTCCAGAATCGTGTTCAGTGGCGCAAAGATCCAGCCTTTTCCACTGCGCTACCCGATACTTAACGTCCTACCCTGGCTCCTTACTCCGAGCTCGGTATTGCAGACCACAGCGCCGGTCGCTAAGCAGCACATCGCTGTCAGAAAGAAGGTACTTCACAAGCACACACCCGCTTGTTGTAGTCCCCGGCGATGAGGGCACTGGCGATACTTGCGATCGCGTTGGGCGGGTGCGGGCCAGGGGACAGGCACAACGGTAGCTGCACGTCTGGAGAGACGCATTGCGACGGTCTCACCTACCAGACATGCGTCGGCGGCTCGTTCGTCGATCAAGAGACATGCACACAAGCATGCTCGGAAGGACTCGGTTGCACATTATGTGAAGTCGGCGCGGCGACGTGCAACGGCAACACGGCGACGGTGTGTAACGACACCGGCACCGGATACGTCGATGTGCTGTGCGATCCGGTGCAAGGCATGGCGTGCGATGCGAGCACGCCCGGCGGTTGCACGGGACAGTGCGCACCGAAGAGCCTCGGCACGAGCTACATCGGTTGCGAGTACTACCCGACCGTCACCGGCAACGACACCGGCACGATGTTCGACTTCGCCGTCGCGATCGCGAACACGGCGAGTAGTCCAGCGACGGTGACGATCGATGGCGGCGCGATCGGCGCGCCACAAGTCGTGACCGTGCCGGCGAACAGCGTCGTCGTGCAGCCGCTTCCGTGGCACACGCCGCTCAAGCTGTGCGACTCGCCGTACACCGACGGCTGCACCGCAGGAACTGTGCAAAGCGCAGCGATGGCGGCGAAGGGCGCATATCACCTGCGCTCGACGGTGCCGGTCACGCTGTATCAGTTCAGCCCACTGCAGTACGAGAAGCAGGGCTCGTTCTCGTTCACGAACGATGCGTCGCTGCTACTGCCGACGAACGTGTGGCGCACGAAGTACTACGCGGCATCGTGGGGAGCGCTCGCGAGCGTGCAGTACCCGAGCGAGCTGTCGGTCACAGCGATGTACGACAACACGAAGGTGACGATCGAAGCGAAGGCAACAACAGCAGCGGGCCAAGGCGCGCCTGGATTTTCGCAAGGTGTCGGCCAATCGGTGATGCTCAACGCCGGCGACGTGATCGAGATCAGCTCGATCAGCGGCGACCTCACCGGCTCGCTCGTCGACTCCGACAAGCCCGTGCAAGTGATCAGCGGCCACTACTGCGCGAACGTGCCCGATGGCATTCCGTACTGCGATCACCTCGAGGAGTCGATGTTCCCCGTCGATACGCTCGGCACGCGCTACGTCGTCAACGCGCCTGCGGTGACGTCGCTGCCGCAAGGCAAGGTCGAAGTCATTCGCGTGATCGCGACGAGCCCGAACACGACGCTGACGTACGATCCGCCGCAAGCGGGTGCGCCGACGACGATCGCGCAGGCCGGTGGCTTCGTCGAGATCCAGGGCAACTTGAGCTCGTTCCAGATCACGGGTGACCAGAAGATCCTCGTCGTGCAGTACATGGAGGGTCAGGATGCCGGCGGCGGCACGGGCGATCCGGCGATGACGCTCGCAGTTCCTGTCGAGCAGTTCCGCACGCAGTATCTGTTTCACGCACCGACGAACTACGAATCGAACTACGTCGATGTCACGGCGCCAAACGGCGCGCAGGTGATGCTCGATGGCGCGCCGCTCGCGTTCACGCCGATCGGCACGACGGGCTACGGCCTCGCACGCGTGTATCCGCTGATGGCCGGACCAGGCAACGACGGCAATCACATGATCCAGGGCAACATGGCGTTCGGGATCACGGTCTACGGCTACGGCCAGTACACGAGCTACTGGTATCCGGGCGGACTGAATCTCAATACGATCATTCAGTAAGCCGAGCCGGTCCGGAGGAGCGCAGCGGAGCCCGACAGGGAACCCGGCGGGCTTGGCCCGCCGGCGACGCGAGCGAGGACCGGCGAGGCTGATCACGACGGTGGGAGTCTCCCCCCACGCGGGGGATTTTGGTTGCAGCGCGATCGCGCTTTTGTGGGATCGCTAACGGCGAGTACACGCGTGACGCGCGCTCGTCGTGCACCGCGCTGCACACTGCGCGCAGAGCCTGCGAGTTGCCGATCACGGCATATTCACTGCAGAACGCGGCGGCGTGCGTTTCATTGCCATCAGCCTTCTGCTCTCGGCGTGCACCGCCGATGTCGACATCATCAGCGAAGACAGCGAGGCGACCGCGGGCGCCAGCATCACGCAGACGACGTATTTGTCGAACTGCCGTGGCCAGGCATCGTCGGCGATTCCCGCCGACCACCGCTACGTCATCACGACGTTCGGCGGACCGGGCGACCACCAACCGATGTCGTGCGGCGGCTACGCCGATGGCAGCGGGTGGTACGCGGCATCGCGCCAGCGCTACGGCTGCGGATCGCATATTCGCGTGACGGCGAACGGCAAGTGCGTCGTGCTGCAGACCGATGACTACGGTCCCGATGTGTGCGTCGAGAACGCGGCACACATGCCGGTCATCGATGTGTCGCCGCGCGCCTCGAAAGAGCTATTCGGCGTCTCGGGTGCGGGCTGGAGCGATCACCTCGTCGTTACCGTCGAAGAAGTGTCGACGAGCGAGCCGCTCGGGATTTGTTCGACGAGCGGTGGCGGCGGTGGTGGCGGCGGCACGGCGACGTGCTCGTCGTCAACGCTCGACCGCGATGTCGCGACCGGAACGTGCGTGCAAGCGGCAAGCGATGGGCTCTGGTACGAGTGCAGCAACGGCGCATGGGTCTCGCGTTCGTCGAGCAGCGGCTGCACGACCGCATTCGCGTGGTGCAGCTCGGCAACGCTTGGCCGTAACGTACCGCCGCGAACGTGCGTGCAAGCGGCGTCGAACAGCAGCTGGTATCAGTGCAACGGGCAAGGCTGGGTGATGCCGGTCGATGTCGCTGCCGAGACCGGCCCGATCGGCGCGTGCTCGACCGTCAACCCGCTTTAGCCGACGCGAAGATGCTGTGCGGCGATCGCGCGACGCGCGGCGTCTTCGAGGACGTCGATCACGCGGCCAAGGCGCATCGTGGTCTCTGTGGCGAGATCGATCTCGTGGAGCACTTCTCGGTCGCTGCCGAGATCAGAGATGACCCACAGCGTGTCGCGATCGATGCAAATCGCAAAGCCGAACTCGATGACGACGCGCAACGCCGTCGGTAGCGTCGCGATATCGATCGGCCGCTCGCGCGCGGTGCCGCGATAGCGCGAGTACGGATCGTTGCTGTCGTAGAAGAAGACGCCCTGCTCGTCGGGATCGAGCGCGAAAAACCCGAACGGCGTCGGCCTTGCCTGCAGCAAGCGGCCGATGACGTGATGCTCGAGCGCGACGAGCACGGGTGGTTCGGCGAGCGCCCCGCGCGCCGCGCGGATCGCATTCGTGACGTAATCCCAGACCGAATCGCCATCGACATCGAGAAACGCTGTCGATGCGTTTGCAGCCAATGCAAGTGTCTCGAGAGCAGCGCGCGCGCGCGTGAGCGCGTTCGACATAAGGCCTCCCCTGCTGCGATTGAACCGCGAGCGCGGCGCCGAGCGTCCGGTCAGTCGATCACATGCGCGTGCGCGATTCGTGCAACGTTGTCAGCGCGCAGTTGGCCGGTAGTTACGTATGTAACGGCCGATCACGAGCTGCGCATCGCCGTCGAGCTGTGTGCCCATTACACGCACCATCTGCCCCTCTGCGATCCAACTCGCTTCGAAGTGATTCGCCGCTTGATCGAGGCGCACCGTTTGCCCGGCGATGACGAGATCCTTCGGTCCGAGCTCGGCGGACATGTCGGCCTGATCGTGACCGCTCGCACGCGCGACATCGACGAGGATCTCGCGGTTGCCGGCGCGCCACGTCGCGCGGTCGACTTGCGCGGTCGGCTTCTTGCCCCACGGCGATTTGACGAGCGACCAGCTCGCGAGGTGATACGCACCGGCGACGCGCGGCGGTGGATGACTCGCGTAGACATCGAGCAGCTGCGCATCGACGACGTTGAACGTGATCGATTGCTCTGCGGCACCCGGTGCGCGCACCGCGAGGCGATATGCGCCGGGCTGGAGCTGCGTGCCTTTGAACTTCACCTGCTGCGGCTTCGCGCTGACCTTGATCGTTTGTTTGACGTTGACGCCATTGCCATCGAGCGCGAGCTCGACATCGATCGCTTGCGCGCCATCAGCAAGCGAGATCAGCGCGCCCTGCAGCGTCGCGTTCGTGAGATCGGGGAGGATCAATCGCACCGGCTGCGTGATATCGCTCGTGCGTGCCGGCGCTGTCGCGATCACCGTCTCGTTCGGTCGCGGCGGCGCTGGGGCGGCAGCGGCGCTGCCGGTATTGGCCGGCGGCGACTTCGGTTTGTCGTATGCCGATCGATGACACGCGATCAAAATCAGAGCGCTCAGCACCCAGCGCGACATGCCCCTCGATACCACGAAGTCATTTAATTAGCTTCGCGAGCGTCTCTTCGATGTCGACGCTGCCGCGCACCGCGCGCGCCTTGCCGCCTTGCCACGCGACGCGACCCGAAATGATGCCTTCGTACATCTCGCGGTACAGCTCGGCCATTTGCTGCGAGAGCCCGAAGCTCGTGAACGTCGGCACGACGCCATCGAGCGGCGCACGTTCGATCGTGATCGGTTTTCCGACGAGCTTCGTCAGCACGCGTGCGACGTCATCGCCGCTTGCGTCGCGCGGGCCCGACAGCTCGATGATGCGCGTCTCGCCGCGCGCCGCGCCCTCGACCAGCGCTGCCGCTGCAGTGCGACCAATGTCGATCGTCGACACTTGCGGGAAGCTAAGCTCGGTCGGCAGGAACGAATAGAGTGTGCCGGTGCCGAGCGTGCCGAGCGACGCACCCCAGTTCTCCTGAAAGTAAGCGGCGCGCACCGCGGTGACGCCGGCACCGGTCGCTGCGAGCTCGCGCTCCGCGGTGTGCAGTGCACGAATCGGCCCGGTGCCATCTTTGTGTTGCGCGCCCGTCGATGACAGCAGCACGACGTGCGGCACGCCGGATGCGCGCACGGCCTTCGCGATCGTCCGACCAAGCTTCTCGTTATCGCCGATCGGATCGGTGCTCGTGGGATTCGGCGGCAACAGCACGTAGGCTCCCTCGGTGCCGGTAAACGTGCGGGTCAGCGCGTCGGCATCATCGAGTGCCGCAACGGCAACGTCCGCGCCGCGCGCTTTCCACGCCGCGCCCTTCGCGGCGTCGCGCACGATCACGCGAACTTGTTTGTTTTGCGCGAGCAGCGTCTCGGCAACGACAGAACCCGTATGACCCGTAACTCCGGTAATCGCGTACATGGCAGGTAGCTCCTTTGTGGGATCAAGATAAGCCGGCGCGGTCATTAGTAAAATCGATTACATTGATACTCATCATGCACGCCACACATGATGAGCTCGCCGGCGTCGATCTCAACCTCGTGCTCGCGCTCGATGCGCTACTCGCGGAGCAGCATGTCACCCGTGCAGCCGAGCGCCTCGGCATCACGCAATCAGCGGCGAGCCATGCGCTCGCGCGCCTGCGCCAGCTCTTCGATGACCCGCTGCTCGTGCGCGGGCCGCGCGGCACGATGATCGCGACGCCGCGCGCGACAGCACTCGCGCCGGCCGTTCATCGCGTGCTTGTCGAGCTATCCGCGATCGTGCGCGGTGACACAGCGTTCGAGCCGATCACCGCGCGTCGCACGTTTCGCATCGCGACGAGTGATTACGTCGAGCTCGTGCTCATACCGCCGCTCGTCCAGCGGTTACATCGCAGCGCACCCAACATCGACCTCTGGCTGCACACGATGACGAACTATGGCGACGAAGCGCTGGCCGCGGGGACGGTCGACGTGGCCGTCGGTCCACCTCGCGGTGTCGCGCGGCCGGCCGGCAGCTACGAGAAGGTGCTGTTCGAGGAATCGTTCACGTGCATCATGCGCGCGAAGCATCCGCTCGCGAGCGGCAAGCTCACGTTGCCGCGCTATTGTGCTGCGCAGCACCTGCTCGTATCGCCGCGCGGCACGCCCGGCAGCTTGGTCGACGATGCGCTCGCCGCGCTGGGCCGCAGCCGGCGCGTCGCGCTCGCGGTGCCGCATTTTCTCGTCGTGCCGTACCTGATCGCCAGCAGCGACCTTATCGCCACGCTCGCGACCCGCATCGCGACGACGTTCGCCGA
>Ga0070698_100008637_pt1 | contig 10977 bp, 8 predicted proteins | sample KBSK1502metaG_FD_65477 | JGI IMG/M metagenome (GOLD analysis project Ga0070698, IMG submission 65477) | Corn, switchgrass and miscanthus rhizosphere microbial communities from Kellogg Biological Station, Michigan, USA - KBS K1-50-2 metaG | ecosystem: Host-associated > Plants > Roots >...
GCGTAGCCGAGCGCGCTCGACGCGGCCGCGCCGCCGGTCGCCGCGACTTTCTGGACGAGGGCGATCGCTTCGTCGGCCTTGCCCTCGCGGGCCATGGCGCGCGCCTGCGCGATCGCGGGCCAGACGCCCTGCGGGTCCGCGGCCGCCGCGGCTTGAGCGGTGGCCGCGGCGTCGGGCATCCCGCGGACCTGCTGGAGGACGGCCATACGGCCGAGCGCCTCGCCCTTGGCGGCGCCGGTGAGCTTGTCCCCGGCCACCTTGTACGCGTCGATAGCCGCGTCGAACTCGTACTTGCCCTCGAGGAGGCGCCCGAGGCGCAGGGCAGGCTCGCCGGTTGCCGTCGGCATCGCGACGGCCCGCCGCAGCAGCTCGGCGGCGCCGTCCTTGTCGCCCGCGGCCGCCTTCTGCTCCGCCTCGCGCATCAACTGATCGGGTGACGCCGCGACGGGAGCCGGGGCCTGCTTCTTGTCGTCCTTCTTGCTCTTCTCCTGGGCAGCCGCCGGAACGGCCAGGGCCAGGACCAGCACCGCCATCAGCGCCTTCATGGGACCCTCCCGCGCACGCACGCGCCGTGAATTGGAAAAGGGCTATTCGATGCTAGGCCGCGCCGGTGGCATCGTCAAATCAAACCTTGACCGGCTCTGGCGTGGGACTTGCATAGCGTCGTGTGGATGCGCACGGGCGAATTCCGAATCTGCCCTCGGTGTGAGGCGCGGAACAAGGCCACCGAGCCGAGCTGCGTGCAGTGCGGCCGGGCGCTGTTCAGCATTCCCCTCTCGCGGACCGCCGCCCTGTCCGACGAGGTGGCCGCAGGGCGGGGCGGCATTTCGTGGACGCGCGGCGTCACAGTCGCCGGAGTGCTCCTCGCCTGCGCGTTCGGCCTCGTCGTGCGCAAGACCTTCCGCGGTGCATCGCTCGAGCCGGCGGCGACCGCCGCCGCCTCCTCCTCCGTCGCAGACGCAGCGCCCACGGCGCCGCCCCTGTCGCCCGCGACTCCGGCGCGCCCGACCAGCCGGGACTTCGAGAAGGGCCGCGCGCTGCTCGAGAAGGGAGACGCGCAGGGCGCGCTGCGGGCGTTGACGCCCGTGGCCCAGGCCGAGCCCGACAACGCGGTCATCGCCTACACATACGGCCGGGCGCTGTGGGCCGCGGGGTCGCGCGACCGCGCGGTCATGCAGCTCGAGCGGGCGGCGCGGATCGATCCGTACACGACCGTCTATCGGGTCGATCTCGCGAAGGCGCTGGACACTCTGCGCCGGACGCGGGAGGCGATCCGCGAGTACGAGGCGGCCGTGTCCCTGGACCCGGGCAACGCCGACAACGTGATGGCGCTGGCGGCCTTGTACGCGCGCGCCGGCGACAGCGCCGAGTCGCGCGCACTGCTCGAGCGCGCGGCCGCGCTGAAACCCGGCGACGTGGAGATCGGACGGCGGTTGGGCGAGGTCGGCGCGCGGGAAGCCACGAGCTATGCGCCGTCCGCGTCGTCTGCGTCCTCTGCGTCCTCTGCCCCCTCTGCCCCCTCTGCTCCCTCTGCGGTCGCTACCCCCTCTACGGTCTCTCCGGTCGTTTATACAAATGACGACCTGCGGCGCGCGGGAGGCGGCCGGACGCCGGGCGCCGTCCCCCCCCAGCCGCCGCCCCCCGTCGTGCGGGTCTCGGCGCAACAACTCGGCGAGGACGAGGGACAGTGGCGCGACAGGGCGGCGGAGCGGCGCGAGGCGGTGCGCTCGGCGGAGCAGCGCGTGGCGGCGCTCAAGGCGCAGCTCGACCAGATGCAGCGCCATGCCGGCGGCCAGGCATCCGCCGACGGCGACCTGGAACACGAGATCGCGAAAACACAGGAGGACCTCGACGCCGCCCAGGAGCGCCTCGCCAAGGCCCAGCGCCGCCTCGAAGCTCTGCAGGACGAGGCGCGCCGCAAGGGTCTGCCTTCCGACTGGGTGCAATAGCCGGCACACCGCTTGCAGTTGACGGCCCGAGTGGTGGCTTCATGCCTGCAAGGTGCTCATTTCCATGCCCGGCATCGTTCGACGTGTGCTTTTTTACGCGGCCGTGGGCCTGGCGGCCCCCGCAGCCCGCGCCGGAGACGTCCCGCCCACTGAGGCACCGCCCGGGCCCGACGCGCGGTTCTACCTCGCGACGCGGACGGTCCCCGACTACGTGGAGCGCGGCGCCCGCGGCGCCGCGCTCTGGGGCGCGGTCCAGGCCTTCTACCGTGCGCGCGATTACCGCCTGGCCTGGGTGGCCGCCGGCCGCGAATCGGCCGAGGCGACCGCGGTCGCCCGCCTGGTGGAGCAGGCGGAGAGCGAGGGCCTCGACGGCGCGCGTTACGGTGTGGAGCCCGGCGGCCCGCGCGCGGTCACGGCGGCTTTCAACGGCGCGCCTCCGAGCGACGCCGACGCCGTCCAGGACGTCCAGCTCACCTACGTCTTCTTGAGATACGCGGCGGACCTGTCGGGCCGCTTCGACCCCAAGACGGCTGGCCCGTTCTGGCTCACGCGGGCGCCGCCGCGGGACCTTGCGCCGTGGTTGGAGCAATCGCTGCGGTCGGGCGACGTCGTGGCCGCCTTCGCTGCGCTGTCGCCGGCCCACACCGCCTACGGCACCCTGAAGGCGGCGCTGGCGCGCTATCGCGAGATCGCGCGGAAGGGCGGATGGGACGCGCTCCCGCCGCACCTGACGCTGCGCCGGGGAAGCCGCGGCCCCCAGGTTTCGGCGCTGCGGACGCGGCTGGCAGTGGAGGGTGACCTGCCGTCAGCCGCGGCGTCGGGGCCAGCGGATGCCTACGACGCCTCCCTCGCGGAGGGCGTGAAGCGCTTCGAGCGGCGGCACGGCCTCCCCGCCGACGGCGTTCTCGGTGCGGCGACGGTGGCCGCGCTGAACGTGCCGGTCGAGGAGCGGCTCCACCAGATCGAGCTGAACCTGGAGCGCTGGCGCTGGCTTCCCGCCGAGCTCGGTCGTCGCTACGTGATGGTGAACGTTCCCTCCTTCCAGCTCGCCGCCCACGAGGACGGCCAGCCGCCCGTGACGATGAAGGTCGTCACCGGAAAACCGGACAGCCCCACGCCCGTGTTCAGCGACGAGATGACGACGGTGGTCTTCAGCCCGTACTGGAACGTGCCCCCGACGATCGCCGAGGACGAGATCATCCCCGCGGTCTCGAGGGATCCCGGTTACCTCCAGCGCAACAACCTGGAGCTCGTGCGCGGCACGCAGGTCGTGGGACCGGCTGCTCTGCGCCGCGGGGACGTGCAGATCCGGCAGCGGCCGGGGACGCGCAATTCGCTCGGGCTCGTCAAGTTCGTCTTCCCCAACCCGTTCGGCGTCTATCTGCACGGCACACCGGCGGACGCGCTCTTCGCGCGGCCGCGCCGGACCTTCAGCCACGGCTGCGTGCGGGTCGAGAAGCCCTTCGCGCTCGCGCGGTGGGTGTTGAGCGGCATGCCGGCGTGGACGCCGGCGGCCATCCAGGCGGCCATGCGATCCGGCCGCGAGCGCCACCTCGCGCTGCCGGAGCCGGTCCCGGTCTACATCACCTACCAGACGGTACAGGCGAGCCACGACGGAACGGTGTTCTTCTGGCCCGACGTCTACGGCCACGACGGCGCGCAGATGACGCTCATGCCTGCGCCCTCGTCGCTCCCACCGGTGCCCTCCATCGCGGCGGCGCCCCTGCGGCAATGGCCCGATCCGGCGGCGGCCGCGCGCAACTGAGCACCGGCGGGACAGAGCACCGGCGGGACACAGAGCACCGGCGGGACTTGACCGCTCGGGGCCGGCGGCGTAGAAGCTTCGGCCTATGCGCGATCGCCGGCCGTCATCCGTGATGCTGCTCGCCTTCCTCGGTATCGCCGCGAATCCGGCTCTCCCCGAGCGGGCCGACCTCGTCATCGTCGACGCGCACGTCTGGACCGTGGACGGCGCCCGTCCCGAGGCGGAGGCGGTGGCGGTGCGTGGCGAGCGCGTCGTCCTCGTGGGGACGAGCGACGAAGCGCGTCGGCTCGTGGGGCCGGGCACGCGGGTCATCGACGCCGGCGGGCGCCTGCTCCTGCCCGGCTTCCAGGACGGCCACACGCACTTCGTCTCGAGCGGGATGGAGGTCGGGCAGCTCGACTTGAAGGACGCCGCCACTCCCGAGGAGTTCGGCCGCCTGATCGCGGAGTACGCGAGACGCAAGCGCCCCGGGGAATGGATCACCGGCGGGAACTGGGACCACGACAAGTGGCCCGGCGGGCGGCTGCCCACGGCGGAGCTGATCGACCGCTACGTCGCCGACCATCCCGTGTTCGTCGGTCGGTACGACGGCCACATGGCGGTGGCCAACACCGCCGCCCTCCGGGCCGGTGGCCTCACCGCCGACACTCCCGACCCGGAGGGAGGCGCGATCGTCCGCAAGCCCGGGGGCCGCGAGCCGGAGGGCGGTCTCAAGGACGCGGCGATGGGCCTGGTGGACAAAGCCATCCCCGCGCCGAGCGCGGCGGAGCTCGCGGATGGGACGCGCAAGGCGTTCGGGGAAGCCCGCCGGCTGGGGGTCACGACGGTTCAGGACATGCTGGGGGGCCTGGCTCATCTGCGGGCCTACGAGACGGTGCGCGCCGAGGGCGGCATGACCGCCCGCGTCTACGGCCGCTGGCCGATCGCGGATTGGAAGTGGCTGGCGGAGCGGGTGCGGACGCAAGGCATGGGCGACGATCTCTTCACGCTGCGCAGCCTGAAGGGCTTCGCCGACGGCTCCGTCGGCTCGTCGACCGCGCTCTTCTACGAGCCCTACGTGAACGACGAGAAGAACTTCGGCCTGCCGTCCGACCACTGGGCCCACCTGCCGGAGTGGTCCGTGGCCGCCGACGCCGCCGGTCTGCAGATCAGCATCCACGCCATCGGCGATCGCGCCATCCACGAGACGCTGGATATCTTCGACCGGATGCAACGCACGAGCGGTGCCCGCGACCGCCGCCCGCGCGTGGAGCACGACCAGCACACGCACCCCCGCGATTTCGCACGCCACCTCGAGGTGGGAGCGATCGCGTCGGTACAGCCGTACCATGCGATCGACGACGGCCGGTTCGTGGAGAAGCGCATCGGCCGGCGGCGATGCATGACGACGTATGCGTTCCGGACCTTCCTCGACCACGGCATCCACATGAACTTCGGCTCCGACTGGTCGGTGGCTCCGCTCGATCCGATCCTCGGCATCGACGCGGCGGTGAACCGGGCCACGCTCGACGGCATGAACCCGGACGGCTGGTTCCCGGAGCAGAAGATCACGGTGGCGGAAGCGGTGCGCGCCTACACGCTGGAGAACGCCTACGCCGCGTTCATGGAGGCGAAGACCGGGTCCATCACGCCCGGCAAGTACGCCGACCTCGTGCTCCTCGACCAGGACCTCTTCCGCGTCCCGCCGTCCCGGATCAAGGAGACGAAGGTCGATGTGACGATCCTCGGCGGCAAGGTCGTCTACGAACGCAAGCCGTCGCCGCGCTAGCGTACAGCTGCGAGCGGAGCGCGATTCAAGCACCCCCCAGCTCACTGACGGTCGAACTGGTCGTGGATCATGCGCGCGACGTCGGCGCCCGTGACGAGCGCGTCGTTGTCGACACCCCACCGCGTGTCCCGAACCTGCCGTGCGCAGATGGCGATCACGTAGCTCGCCCGAGGCGTCTCCACGACGCCGGCGTCGATGCGGACGTGGCGGCGAATCCCGTCGGGGCCGGGTAGCTTCTCCTCGTCCCAGCCCGGCTTGTCGCCGACCTTCACCTCCCGAGGCCGAACTCCCGCTCCAGCTCCGGCAGCACGTCGGGCTTTCCGTCCCGGAACGTGGGCCGGAACAGCTTCGTGTCGACGAGCCCGTAGCCCTCGAGCCGGCGGTCGACGTTGGCGGTGCCGACGAGGCCGACGAGGAGGTTCGTCGCCGTGTTGTCGCTGACACTCATCATCAACGAGAGGAGATCGCCAACCGTCAGGCGCAGCCCCGCGTGCAGGTCCTGGAGGACGCCGGAGCCGTCGACCTTCTCCTCCGCCGCGAGGACGATCTCCTTGTCCTTGCCGAAGCGGCCTTCCGCCATCTGGTGGAAGACCTCGACCATCACGGCGGTCTTGATGGCGCTGGCCGTCGGGAAGCGCCGGTCGGCGTCGACGAACACGGTCGCGCCGGTGGTGAGGCTCTTGGCGGCGACCCCCATGACGGCATCACAGCGCTTCAGCCGTTCGGCGATGCGGGCGGCGAGGGAAGCGGCGGTCTGCGCGGCCACGGTGATCCCCAGCATGCCATGCAGGAAGCCGCGGCGCTCCAGACGCGGCTCCTCAGGCCCTCAGCCCGCCCCAGGACTTCTCGGCCACCAGCTCCAGCACGTCGCGCATGCGGCCGGCATGATACCCCCCTTGCCGTCGGGGTTGGTGACGATCCGCGGCGTGCCCAGCAGGTCCAGCCGGAAGCGCCGGCGCCGAAGTCGTGGCCGCGCTCGAGGCGTCGGTGCGGCTCGATCCCCGCTCACGCTTCACACTTCTTCATCGCCGCGACAAAGCGACGACACGCCGGCACCGCATCCTTGCTCTCGTCCGGCGGGGGGCGCCGGGCGAGGAGGATCACGATGATCGATCCCAGAGTCGCAGCGCTGGCGCTGGCCGTGGGCGGCACGAGCATCCTGGGCGCGGGCGCCTATCAGATCCATGCCCATGGCGGGTTCGGCGGCTGCCGCGACCACGCGATGATGGCGAAGTTCGTCGACTTCGCCGTGGAGGAGAAGCTCACGGACGTCGGCGCCACGGACGCCCAGAAGGAGAAGGTCCGCGCGATCAGGAATCGGCTCTTCGAGGAGGGTCATGCCTTGCACGGCGAGCAGGCGGGCTTCCGCAAGGAGCTGATGGCGTTGATGCAGCAGGACCGGCCCGATCCCGCGGAGGTGAAGGCCCTCGTCCACGGGCGCGTCGAAGCCTTCTCGAAGTTCGCCGACGATGCCGCCGACGCCCTCGTCGAGCTGCACGCCGTCTTCACCCCGGAGCAGCGGCAGAAGCTGCTCGCCGACCTGCAGGAGCACATGGACCGGCACCGCCGCTGACCCGACGGAAGCCTCTATGATGGCGGGCGTGGCAGACAAGGCTGCGCCCGCCGTCGTCGCCCTCCTGGTGGAGGACGACGCGCGCCTGGCGTCGCTGACCGCCGAGTACCTGAGGGGACACGAGGTCCAGGTGGTCGTGGCCGGCGACGGCGCCGCCGCGCTCGCGGAGGCTCGCCGCGGCCGGTTCGACGTCGTCCTCCTGGATCTCATGCTCCCGGGCGGCAGCGGCCTCGACGTGTGCCGCGAGCTGCGGGCACGATCGGACGTCCCGATCCTGATCCTCACCGCCCGGGGCGAAGAGGCCGATCGGGTGCTGGGTCTGGAGCTGGGGGCCGACGACTACCTCACGAAGCCGTTCTCGCCCCGCGAGCTGCTCGCCCGGATCCAGGCCCAGGTGCGCCGGGCGCGCGGGCAGGCGGGGCCTCCGACGCGGCCGATCGTGGTCGGCGACCTGGAGCTGGACCCCGCCTCGGTCCGGGCCACCCTGGCCGGCCGCGAGCTCCCTCTCACGGCCTACGAGTTCCAGCTCCTTCGCGTGCTCGCGGAGCGCGCCGGGCACGTACTGTCCCGGGAGCGCCTGCTCGAGCTGGTCCGCGGGAGCGCGGAGGAGGCGTTCGACCGCTCGATCGACGTCCACATCTCACGGCTCCGCACGAAGCTCGGCGACGATCCGAAACGGCCCCGCTGGCTCAAGACGGTCCGGGGCCTGGGGTATCAGCTCGCCGCACCCCGCCGATGAAGCACCCGTACCCGCGCCGAACGCTCTATCGACGGGTCTATCTCCACGGCCTCCTGCTGCTGGTGGTGGTGACGGCGGCCCTCGGGCTTGCGGGCTTCGTGCTCGGGCGGGACGCGCGCTGGCGGTGGCACCCGACCCTCCTGGCTCAGCACGTGGCCGGCCTGGTGGCGGCGCTTCCCGAGCCGAGCCTGCCCCCGCTGCTCGCCCGCCTCGCCGACGAGCTGGAGGTCGACGTGGTGGTCTACGCCGACGACGGACGCCGCGTGGCGGCCGCCGGCGAGCAGGTCGCGCCGCCGCTCGACGCCGCCCAGCTCGCGAGCCTCCACCGGGAGTCGCGGCCGCTCCGGAACGGGCCCCACCTCGCATCGGCCGCCGCGGGCGCCGGACGCTACGTGCGCGTCTCCGTTCGACGACCCGAGGCCGGCGCGCTCTTGCGCCTCCTCGGCGGCCTGGGGTTCCTGGTCCTCGTGCTCGCCGTGGCGTCGGCGCCGCTCGCGCGCGCGATCACCCGTCCGATCGAGCATCTGAGCCAGGTGGCACGGCGGTTGGGCGAGGGGGACCTCGCGGTTCGCTCCCATCTCGAGCGCAGCGACGAGATCGGAGCGCTCGCGGATACCTTCGACGAGATGGCCGACCGCCTGGGGCGGCTGCTGGAGGCGCAACGCGACCTGCTCGCCAACGTCTCCCACGAGCTGCGGACCCCGCTGGCCCGCATCCGGGTCGCGCTGTCGCTGGCGGCCGAAGCGGAGCCGGAGCAGGGCCGGCGCCACCTGCGCGAGATCGAGCAGGACGTGGTCGAGCTCGAGCGCCTGGTCAGCGACGTCCTGACCGCGACGCGGCTCGACGGGGGCGGCGCGCTCGTCCTCCGGCGCGAGCGGGTGGACGTGGCCCGCCTGGTGGAAGAGGCCCTCGTCCGCCTCCGCCGCCACCGTCCCGGACGCCGGATCGAGGCCAGACTCGAGCCGGCTCCGGCCGTCGACGCCGAGCCGGCGCTGCTCGCGCGCGTCCTCGACAACCTCCTCGACAACGCCGCCAAGTACTCGGAGCCGGCCACGCCCCTCGTGGTCGAGCTGTCGGCCGCCGACCGGGGGGCGCTGGTCACCGTGCGCGATCAGGGGATCGGCATCGCCCCCGAGGATCAACCACGCGTCTTCACGCCGTTCTTCCGCGGCGATCGGAGCCGCACGCGGGACACGGGGGGCGTCGGTCTCGGCCTCGCGCTCTCGAAGCGGATCGTCGAGGCCCACGGTGGCCGACTTGCGCTGGAGAGCGCGCCGGGCCAGGGTACGGTGGTGACCTTCTGGCTGCCGGCCCTGGGGCCGTCTGCGGGCGCTGGGGTGTGAGCAGAGCCCTTCGCCCGCACCGCCGCCACCTGCGACACGGAAATCGGAGGAGCCCCGCCGCCGAACTGCTTCCGGACGTAGCTGAGCACCGCCGCGATCTCGGAGTCGCCGAGTGCAGACAGCTCGGGCATCGTGTTGTGGTACTTCTCGCGGTCGGGCGGCAACACGTTGGCCGGGCCGCGCAGGATCACGTCGATGAGCCGGCGCGGATCGCCCTTGACGACGGCGCTGTCGGTCAGGTCGGGCTGCATGTTGGGAACGCCCCGGCCGTCCGCCATGTGGCAGACCGCGCAGGTCTGCTTGTAGACCGCGGCGCCGGGATGCTCCGCCGACGCCGCCTTCTTCGCCGCCGCGGGAACGGCGGCGGGCGCGACCGTCGCCGCCTTCTCGCCGGTGTAGAAGATCCTCCACACCCGGCCCTTCTCGCTATCGGTGACGTAGAGCGAGCCGTCGGGCCCGACGGCCACGCCGCACGGTCGGTACTTCGCGTCGCGCGGGTTGGTGAACTCGTCGCGGGCCGGGAAGCCGCTCGCGAACACCTCGTACCCGCCGCTGGGCATGCCCTTGGCGTCGAACGGCACGAAGGCGACGTTGTAGCCCTTCTGCGGCTTCGGCGCGCGGTTCCACGAGCCGTGGAAGCCCACGAACATGCCTCCGCGGTACTTCGCCGGGAACTGGTCGGCGCTGTAATACGCCATCTGCATCGGCGCCCAGTGCGCGGGGAACGCCACCACCGGGTCCGGATACCTCCCCGGCTCGGCACGCTTCTGGTTGTCGCCCCCGTACTCGGGCGCCACCATCCGTGCCTTCTTCAAGGGGTCCCAGTAGGTGTACGGCCAGCCGAAGTTGCTGCCCTCGCGCAGGACCTGCATCTCCTCGGCCGGCTGTTCGGCGTTGTCGTCGTCGTTGTAGTGGACGGGATCGACCGTGCTGAGCTGGTCGCGGCCGTTCATCACCGTGAAGAACGTCTTCGACACGGGGTTCCAGGCGATGGCCATGATGTGGCGGTGGCCGGTGGAGTAGTGGAAGCCGTCAGCCTCCTTCTGGCTCGCCTTCGCGGGGTCGAAACGCCAGAAGCCGCCGTGCGTCTTCAGGAACTCCGTCGGATCCTTCCCCCTGGCGCCCTTGGCGCGGTCGGGGTCGCCCATCGAGTTCGACGGCGATCCCACCTCGACGTACAGCCGGTCCTCGTCGTCGAAGGCGAAGGCCTTGGAGTCGTGCTGCTCCTCGGAGGGCAGGTCGGTGACGATCGTCTCCTGGGCTCCCGCGGGCTTGAGCTCGCCGGGCGTCAGCTTGTAGCGGAACACCGCGGAGTTCGACGAATGGTAGAGGTAGCCGTCGTGCACCGCGATGCCGGTCCCTCCCCCGGCGCCAAAGGCCTCCTTCAGGTCGGCGCGGCCGTCGCCGTTGGTGTCGCGCAGCCCGATGACGCCGTCCTTGGTGGTCTTGACGTAGACGTCGCCGTTGGGCGCCACCGCCACGTGGCGCAGCGGCCCGAGCGCGTCGGCGAACACGAGCGCGTGGAAGCCGGCCGGGAGCTTGATGCCCCCGTCGTCCGGATCCGGCTTCGGCGGCGCGGAGCTCACGGACGCCGCCCCGGCGGCGCAGACCGCGAGGGCCAGGAGCCCCCGCCCCAGAAGACCGACGGGCCGCCGCGAGGTGCAGGTCATGATTCCTCCGATCTGATGATATATGCGCTGATCGATCAGTTCTTGGGGCGAAGTCGCGCCGCCCACCCCCCGCCTTCGGCGAGATGGACCCTCAGGCGCCGCGTCCGGTCGACGTCGCTCTTCGCGCGCGCGTAGTCGCTCGCCCAGCGGTCGGCGTTGACGCCGTCCGC
>Ga0070698_100008639_pt1 | contig 10977 bp, 10 predicted proteins | sample KBSK1502metaG_FD_65477 | JGI IMG/M metagenome (GOLD analysis project Ga0070698, IMG submission 65477) | Corn, switchgrass and miscanthus rhizosphere microbial communities from Kellogg Biological Station, Michigan, USA - KBS K1-50-2 metaG | ecosystem: Host-associated > Plants > Roots >...
TGGAGTGAGAGACATGAATGCGCCGCGGCGCCCGCGAAGAACGCACGCGTACGATCTTCCTTAAAGCGGCTGCTCACAAACCCCGCTGCCGAGCGGACCGCGTTTAAGCCGAACCGCGTCATTGCTATCGGGTGATGGGGAAATTGGATGGGCCCGAGAAGCGCAGGCGCTAAAAGTTCCCAATTCTGTTTGAGAGGAGTCAGCAAGCGCTGATACGAACGCGCGTCAACGCCGAACTGTGTCGCGGTTTTTTCAACCGAACGATGTAACAGGATTGCGCTGCCATCGTCGAAAGGGTGCGCGAGGGCCGCAGGTGTATGGATAAACTCGAGGCCGTATTTACTTAACGTGAGGCTTTGGAAAAACGGCGAACCTACCGCAAGCGGATGAACCGCCGAACATGTATCGTGAATAAAACCCGGCAGCGTTAACGCCTCCGAACGCGCGCTACCACCGACTGTTTCATTCGCTTCGTAGACACAAACTCGCTTCCCTCGCCTTGCTAACTCAATTGCCGCCGCTAGTCCATTCGGACCTGAACCCACCACGACGGCATCGTATTCTTTGCTCATCAATGTCCGGAGCTGGATGGTGCGGGACGCGAGTGTTTGATGTGCCGCCACACCCACCAACCTACAGCCAGCACAACGACAATCCCGATCACAAAATCAAAGCGATGAAACCACGTCTTCAACGTGTCGTCTTTGTCCCACTGTTCGCCAAGCTTTTGACCAACGTATGCGAGACCGAGACACCAGGGCAACGATCCGGCAAAGGTGTAGATCACAAACCGCGTGAGATTCATCCGCGCCACGCCCGCCGGAAAAGCGATGAACGTGCGTATCGCAGGCAGCAGCCGGCTGATAAAAACGATCGCTTCGCCGTACTTCGAAAACCAACGATCCGCTATATCGAGATCGTGTCGCGACAGCAGAATGTATTTGCCATACTTTTCAATCACGGGCCGTCCGCCGTACATGCCGACCCAGTACGCGACGAGCGAGCCAAGCACACAGCCCACCGCGCCTGCCACGCCCACCCACCAAAGATTCATCTCGCCGCGCGATACGAGATAACCCGAGAACGGCATGATGATCTCAGACGGCAGCGGAATGCACGCCGACTCAATCGCCATCAACAAAACTATTCCCGTGTAGCCGAGCTTGGAAATCGTGGCAACGATGAAGCTCGACAGTATGCCAATAATCTTTGCAACCATATTTGGGTGTCGAAGAGATGTGAAATCAACGATCCTGCCAGCCATGCTGGCCGATCAAAGGGACAAAGGCGCAGCCACCGTGGTCTTCTTCGCGATGGCCAGTTTCAGTTTTTATTACACGTATAAGCCGCTGTGCTTCGCGCGACTCGCCGATCGGCACGACCAAACGTCCGCCAACTTTCAACTGTGCAATCAAGGGTTCCGGCACTGCTGGACCACCGGCTGCAACGAGTATCGCGTCGTATGGCCCATGTGCGGCCCAACCGAGCGTGCCGTCAAAACACTTGACTGTCGCGTTGTAGATTTCGAGTTGACGAATCCTTGCCTGCGCTTCACGCGCAAGATCGCCGATGCGTTCGATGGCGTAAACCTGTGCGGCAATGAAAGCGAGTACTGCTGTCTGGTATCCCGAGCCCGCGCCAATCTCCAGCACTCGACTGTTGCTGTCGAGCTCAAGCAGTTCCGTCATACGCGCAACGATGAACGGTTGTGAGATGGTCTGGTTCGCGCTGATCGGCAACGCGTGATCGCCGTATGCGCGACTCTGCAACGCTTCCGGAACGAAGAAGTGACGCGGCACAACGCGCATCGCTTCGAGCACGTTTCGATCTCTGATGCCGTAGTGCTCGCGCAGACGCGCAACCATGCGTTCACGCGGAATGGAGTACTCGAATTGTCGATTGCCGATTGCCAATTGCCGATTGCTGATCCTCGAGTGTCGATTGCCGATTGTCGTTATTAAATTGGAAATTGGCAATTGAAAATCGGCAATGTCTTAGCTCTTGTGGAGTAACTCGGAGTCTTTCAGGTAGTTCCACGTTTCAATGGCTGTTAGCGCCTGGTGGTCCGTCATGTCGCTGCGCAACGGTGTCACTGAAACGTACCCCTGTGCGACGGCGTGGTAGTCAGTGCCCTCGACCGAGTTGGCGTTGAAATACTCTTCTCCGATCCAAAAGTAAGGCTTGCCACGAGGATCGATGTGTTCGGTGATCACGGGACGCGCGTTCTTGATACCCTGGCGTGTGACTTTCACGCCTTTGATCGCGCCCGGAGGGATATTGATGTTTAAGAGCGTTCCTTCCGGCAATCCTTCATCCAGCACTTTGCGAGTAGCAACTACCGCGAAGGCCGCAGCTTCTTGAAACTCGAAGTTATCGCGCGCGACTAGACTGAGTGCGAGACCGGGGACGCCGAGAATACTGGCTTCGAGTGCTCCGGCGACAGTGCCGGAATACGTCGCATCGTCGCCGAGGTTTCCGCCGTGGTTGATTCCGGACACACAGATGTGCGGGCGTTGATCTTCAGGGAGGATCTTGTTGAGTGCGAGCGTGATGCAATCGGTCGGTGTGCCGTCGATCGCCCAGTGGCGGTCGTCGATCTGTCTGATGCGCAGCGGTCTTGCAAGCGTGAGACTGTGTGAGGCGCCACTCATCTCAGCCGCGGGTGCGACGACGAAGACGTCGCCAACCTGCTTGAGGGCTTCCTCGAGTTTGATGAGCCCGTCGGAGTTGATGCCGTCGTCGTTTGTGATCAGGATCCGCGTCATAATCTCGTTCGTTCGGCGCCGCGATTGCACACTCATTTCGGCTGGCTCGCTCACTCAGGAGCGTCCGGTTTTTGAATCCTGGTTAAGACGACTGGTGAGATAAGATACGGCCGTGGCGTGTGCAGGGGAGTAAAGCTAATCGCGCGGGATGCGCATTCGGCCTTTTTTCTTGTTGCGCTTACGGGCCAGGGCTGATTTCAGTTTGGCTTTTTGACCTGGTGGAATAAAGAAGGCGTGCTTCTTGGCATCCTTGATGATCTCCTCGGTCATCACCTTGCGCTTGAAGCGCCGCAACGCGCTTTCGATTGATTCACCCTGATTAACAGTAACTATTGCCATTCGTTCTCTGCTTTCCCTTTCTAAGAACCTTTGCAGGTCAGGTATTTAACCATAAAAGCCACAAAAGGCACAAAAGGCTGGAATCCGTTTTACTCGATCCGTGCCTTCTGTGCCTTCCTGTGGGTAAATCCGAGGTTAAACCAACACTGCTTCGGCTTCCGCCGGTTCCTCTTTCTTTCGGCCCAGACCCTTGATCTGCACCGGCTTGTCGGCTTCCTTCGTATTCAACTGCTGCTTCAATACCATTTCCTGGTAAAGCTTGCGCATCATGACGGCTTCTTCGTGAGCCGTCTTCGGCCCCTCCATTTCCGGCTTGTTCGGCCGGGTCAAATCGACTTCGTTCAGAATCAAGTGGTGAGCCTTGTCCGCGAGTTCAACGTTCTTGCCACCCGCGAAGATCTCGTGCCGGCCATGTTCCTGATACCACTTCGCAACGGTCGCGTTTTGGTGCATGTTCTCGATGATGTTTCTCCAACCGATTCCGGTGTTGTACGCGCAGAATGAAATCTCGCCTTCCTGCGTGCCGTACGGGATGATGCACATTTCAGTGCGCCGGAAGTCGTAGTTGAAGAGATCCTGGAACCACATTCCCGCGATGAACAGGAAGTTCCAGCGATCTGAACGTCGCGCCGCAATATCCTGTGAAGTGCGGTCGCCGCTCACCTTGCCGTAGTCCTTGCCGGTCAAACCAAACGATTTGTCAAACTTCTTGAAGAGCTCGTAAAGCGTAAAGTTCGACGGCGACTTGTACGGGTTGTAATGCTTCAAAAGGGCCAAACCCATCATCAGGTTCGACATCCACTTGCCACGCGCAGCGTCGGTGATCTTCTGCATGTCTTTGACAAGACCAGGAATGTTCAAAAACTCCGGCACCGGTCTCATCTCTCTCGTTTCCTTGTCGATCATCACGGCAGTGCCAACGCCGCAGTTTGGATGGCAACCGCAGGAAACCTGACCCCACTCCGCTTCCGGTCCGTGCACCAGATCGGCGAAGTCCGCGAAGGCGCCCATCAACGACAGCGGGAACCAATCGCGCGTTGGCTCAGTGATACCAACCTGGTTCTTCACGTCGTGTGCGAGGTGCGAAAGCGTGTAACGCTGTTGCAGACGGCGCTGCTCGGTGATCTCTTCGTCGCGGCCGGTGAAAGAAACCGGCTGGAACGAAAGAAACGCAATCTTCTTCGGATTGTCGAGCGCGAAGCGAATGATCGATCCGACCTGATCGTTGTTGATGCCGTTGACGAGCGTGGTGACGAGCACGATCTCGACGCCTGCTTCGTGCAGGTTGTTAATCGCTCTCATCTTCACATCGAACAGGTTGCCGACCTGACGGTGGCTGTTCGCATCGTTGCCGATACCGTCAAACTGTAGATAAACGTAACGCAATCCCGCCGCGGCAGCTTCGCGACAGAACTCTTTGCTCTTTGCGAACTCGATTCCGTTGGTGGCTGCCTGCACGCTGTTGTAACCAACCTTGCGCGAGTACCGAATCGCTTCGATGAAGTGTGGCGAGATCGAAGGTTCGCCGCCGGAGAACTGCACAGACATCTGCCGTCGCGGTTTGATCGTGATGGCATTGTCGAGAATCTCTTTGATCTCCTCCATGCTCAGTTCATGAACGAAGCCAACCTGGTTGGCGTCCATGAAGCACGGGTCGCACATCATGTTGCAGCGATTGGTGAGATCGACGGTCAACACTGCGCCGCGGCCGTACTTAACCGTACTCGAACCGTGGTTATGAAGTTTTTCGTCGTTGTGCGCGTCGATGTCACGACCGGGGAACATCGCTTCAATGTGCGTCAGGAAGCGCGAGTCGATCGCCATCATGTCTTCGAAGTGACCGTGGACGGGGCAATCTTTGACCATCCATATCTGTCCATCGCGCTCGATGATGGTCGCTTTGATTTCACCGACTTTTTCGTTGATGAGAACGCTGACGTCTTTCTTACCGCTGAGAATCGCTTCGCGTGCTTCAATCACGCAGTTTGGACAAAGCGAATCAGTGGTGCGCGGCCAACCGAGCGTTGGCTTACTCTTCTGCCACGATTTCAATAAGGGCTTGTCCGACCATTTTGGAGTAAAAGAAGGATTGGGCTTGTATTTATTTACCGATTGAATTGTGCTGAAAAGGCCTCGCGCGAACAGGGTCAATCCTCTTTCGGCGTGCTTGATAGGTCGCATCGTTTGTCCGTCCAGTCTCTCGAATGTATGTATTGCTCGTTTCGGCAGAGTCCCGCCTAGCCAAAACGGTCGAAACTATCCGCAATGACTGTGCCGCCGTGCCTCTACACCTTAACTCTAACCATTTCTTATTTTAGCTGTGACGGGGAGCTTGGGTGACCGTGTCCGACTGCTACAAGGACGTTGTCGTGTGTCGTTATGCGTCGAGGGCGGGCCTGATTACGGCCGTGGGTCATTACCCATCGCGGCGCTCATAGCGGCTATGATTGCATCGGTAACGCGGCGCTTTTGAAGCTCGGAGAGCTTCGGGGGTGAGAGGTCGAAATCGACGGGCGATTCCTCAATTCGCTTGATGATCGTGCCTTCAGAGAAGCCGGCTTCGACTAAGCGAACGATGCCTTCGTTGTTCAGCGCGGGGGTCTTTTCCAGTTTCGGAGTCGCTCTGTCTCCAGCTTCGACGGGCGGCTTAATGATGCGTACGGTAGCTGAGCCAGTGACGCTTCCTTCGTTTTCCTTGCCGCCCTGCCCTGTACTCGACTGCCGTTGTGATTGCGAACTTCCGCTCGATCCAAACAGCGCATCACCGCCGTTCGAATTCTCAACGCGGGTATTCGGCTTTCTCGGTCCTTTAAAGAAGGCATCGTCAGAAAGTTCTTCGTCGTCGCCAATGACAAACGTTGCGTCTTGAGAAGCGAGCATCGCGAGAATGATGTTCTCACTGACGCCCTGGCGTTTGAGCTCGATTAGTTGTTCGGGCTCGAGATCGAAAACGCTCGGACGATTGCCGATGACTGCAATGACGGTCTTCTCTTTGAAGCCGGCTTTGACGAGTTTCACTACAGAGCCATTCGTCAGTGGAGGTTGCGGACCCTGTTGGGCCAACGCAGAAGCCACACAGATGAACACAGAGAAAACGATACTGATTAAGCGGCGACTCATTGCCCACCTGCAGTCTTCGTGTTGTCTGTGGCCGGTTTCTTCGTGCGTGCTGTCGCTCGCTTGTACTGCTTACTGATCTTCTTTACGTAATTGCGCGTCTCGCGATACGGCGGGACTTTATGACCAAACTTGATCACCGCGCCCTCGCCGGCGTTGTAACTCGCCAGGACGAGATCGACGCGGTTATTGAAACGGTTCAGCAGTTCGCGCAAGTAGCGTGTGCCGCCTGAAATGTTTTGTGCTGCGTCGTGTGGCCGGCGCACGCCGAAACGAGCCGCCGTTCCGGGCATCAACTGCATCAGTCCACGCGCGCCCTTCGGCGATTGAGCGCGTGTGTTGAAGTGTGACTCCTGTTCCATCACAAGGAAGATCAGGTATGGATCGACGCCATACTTGTTTCCGTTCTGACGAATAAGGGAGTCGAGACCCGCGCGGCCCGTGCTCCAACCGCGTTCTTTCTTTCCTGAAGCGGCAATCGCTGCATCTTCGAGTTCGACACGATCGATGCGGGTGCGATCTATGAATATCGACATTCCGCCGCGCTTGTACCAAACGCCTGCGGGTGATTCGGTAGCGCTGTCTGCTTCGACGCGGGCGCCGCCTTTTAGATAGATCCACGCGGGACTGTCGTACACGCCTTTCGCTGCCGGCGCTGCCGCGACGACGTCGGATGCGTCGAAGTGGGCGTCGTCATCGTTCTCTGCGGGTTTTGTTGTTTCCGGTTCTGACTCGATACGTTCGATTTTCTTAACGCGTTCTTTTGGTAGGATGTTGTTGAGTCCGCCGCGGCGGTACCACACGCCCTGCGGCGATTCCCATGCGTCGTCGACCGACATGTAGGAACCGTCGGTGAGTTTGATACGCACCTGTGTTTGTGCGTACGACGAGCCCACACATAGCAAGAGAACGGGAATAGCCAAAGACAGTCGCGAAAGTCGAATCATACCCTTGTGCTTCTTGTGCTTCTTTGTGGCTACAGCTCGAGCGGATCGGCGAGCGTGCGCTCGATCATGGTTTCCTGTGTCTGCACAGGAGCGAACGTATGTGAAGTACCAAAATAGTTGCGCCAGGCTATGTCGATGATCTGTGGCGTCAACTTGAGGCTATGTTTCTCGAACAAGCAAATATCCGTGGCGCGATCCAATAGATCTCGCGGCTCGCAACCTTTCATCTGCCGGTGCTCGACGCGATACTTCGTCAGGATGTGATCCAGTACCGGCTGCTCGACCGCGATGTTGCGTCTCTGCGCCTGGTACTTAAAGATCGCGGTGTAAGCTTCGGCCGTAGGCGGTTCGACGCGCGCGCGATAACCCATACGTCGCAGGAACGCCTGGTCAGCGAGATCCTTCTCATCGAGGTTTGTCGAAAACACGACGAGCTGTTCAAACGGAACCTCAATTTTCTTACCTGTGTGCAGCGCAAGATAATCGACTCGCCTTTCAAGCGGAACGATCCACCGGTTCAAAAGATCCTGCGGCGCAACACGCTGGCGGCCAAAGTCGTCAATAACGAGCGTTCCGCCGTTCGATTTCATCTGAAACGGTGCTTCATAAAACTTTGCCGCTTCGCTCCACGTCAGGTCAGCGTTCTCCAGCGTCAACTCACCACCGACGACAACGAGCGGCCGCTTTATCAATATCCAGCGACGATCGTAATCGTGCGGAGTGTCGTCAGCCGGCATCTCTTCATGACAATGGCCGTCGAACACGCGAATGATCTGTCCGTCGATTTCGACTGCGTATGGAATCCAGATTCCACCGGCCAACGCACCGTTGATTCGTTCGGCGACTGCCGTCTTTCCCGTACCTGGTAACCCGGTCAGAAACAGCGATCGCCGCGAGTTAATGACACAGCCCAACGTTTGCAGCAGCGACTCCGGCAACACGAGATCGTTAAATGCTTGCCGGACGGTATCGATCGACGCTGTGTTCGACGGTATCGACTGCAACTTCATCATGTGCGCGTAATCGCGTAAGGAAACCGGCGCTGGTCCTACATAACCACAGATCGACAAGAGACGAGTGATCCGATCCCAACCGTGGTCCAGCATCGCGTAACGCGTCGAACCAATCGCCGACTGCTTCTTCACTTCGATCAGCTTCTCGCGATAGAGCTTTTGCAGCACATCCTCAGTGAGTGTGCGCGGCAGGTTAATACGCTCCGCAACTGCGTCCGTCGTCGGCTCGGGAAGCATGGCCACGTGCTTCAATGCGAGGTCGCAAAGAAAACCTTCGGCGATACCGGTGTCGTTCATTTCCTCCGGCTGGGGCGGTCCCATGCTTTCGATTTCCGCGCGGGTCAGGATGCTGGTGTGGGACATGTGCGTTTCTCTCTTCTCTTGATGAGTACTACCGACCGGTATTCCCAGTGCTGTTATTCAACGCAAGCGCCAGCGCGGCGCGAGCGGTGTCGGCTTCCGAAGCACGGCCAACGCGCTGGTAAAGATCAGCCAGTCGTCGCAACGCCATAATGTTGTTCGGATCGACATCGCGCGCTGCTTCGTAGAACTTGATAGCGTCGTCTTCACGGCCAAATCGTTCCATCATTTTGGCCATGTTCAGGTTTCCGGTTAATGCGCCGGTGGCTCGCGTGAAAGCTTTGTGGGCTTCATCGATCTTTCCGAGCCGGCAATAGGCCAAACCGAGATTGTTCAGGATGCGTTCATCGCCAGGCGCAAGTTTCGCAGCACGCTTCAGGCGATCGATGGCTGCGCGGTAGTTACCATTCTGATAAAGCGAGAACCCGAGGTTGTTCAGGGTCTCGGCGTCCTCTTCGAGCTTGACGGCACGCTCAAACGAATCTTTCGCGCGCTCAGCAAAACCTTTTTTGTCGTAAGCGACTCCGAGCAGGTTGTGCGCTTCGGTCAACTTAGGATCGAGCGACACCGCCATCGTTAACTCCGAAACGGCCTCGCCGTAACGTCCTTCCATCAGAAGCTCGCGACCCGCTTCCATGTGCTCGCGCGCTGAACTTGCCGAGCTGACCTTCTTTTCGCCCTGCGTACTCGCATCGTCGATCTTCGTGACGCCGACGGATTCAAATCGTTCGGCATCTTTTTCGCTCATGCGTTGCAGCCTGTTCGGATCCTTACCGGCGCCGAAGAGACGACCGATTGCTTTGAACGGCGCGGTGATCACTTTGACGACCTTGTTGCCGCCCTTCTTTGGTTGCACCCCGACGTCTGAACCCGAGTCTTCGAGCACGATCGCATCCGGATCGCCCTCACGTTCGATGGTGGAAGCGCTCCACATCGCAGTCGCGCCGATGGTCAGTACAAAGGCGATTAGAATGGCAATGATTCTGCGTTTTTTCATTGGTCCAACTCCTCTACATCCTGCCTAGAACGTCCATGAGGTTAAGGGCAGCGGGGCCAAGGATCGCTATAAAGAGCGTTGGGAACAGAAAGCATGCCAGTGGAAACAGCAGTTTCACGGCAGCCTTCTGAGCTTCCTGCTCCGCTCGCTGGCGTCGCTTCGTACGCAGCGAATCCGAGAACACGCGAAGTCCCTTGGCGATCGAGGTACCAAACTTGTCAGTCTGAATCAGCATCGCGACCAGGCTGCGAAGATCTTCAACGCCGGTTCGCTCTGCCAAATTGCGAAGCGCTTCATCACGCTCGCGTCCTACTCGAATCTCGAGGTTCGCGAGTTCAAACTCAATCGCAATTGCGCTGTGCACGTCTCTCAACTCCGTCGCGACTTTCATCATCGCGGCGTTCAATCCCAGACCTGCTTCAACCGAAACGACCATCAGGTCCAATGCGTCAGCGAGACCCCAGCGCAGTTCTCTCTGCCGGTTGCGTGTGACTCTGCCCAGGAAGTAACGCGGCAGAAAGAAGCCGGCGACGAAAGCGAGAATGATGTAAACCAACGCGTTCTGAAGTGGACGCGCGGTCAATGCGCAGACACCCGCAACCGCCAGCGGAAAGACCGCCATTGAAGCCAACTGAATCGCGCGATATATGATCGGCGCCTCGGCCGAACGAAAGCCCGCGTGCATCAGTTGCTTCTGAAGCTTTTTGGCCTCCGTGGCCGATGGCGGCAACAGTTTGTTCAGTGGCGACGCAATGCGCTGTGCGATCTCGGTGGCCGGACGTTCATCCGGCAGGACAACGGATTGCACGGACTGCGTACTGCCGTCGTCCTTAACACCCATGCGTCGCAACCTTTCGGTGGCTGCGCTCTGCGGTCTGTAGACCAGCCAGTAAACACCCAGCATTCCGAGTGAGATACAAACGAAAGTGGAGATGGCGATGATTAGAATCATTGCTGGGCCTTTTCTGTTTGAACTAGATCTTGATCTTCAAAATCTTTCGCACGATCAACATACCGGTGATCTGCATGAACATGGCGACGGCAATCAGGTAATGACCGCGCGGGTCTTTCCACAACACGCTCATGTACTCCGGATTCATCACTGTGACAGCGACCGCCACGAAGATTGGCAGTCCACACAGCAACCACGCGGACATGCGCGAACTCGTAGTCAACGTCTTCAAGTCGCCCATGATGCGGAACCGTTCACGGATCGTGTAAGCAACTTTTTCAAGAATCTCGGCGAGGTTGCCGCCCGTCTCGCGTTGAATAAGCACCGCCGTCACACACAACTTGAGATCGAGTATAGGAATGCGTTGCGTAAGGTTTTCGAGCGCGAGTTTGACTGAGAGACCAAGGTTCTGCTCTTCGTAAGCCTTGCGAAACTCTGTAGCGAGCGGCTCCGGCATTTCGATCGACACCATGTGTAGCGCTTCCGG
>Ga0070698_100008641_pt1 | contig 10976 bp, 13 predicted proteins | sample KBSK1502metaG_FD_65477 | JGI IMG/M metagenome (GOLD analysis project Ga0070698, IMG submission 65477) | Corn, switchgrass and miscanthus rhizosphere microbial communities from Kellogg Biological Station, Michigan, USA - KBS K1-50-2 metaG | ecosystem: Host-associated > Plants > Roots >...
CACATCACGACGATGCAGCGCGCGCTCGATCGACTCGAGCAGCACGGCTATCACTTCGGCGCGCGACGCATCGACGTGCTCGCACGCGCCGACAAAGCAGCGCTCGCAGATCGCGTCGCGACGGCCGTCGGCGGCGTGCGCAAACCGCTCGACCACGCGTATTACTCCGGCGGCGTGCGCTACATGCTGTGGGTCACGCACGCGAGCGGCGAACAGATGCCGATCATCGATGGCGGGCTGTTCGATTGGCTCGCAACGCTGACCGCGAACAAGCGCAACGTCTACGTCGCGAGTGGAATGGGCGCGCAGCTCGCCGCGTATTCGTTTCGCGGATCGCCGAATGCGTGATGCTGCGAGTATGCTCGATGCGTGGGTCTTGACGCCTCGGTGCCATGCAGCTGCTTCGCGCGCGGGCTTGCGAAGCCGTGTCCCGTCGCGATCACGCTCGAAGAAGGCCGGCCGTGGCCGACATCCGATGACGACTACGCGGCGTTCAGCGCATGGCGGGAATGCGCGTGCGCGCACCCGAACATGGAAGCGCTCGACGAGCGCATCGGCAACTGGGCATCCGTGCGTGCGCTGCAAGATGCGCTGCGCAATGTCGGCGCAGCGGTCGCGACGCTGTTCGCCCAACTTCCAGACGCGAACGGCGGGCTTGTCGATGCAGCGACCGCGCGCGTGTGCCTCGCCGAGCTCGCTACGTTTCGCCGCAGCCTCAAGCGCGCCACCGTCCGGCTCGTTAACGCGACGACGGGCGCGACCGTCTACGATTACATCGCCGCGTACGAGGGACAGTTCTTGTGGTCACGCGACGGCGACGTCGGATTCGACGCGAACGGCATCTACATCCGCGACCGCGAGACGCGCAAGGTTCGCTTTCAGGCGCGGCGGGTGATCGCGACACCCGCGGCAGAAGGCTGCACGCTACGCGACGTCGTCACGGGCATCAGCGCGCGTTGCGGCTGGAAGCACGACGCAGAGACGGCATACGAGGTCGTCGAGCACGTCGAGACGGCAGCCGATCACACGCGCACGCTGTCCGCGCTCGAGCACGTGTTTCGCGCGGCCATCGAGCACGACACCTGCGTCATGTGGTGTTAAGGCGCTGATCGATATCGTGCGTCGAGCTGCGTCGGCGGCACGAGCCGGCCGAGCTCCGCGATCGCGGCGTTGTCATCGGGCTCTGGCGCCGCCGCGCGCGCTTCGAGATAAAGCTCGAACGCACGCCGATAGCACATCACTGCGTGCACCGGATCGCCTTTGCCCTTGTGCGCGTGCCCTTCCTCGATCAGCAACTGCGCCGCGATGCGCATCTTCGCCGGCTCCTTGAGCAGCGCCGCGAGCATCGGCGTATCCGTCACGTCGACGAGCGTACGCGGATGACCGAGCAGCTCATCCCAGCCTTTGCCCGCTTCCGTGATCGCCTGTTCGAACTCGCCCTTCTCGCGAAGGCCGACGAGTTTTGCGACGAAATCGGCGAACTGCCGGATGAGACGAATGATGTAGTCCTCGCGAAACACCGCAACAGAAGTTAGCCGATCAGAAACCACTCGGAAACATCCGTTGTGCCACGGTGTTGTCGTGGCTCGCAGCTCGCGTTCGATCATCCACGTCCATCACCGCGGGGACCGCGGTGTCGATGGGATCCTGCGCCTCATCGAGCTCGCCAGCCACGATGGCCCGCTCGAAGCCATGCTCACCGCCATGTGCGACGAGATTGCGGCCATCACAGCCGTTGAAATCGCGAGCATTTACGTCGTCGAGGATGACCAGCTCGTCATGCGCGGCAACCACGGCTTCCCCGAATCGGCGATCGGTTCGACCGTGCTCGCCGTCGGCGAGGGCATCACTGGCCTCGTCGCCGAGTGCATGCGCCCGGTCTCCGCCGCCCACGCCGCCGAGGAAGCCGCCTACAAGCACGTGCCCGGCCTTGGCGAAGAGCGCTTCCCGGTCTTCGTCGGTGTGCCGCTGATCAGCGGCGGCGCGGTGGTCGGCGTGCTGGTGCTTCAGCGCCGCAAGAAGCCATTCACCGCCGACGAGGTCACGCTCGCGACCGCCCTCGGCGCGCCTGCGACGCTCGCGATCGAGCGCCGTCGCGCCAACGCGGTCCGCTCGGCGCGGCTCGTCGGCACCGGTCACGGCGGCGGCGTCGTGCTCGGGCGCGCGGGCATCGTCCCCACAGCCACAGCGATCGGCGCGGCCCCATTTACCGCACTCAAAGAAGCAGAAGGCGAAGAGGTCCTCGCTCGCGAGCTCGACCGCGTGCTCGGTCGCCTGCGCGATGACCTCGGCCGCGCCATCCGCAAGCTCGGCGACATCGACGACCCGCTCATCGGCGCATCGCTCGATCGGCTCACACTCGCGCTCTGCGATCAGCGGTTGCGCGAGCGGATCATCGCGGCGGCGAACGAGCCAACCGGCCTGCGCAGCGTCGCGAAGGACTACGCGCGCGCGGCATCGCGTCACGGCACGAGCGATGACTACGTCGCCGAGATTGAAGAGCTCTGCGCGCTGATCGGGATGACCGTCGATGCACGCTGCTCGGCGCGCCCGGGCGCTGTTTGGCTCGCCGACCGCATCGGCGCCGTGATGACGGTCGCCGCCGTCGCGCGCGGCGCCTCTGCGATCGTCGCGAGTGACAGCGCCGCGCCAACCGCGATTGCGATCGCGCGCGCCGCGCGGCTGCCGCTCGTCACCGGCGTCGCAAACCTATTTACGTGGGTCCATCCCGGCGATCTGCTCGCCGTCGATGGCACCTCCGGCAGCGTGCTCGTTCATCCCGCGCCGACCGAGATCGAACGCCTCCGCCGCGAGCGCGCTTAGAGCCAACCACTTAACGTTGACGTTGTCGTCAACTTCGACGTGAACCTCCCAGAAATCGCCAAGGCGCCGCAGAGCCAAGACGCCACAAAGAGAGGGGTCGGGGCCGAATCAAGCTTCGAGCTGCTCGGACGTTAGTACGGCGACATTGCCGATGACCTGCTGAGCGCAGTCCTTAACCCCCCTGTCTGGCGGCCTTGGCTCCGCGGCGACTTGGCGATTCAAGAGCACGTGGCGATGCAAAAGCGGTCAACGTTAAGTGAGTGGTATTGCGCTTAGAGCTGCTTCGACCACATCAGCAGCACCTCATCGGGCAGGCTCGCGTACGCAAAGCGATCGATCTTGCGAAGCGTGCAGCCCATGCGCGCGTAGAACCTGCACGCCGCAACGTTGATGTTCTGCGTCTCGACATCGAGCCGCACACAGCCGCGCGACTGCGCCCATGCTTCGGCTGCGTGGAACAGCATCGAGCCGGCACCGCTGCGTCGCCACGGTGGCGCGAGCCGGATATCCCAGAGCACCGCCAAGTCGCGGCGCCGTTCGAGCATGTCGACACCGGGCGTATCGAACACGACAACGGCTCCGCCGATGCGCGTCGCGCCGTCCCACGCCGACAAGAGGCCCCAGTTGCGCAGGTCCCACATCTTCGCCCAGCGCATCGGGCCTTCGGTGTGTTCGGTGTCGTAGTCCTTGATCCAGGGCTCGTCCAGCTCGCGCTCGACGAGAGCGAGCCCAGCCAGCCCGCCATCGCGGACCTCGACGTGCAGCACCGATCGGACCTCGAACGCGATCGAGATGCGCGCGTAGTCATCGAGCGCGGTCATCGGCTCTTCGCGTATCTCGATGCTCATCGCAGGCGCATCGTACCTGGTACGCTCGAGGTGATGAGGGTCGTCGCGCTGCTGCTCGTAACAGGCTGCGCCGATCTGTGGAACATCGAGTACGTCGAGTCGATCGACGCCGGTCCAGCCGACGCGAGCTTCGAGCCTGATCGCGAATGCCCGAGCGACTATCAGCTCGCGCTATTTGCAGGCTCGCGCTATCGGATCACGCCCGACTCATTCGCGGCGTGGGATGACAGCGACGATTGCAACGACGACAAGGTCGGCATCACGCACCTGGCGGTCGCTCAGACGCGCACCGAGCTCGACAACCTCATCGATGCACTCGGGCCCACCGGTATCGGCAGCTGGTGGCTCGGCCTCGTCCAGCGCGCTGGTGCGGCGACACCGAACGACGGCTGGATCTGGGTGACCGGCGAGACCGTCGACCCAGCGCTGTGGGACGGGCCTAGCGAGCCCAACGACGGCGATGGCACCGAGAATGCGACCGAGCAATTCGGGGACATCATCTCCAACGTACGGGGATTGATCGATTACGACGGCAGCGGGGGCAAGCGCGCGTTGTGCGAGTGCGACGGCCGCGCGATGAGCGCCGAGGCGAAGACAGCGATCGAGCTGTCGCGCCGCTAATCGCGCCGCGGCAGTATCCGCGTGCCCGGCGCTGGCGCCGGCGGCCCAGTTCGCGGCTCGGCCTCGGGCCACATATGCGTGACGGCGTCGTTCTCGGCGACGTACGACATCTCGCGCCGGCGCAGCCGCTCGAAGAGATCGAGGTCGGTGGATGCGGTGTCCTTCGCATCGAGCGGCGCCGGGATGCGCTTCTCGTAATCGATCCACACGCGCGTATCGTGGCGACAATCGTATTTGCGGCACACGATCGGCCGCTGCGCGTGAACGGTGCACGCCTTCGTGTCTGGATCGTTGTGCACGCAACGATGGTCGCTCGCGCGCTGACGAATCATGTAGGGCCGGCCGTAGTCCCAGCGAATCACGCCTTCATCGAGATCGGCGGTCGACAGCGGAAACGAATACGTGCAGCAGCGCGCGCCGCACAAATGAATGAGCTCGGCGCACGGCACGTCGGCGCCGTCGACGGTGTACTTGCTCGTCGGATCGCCCTCGAGCCAGAGCCTTCGCCCCGGGTCCTTGACCTCAGCGAGTTGGATCTTCAAAAACGTCGGCGTCAGCTGCTCGCCAACGGCGTCTTCGATCGTGCCTTTGGTTTCGCGCGCCGGCGTGTTCGGATCTGCGGGCAGCGGCTCGACGCCATCGAGGCGTCGCGTCAGCTCGTCGGTGAGTGCGACGACGTGTGCGGCGAGTCGCAATAAGCTATCTCGCACATCGAGATCCGTCATATTGAGGAAGCGCAGCGCGCGCTCGAAATCGGCGCGTCGAACCGGCGCATCTGCCGCTTCCGTACCGTAAGGCTTGTCGTCAGCCATCGCGGCAGCATCGCAGATCATGACAATCATGTCGGGCTTTACAGCGATTTTCACAGTAGTTGCGCGTGCCGCCGCGGGGTTACACGGGCACGGACGTTGCTGCGATTACCGCCATGCGAAGTTGGCTGATCGCGCTCCTGGCGGTGGGATGTGGTGCGAGCGTGGATCGCGACATCGAAGATGAAATCACGATCGATCAGGGCGTCTACGGGCTCCTGATCGCGGGCTGCGATACGACCGGATGCAAGGATCAGCCGGCGAGCGGCGAGCGCGTCGTTGTCTACGCGCCGGGCGAACCGGGCGCGCTCGCGCGCGCGACGGCGGACCAAGAAGGCATCTATCAGATCGATCTCGCCGCCGGCGACTACACGCTGTGCACGTATAGCTGCACCGCGATCACGGTACCCGCGAGCGATGTGATCCGCGCCGATTGGACGAGCGGTCCCGGCGGCGGCGACTGGTCGAACTAATCATTCGACCGAGCCCTGGCAGAACCAGCGGCGGCGATTGCGGTCGTAGTAGACCCATAGACAATCGCCGCGACGCAGCTCGGCGAAGTGATACTCGCGGTGCAGCTCGTGCTGCCACCAGCCACCCGACACGACGTACGGCCCGAGAATGCGCACGACCGCTCCGTGCTCGAGCCCGGAGAGCAGCCAGCCGTCGTCGCGCACTTGCCGAGCTTGCGGCGGCAAGAGTTGCGGCTTCGTATATAAGCGGCGCACGAGCGGACGCACGTGCTTCGGCACCGGTGACGCCTGCACGACGTGCGTCAATCGCTCCCAGCCAAAGCTTGCCTCGGGCAGGTGACCTTCGCGCAGCACGGCGCGAACGACGGCATCGTCACCGAGCTCGGCACGCACGCGCGCGAGCGCTTCGTTCGCTGCGCGCAGATCGCGCCGCGGCTTTTGCGCGAACATCGCGAGCTGCTCGCGCGTGGCGAGCGCATCGTCGGCCCACACGCGCGCCGCGTTGACGGGCGCGGCCGGCGGCATGCCGGTGAGGCGAAGGTGAACGAGGCGCAGCAGCGCGCGACCATCGAGCGTGGGCGCGGCCGGTTTGATGCAATCGGCGCGCACCTCGGTGTCGCCGACGGCATGGCGCAGCGTGAGCTCGACGTGCAGCGCGACGAGCGCGCGGCCGCGCGCGGCGAGCCGGTCGAGCAAGCGATCGATCGCGCCTTTCAAGAAGAACACGAGGCGCTCTACGTCGTGCTCGTCATCATCGAGGACGACGTGCTCGTCGGGCGCTTCGGGAGGAGCGAGCGGCACGAGCGGATCCCAGCGCTCGCCCGCCGCGAGCTGGTAGAGGCGATGTGCATCGCTGCCGAAGCGTTCGAGGATGCCGCCGCCAGGCAGGCGCACCATCTGGCCAAGCGTCGTGACGCCGAGGCGCGCGAGTGAATCGCGCAGCTTTGGATCGATATCGAGCCGTGCGAGCGGCACTGCGCTCGCAGCGCTGCGTTCGTCGCGATCGGTGCGAAGCAGCGTGATGCCGCCGCCCGTCGCGCGCGCGATCGCAAACGTTGCGAAGCGCGAGAAGCCGACGACGATCGCGCCGGAAAACCCGAGCGCGACGATCGCGCGCTGGATCGCCATGCCCCACGCGTGACCGTGTGGGCCCTTCGCGTCGACAAAGATGCGTTCGAGGCCTTCGCCATCGAGCCAGAACGTGCCCGGCTCGCCGGGCTCGACGCGCGGCGAGAACCTATGCAGCGTCGTGCGCAGCTCGGTGATCGCCGCTTCGATCGTTTCGGGCGGCACGACGCGCGCGCGCAAGCCACGGTGCAGGCTGAGCGCATGCGCGTAGCGCTGGCCCGGCAATATGCCGCAGCCGCGCGCTCGCTCGCATGCCCAGAGCACGTGCCCTTGCGGGCGATCTTCGTCGATGACGACAACCGCCTGCGCCCGCAGCTCGGGCTCCTTGCGCCACACCAATTGGAGCGGCAGCGCAGGGAGATCGAGACACGCGACCTTCACTGGTCAAGTGTTCAGGTATCTTCGTACGCTGTCAATAGCCGGCTGGGCCGCGCCGTTTGAGCGTTTGCGTCCAGCCCGGACCGCGACGCTTGTCCTTGAGCACGCGGATGTTGACCGAGAGCTCATCGCGCTCCCGCAACCGCAACGCCTCGGCGCGCAGCGATACGAGCGAGCCAAGCGATGCTGCGTCTTCTTGCTTATCCGTCAAGCACACGATCGCAGCATCGTGCGACTGCGCGAGCGTGACGAGCCGACCTTGGATCTGCATTGGTAATTCGTGCGCGCTGCCGAGATCGATCACCACGAGCCCGAACGCACCCGAGCGCAACAGTCGTTCCGCCGTGCGCGCGGCGGCCGTTGCATCGGGCGCGCGCACCACCACAAGCGCCGCGAGATCCACGCCGCTCTCGGCGAGATCCGGCGGATAGAACGAGCTCGCGCCGAGCGCGATCCACGCGACCGGCTCGTGCTCCGTTTGCGCTTCTGTGACGAGCTCGGTCGCTGCAGTGAGCGTCGCGCTCGCGCCGCGCGCCGATAGCTCGACGAGACGACCGCGCAGAGTCGCGAGCGTCCACCGTGCTTCGCCGGAGGTGACCCCGCGCCGCGCGCGCAGATCATCGAGCGACATGACCTTCGCGGTTGCTGCACTGCCTCTGGCATGCGCCAGAAATCGCTCGAGATCGTCGGCCATTGAACGTATGTACAGTATCGATCGACTCTGACACTTCGTCGAGCGCAGCGGGAGCGGCCCGGGATCTCAACTCATTTCGTGATCGTGATGGTCAAGGTCATCGGCTGACCGCGGCGCAGGATGTCGACAGCGAACACGTTCGCGTTGCGCAGCTTCGTGTAGACCTCGAGCGCTTTATCCGCCGACGTCAGCTCGTTGCCGTTGATCGAGACGAGCGTGTCGCCATTGGAAAAGCCCAGCCGCGCCCAGAGCGAGCCCGGCCTTATCGCGTAGAGCTTGAAGCCGTTCGGCTTGCCGTCTTTGATCGAGGGCACGACGCGCGTCCCCTTCGCGGCTGTCATCGGATCGGCGAGCACTTGATCGATGACCGCGCGCGGCACTTTGACGTTCGTGTCGTCGACGCGCTCGATCTTGTCGAGCAACGGATCGGGTATGGGTGGCGCCGCCGTGACGGACGATGGCACGTCGTACGTGCGCGACTCGCGTAGCTCGCCGTCGAGATTCCAGCGCATGAGCCGCGGCTGGCCCTTGCGCAGCACTTCGACGTAGACCGTCGTCGGGTTGTACATCGACAGGCGCCACATGTTGTTCGTGCCATCCATCTTGCGGCCCGAGATTGTCGCGATCACGTCAGTGGCCTCGAGCCCGAGCGCTCGTGCGAGCGCCGGATCGCGCGGTCGCACTCCCTTCGTCACGCCGGCCTCGACGACTGTCTCGATCTTGTCGCCCTTGAGCGCGAGGACATCACTCGCTTTCACGGTGAGATCGGTTACCGGCGCGGAGGGCGTCGGCACAGCAGTCCTGTCACGCGTGATCACGACGATGACAGCGACGAGCGCGAACAGCAGTGCGAGCACTGCCGCACCAATCGCGATAAGCGGCAGTTTTCGAGGCCCTGCGGCGTCAGACATCCGCTGAGAATGCGATGTTCCGGCGCAAAATCAATCGGCATGTCCGTTGCTCAACGTAACCCTATGGACAAGCCGCGCCGCATACATGATGAAGAGAGCCCTGGCCTGAGCGGACCAGACTACTTCTCGGTCGTGATCGAGTGGGAAAAGGAATCCGAGCTGCAGGCCGCGGCACCGATGGACGATCTGGAAGATCAGATCACCGATCGCCAGATCAGGCATTGGGACGTCGTCGACGAAGCTAGTGACGAATCGTTCCCAGCGAGCGATCCCCCTGCGTGGGGCGGATCGGTCGCAGCACCGACGCCACACACTGCAGCAGCGATGGATTGCGCAGTGCAAGCGCAGCAGCTCGCGACGACGCACTGGGTGCGCGGTCACGTGCGCGAGCTTGCAGTCGCGTTCGCGGCGCTCGCGACGATCTTCGCCGGTGTGCATCGATTCCGGCGCCATCACGCTACGTGATTTCCGTGCCACGGCGCCCATGTCGCCGGGCACCGTGCGCATGCGCTCGTAACCTGGCGACCGGTGAGGGAAATCATGGCGCGCATCGCATTCGTCCTCGGTAACGACTTCGAAGACAGTGAGTTCCGCCAACCATTCGACACGCTGCGCGGCGCCGGTAACGAAGTCGAAGTCGTTGGTGTCAAGGCGGGTGAAGTCGTGCGCGGCAAGCATGGCGAACAGGTCACGATCGACGCTGCCGCGAGCGAGCGCGACCCGACGAAGTTCGACGCGGTCGTCATCCCCGGCGGTTACTCGCCGGATCACCTGCGCATGGATAAAGAGGTCGTGCGATTCGTGCAGGGCTTCGTGCGCAACAACAAGCTCGTCGCGGCGGTCTGTCATGGTCCGCAGCTGCTCATCGAGGCCGACGCGGTCGAGGGCAAGAAGCTCACATCATGGCCATCCGTACGCACCGATCTGCTCAACGCGGGCGCCAAGTGGGTCGATCGCGAGGTCGTCGTCGACGGCACGCTGATCACGTCACGCAAGCCCGACGATCTGCCGGCGTTCACCGCGGAGATCCAAAAGCAACTCGGCAACCGCGAGCTGCGCAACGCCGGTTAAGATCGGGCGTGCCCTACGAGGACGCCGTCCAGGAGCTGTACCAGGTTCCGATCTCGCAGTTCGTGGCCGAGCGCAAACGCCTCGCGGAGTCACTCAAGTCAGCGGGCGATGCGAAGGGTGCGAAGGCGCTGCTCGCGCGGCACCGGCCGACGATCTCGGCGTGGGTGGTCAATCAGCTGTACTGGCATGCGCGCGATGCGTTCGACGAGCTGCTCGCGACCGCCGAGCAGCTGCGCAGTGGCGAGCTTGCCGCAAGCGCTGCGCATCGCGATGCGATCGCGAAGCTGCGTAAGCGCGCGGCGTCGCTGCTCGAGGATGCCGGCCACGGTGCCACCGAATCGACGTTGCGCCGCGTGACAACCACGCTGTCGGCCATCGCGGCAGCCGGCGGCTTCGAGCCGGACCCGCCGGGCGCGCTCGCCGCCGATCGCGATCCGCCGGGCTTCGAAGCCGTGGGAATTCCCTCCGAGCCCGTCGAGCGTCGCGAGCCCGCGAAGCCCAAGCCTGCTGGCGCGGATGGCAAAGCGGCGCTCGCGAAAGCGCGCAAAGAGAAGCAGGACGAGGAAGAGCGCGAGGCCGAGCAGCGCCGCGAAGAGATGGCGGAGAAGAAGCGCGCTGAGGAGGAGCGGCGCCGAATCACCGCGGAGCGCCACCGCGTCGAAGCGGCGCTACGCAACGCGCGCGCCGATGTCGAGGCGCGCGAGCGAGCGGTCAAAGCGCTGGAGAAGAAACTCGAAGAGGCGAACGAAGATGTCGAGCGTGCACAAGAAATCGTCGACGACCTCGAACGCAAGCTGAAGGAGCTCGCGGAGTAGAAACTACGGGTGAACGAGATCGAGCTGGTCGGGGATGATGTTGCCCGCGTCATCGCGACACGGCCCGCCGACACCCGCTTCGTTCTTGCACGCCGTCGTCGAGCACGGATACGCCGAGCTCAGCTGCGACTTCGGCTGGATGAACATCGGGTTGATGCGCCAGTGATCGTGGTCGTTGTAGTACGCGTAGCACATCACTTCTTTCTTCTGCCGATTGATGACGAGGCGGTACGTGGCGTCGCGCAAGAACTCGGTGTCGGTATCCGAGTCGCCAGCGGCGAAGACTTGGCGCTCGCCATCGAGACGGCGCAGCATCGCAGTCGGCGTGGTGTCGCCGTAGACGACCTTGTTCACCCAGCAGCGCTTGCCCTGGATGTACGGGATCATCTTCGCTTCGTCGTCGGG
>Ga0070698_100008642_pt1 | contig 10976 bp, 10 predicted proteins | sample KBSK1502metaG_FD_65477 | JGI IMG/M metagenome (GOLD analysis project Ga0070698, IMG submission 65477) | Corn, switchgrass and miscanthus rhizosphere microbial communities from Kellogg Biological Station, Michigan, USA - KBS K1-50-2 metaG | ecosystem: Host-associated > Plants > Roots >...
GCGCTCGGCCCGAAGGGCCAAGAAAACTTAGCCCAGGCTTTAGCCTGGGGGGACCAAAATAAACGCGTTCAGCCCTGTAAGGGCGCGGAAAAAAGAAAAGGCGGCGATTGGCGTTTATTCGCAAAAAATCGCGTTAATCATTTCGTCGCTTTGCAGAACCCCTCTCTGACGCCCCTACAGGGCGGTCGCCGTTGGGGGAGCCACCCAGGCTAAAGCCTGGGCTGCGTTTTCTTGGCCCTTCGGGCCGACCATCGACCGCCAACCGCCAACCGCCGAACGGCCAACCGCTAACCGCCAAACCCGATACGTGAGCTGCGGAACGGCGAAGCACGAACCGCGACGGCGAACATGAGAAGCGCGTGGCATTCTCACCATTGTCCGCTCTGGGTGCTCCCGGCGTTACCGAGCGTTACCGAGCGTTCCCGGCACTCTCGGCGTTCGTAGCAATCCCGGTGTTGTCACCAGCGCTCTGCGCCGCCAGCCGCTCCCATTCCGGCAACAACCGAGCAAGTTCATCAGCCACTTGCTTCAATTCCAGGCTGGCGGCTGCTCCCGAATCTCCGTCGTTCTGGCTTTCGAGCGTACCCACCAATTCGTTCTGTCTGCGCTCAAGCGCTACGATCCGTTTCTCGATTTCGGACAAACGACTTTGCCAGTCCTGCCGAAGCTGATATTTGGTCTGCCGCTCTTCCGCTTCACGCCGCTTACGTTCTTTACCATTCTTGCTACCAACGGAACGCGATTCCGAATTCGTATTACCAGAATCCACGGTTCCGGCCAGCACCGCCGCATCTCGCGCGGACTTATCCAAATAATAGTCGTAATCTCCCGGAAATAGAGTGACCTCTCCGCCCTGAACCCGCAGTACCGAGGTTGCGATCTGACGAATAAAATAAGCGTCATGGCTGATAAACAGCAACGTCCCTTCATATTGCCGCAGGGCGCCGACCACCGCTTCAATGCTGCGCATATCCAAATGGGTTGTCGGCTCGTCCATTAAGAGTAGGTTCGGCGGAGCAAGCAGAAGTTTGGCTAGCGCCAATCGACTCTTCTCGCCGCCACTCAATACCGATACTGGTTTGAACACATCGTCTCCACGGAAGAGAAAGGCCCCAAGGATAGAGCGAACGATTTGTTCACCTGGCGGATTCGCCATAGCTGAAGCTTCAGCCAGCACTGTCCGGCGCAGATCGAACATCTCGGCTCGATGTTGAGAAAAATAGCCAAGCTCTATATTGATTCCCAACGTCCTCTCGCCTCTTTGAACTGGCAACACTCCGGCCAGCAACTTGAGGAGCGTGGATTTTCCGGCTCCATTCGGCCCGACCAGCACAGTCTTCTGTCCCCGTTCAATCGTTAGATTCAGATCGCGATAGACCAATAGCTCACCATAAGCGTGTTGGAGCTGCTTGAGCTCCAGCACTCGAGCTCCGCTCCGAGCAGGTTGCGGAAAACGAAAATGTACGGAGGCCATCCCCGGTTCCGGCGCCTCAATTTTTTCCATTCGCTCGATCTGTTTGCGCTTACTTTGAGCTTGAGCTGCTTTGGTGTTCTTCGCGCCGAACCGATCAATAAATGTCTGCAGCTTCGCTATCTCGCGTTGTTGATTTTTGAAAGCAGCAAGTTGTTGATCTCGCCGCGCGGCTCGCTCCGTTAAATAGGCCTCGTAGTTGCCCCGGTAGTGGACCAGTTTTCCCCGGTCGAACTCGACGATTTTTTTTACGATCGCATTAAGGAAGGCGCGATCGTGCGATACCAAGATGATGGCGCCGGTGTATTCTCGAAGATAATTTTGCAGCCAACCAACCGACTGGAGGTCAAGATGGTTGGTTGGCTCGTCCAACAACAGAAGATCCGGCTCGGCCACAAGTAATCGCGCGAGATGCGCTCTGCTAATCCAGCCACCACTAAATTCCGAATTAGGTCGGGTAAAGTCGCGCTCGCGAAAGGCCAGCCCGCTTAGGATTCTTTTGGCCTTCGCCTCCCGCTGATGATCAAGCTCATCCACGATTTCCGCGGTACTCGAGTTTGGCGATCCTCCCAACAATGCGAGCTCCAGAATTGTCTCTTTGCCAGCCGGCACGCTTTCTTGAGGTAGATACCCGGCGCGCGCACCTTTCTGGAGCACAATGGCGCCCTGATCCGGCGAATCGTGGCCAAGGATAAGCGAAAACAGCGTCGATTTGCCTGCTCCGTTCGGCCCAATCAGACCGATCCGGTTTCCACGGTTCACCTGAAGCGAGACATCCGAAAACAGTGTTCTCGCACCAAAAGACTTGGTGACTTGCGAGATCGTGAGCATGGAGCGCGTACGTTACACGAGATTGAGTGCAATAAAAGTTTGGCGGTTAGCGGGTCAGGCGGGTCCCGCGACCGGTAGGGATCGGCTCCCTGTACGTTTCGAATTGAAAAATATCACCGGAGACGGTGCCAAGCCGGCACCGGCACCAGACCTTAGGACACGGACCGGCGGGAGCCGGTCCCTACCAAATAACGCATCACGTTCCCGTGCGCGTAGTCGGTTCCGTTTGCCTGGGCCGAATATTCCTGAGATTTTTCCCTGATCGCTCGGCCGGATACTCGGCGTCTCCTTTCAACCCCGCCCAAATGATACGGTTAAATGCGTCGGGATCGCTCAGGTTATCTTCCTTCGTGAAATCAAACTGTTTGGTTTTTTCCGCCCAATAAGCAGCATCGTGAGTGGAATGAAGAATGGCGCCCTGCTTCTTGGCAACCGGGAGGTTCGTGTCGGCCAAGTAACTCGATGGTTCCGCATGGAAATTCCAATCCTTTTGGTTCAGATCAAAGACTTCTGCCATCGGTCGCGCCGTCGCGGTGTGCAGATTCAGATGCTCTAATGCCAGCAGGTCTTCGATCGTTCGAAGCATACTGACTGTAGTATAAAACTCCGATACCACTTTCCCTTGCTTGACGTATGGTCCAACCACATAGGCCGTGGACCGATGAGCATCGACGTGATCTTCTCCGGACTGGGCGTCATCTTCGAGAATGAAAATGAGTGTGTCGGATTTGTAACGACTGTTCGCAATCTTCTCTACTAATTTTCCGACGGCGTAATCGTTGTCAGCCTGTTGCCGCTCCGGTGTGTTGACTTTATCGACCGCGGTCCCAAATGAGCCAGTATGATCGCTGCCCAATCGCACCAGGCTTAGCGAAGGCAAGTTGTTGTTCTTTACGAATTCATCGAACTCACGCTCCCACTCCGTTTCGCGCCAGTAATCAGGAAACGCCTGATCGAATCCGCGATAGTAAACATCAGTCGCATCGAACAGTTCCCCCTTAGTCGGATAAGCGACCACCAGCTTCTTTTCAAAAGGATGACGTTCCAGTGGAATGTTATCGGGCGGTGGAAGAGAATAGCGACTGACGTCGAGGAAGCAGCCGTAGTTACGCACCGTTTTGCCTCCGCGTAAAACCGCATTCCAAATATAGCCTCGCCCAGGTTCGCTCCCTCCCGCTCCATCTGGAGCAGCCACGTCGGCTGTTCCGGGTAACAGGTTGGGATCCTCCGGCGTGACCGGGTTAGCGGCGACTCGAGAAGCCAGCGAGCTAAGCCCTACGTTTATGTTTCGGTTGGTCCCCTCATAGTCATAGGTCGTTCCGCGATCGGCATATTCTAGCCCGACGGATTTGACACCGATATCGCTTTCCCGACCGGAGGTGCTCCAGGGCCATCCGTTCGCGCTGACATCGCCGGAATCATAAAAATTGTCGAGGCACACAAATTGACTGGCCAAGTGGTGAAAATTCGGAGTCACCGAGCTTCCGAATTCGGCCAGAGCGGCATCGCCGTTCCCTCGGTCGAGGTCTCCTAAGATTTGATCGTAGGTCCGGTTTTCCTTAATGATATAGACGACGTGCTTAATCCTGCGTCGGAGCTGTATGATGAGCTGTTGATCCGCCGGACGCGGTTTAGCCGAAAGCAAATCATTTTCCGCCACCCGTCGCGTAAGATCGGTCAGCGCGCGGGCATCGGGCACTGGAATGGTCAGCAACGATGATTTCAACAATTCTTCGACGTAGCGGCGTTGGTCCACTTGCTTCCCGCCATTCGGACCGGTGCGACTCTTTCCGTGGAGAATGTACAAACGCTGACCATCTCCACTCGTCGAAATTGAATGCGGATAAAAGCCAGTTGGGATCAATCCTATTACTTTTGGCTGCAACGGAACGCCCTGAATTGCGGCGACCGAGTTCAACCCTCCATTCGTGACATACAAAACGCGTTCATCAGGAGATAGAGCCAAGCTATTTGGGCTGGCACCATGCAGATCCCAGAGACCCTCGGTAAGCACATCGTTTGTCGCTGCCGTCTTAATCGATTTGACGATCGCGTTCCGGCCAGTGTCTATGATGTCAACGCTGTCACTGTTATCCGCCGATGCGTACAAATATTTACCGGCGCGGTCGATCAACAAATGGTTTGGATTACCCGCCGTCTTGATCCGAGTCACAACGTTAGACTGATCGCCCAGATGAATCACGACGATCTCGCGATCTCGAATGCTGGAAACGTAGGCGGTGTCATTCCCTTTCAGCGCCACCCAAAACGGATACTCACCACCCGGCGTTCCTGCTCTGTTTGTGTCCAATTTACCGGGGCGCAAATCCAACTCCTTCGTCACGCTTTCGGATCCCAGATCGATGATCGAAATGGAATCGTTGCAGAAATTCGCAACCACCAGGGTTTTTCCGTCTGCCGTCACTGCGATTCCGGCCGTAACCGGGAGCAGCGCAGATTGTTTGAATCCAAGACCGTTACCGGCATTGTGGCCCAGCGCGATCGGGGAGCCGGTTTCGGTCCAGGAACCGTCGGCTTGCAAGGTGAACGTGTGAATGTTGTCATCCTTTCCACCTCCAACATAAAACCTCTTCCCGTCTGGATCGAAAGCCATTCCGGCAAAGGTGTTCGGAATCGGCAACACCTGCTTCTGCACTGGTGTGGCGCCGGCGATGTTAAAAACAAAAACGTACTGGCCGGCATCTTTTCGTTTCTTGCCCTTTCCTCCCAAAAGATTGTACCCACTGGTTAGAGCTAACAACGTCTGTTGATCCGGGCTAACCACCGTCGTTATTCCGCCGCCCGCGACGAAAGTCGGGAAATCGGCCAGTCCTGGATTCAGCCAATCAAGATGCGCGCCCGGCGAGGCCAACGGCGAGATGGTCTGTCCAGTCGGCAAAACTTCTGATTCCGCTCCCGGTTCCCGATCGTCGCCCAACATAGGAAACGTCAAGAAGTAAAAAAGAAAACAGCCGGCAGTTGCAAAGGAACAGCCTCGCACCTTGGTCTTCATAGTCCGGTAGAGCATCGAAAACGGGGAATCGAAAGCAACGGCTTTCGGTTCGCGCCCCAATGTTATCGTTTCGCCGATCGAGAGCGACGAAAGATTTGTAAAGAATTGGAGTCGGCAGGGCGAAAGTAGCCCAGGACGAAGTGCTGAGTGAGCATTCAGAAAAGCAATAAGAAAAACAATACGTCCCGAACGGGACATATCGGAAGACTGTGCTTCTCTGAGCTCGATTCCTCGGTGCGTGCTCGGCCATTCCACGGGTGCCGCAAGCGGCACACCCTCCGAGGCATTCACACGCGCTGCCTTCTAGATTCTAGATTCTAATTCTTCGACTGCGCCTTTTCTTTCTCCAGCAGCTTTTCGAACTTCTCAACTTTCGGTGCTACCACCAATCGGCAATAGCCCTGAGTCGGATTCTTCGAGAAATAATCCTGATGGTAATCTTCCGCCGCAAAAAAGTGCGTCAGCGGAACGATTTCGGTAACGATGGGTTGTGGCCACTCTGGCTGCACGTCTGCCTTCACCTTCTCAGCAGCCGCCTTCTGGGCAGCGCTGGTATAGAGAATAATCGACCGATACTGGGTACCAACATCCGGGCCTTGACGATTCAGTGTCGTCGGATCATGCGCTTTGAAGAATTTCCTGAGTAAATCTTCGTAACTGACCTTTGCCGGATCGAATTCGACCTGGATCACTTCTGCATGGCCAGTCTGGTCGGTACACACTTGTTCGTAAGTCGGATTCGGTGTCTTTCCCCCAGCATATCCGGAAGTCACCTTCTTCACGCCGGGGATCAGCCGGAACTGAGCGTCCAGGCACCAAAAGCAACCTCCGCCAAAAACCGCCGTTTCCGTGTGACCTTGAGCTTGGTTCATATCTGCTAACGATGTAACCGCCCAGCCCCCGAGGCAAGCGACCAGAAGAAATGTCCACCAACTGCGCATAAGCGTAAATAGGATCTGATTACTTGAAGAGCTTCAGGTATTCGCCGTAACCTTCCGCCTGTAACTTATCAACCGGGATGAATCGGAGTGCGGCGGAGTTCATGCAATAGCGCAGACCGGTTGGTTGCGGACCATCATCGAAGACGTGACCCAAATGTGCGTTGCTCGCCGCCGAAACCACCTCATCACGAGTCATGCCATGAGAAGTATCTTCTTTTTTCTGTACTACGCCCTCCTTGATCGGCTTGGTGAAGCTCGGCCAACCAGTACCCGATTCAAACTTGTCTTTAGAGCTGAACAGCGGCACACCGGTAATCACATCGACGTAGATCCCGTCGGCGTGATTGTTCCAGTACGCATTGTGAAAAGCGGGTTCCGTCCCGCATTGCTGCGTCACATAATACTGTTCAGGAGTCAGCTTTTTCTTGAGGTCTTCTTGAGAGGGTTTTGACATATCCGTTGAACTTTGGCCCCAGACGATCCCGGGAGCAATCGATGCGATCGCAAAGAATAGAACCGATATTCTCATATTTCGTTCTCCCAAAGAAAGAGCACTGGTTTGGACTTTTATTCCAGGAGCATTTGGAAACGCCGGAACGCCGGCTTGTCCGACATAGCCTTTGGCTTCGAGATGGCCGGTCTGTGAGACCGAGACGGCGTCGGATCCCCTGACGCCCTGGTTGTGCCACAGACATCAGACGCGAAGCGAAGGAATTGACCGCCCAACCACAGACCGCAGTCGCCATGGTGGTCCGGGGTGATGGAATTTGGCGGTATTCCTCTTGTCATTTACTTCACAAAACCACCTCTGTTTACGATTTCACCGGTTTGCAGAACCGATCTAACGCCCCTACAGGGCGATAACCGTTGGGGCGAGCTACCCAGGCTAAAGCCTGGGCTAAGTTCCCAAGGCCCTTCGGGCCGACACGCCGATACGCCGACACGCCGACACGCCGATACGCCGATACGCCGACACGCCGACTACGCCGACACGCCGACACGCCGGTAGCGCCGATACGCCGATACGCCGACACGCCGACACGCCGACACGCGGACACGCCGACACGCTGATACGCCGACAACCGCCCGAAGGGCCTTGGGAACTTAGCTCAGGCTTTAGCTTGGGTTGGCCAAAGAAACACGTTAAGCCCTGTAGGGGCGGGAGAAACGCGTGCGCCGATCAATTCTCGATATAGCGTTCGTTAAAGAGAACATAACGCTGATTCAGATTTCCATTGCACTATCTCCCGCCCATACGGGGCTATAACCGTTGGGGGCGAGCTACCCAGCCTAAAGCCTGGGCTAAGTTCCCAAGGCCCTTCGGGCCGATAACGCCGATACGCCGACAACGCCGATACGCCGACACGCCGACACGCCGACACGCCGACACGCCGGTAGCGCCGGGAACGTCGAGCCCTAGACCCTCTCGGCGTTCCCCATCTCCAACTGCTTGCAACTTCGATGCAATGCGGCCACTCTCCGGTTGATGCCAAACTTGGATACTCATCAACCGGGATCCTTCTGCTGGGTGGAGCTGGGAACCAGCAATCAGCATGGAGCAAAGCGTTTCTATAACGAGCTCTTTGCCTGGACTGCTAACGATGTGCCAATCGGACCAGATGATTTCTATACGATGTTTCAGCTTCGCGGGCGAGATGTGGCGGCAGCTTACTCATTGCGGCCCGATCAAAAAGAGCAGGGGGTACCGCCCAACTGGATGCTCTATGTTGCGACCGACAACGCCGACTCAACCTCGGAGAAAGCTGCGCAGCTCGGCGGGAAGGTTCTTTCATCACCATTCGACGTATTTGATGTGGGCCGAATGGCCGTCATTCAGGACCCGACCGGCGCCGTGTTCGCTATCTGGCAGGCGAAGCGACATCACGGTATAGGCGTAGCGTCCGAAGAACGCGCATTCTGCTGGGCCGATCTCACTACCACCGATCCCAAAAGGGCCGCAGATTTTTACTCGCAGCTTTTTGGTTGGGAAACTGAGGCTAGCAAAAACGATCCTGCCGGTTACCTGCACATTCTCAACCAAGGCAACTACATTGGCGGAATTCCGCCGGTCCATGAAGGTCAGGGACCTCCCCACTGGCTCATCTACTATCAGGTTTCTGGAATCGAGTCAGTGGCCGAGCACGCAAAATCGAATGGGGGTCAAACCTATCAGCCTCCATTTACAATGCCTGATACCGGAAAGATTGCGGTACTGGCTGATCCACAAGGGGCGGTATTCGGGCTATTCGAACCTCTCGCAAGGGGTTAGCGATGGGGGCGACGAAGCAAGGCCAGACTGAAGCGTTCGTTCGCTGTCGCTACCAAAATGGGATCGAGATCTCCTATTCAAAGCAGCCGAAAACGTTCGCGCAACTGCGTCCCGGCCATTTTTGCTTCACCCGGAGTTGATCCGACCGTTGCATTCAAGTGCTCCTCTGATCCGGTAAGGCTTAGTTTATAAATCCTTGCTACGAAGGCATATGCTTCGGTGCCGATCCATGGATTTGGAAGCAGTTCTAGTGGCAGGAGTGGATCGTGAAGAACGATGCGCCGAAAAGCATGAATCAACAAAGTACGAATAACGAACCGTTCTTGCGGTGAGATTGCACCTGACTCTGATGGCAGTTCTTCCAGCGCCGAAAATCGCCGGAAGAACTGTCGATAACCTTTGGTTACCAGGGAGAGGTTCCAGGAACTCCTGACCAGATCGGCCAAGCCTCGAGTACCTAAGGCGCCAGACTCAACGACCTGGCAGGTGATGAGCTTTTTCCGGGCATTCAGACGATCCAGAACCTCCTCCAGCGCCGCCCAATTGATCTGTGGATGACCAAGCAGATTGGGCGTCAGCTGCCGCAGACCGTGCCATTCCAACTCCTTGCGCAAACGCGCCCTCCGTTCTCGAGTGATACCGTTTACCGGTAAGGCCACCAATGTCCAACACCCGTCCCATTCCGGCGGCTGGCGTCGGTATATTTTGTCGTACGCGAGCGCAAATCGGCGTTGTCCGGATTCCGTGAGTTGATAGGAGCTCTCGCGGCCATGTCTAAGGGGGTGCAGCCAATGATCTCGCACCAATCGAAAAACGCTGGTTCTGACTAAACGATGGTTGATGCCAAACGGGGCGAGCAGGTCAATCAATCCCTTGAGTCGAATTAATCCACCGTGCGGTTCGATGGCGTCTCCGAAGATGGTCACCACCAGCGATTTTGCTCGGGGAGGATCCTCCGCCAAAGTGCGTTGGATCCATTTTCGAACCGTCTGACGAGAAGCGGACACAGCGAATAGGGCAGTCTCCAAGAGCCAATTTTGAGTGATACAGCATTTGCGCCGATGTAGCAATTCCTGTATCATAATCTCGGTCTGGGCAATTCCCTTTCCACCCCAAAGATCAGGAATCCATGTACACCCAAATGGTCGAAGTTGTGGGCGAGCAGAATGGAGAAACTGCGCAAGAACGCCATTTCCAAGCTAGGATCGACGCGGGCGAGACGATCGAAGCCAAAGACTGGATGCCGGAAGGCTACCGGAAAACGTTGATTCGCCAAATTTCGCAGCATGCCCACTCGGAAATCGTGGGACAGCTACCCGAAGCCAATTGGATCACCCGTGCACCGACCCTGCGGCGGAAGGCGATTCTGTTGGCGAAAGTTCAGGATGAAGCTGGGCACGGCCTTTACTTGTATGGAGCTGCCGAGACCCTGGGCGTTTCGCGGAGCCAACTGGTGGACGATCTTTTGGCCGGTAAAGCAAAGTACTCGAGCATCTTCAACTATCCGACTTTGACCTGGGCGGATATGGGAACGATCGGCTGGTTGGTCGATGGCGCCGCCATCATGAATCAGATTCCGCTCTGCCGCTGTTCCTACGGTCCCTATGCGCGAGCGATGATCCGGATCTGTAAGGAAGAAAGCTTCCATCAACGCCAAGGCTTTGAAATTATGACCATCCTGTCGCACGGAACGAGTGCGCAAAGAGCGATGGCGCAGGATGCTTTAAATCGTTGGTGGTGGCCTTCCCTGATGATGTTTGGTCCCCCCGACGCTGAATCCCCGCACACGGCGCAATCAAAGCGCTGGAAAATAAAGCTGCTTACCAATGACGAATTGCGCCAGCGTTTCATTGATCAAACCGCCCCGCAAGCAGACTATCTAGGACTGAAGATCCCGGATCCTGCTTTGCGGTGGAACGCGAGTGCTGGACATTACGATTTCGGGCAAATCGATTGGGCTGAATTCTACAACGTCATCAAAGGCAACGGCCCGTGCAATCGAGACCGCATGCGGGCTCGAAGAGCTGCTCATGACGATGGTGCCTGGGTGAGAGCCGCCGCCATCGAATACGCGCAGAAGCGGAAAGCAGAAGAGGCTTCCGCTGCTTAAAACATCAGATCAGCAAAAACCAAGGAAAGAACGATGAACGACTGGCCACTTTGGGAGGTATTTATTCGAAGCCAAAATGGCTTGGCCCACAAGCACGCCGGTAGCCTGCACGCGCCGGACGCAGAGATGGCCGTGAATAACGCGCGCGACGTGTATACGCGGCGAAATGAAGGCGTCAGTATCTGGGTAGTGAGATCCGCCGATATTTACGCCAGCGATCCCGGCGAGAAGGAAGAGCTATTCGAGCCCGCCAAGAGCAAAGTCTATCGGCACCCCACTTTTTATGAAGTACCCGACGAGGTGAAGCATTTGTGAAGAAATGCGGAATGCGGAATGCGGAT
>Ga0070698_100008643_pt1 | contig 10976 bp, 10 predicted proteins | sample KBSK1502metaG_FD_65477 | JGI IMG/M metagenome (GOLD analysis project Ga0070698, IMG submission 65477) | Corn, switchgrass and miscanthus rhizosphere microbial communities from Kellogg Biological Station, Michigan, USA - KBS K1-50-2 metaG | ecosystem: Host-associated > Plants > Roots >...
CGGCTCCGGCGGCTGCCGCCGGGGCATCAGCGCCAGCGCGCCCAGGGCCGGGGCGCCCAGCAGGACCAGGGCGGCGTGCCCGGTCAGGATCGCGGCGAGCAGCGCGAGCAGCGCCGCGGTGGCCAGGTTCCTGGTCCGGGGCGCCGGATGCCAGCGGGGCGGCGCGGCCGCCGGGGCGGGAGGGGGCGCCGGGCGGGATACCGGGCCCGTTCGGCGGTTAAAGGGTGTTCTCACGGGGTGCTTCGCGGGACGGGCACGGTGGCCAGGACCTCGGCGGTGACGTCCTCCCCGGTCACCTGCCGCACCCACATCTCCGGCCGCAGGACCAGGCGGTGGGCCAGCGCGGGCACCGCGACCGCCTTGATGTCCTCGGGGGTCACGTAGGCCCGGCCCGCCAGCGCGGCGCGGCCGCGGGCCAGCTGGATCACCGCCAGCGTGCCGCGCGGCGAGGCGCCCACCGTGACCTGCGGGTGGGCGCGGGTGGCGGCGACCAGCGCGACCACGTACGCCAGCAGGTCCGGGTGCAGCTGCACGCTCTCCAGTGACTCGCGCATGGCCAGCAGCCGGGAGGCGTTGGTGACCTGCGGCGGGACCAGCGGGGCCGAGCCGCGGGCGAGCCGCCGGCGGACCATCTCGGCCTCGCCCTCGGCGTCTAGGTAGCCGAGCCGCACCCGGGCGGTGAACCGGTCCAGCTGGGCCTCGGGCAGCGGGTAGGTGCCCTCGTACTCGATCGGGTTGTCGGTGGCCAGCACCACGAACGGCCGCGGCAGCGGCCGGGTGACCCCGTCGGCGCTGACCTGGCCCTCGGCCATCGCCTCGAGCAGGGCCGCCTGAGTCTTGGGCGGGGTCCGGTTGATCTCGTCGGCCAGCAGCAGCCCGGTGAAGACCGGGCCGGGGCGGAACACCGCCTCGCCGGTGGCCAGGTCGAGCACGGTGGCACCGGTCAGGTCGGCGGGCAGCATGTCCGGGGTGAACTGGACCCGGGTGAAGTCCAGGCCGAGCACCGTGGCGAACGTGCGGGCCAGCAGCGTCTTGCCCAGGCCGGGCAGGTCCTCGATCAGGATGTGGCCGGAAGCGAGCACGCCGAGCAGCACCAGGCTGACCGCCTCGGACTTGCCCACGATGACATGCTCCACTTCGGCCAGGATCCGCTGGCCAAGCCGCGCGGTCTCGGCCACGGTCACGGGCAGCACCTCGGTCACGTGCGGTCCTCCAGCTGGCTGATCATGCGTTCCAGGGTGACCAGGTCCGGGCCGGGACCGTCGGCGTCCGCAGGTAGCGGCAGGTCGGCCGGTGCCGGGCGGCCGAGCGCGGCCGCCAGCCGGGCGAGCAGGGGGCGCACGGCGTGCTGGTAGTGCCGCCGCGACAGCCGCCCCCACTCCAGGTCGGAGGCGATCGAGCGGTAGGCGGGGAAGTCCTCCGCGCTGACGGCCGGCGTCCGGTCCCTTCCTTCATGCCGAACGGGTGCGGGTCTGCTGCCCCGCAGCGTGCCCCGGGCCACGACGAGGACACCCACCGTGGCCACCGCCGCGGCGTCGGTCAGCCCGGCCTGGCCGCCGGCCGCGTACCCGGCGGCCAGGGCCGCGGCGACCCCGATCGCGGCGGCGGCCAGGGCTAGGCGCGTCCTGCTCACCGGGCGGCTCCGGCGGGGGCGAGGCCGGCCTGCATCTGGTCCAGCGCGGCAGCGGCCGCGGACGAGTCGGCGCTGGTCATCGGCTCGGAGCTGTACCTGGCGCGGCGGAAAAGGGCGGCCAGCCTGGCGGCCGGGCCCGGACTGACCAGCCCGGCGCCGGTGGCGCGGGCGAGCACCTCGGCCGGGGTGTCGGCCGCGGCGGGCGCCGAACCCGCCGCGGCGAAGCCGCGCTCCATCGCGGCGTAGCAGGCGATGATCGCGGCCCGCGGGTCGCGGGCGTCCTGGCCGGCCAGCGCCGCGCGGGCGGCGGCGAGGGTTTCGCCGAGCGCCAGCCGGGTCCGGTCGCCCGGCGGTCCGCCCGGACGCCGGCGGGTGCGGCGAGACCACGCGGTCAGCGCGACCAGGATGGCCAGGGCGATCAGCATCCCGGCGATCAGCGGCCAGGGCGAGCCGTGCGCCGTCGCGGGCACCGCGGCGGCCCGCCGGCGCTGCTGCCGGGGGCCAGGGCGCCGGGACGGGCCGGCGCCGCCGTCCCCGGCTGGGTCCGGCGGGTGAGCAGGACGGCGAACGGGGTTATCAAGACGGCTACCGCCGCCAGCACGGCGAGGGTCTTGGCCCACCACGGGAACGGCGGCCGGGGCGGCTCGTCCGCGTCCGGCGGCTTGCGGCGCGGGCGGGCCGCGGCGAGCACGATGACAAAGGCGATGAGCGCGACGCCTTCCGCGGCGCCGAGGACGATCATCAAGACGGCGCCGCTGGCGCCCGCGAGAGCCCGGTCCGGTGCGTGCGAGAACGGGCCCCGGGACCGCAGCCCGGCCACGGTGACGGCGAGCAGGACGGCGACCGCCGCGACCCGCCAGGGCCCGGCTGGCGTACGTGACGTGCCTGGCCGTCCGCGCATGGCTCACCCGTCCTCGCGCCGGCGATGCCACCGAGGTCAGCTTACGCAGGTCGGGAACCCGCGGCCAGGGGTGATCCCGGCTCGCGGCGCGGGGTCAGGGGATGCGGATGTCGTGGTGCTGCCGGGCCAGCTGGACTTCGGCCTCGGTGAGGTCCTTGGCGCGGACCGGGACGACCAGGCTCCAGTGCTTGCCGACCGGGCAGCGCTGCACCCGGGCCACCACCAGGTCGAGCTCCTTGAGCTTGATACCGGGGATCCAGATGGTGGTGAACAGGTGCCCCTGGCGGCACCGGACGACCGTGTTGGTGCCCAGGTTGTAGCCGAGGCGCCGGGCGATCAGGGTGCCTCCCGCGGCGAAGCCGACCGCGATCAGGATCGTGCGTGTTATTCGGCGCGACATATCGCAATTATGGCACCGGCCCGAGCCTATGCCCCCGCGGGGCCAAGCGTGATTGTGGGTCAAACCCCCGTCATGGAGGGTTTGACCCACAATCACAGTGATGGTTAGCTAGCGAAGCCCTCGAGCTTGTTCGCCGCGATGACGTACTGGTTGGTGTAGGTGCTGGCCAGGTTGACCGAGCCGGTGACGTTGCCGACGAACTTCTCGATCGAGAGGACGGTGGCCGGGCCGTTGGCGGGCATCATCCCGTCGGGCAGGAACTGGCCCTTGTCCTGGGCCAGTTCGGCGGTGTAGGCGGCCTTGGTGGTGATCCCGTTGGAGGTGTACGACGCCGGCATTGCGTTGGCGATGTCGGCGGCGCTGTGGGTGTTGATCCAGTGCATGGTGGCGACCAGCGCGTCGACCACCTTCTGCACCACGGCCCGGTGAGAGGCGACCCAGCTGGCTTGCGCCAGCACGGCGGCGGCGGGGTAGGCGCCGCCGAGCCACTGCTGCGCGCCGCTGGTCGTGGCGAGGTTGATCACCGAGGTGCCGATGCCCTGCGTCTGGATCGCGCCGGCGGTGGGCTGGGTGGTCATGCCGCAGGCGATCCTGTTGTGCTGCAGCGCGGCGACGAAGGTGGGGCCGGCGCCGACCGCGACGCGGTTGAATTCATGGGTGGTCAGGTGGGCCCGCGCGGCCAGGTACAGGGTGAGGTTGTCGGTGCCCGAGCCGATGTCGGTCACGCCGACGCTCTTGCCCTTCCAGTCCGCTGGTGAGGTGACGCCGGAGCCGTTGGCGCACATCTCGCGTTCCCCGGGCGCGCCGGACAGCTGGGCCACGCTGATAACGTCCTTGCCTTTGGCCTGGAAGTCGATGGTGTGCACGTACCAGGCGCCGGCCATGTCGACCTGCCCGGATACCATCGCGGTCTCGGCGCCGACACCGCCGTTCTGCTCGGTGGACAGCTGCATGTTGACGCCGTACTTCTTGTAGTAGCCCAGTTGCTGAGCGAGCTGGTAGGGCAGGTAGATCTGCTTGTCGATGCCGCCGACCATCATCGTGACGGTCGGCAGGCCGGAACTGTTGTTCGCGGCAGCGTTAGACCCGGTGGCCGTCGAGCTGCTCGAGCTACCGCAGGCCGCCAGGCCCGCGGCGAGCGCCGCGATGCTGGCCGCGCTCGCGATCGTCTTAATGGAAGGTCTGATCATCGGGTTACTCCTGCTTGTATTGGTGGGGGTTGTGAGTTGTCTGTGTCGTGACGGTGTATCGATGGCCTGGATCAGGCGCATCAGGCGGCGGCGACCTCTGACTGTGACCGTGGCCGCCAGGACAGCAGGCGCCGTTCCAGCAGGGCGATCAGGCCCTCCGCGGTCAGCGCCAGGACCGCGATGATGAACATCGCGGCGAACACGCCGTTGGGGTTGAAGTTGTTCTGCGCTGTGGCGATGACCAGCCCGAGGCCCTTCTGGGCACCGAGGAACTCACCGACGATCGCGCCGATGATTGCCATCCCGAAGGCCACGTGCAGGCTGGCGATGATCCAGGTCAGCGCGGAAGGCACCACCACGTGGCGGGTGACCGCGAGCCGTGAGGCACCCAGCACCCGGGCGTTGGCCAACAGGTTGCGGTCCACCTCGCGGACGCCCTGGAAGGCGTTGAAGAACACCACGAAGAACACCAGCACCGAGGCCAGCGACACCTTGGATGCGATGCCCAGGCCCAGTGCCACGGTGAACAGCGATCCCAGCACGATCCGCGGGATCGCGTTCGCGACCTTGATGTAGGGACTCGCGACATCGGCCAGGAAGCGGACCTGCCCGAGCAGGACGCCGACCACCACGCCGCCGGCCACGCCGACCACGAAGCCCAGCACCGCTTCCTTGAACGTGGTCCAGATCTGCAGCCAGATCGAGCCGTACTGGGTCCCGTGCCGCACCCAGTCGTTCAGCTGCTTCACGATCCCGCTGGGCCGGCCCCAGAAGAACGGGTCGACGATCTTCGCGCTGGTGAACAGCTGCCAGCCGCCGATAATGATCACCAGCGTCGCGATGCGCGCCACCCACAGCAGCGTCTTGCGGCGGCGGGTGCTGTTACGGACGTCGGCGGCGATGGCGGCCTCGGTCGCGTCGGCGGTTGAGCCGATCGGGCCGATCTCGGCGCTGTGCTGGGGCTTCAGCGGCGGGGCGCTCATGACCGTCCTCCTGCGTTCGCGGTGCGGGCGTATGCGCGCTCGACTTCTTCGCGCAGCGACTCCCAGATCTGGTGGTGCAGCTCGAGGAAGCGCGGCTCGAAACGGATCTCCTGCACCGCGCCTCGCGGCCGCGGCAGGTCGATCTCGTAGACCGCCTTGACGGTGCCCGGGCCGACCGTCATCACCACAACCTGGTCGGCCAGCGCGATCGCTTCCTCCAGGTCGTGGGTGACGAAGATGACCGATGGCCTGGTCTGCTCCCACAAGCCGAGCAGCTCGTTGGACATCATCGCCTTGGTCTGCACGTCCAGCGCGCCGAACGGCTCGTCCATCAGCAAGATCGACGGCTCGTTGATCAGCGCCGCGGCCAGGCTGGTGCGCTTGCGCATCCCGCCGGACAGCTGATGCGGGTGGTAGTCTTCAAAACCGGCCAGGCCGACCCGGCCCACCCACTCACGCGCCTCGGCTTCCGCCTGCTTCTTCGGCACGCCGCGGAATACCGGTCCCAGCGCCACGTTGCCGACAACGGTCTTCCACGGCATCAGCGCGTCGGCCTGGAACATGAAGCTGGTGCCCGCGGTGATCCCGTCGACGGGCTTCCCGCCGACGCTCACCGTGCCCGCGCTGGGCCGGTCCAGCCCGGCGACCATCGTCAGCGTGGTTGACTTGCCGCAGCCGCTCGGCCCGACCACCGCGCAGAACTTCCCCGCGCCGATGGTCATATCGACATCCCGCACTGCGGTGAACATCGATCCGGCGGGGGTGACGAACCGCTTCGTCACACCGCTCAGTTCAATCTGCGCCGCCCGCCTGGCGGCCTCGGTTCCCTCGGGGGTGCCGTGAGCCGCGCGCCGGCGTCTGGCGAACGTGCTTGCCACCGTCATCTTCTCCTCGGCTAGCCGAATCCCGCTCATGTGAATTCGCGAATGAGCCACCAAGGTAAAATGGCGAAAAGCGCCTCACAATATTTATGTCGGTTGCGTTAATAAACCGCGTTTCCCGATGTTTTGCGCGTTCTGCGCCAGGCTAGCAATTCTCATATTGCTGGTATTGCTCGTTTTGCGCACGCGCTGGATCTTCAGGGCAAGTCAGACCGTTGTTACACTTCGGAAACACCCGGCGATGATGCCGTGACGACGGCAGGGAACCATGAAGGCTCGCATCCGGCGGCTGCACCGGCAGCGCCTGTCCACCCAGGTCGTCATCATGATGGTCGCGATCCTCACGGTCACCATGGCGGCCGGCTTCTTCGTCGTGCAGTGGAACCTGATCCGGCAACTCCACGACCAGTACGAGCAGCGGGCCCTGGCCGTGGCGGAGAGCCTGGCCTCCCAGCCCGGCCTGCAGCAGGCAATCGAGGCGGGCGACCCGGGCGGGATCAGCCCGCACGGTGTGGTTCAGGGCATGGCGATGGCCGCCATGAGCAGCACCGGAGCGAAGTTCGTGGTGATCACCAACGCCGCGGGCACCAGGCTCTCGCACCCCCACTCCTGGCTGATCGGCACGCCCGTCGACTACCCCGACCGCGAGCCGAGGTACACCGAGCCGTTCCGCACCGGCCGGGCCTGGATGGGCATCCAGCACGGCACCCTCGGGGTGGAGGCGACCGGCAAGGCACCCATCTTCGGCCACGGCCGGCTCATCGGCCAGGTATCGGTCGGTTTCCTCACCGCCACGGTAGCCGGGCAGGCGGCCCGGACGCTGCCGGGGCTGGCCGCTTACTTCCTCGCCGTGCTCGCCCTCGGCGTGCTCGCGGCGCTGGGCCTGACGCGGCGGCTCAAGCGGCAGACGTTCGGCCTGGAGCTCCGCGAGATCGCGGCGATGCTGCAGGAACGCGAGGCGATGCTGCACGGTATCAGGGAAGGCGTGCTCGGATACGACAAGAACGAGCGGATCGTGCTGGCCAACGATTTCGCCCGGCAGCTACTCGACCTGCCGGCGGACTTCGTGGGCCGCCCGCTGCGCGGGGTTGTCCCTCCCGGCCGGCTGGCCGACGTGGTGACCGGCGAGGTCGAGGGCAGCGACCTGCTGGTGCTGCAGGGCGACCGCGTGCTGGCGGCGAACCGGATGCCCATCCGGCACGAGCGCCGACGTCACCTGGGCTGGGTGGTCACGTTCCAGGACCGGACTGAGTCGGAGGCACTGAAGCGGCAGCTGGACGACGCGATCGGCCTGACCGAGACGCTGCGCGCCCAGTCGCACGAGTTCGCCAACCGGCTGCACACCCTGGTCGGGCTGGTCGAGCTGGGTCGCTACGACGAGGCGATCCAGTTCGTCACCGATGTCTCGGCCGCCCGGGCGGACCTCACCGAGCGGCTGCAGGCCAGCATCCCGGACGCCAAGCTGGTGGCGCTGATCCTGGCCAAGGTCTCGCTGGCGGACGAGCGCGACGTCCAGCTGCGCGTCATGGACGACAGCTACGTCGGCGCCCCGATCGGTGACGTCAGCGAGGTGCTGACCGTGGTGGGGAACCTCATCGACAACGCGATAGACGCCGCGGCCCAGGGCTCGCGGCCGCGCTGGGTGGAGCTGACGATCGTCGCCGCCGACCACGACCTGCTGGTCCGCGTGCGCGACTCGGGGCCCGGCGTGCCGCACGAGATGCGGGAAGCCATCTTCATGGACGGCGTCACGACGAAATCCTCCACGACCGGCGCCCGCCGGGGACTCGGGCTCGCGCTGGTCCGCCAGGTGGTCGAGAGCCGCAGCGGGATGATCAGCGTCGGGCACGACGGCGGCGCGGTGTTCACCGCGGTCCTGCCCGCGTGCGTCGGCCTGGGCCCGACCGGGAAGGCCCGCGTGACGCCATGATCCGCGTCCTGGTCGTGGACGACGACTTCCGTATCGCCGGCATCCATGCCGCCTACGTGGACAAGGTGGACGGCTTCGAGGCGATCGCCCAGGCGCACACGGCGGCCGGGGCGGTCGCGGCAGTGGACCGGCTGCGCCCCGACCTGCTCCTGCTCGACCTGTACCTGCCGGACGAGCACGGCCTGGACCTGGTGGCGAGGCTGCGGCGGGAGGGCCATCCGCCGGTCGACGTGATCGTCATCAGCGCCGCCAAGGACGCGGACAGCGTCCGGGCCGCCATGCAGGGCGGGGCCCTGCACTACCTGCTGAAGCCGTTCAGCTTCCCGGCACTGCGGGACAAGCTGCTGTCCTACGCGCAGATGCGGTCCCGCCTCGCCGCGCTGCACGAACCCGACCAGCGCAACGTCGACCGGGTCTTCGGCGCGCTGCGCGCCCCGGACCAGCTGGCCGGGGCGAAGGGCCGGTCACCGCACACGCTGGAGACCGTCGAGCGGCTGCTCGATTCCGGTGAGGCGGAGATGTCGGCCGCGGAGCTGGCGGAGATAACCGGGATGAGCCGGGCTACGGCCCAGCGCTACCTCAGCCACCTGCACGAGATGGGACGCGTCGAGATCAGGCTCCGCTACGGCAGCGGCGGCCGCCCGGAACATCGTTACCGGTGGCGCCGGGCGGGTCAGGGGTAACGCGGCGACCACGGGGATGACCATCTCGAAGGTGGCGCCCTGGCCGCTGGTGCTGCGCACCCGGACCGAACCATGGTGGGCCTCGGCGATGGCCTGCACGATGGGCAGGCCGAGCCCGAACCCGCCGGCCTCGCGGCTGATATACGGCTCGGCGCGGGTGAAGCGGCCGAAGATGTGGTCCAGGTCCTCTGGCGGGATGCCGCAGCCGGAGTCGGCCACGGCGATGACGGCGTTAGAGCCCTCGAGGCGGACGCTGACCTCGATGCGGTCGCCCGGCTCGGTGTGCGCGACGGCGTTCTCCAGCAGCGCGTCCAGCGCCACGACGAGCCGGTCGGCGTCGCCGGGCACGGTGGCCTCGGCGGCCGCGCCGAGCCGCCAGTGCCGCGGCACGTGCCCCCAGCGCTCCAGCGCGTCGAGGATCAGCGAATCGGTGGCCACCGGCGCCACCTGCAGGAAGCCCGGCGTCCCGGCCGAGGCCAGCAGCAGCAGCCGGTTCGTCAGGCGGCGCAGCCGGGCCAGCTCGCCGGTGACCACCCGGGCGTCCGACGCCACGCCCTGGTCGGTGACCGCCTGCTCGATCAGTTCGGCGTGGCCGAGCGCGACCGTGATCGGGGTGCCGAGCTCGTGCGAGGCGTCCACGAGGAACTGGCGCTGCTGCTCGAGCAGGCGCACGTTCTCCTGGGAGACCCGCTGCACGTGCTCCATCGCGGTTATCCGCTCCTGGGTCGCCGCCAGCCGCCGACGGCCGTGCAGCACCACCACCAGGAACATCAGCGCGATCAGCGGCACCTCGGCCAGGTAGTCGGCGTCCTGCTGGCCCTTGATGACCTGCACGCCGATGATCCCGCCGGTGGCCAGGGTCACCGCGGCCAGGGTCAGGATGGTCGGCTGCAGGCGCCACAGCCGGAATCCGTAGATCACGGTCAGGCTGACCCAGATGGCGAGGAACGGCACCGTCTGCCACGCCGGGAACAGCCGCATCGCGGCCAGGTTGAGGCCGACGAACGCCGCCCAGGCGATGTCCAGCGCGAACGGGCGGAGCCGCCGCAGGCCGCCGCGCGGCCCGGGGCCGGCCGCCGGCCGGTCGCGCCGACCGCCGGCATCCGGCTCGGGCGCCAGTGGCTGGTGCCGGCGGACCAGGTCCTGCGTCCCCACGATCCTCTCTCCCGACCCGCGACAAGGCGCAGCATCTCGGCCAGGCAGCGCGCCACCTGGGGGAATAATCCGGCAAAGCATTCCAAGCTTGCCCTGGTGCCCGATCCAGGTCAACCGCGGGCCGGCCGTGCTCGGTAACGTAGGCCAGGTGGAGGACACACTTCCCGGCCGGCCGTCCCCCCTGGGTGCGACGCCGCGCGACGGCGGGATCAACTTCGCGGTGGCTTCCGGCGTGGCCGAGGCGGCCGAGGTCTGCCTGTTCGACGACGCCGGCCGCGAGAGCCGGTTCCGGCTGCCGGACTACGACGGCGGCACCTGGCACGGGTTCGTGCCCGGGATCGGCCCCGGGCAGGCCTACGGGTTCCGCGTGCACGGGCCGTACGACACCGCCCGCGGGCTGCGCTGCAACCCGGCCAAGCTGCTGCTCGACCCGTACGCGCGGGCGGTCCGCGGCGAGGTCTCCTTCGGCCCCGAGGTGTTCGACTACTCCTGGGACGACCACGACGCGCCCAGCCCACTCGACTCCGCCGGGCACGTGCCGCTCAGCCTGGTCACGGACGCGGCCTTCGACTGGGGATCCGAAGTCCCGCCGCGGCGGGATTTCGCGGACACGGTCATCTACGAGGTCCACGCCAAGGGCTTCAGCATGCGGCACCCGGACGTGCCCGAGGCGCTGCGCGGGACCTACGCCGGGCTGGCGCACGAGGCGGTCCTGTCCCACCTCACCGGCCTGGGCGTGACCGCGGTGGAGCTGCTGCCGGTACACCAGTACGTGCCGGACGAGTTCCTGCTGCAGCGTGGGCTGACCAACTACTGGGGCTACAACACCATCGGCTACTTCGCGCCGCACGCCGCCTACTCGGCCGCGGTGCGCGCCGGGGACCGGGCCGGCGGCCAGGTGAACGAGTTCAAGGCCATGGTGCGCGCGATGCACCAGTCCGGGCTCGAGGTCATCCTGGACGTGGTGTTCAACCACACCGCCGAGGGCGGCGAGGGCGGCCCGTCGCTGTGCTTCCGCGGCCTGGACAACACCGGGTACTACCGGCTGAACCCGGGGCACCCGGACCAGTACTACGACACCACGGGGACCGGCAACTCGCTGAACGCCGGCAACCCGGTGGTACTGCGGCTGATCATGGACTCGCTGCGGTACTGGCTGACCGAGATGCACGTCGACGGGTTCCGGTTCGACCTGGCCACCACCCTGGCGCGCCAGGACG
>Ga0070698_100008645_pt1 | contig 10973 bp, 7 predicted proteins | sample KBSK1502metaG_FD_65477 | JGI IMG/M metagenome (GOLD analysis project Ga0070698, IMG submission 65477) | Corn, switchgrass and miscanthus rhizosphere microbial communities from Kellogg Biological Station, Michigan, USA - KBS K1-50-2 metaG | ecosystem: Host-associated > Plants > Roots >...
CAATGAAGGACGGTCTAGAGCCATTCCGTTGGATAGGTGCATCTCGTTGCGCATCCCGTGGGAAGAGTCAAACTTACGTACAATCTACATTAGCAAGTACTTTCATGCTCAGGAGATGTACAAAAATTGGGCCAATTTACCAAGCAAAGACGGCTACCAAATCTGCCAATAGGGCTGTTTAAGCGTACTTGTTCATTTACACGCTTTATGGGGGTGCAAATGCTTTCTGACGATGTATATCAGCATCTTGTACGTCCTGCCGTGCTTCTTCTAGAGCGGGGGTGAGCCTCCTTCATACTCATGCTGAATGTTGATGAGGACATTGAGGAGAGCTGTCTCCATAGAGACAACCAGATGGTATAGGTGCTCTCGTGCCCGCTTCGCCTGCTGAAACTGTGTTGCACCTTCGAGCTCTGGCAGCGCCTGTGTGAGAGCTCCCTGAAACAGGGGTAGCGATCTCGGCATGGTTGCGCCGCGCTCATAATCGTCGGAAACACACTGGCCAGCTTCATCAGGCCGACCGGCCAGCAGCCAGCCGAAGGTCTGCAACGGATTCCGCAGCCAAGAGGCAGCGAGCTGCTCACCGGTATAAGAGCCTGGCCCCGTTATACGCTCGAGCAGTTCAAACCAGGGGTAGGATTGAAAGGAAGGCGGGGTAGGAGTATCCTTATAGGTACGCTTCCACTCTAGGTAGTCGGGACGCTGGGTCTCGGCTTCGAGTGCTTGAACGACGTGGGCGCTCAGCAATGGGGCAGCGGCCTTGCGGGCCTCCTCGACTGCAGCATTATATGCCATGGTAGCCTTCTCGATCTCGTCGAGCCGGTCGCGGGCCGGGGGCGTCAATGCCCCGTACAGGCGGTAAGCTTCTTTGCAGGCATGCCAGTGGATAAAGGTTGGCCCCAATGAGGTTGGTTGAGTATACCGTGGGTAGCGTGGCAGCTGTTCGCCTCCTACCGGAATCCGCATGGGGTAGGGTCCCATTCGGTCATGCGCATGCTCCAGCACGTCACAGATGCGTTTCAGTTCAGTATGAAGAGGTCCATAGACTTCATCTCGGTAGCGCAGGTTCGCATCTTTGGCATCTTGCCGCAAGGCCAGAGCCATGACCGATTCTTCAGGACGCGTCACGAAGTCTTCGAGGAGGTGAGTCAGCATATGATACATCTCACGGATCTGGGCGATGTGCTCCTGATGGAAGTATGCTTCTTTGATGCCTGAGTTTTTCGGCTGGAGTAGCAACTGACGTAAGACGCTTTCCCCCCACCAGTCGATCTGGTCAGCGGCGAGGAACTCAGTCGCCTGCCGATGTTTCCAAGTGGTAAACCAGGCTGTCTCCTCCTCGCTGAGGTCGACAGGCAGACACAGCGTCCAGCATTTGACGGTAAAGTTGTTATTCCCGATGCAAGTGCGAAATGACTGGCGCACTTGATTCTTCTGGCTCGCGCCTAACCCCATAGGGAAATATTTAACCTGAAAGACGGAGATCCCTTCTGAATCTGCCCAGTCGCCGACGTACACATCCACTCCCCCGTCGCCGGGCTCACACCGCACTCCTTTCGCATCAGAGCATTCCGAAGTAATCAGGTCAGCGCATAACCGCTCAAAGTGCTCCCGCGCTCCGGCAACGCCGTAGAGCAATTGTAAATCAAGCAAGCGGACCGCCATCACTGTTCCTCCTTGTAGTTCTACTGGGTGAGATTGTATCATAGGATCGCAAGCACAGGCCGATTCCTGGCATGCACGAGACCCTGTCATACGACTCGGCCTCTTGGGAACAACGGAACGGAAAAACACGTTAAGGTCACAATTCGGCCAAAAACTGGAGGCAATACTAGCAGAAAATGCAAAAGATGCTTGCTTTGGAGATTCCGAACTCCTCGGACGAAGAAATAGATCCTTCCTCGATTGGCTCTGGAAGCCACTTCATGGCTTAACGTGTTTTTCCGTTCCGTTGTTCCCCATGGGCCAATTCCTAAAACCCACGGATTGCGCAACGAGCTAGCGGGTAGCGAACGCCTGTCCCAAAATGGTCTCTTTGAAGGAAAAGAACCACTGTTTTTCCAACAAGGAGACCAGTATGACAAGTATCGTCGATTCTTCCGTTCAAATCCACACATCGTCCGAGTTGGTTCCCTGCCCGCCTCCCTGGTTCGGGGAGATCGTGCTGGTTGTCACACATCTCAAGAAGCAAGGGGTGCTCACCAAGCTCTGTGAGCGTGTCCGTTTTGCCCGACGACGTTTTGGTCACTACGACGTGATCGATTTTCTGGCCGTGCTCTTCGGCTACGCGATCAGTGGAGAGCGTACCCTCGAGGCATTCTACGAGAGCCTCCAGCCGTTCGCCGCCCCGTTCATGGCCTTGTTTGAGCGTGACCGACTCCCGGCCCGCTCAACGCTCTCGCGTTTTTTAGCGGCGCTGACGGGGGAACCAGTCGAAGCCTTGCGGACGCTCTTTCTCGATGATCTGCTCGCTCGCCCACTCTCCCACGACAAGCAAACCGGAGGGCTGGTGGATCGAGCGGGAAACACCTGGAAGGTCTTTGACATCGACGGCACGCGGGAAGCCGCCCGCCAGCGCGCCTTACCCCAGGGAGACGACTTGCCTGCGGCCTTTCGCCGGCTGGATGACGTCTGCGCCCCTGGCTACCGGGGCCGCAAGCGGGGGGAAGTGGTTAGGACACGGACAACAGTTTCTCAGGCGCATAGTTATCAATGGCTCGGCAGTTTCGGCAATCGCGGGAACGGGCGCTATCGGGAAGAATTGCGCAAGGGACTGGCGGCCATTGGCCGGTATCTGGCTACCTACCAGCTCTCACCAGAACGCACGCTGCTCCGCCTCGACGGACAATATGGCAATGGGGTCGTGCTCTCCGATGTAGCTGGGTTCGCGTTTGTCACCCGCGGCAAAGACTATCACCTGCTCGACCATCCGCTGATTCAGGCGCGCTTGCACCTGCCCCCCGATCAGTTCCAGCAGCGTCCCGAAAGCCAGATGATGCGCAGCCTCTACGATTGCCCTCAAATTCCGGTGGGACCCGAAGGAACACCCTGCCGTGTGATCGTGGCAACCCATCCTGCGGGCAAAAAGAAGAGCCCCATTGGCGTCACGCGGGCAGGCGTGGTGTACGAACTCTTTTTCACCAACCTGCCACAACAGGCGTTTACCGCCTGCGATGTGGTTGAACTGTACCTGCATCGCGGCGCCTTTGAACCGGCACTGGCGGACGAAGATCAGGAGATCGACCCAGATCGTTGGTGCAGTCACACTGCTTGTGGTCAAGAGGCATGGTGTGTCGTGAGCCAATGGGTCTGGAACCTGCGGCTCGAACTGGGGCATCGCCTCAAGCCGCAGCCTTTGCGCACGACCGAGTTCGCTCCCGCCATCCCTCCGCACAGCGAGCAGGCTGCCGCCTCATCCGTTCCCGCGGCTGGGTATGGCCCACCCACCACGGCCTCCTCCTGGAAAACAGGGCACTTTTCTGGTCAAGATTTTCCTCTCCAGCCCGATGGGACGCTGCGCTGCCCAGCAGGGCAGAAGCTGGTTGCCCAGGAGCGGCGTCGAGAAGCTAATGGGAGCCTGCGTGTGGTGTATGCGGCCAGCATGCGCAGTTGCCGCCCGTGCCCACTGCGTGAGCAGTGTCAATGGAATGGCAGCGAAACGCACAAGCCGCGCCAGGTCAGCGTCCTGCTGCATCCACTTATCGTCGGGAGTGAGCCGCTCCTCTGGCGTGACTGGAGTCGAAGGCGGCATCGACGGGAATGCATGCAGCTCGTGCGCGATCAACGAGTTGACGTGCAACTGGAACAAGCCCTCCAGGCTCAGCCAGAAACACACGCGCTCCCGCTCACGCGGAGCCAACGGGCTCGCTACAGACTCTCGTGGAAAGAACGGCTGGCTCGCAATGTGCTCGCTCCAGGAACTGCCCAGATCACCATCAAGCTCTTTGGGATTCCAGCAGCCTTTGCTGCTTTTCTCGGCGTGTGAGTGCGCCAGCAGCTTGAAGGTTGCCATTGCTCTCCTGCGGCATCGGATTGGCAAACAGATCGAGCATAGCTTCTTTTCCCTGCTCATTCATGAGGGACGTGGGCACATGTATCAGGCACAATCCTAACCGCTTTTGGTGCTATCATTGGGCGAGAAGAGAGAACATGGGAAGTTCCGATGAAGCGTCTTCACAAGAGATAGGAGGAATGAGACCTGATGCAGGTATGTTTGATTCAAGTGCCCTATGCGATGGGCCACCAGGACAACGGCGGAAGCAAAGGGCCGCAGCACCTTGTCGAGGCTGGAGCGCAAACGCTTCTGCAAGCGCGGGGCCTCAAAGTCGCCATCGCCAGGGTTGAGCGAGGCTCGCCTTTTTGCGATACCGCCACAGCCTCTCGTGAGATCAACTGGCGGTTGGCCCAGGCAGTCCGGCAGGCTCACGCCTCAGGACAACTTCCCCTGATCCTGGCAGGCTCCTGCGATGCCAGCCTGGGGGTCCTGGCCGGCTTTGAGCATGCCCGCTGCGGGGTCGTCTGGGTCGATGCGCATGCCGATTTCAATACCCCCGACTCGACGGCCAGTGGCTTCTTTGCAGGGATGTCCTTAGCGATCCTGACTGGGCATTGCTATCGCCAGTACTGGGCGCAGATCGGGGAGAGCACCCCGATTGACGAGCGAGCGGTGCTGCTCGTCGGAGTTCGTGACCTCTCTCCTACCGCTGAGCGGGAGCGGCTGCACCGCTCGGCGATCCAGGTGGTGGGCTGGCAGGAAGGGAAGCCGCAAGGAGAGGTGCTCTCCCGCGTGGAAACCTTGCGAGAGCGGGTGCAGGAGGTGTATCTGCATCTCGATCTGGACGCGCTCGATCCGTCGATTGCTCCCGGACTGGTGGATGAGCCGGTCCCAGGTGGTCTGTCGCTGCCACAGGTGGAAGAGGTTGTGCGTGCGGTCGCTGCCCGTTTCCAACTCAGAGCCGTTGCGCTGACCACCTACAACCCAGAGTGCGACCAGCAGGAGAAGACCTTGCGAACCGGCTTGCGTCTCATTGATCTGCTGGCGGAGTGCCTGAGCCGCTGAAACCTTGCGAGGTGCCGGGCCTTTCAGCAGGCCCAGGGCACACGGGTCAACCAGGGCGTTGACCCGCTCTCGCGCAGCTCGTTGCGCATCGCGTGGGATATCTAGTCTTTCCGACCAAGAGGCTTTTATGGGCAAGGCAGCTATAGCTTCGTTAGTGTAGAGCTTTTTACCAGAAATAGCTAATTTACCAATTGTTAATTTGAAACTCATCAAGATAGTACCTTTATCAATTTCTTTAACATTAGAATTAGCAACACCAAGATCGGTGATTTCTTCTTTTGAGTTTGTTATAAATCTTGTTTTGAGGTCAGCTATTGAAACCCATGTATGACCACTGCCCCAATAATCCAGGTTTCTTCGATCAGGGGTGCCTCCAATAACTACTTTGCAAACATCCCCTAACGGCACCCACTCCCATCCTTCAGGCAGTCCCCATGGTCCAATTATGGGTGTGGCGTCCATTTCTCGAGCTTCAATCATAACGCTTTCTCCTCCTTAATCACGGTCTCGTGCAATCGTTCTAACTTCTTTTGAAATTCAAGATGACGCTCCAGTAATCTAGCAGTCAGGACTGATGGAGGAAGCAATGTCTCGCTTTCGGACTTGCTTGGATTCTTAGCCGACAAATCGTATCCCTGTATTGCCAGCGTCTCAAATGTTTCAATCCAGCTTCTCTCCGTTGGTTCGGGGCGGGCCCCTTTTCCTTGCCGATAAACTTTCCATTGCTCCCAGACAGCAAGTGGTTCAGTAAAATGTTTGTCAGCAATAAGACTACCCTTGCTGAATTTCTTGAGGTTTTTCGGTGTTGCTAGATCATGATAAAGTATCTCGGTAGTTGGTCCAGGACGTTCAAAGAAGAGCAGTGCTGTTTTTACATCAGAATAGGGAGCAAAAGTACCTGGTGGAAGGCTGACGACCATGAAAAGTTTGAAATTGGTCAGCAATTCTTGCTTAACGGCAGCAAATGCATTCCCTCTAAAGAGAGTACCCTCTGGTACGACAACTCCGCAGCGCGCACCATCTCGCGACTTCAGTTTTTTCATAATATGTTCCAGAAACAGCAATTCGGTGGCATTGCTCTTCACGGGAAAGTTTTGCTGGATTTGCGAATTTTCTGTACCACCGAAAGGAGGATTAGTAAGAATAACATCAAACCGTTCGCTTACATCGCGGATATTCTCTTCAAGAGTATTGCGGCGGTGAATTTGTGGTAGCATAACACCATGAAGGATCAGATTCATTGTGCCAAGTAAAGCTGGTAATGCCTTTTTCTCATTGCCGAAGAGCGTACTTTCCTGAAGTTTCTGGTAATCTCGTGTTCCTTTTTCGTAGCTGAGTAAGTGTTCAAAGGCTTCTACTAAAAAGCCACAAGAACCACATGCCGGGTCATAGATTGTCTCACCGATTTGTGGGTCGATCACCTTCACCATAAAGCGAATGACAGGACGGGGCGTATAAAACTCACCCGCCATCTTGTTTTCGTTGCCCAGTTTTTGCAGGAGACCTTCGTATACGTGAGAAACCGTATGAATGTCATCTATATTGAGAAAATCGATGTTGTCTACAATTTCCAGCACATCTTTGAGGTTGTAGGGTGAAGCGCATACGATGATATTACGATCACTGCTGAAAATGCCAGCAATGACATCGCGTTGCGAACTACCATGTAACTGCGAAAGATAGGGCAGCAATTCACCGCGCACAAAGCGCATGAGTGTCTCGCCATCCCATTCAGGAGTGTCTCGGCGATCCGTAATCCACACTTTTTCGCCGATAGCTTTGGGAACCCATTTAGACCAGCGATATTTCTCATCAATGATATAGTTGTAGGTGCGTCTGGCAATAGCAGCTTCCTTCTCAAAAGCCTTCTCTTGCTCATCAAGAAATTTCAAAAAGAGTACCCAGGAGAGGTGCTCTAGATAGTCCATGATGCCGCTGCAGTTGTTGTCACGGCGCATTATGTCGCAGGCCCGCCAGATATCGTTGGCTAACTTCTCTCGATTGGTCGATGGTTCCCGGCTCATGCTACCTCCACATCATATAGACGTTTTTGTACTTCTTGTAACGTATCGCGTAGAGCTGTCACGCTACCAAAGCGCTTGATTACCCCTGGCGCCTGGCCCATCTCCCGAAAAGGGGAGAGGCGAAAAACGGCGGGATTCGTCATTTCCTGAATACCGGCAAAACGGTATTTATTCAAGAGAGCAAGAATGATTTCACGAACTCGTGGATCGAAATCTTTCATAAAGCGTTGTTCGTAGTTTAAAAAGGCATCAGCACGCTCGTCCCTCGTGATCAGCGGTTTGTCAAACACAATGTGAGCTAGCAGATCGAACTGGTCAACGTCAGCTTTCGCCATGATCTCTCCAAGCACCTCTACATAGATGCTCTCGGCTTCCAATGCCTGTAAAAAGGCTTCCCTTGTCACTGGATTCATCCAGACGTCTAGAAGTGTTGTCCAATTTGGAGCTTGGCGGGTAACTTTATCGCGTGTGTAGCTCAAATATTCACTGAGAGTCATTTGTGTACCTGTGGACTCCACGAGAAATGTCGCCTCTTCTGCAATAGTTACGGTGAGACTACTCACTTTGATTTTTTCCACCGGTACAGATACCGGTTTGAGCTCGATCACTACCGTCTGTATCAGATCGGCTGCTGTCTCCACCGTTACTCGACGGCGGCGAAAACCCGGCCCAACGACCGATAGACGCATGGTTCCTGCTGGAAGCTCACGAAAAGAGAAGTGGCCATTCTGATCGGTGAGGATTGGACCTTGCTGCTCGTTAGGGCCGATCAGGATTGTCACTGATGCGCCTACAATCAATTGATTGCTCTCAGCATCTGTAACTGTCCCTTCCATGCAAGCTGTGCGAGGCCCTTCTAGTTCAACAAGGAATTCTTCTGGCGGGCGATCCCATTCATCGAACAGACGCGTTGCATCGGTGTAGTCTATGATACGAAACCATTCTTTATCTGTGATAGTATCTATCCTGGAGCCACGCCCAATGATCTGCTTAAATAGAATTGGTGACGATAAGGTCTTCATAAAAACAATGTTGCGACAGGAGGGGACATCCACACCGGTTGAAAGTAATTCCGCTGTCGTCGCAACCACAGGAGTTTTTCGATCGCTATCCTGAAAGCGTTCGAGCCATACCTTTGCCTCGCCTTCTTCTGAAATAATTGGCACAGCATAATCCGCATATCCAAGATAAGCAAATTCGTTTTGTAAGAGACGAGCAACGAGCCTTGCATGATCCATATCGACGCAGAAGATCATCGTTTTCTCGGCTGGTCCAAAACGACGCAGTAAACCTGCCAGATGCGTTACAAGGGTTTTCGTGCGATCAGGTAGAGTGATTTCACGCTCAAATTGAGGTGTTCTGTAGGTATCTCGTAAATCCGCTCCCTCCGGCACATAAATTTCTACCCCTTGCCGTTGGGCATCCTGGACATGGAGACCCTCTTTGTCTACGCTTGTTCGCACTTTATGAACTTTATACGTCGCAAGAAAACCATCGCTGATACCCTGGCCGAGGCTATAGGTATATGCAGGTGGCTTCCACGTTCCCTGTGCCGGATCTTCCGCATTCAGAGGAATTTCAGGTTCCTCAGAACAGAAGTAGGCATAGGTATCAATATTCTCGCTCTGCTTTGGAGTGGCCGTCATGCCAAGCTGGATAGCGTCGGGAAAGTGTTCAAAGATTTCTTTCCACTTGCCGAACCCGGAACGATGGCACTCATCTATGATGATTAATCCAAAGAAATCGGAGGGAATGCGTTTGAAAAGTGGCTCACCATCGTCATCTGAGTCGAGGGCCTGGTAAAGCGCGAAGTAGAGATCTCGGTTGGCGTTAAACTTGCCCCCCTCGATAATTGCTCTGGGATCAGACTGTCCACTCGCGAAAGGCGCGAAGGTATTATAAGCCTGATCGCGAAGTACAATACGATCAGCTATGAAGAGGACAGGCTTCTTTAACCAACCAGACTTTTTGATCTTCCAGGCAATTTGCAGTGCTGTGAATGTTTTTCCTGTTCCCGTTGCCATCGTCAGCAGGATACGTTTCTGATTGCCCAACATTCTTTCAATAACACGGCGTATGGCAACTTCTTGGAAATAGCGCGTCTCCTTGCCACAGACTGATTTCGGACAAAGTGGGTAGAGCAGAGGATTGGTCTGTTTACTGGCAGGAATCCTGTATGTAGGTTGAGACTCGGCTATATATTTGCTATTCGTTGTGTATGATTGAGATCGATACTGTTCCCAGCGTTGCCAGAGTTCATCGGGTGCAGGGAAAGCTGTTAACTCACGGCTTTGATTGAGAAAGAAATCGAATTCGATAAAGCTGTGTCCATTGCTAGAGTATGCAAAAGGGACATCAAGCATAGCGGCATAGGATTTAGCTTGCTCTAAGCCGGTATCGGCAGTATACATCTCGCTCTTCGCCTCAAGCACGGCAATCATTTGCTCCTGGTAACGCAACAAATAATCTACCCGCTGGGGTTCTCTTCTCTTGGATTCCTCCCCAATAAGGTAAATCCGGCCACTGGTAATTGCTTTGCCCTTAACGAAGTAATGCTCACGCTCAATTTGGCTCTCACCCCAAAGAGCTGCTCTAAGCTTTGGGTCAATAAGCTTAGCGCGAGTATCAGCTTCGTTTAAGGAACTCATCTAGCATGACTCCTAACCACATCATTCATCCCTAAAGTTGGAATCTCCATTGAATGAAGAAAAGGTAACTGTTTTGTCATCCTTTTCGGCAGCTCCAGGGGAACGTACCCACTCGTCGATCTCCCCTTTCCAGAATTTCCAAAGGCGACCAACTTTGTGAGAGGGCATATTTTTACGGACAATCCACTTGTAGACGGTATCGCGCTTGATTCCGAGGTAAATAGCAACCTCATCTACCGAAAGCCATCGATCTTCCATTTTTCTCAACTGCCTTTAGTGGTCTCTGTGTAACGTTAGAGTAAGAGGAAGATTTAATTGCTACTAATCATATGTGAGCAAGCGATTACTGTCAATGTTTTTTAGGATAAAGGCTATTTTATTAGGATAAAGTGGACAGTTTTCTACCGAAACTCATTCGAGGAGAGCACGCAATGAATTGCCAGTCACTAATCGACATAGAGAGTGGCTCTTTAGGTTCTTTTGTCGCTCTTTTCAACATCATCTGGCACTTCCTCAATCAGCTCTCCTGGCGGAACGCCAAGAACTTTGGCTAGCTTTCCTAGGGTTACAGTGGTTGTGGCGTAAAAGGGATCTGAGTAGATACGTTTAATCGTTTTGTACGACACATCTGCTTGCCTGTGGAGTTTGCCCATACTGATGCCCTTCTCCCTGGCAACCTCTTTGACTCGTAAGCGTACTGCCATCTCTCACAATCTCGTCTGTTATTTGACGAGATTGTAACAAGATAGTCTCCCCAACAGAACTCCCCATATAGTAGTATTAATTATATGGGTACCCATATAAGACCGTTTTTTATATCTGATAGGACGACGCGCTTGTCTTTGTCAAATGGGACAAGGTCCTAGCTCCATTATAGTAGGACTTGACACTGAATCAGCTTTACAAAATACATGCGGTTTTGTCTCTCGAGGGAGGAATGGCAGAGAGTTGAGGGCCACTTTTTTAGAGGTAAGAAGATAATGAGTATTTCCGCAGCATATGAGCGAGGACGAGTAGTCCTTGCTTCAAGGGAACACGGTTATCCAGGAATACTCATGTGTGATCCTGGTTGAGCATGTATGAAAGAGCAACGACGAGCATCCATCAATACTCTACTTCCAAGATTGCCATACATGGCCCTACATATACGTGAGACAGTAGCTGGCTAGTGTTGTAACGAGGCAAAGACTGCTACAATCCTGTCGAGTACCGATGGGGAGCAGTAGCCTATGGCAGTACGTT
>Ga0070698_100008648_pt1 | contig 10972 bp, 9 predicted proteins | sample KBSK1502metaG_FD_65477 | JGI IMG/M metagenome (GOLD analysis project Ga0070698, IMG submission 65477) | Corn, switchgrass and miscanthus rhizosphere microbial communities from Kellogg Biological Station, Michigan, USA - KBS K1-50-2 metaG | ecosystem: Host-associated > Plants > Roots >...
GGACGCCGGCGCGAAGCAGTGCGCGTCCCTCTTCAACTGGAACGGTCTGAAGGAAGTCACGCCCGACTTCTACCAGCCGGTCCGCGACGCGGCGAAGCTGGCGGGCATCGACGTGGCCGCCGAGGCCGCGAAGACGCCGGCCCCGCCGCCCCCGACGCCGAGCCCGACCAAGGCTCCGTAGCCTTCACTCGCTCGATCGAACACGCCCGCCGGATCAATCCGGCGGGCGTGTTCATTTAGAGTGCCCCGCGGTGCCGCCGCTCGTCTCCGTGCGCGACCTCGTGAAGATCTACCCGACCGGCACGCGCGGCCTCGATGGCATCTCACTCGACTTCCAGAAGGGCGAGTTCATCGTCCTGATCGGCCTCTCGGGCTCGGGCAAGTCGACGCTCCTCCGCTGCATCAATCGGCTCGTCGATCCGACCTCCGGGACCGTGACCTTCGACGGCATCGACGTGACCCGCGCGAGCGGCGTCGAGCTGCGCCGCATCCGCCGGCGCATCGGCATGATCTTCCAGCAGTTCAACCTCGTGAAGCGGAGCTCCGTGTTCGCGAACGTGCTCGCCGGCCGGCTCGGCTACCGCACGACGTGGCGCACGATCGCGGGCCGCCCGACGAGCGAGGACGTCGCCCTCGCGTTCGAGAACCTCGGCCGCGTCGGCATCGTCGACAAGGCCTTCGGCCGAGCGGATGCGCTCTCGGGCGGGCAGCAGCAGCGGGTCGGCATCGCTCGTGCGCTCATGCAGCGTCCGGAGCTGATGCTCGCTGACGAGCCGGTCGCGAGCCTGGACCCGGCGACGAGCCACTCGGTCATGAAGTACCTCGAGGAGATCAACAAGAAGGACGGCATCACCGTCATCTGCTCCCTCCACTTCCTGTCGCTCGCGCGCCGCTACGGCACCCGGGTCATCGCTCTCAAGGCCGGGAGGGTCGCGTTCGACGGAAAGCCGGCCCAGATCGACGAACGCCGCTTCAAGGAGATCTACGGCGAGGACGCGGTCGAGGTCGAGATCGGCCTCGGCCCGGCGGAGACGCCGACCGCGCCGGCCGAGCCGCTCGAGCCGGATCACTGATGGCCGAGTACTTCACCGCCCGAGGCCTGCCGGTGCCGCCCGAGCTGACCCGCGGGCCGCTCTCGGACTGGCGCCGCAACGTGACGATCGTCCTCACGCTCGCGGTGCTCGGGATCGGCTTCGGGATCCTCGACCTCGACCTGTCGCGGTCGAACCCGTCGTATTTCGGCCAGGTCCTGCTGCAGCTCGTGCAGTTCGACTGGAGCGTCATGACCCCGCAGAGCGAGTTCGAGACGTTCTGGGACACCGCCGGCGGGCTCACGATCGTGACGATCTTCCTAGGGATCATGGGGACGGCCTTCGCCCTTGTCGTAGCGGTGCCGCTCTCGTTCCTCGCGGCGCGCAACATCATGACCGGCCATCCGGTCACCAACGCGATCTACGTGGCGGTGCGGCTCCTGTTCACCGTGATCCGATCGATCGACGTGCTCATCGTGGTGCTCGTCATCCTCACCCTCACCGGGCTCGGGAACGCGACCGGTGTGTTCGCGATCGCGTTCCACAACGTCGGCGTCATGGGCAAGCTCTACTCGGAGGCGATCGAGGGGATCGACGCCGGCCCGGCGGAGGCCATGACGGCCACCGGCGCGAACCGCCTGCAGGTGATCTGGGCCGCGATCCTGCCGCAGCTCGTGAACCCGTTCATCTCGTTCACGATCTACCGGCTCGACACGAACGTGCGCCTGGCGAACGTGGTCGGCCTCGTCGGCGGCGGCGGCATCGGCGTCGCGCTGTTCCAGAACATCCAACTGCTCCGATACCACACGGCCGGCACGTTCATCCTGCTGATCATCATCACCGTCGCGGCGATGGACTTCATCTCCGCCCAGGTGCGGAAGAGGCTGGTCTAGCTACCGGCCCCAGCTCGGGCGGTTCGCCCCGTCCACGCCCTCGCCGTTCGTGATCCGCTGCACGCCCTTGGGGGCCGTGCCGGTCGTGAGCGCATTGCCGAGATCCATGACCCACAGATCGATCGTGAAATTCACGCTCCGCAGGAAGGCGAGCTGCGAGGCGTCGGGCGAGAACGCGGGGTTCCAGCTCTGGCCGTCGCTCGTGAGCGCGAGGTCACGTGACGTCGCCAGCTCGAAGAGGTGGACATCGTTCCGTCCTTCATGACGAAGCGTGTAGGCGATCCACTTGCCGTCCGGCGAGAACGTCGCGCGATACGGCTCCCCATCCGGGAGCTTCGCGACCGCGCTCGACCGCGCGACACCATCCGCCGGCTTGAGCAGGAGCACGGGCGCGCCGCTGTCGTACGCGGTCACGAGGATCGTCTTCCCGTCGGGCGACCAGGCGGGATCCGCCCAATCGGCCCCGTTCGACAGGAGGCTCACCTTCTTCGTCGCGAGATCGAGGACGATGAGGTCCGCCGAGCCGTCGGGATCGGCCTCGATGACCGCGAGCCGCCTCCCATCAGGGGAGAGTGCGGGCGAGTTGTACCACTTGACCCGATGGAATCCGTTCGCGCTCTTGGTGAGCCCGCTGAGGAGGATCTCCTCCGTGCCGCCGCGGCTCGGCTTGCGAACGATGTTGCTGAAGCCGAGCCGAGCATTCACGACCTGCCCGTCGACCTCGCGCTTCCCGTCGATCTCCTCGACGCGCGTGAAGTAGAGCGTCGTACCGTCGGTGCTCAGCGCCGGTGTCTCGGAGCGGCCCTCCTCGGTGCGTGACGCGTACTTGCCGCCGACGAGCACGAAGACGTCGCCTCGCAGGATGAACGCGATCGTCCCGTTCACGGTCGGCGCCGACACTTGACCCGTCGGGCGCGGCGGCGTCGGGGTCACCGCGGTCCCCGGAAGCAGCAGCGGCGACACGCGTTGCCCGATGACGATGTACCCGACGAGCAGCAGCACCGCGAGGACGCCGAAGATCAGGTCGCGGACGCGCACAACCGCTCCAATTCGACGGCGACGCGCTCCACACCGGCTGCGAGATCGGGACCGTTCGCGAGCTCCAAGTAGCCCTCGGCCGGCGGCTCGAATGGCCGGTCCCGCATCCGCTCGTAGACGCGCTCGTCCGCGTCGGAGTGATCGTCGGCCGCGCGCGCGGATCGCCGCTGCGCCAGCCGCGCCCGGATCGCGGGCTCGTCCGCCACCACCCGCACGAAGAGGATCGGAGCGTTGTGCCGGCGCGCGGCACCGACGCTCGCGGACCGATAGCGCTCGAGGAGATTGGTCGCGTCCACGATGACCCGGTGACCCTCCGCGAGCAGCCCGTCGACGAGCGCGTCGACGCAGGCGAAGAGCGTCGCATTCTCGTCCACCGAATACGAAGGGGCGATGAAGAGACGGCTTCGCAGCTGATCGCTCGCCACCTGCGCCGCGCCGAGACGCGCCGCAAGGAGGCGCGCGCAGTGCGACTTGCCCACTCCCGGATAGCCCATGAGGACGACGAGCGCGGCGACGCCCGCCGGAGCGTCCGGCGCGCCGATCTCCTGACGGAGCTGCGCGACCAGCACGTCGACGTGGTCCGCGTACGCGCGCGTCTGCGCCTTCGTCGCTCCGGACGAGCGCCTCACGATGCCGCGAACCCGCGAGCGCGCAGGGCCGCTCGCGCCGCACCGGCCTCGTCCCACGGTCGCTTCTCTTCGCCGACGATGATCGAGCCCTCGTGGCCCTTCCCCGCGAGGAGCACCGTGTCCCCCTCCGCCGCGACGGCGATCGCGGCGTTGATCGCCGCGGTCCGGTCGTCGATGACCTGATAGTCGCGGTCGCGCCGCTTCCCCGCCTCGAGCGCTCCGGCCTCGATCTCCGCGAGGATCGCCGCGGGATCCTCGAGCCGTGGATCCTCCTGGGTGATCACGAAGTGGTCGGCATACCGTGCCGCCGCCGCCGCGAGCTTCGGCCGTTTCGTCCGATCGCGCTCGCCCGCGCTCCCGAAGACCGCGATGAGCCGGCCGGCGGTGAGCGACCGGAGCAGCGCGAGCACCTTCTCGAGCGACTCCGGCGTGTGCGCGTAGTCGACGATGACGCTGAACGGCTGCCCCGCGTCGATCCGGTCCATCCGACCGCGCACCGGCGTCGCGCGGGCGAGCGCATCGCGCACCTGCGTGAGGGTCGCCCCGGCCGCGAGGCCGGCGCCCGCGGCGGCGAGCGCGTTCTGGACGTTGAACCGCCCGACGAGCGGGAGGCGGAACTCGACGTTGTCGTCTCCAGCCGCGATCTTCACCCGCGACCCGTTCGCGTCCTCGGACAGGATGGTCGCCTGCACGTCGGCGAGCGCGTCGATGCCGTACGTGATGACGCGCACGCCTGCGGCTCGGTCCGCAGCGCCCGCGGCTCTGTCGGCCAAGTAGCGCCAGTGCGGATCGTCGGCGTTGAGAACGGCGGTCTTCGGCACGCCCTTGTCGCGCCCGAGCGACAGCATCTCGAAGAGGAGCCCCTTCGCCTCGAGGTACGCCTGGAGCGTGCCGTGGAAGTCGAGGTGCTCCGGCGTCAGGTTCGTGAAGACGGCGATGTCGATGTCGACGCCGCGCATCTTCCGCAGGGCGAGCGCGTGCGACGTCGCCTCGAGCACGCCCCACGTGCCGCCCGCGACGAGCAGCTCGGCGCAGAACTCCTGCACCTCGATCGCCTCCTGGGTGCTTTGGCGCGTGTCGTTCTCCCAGAGATGGTCGGTGAGCTTGAAGTCCACCGTCGTCGCGTAGCCGGTCCGCTCGCCAGCGGCCTCGAGGACGTCGGACACGAGGTGCACGGTCGTGGTCTTTCCGTCGGTGCCGGTCACGCCGACGACCTTGAGCTTCGATGTCGGATGGTCGAAGAACTCGACCGCGAGGTCCGCCAGCGCTGCCCGTACGTCCGGCGCCACGGCGACCGGCAGCCCCGACCGGACCTTCTTCTCGGCGACGACCGCGACCGCGCCGTTCTTCGCCGCGTCGGGCACGAAGTCCGCGCCGTCGCGATGGAACCCGGGGATCGCCACGAACAGGGACCCCTCCTTGACCGCACGCGAGTCATACGCGATCGCCCGCACGACGAGATCGGCCGCGCCCGCCGGCACGGGGATCTTCGCCTGCGTCAGGAGCGCGCCGAGCTTCACTCGCGCCGCCGCCGGCCCGCGAGCTGGAGGACGCGTGTGTAGGCCGGCTCGGCGAAGCGGAACGCCGCGTACGCCAGCGGGCGCGCCACCGCGTCGTGCGCGCCGACCCAGGTGGCGACGGTGCCGCCGAAGCCCCTCTTGAATTGATACGGACCGTGCATCGGATCCTGTGGGTCGTTCGGATCGGCGGGGATGCCCCCGAAGTCGAAGGTCTGCGCGCCGCGGGCGCGCGCCTCCGTGATGCAGCGCCAGAGCAGCCCGTAGGCGGCGTACACCTTGCGGCCCGCGTCGTTCGTCGCGCCGTACTGGTAGACCTCGCGTTCGCCGCAGTGCCAGGTCATCGCGCCGGCGACCGGCGCGCCGGCGTGCTCGGCGAGCCAGAGCGTCGCGAGGTCCGCGTCGATGAGCGCACGCCAGGCGGCGCGGTAGTACGCCTCGGTCCGCGTGATGAAGCCGGCGCGCCGGCCGGTGAGCCTGTAGAGGTCGTAGAAGACGCCGAGATCCGCGTCGCTCGTCCCTCGATACAGCTCGACGCCGCGCTTCTCCGGCTGCCGGATGCTCCACCGCGTGTCTTTCTCGAGACCGGCGAGCAGGTCGTCCTCGGTCCGGTCGAGACGGAGCGTGAGGGTGGAGATCACGGGCTGGATGTCCGGCCCGCGCCTGAAGCCCGCGGCGGCGAGCGCGGCGCCGGCCTCATCGGCGGTCCGCTCGGGATCGACCTTCAGCACGAGCGCGCCACTTGTTTCCTTGGCATGGGCCGCGATCGCGCGCAACGCGTCCGGCAGCCGCGTCGCGGATGCGACGGGGCCGCGGGGGCAGTAGCCGAAGCGCATCCCGCCAGGCAGCGGCCGCCAGAGGACGAGCGCGTGCGCGCCCGCCGGGCGGAGATACTCGGCGCGCCAGCCCTGCGCCTCGCGAAGCGCGGCCCAGGTGCTCGACTGCATCACGTGCCCACCCGGCCCGCGCGCGGCGGCGGCGTCCCAGCCTTCCGGCGCGTCGGTCATCGCGCCGCGACGGCGAGGCGGCGACGGCCCGCGATCCGCCACAGCGGATAGAGCGGAGCGACGACGGGCCGGTCGTACGCGCCGATCCAGGTCGCGACCTCGCCGCCGAATCCGAGCTTGAAGTTCTCGATCCCGGCGAGCTCATCGCCCTCGTGCTCGGAGAGTCCCCACATGTCGTACCGCGCCGCCCTCCGCTGCTTCATGCCGAGCAGCGAACGCCATTTGAGCAGATAGAAGGGACGCGACTCGCCGTGGGCGCCGGACCAGCCGCCGTACAGCTCCCACGCGCGATCGCCGATCCGCACCGCAAGCAGCGCGCCGTCGTCCTCGCCGCCGACGCGCGAGATCGTGAGGTGCGCGGCGTCGCCGAACGCCGCGAGGATCGCCTGGAAGTACGCGCGGTCGTGCAACGCGAATCGGTCCCGCGCGGCGACCTTCGTGAGCACGGCGAGGAAGCGATCGATATCGCGGGTCTCCTCGGTGATCACGCCCTCTCGCTCGGCCTTGTGGATGTACTGACGGGTCTTCTTCCGCATCGCCGCAAGGAGCTCCTCGGCCGGACGGGTCAGGTCGACGAGCAGCGTGCGCCGCGGCTGCACGAACACGCCGGCCGGACGCGCGCCGGAGCGCGCGAGCGCGGACGCGAGCTCCGGGCTCGGTGGCTGCTCGGGATCTGCGAGGAGGCCGGCGCAGCGCTCACCGGCGAGCGCGGCCGAAAGCGCCCTCAGCGCGGCGGGCAGGTCGGCCGCGTCGACGAGCGGCCCCCGCGGCGCGTACGCGAGCGTGACGCCGAGCGGGCCCTTCTTCAGGAGCACCTGGCAGAGACCGATATCTCGGTCTCCATCGGTCAATCGGAAACGCTTCGGCACCCAGTCTGTGGCGCGTTTCACGGCGGCCCAACCCGCGGTCTGAAGCAGGTGGCCGCGTCCGGTCGCGCGCACGAGCTCGTCCCAGGCGGTCCCATCGTCGATGAGGACCGGGGTCGCGCGCAGGGTCAGGCCGACTCCGCCGCGCCCGCGGGCACGGCCGGTTCCTCCGTCTTCCCCGGCAGCTCGCGTGCCGTGAAGGTGCAGTCGGGGTAACGCTCGCACCCGTAGAAGACGGAGCGGCCGCGGCCCCGGCGGCGCACCAGCTCGCCCTGAGCGCAGAGCGGGCACACGACGCCGGTCTTCACGACGGTCTTCTTGATGTACTTGCAGTCCGGGTAGCCGCTGCACCCGATGAACGGCCCGAACCGGCCGCGCTTCTTCGCGAGCGGCTTGCCGCAGTCCGGACAGATCTCGCCCTCGAGGATCTCGGGCCCCTGCTCCTCGCCCTCGAGCGGAGCGGAGTAGTCGCAGCCGCCGGGTGGCGTGGGCTGGCCCTTCTTCCCCTTCACGAAACCGGTGCACGAGTAGAAGCGGCCGTAGCGGCCGAGCTTGATGATGACCGGGCGGCCGCACTTCGGGCAGATCTTGTCGGTGGCCTCCTCGGTCACGTCCGACTTCTTCACCGACGCGGTCTTCTCTTTGACGAGCTTCTCGAACGGCACGAAGAACTCGCGGACGACCGGCGCCCACTCGACCTCGCCCGCGGCCACGCGGTCCAGGTCGAGCTCCATCCGCGCCGTGAAACCGAGGTCGACGATGTCCGGGAAGTGCTCGACGAGGAAGTCGACCACCGTGAAACCGACGTCCTCCGGGACGAGCGCGCGTTGCTCTCGGCGGACGTAGTGGCGGTCGATGAGCGTCGAGATCGTCGGCGCGTACGTCGACGGCCGGCCGATGCCGTGCTCCTCGAGCGTCTTCACCAGCGACGCTTCGTTGAACCGCGCCGGCGGCTGTGTGAAGTGCTGTGCCGCATCGAGGCCAAGGAGCTTCAGCTCCTCGCCCTCGACGACCGCGGGGAGCGGCGCCACTTCCTTCTCCGGCTCGTCGGTGCCCTCCTGATAGGCGCGGAGGAAGCCGTCGAACGTGACCTTCCGGCCGTTCGCGCGCAGGGTGTAGCCGTCCGCGTTCACGTCGAGGCGGGTGTTCTCGAACTTCGCCGGCGCCATCTGCGACGCGAGCGTCCGCTGCCAGATGAGCGTGTACAGGCGGAGCTGGTCCTTGTTGAGGAAGCGCTTGATCCGGTCGGGGGTGCGCGAGAGGTCGGTCGGACGGATCGCCTCGTGGGCCTCCTGCGCACCCTTGCTCCGGGTCTTGAAGTGGCGCGGGTGCTCGAGCGCGTACTCGGCGCCGAACTCCTTCGTGATCACGTCCTTCGATTGCTTGAGCGCGCTCTCGGCGACGTGGAGCGAGTCGGTCCGCATGTAGGTGATGAGACCGATGGGCGTGTCCGGCCCGAGCGAGACACCTTCGTAGAGCTGCTGGGCCAGGACCATGGTCCGCTTCACCGAATAGCCGAGCTTCCGCGACGCGTCCTGCTGCAGCGTGGAGGTCGTGTACGGCCCGCCGGCGCTCCGGGACGATTCGCGCTTCTCGATGGACGCGACCTTGTAGACGGCATCGGCGAGCGCCGCGCGGTGCTTCTCCGCGGCGGCCGCGTTGCCGATGACCACCTTGTGGCCCTTGTGCAGGATGACCTCGGCGTGGAACGACTCGCCGGCATGGTTCGCGAGCAGCGCGTCGATCGACCAGTACTCGACGGGCGTGAACTTCTGGATCTCGCGCTCGCGGTCGACGATGAGGCGGAGCGCGACGGACTGGACGCGGCCGGCCGACAGGCCGTAGCGGATCTTCTTCCAGAGGAGCGGCGACATCGTGTAGCCGACGAGCCGGTCGACGACACGGCGCGCCTGCTGCGCGTCGACGAGATCCTGGTCGATCTGCCGTGGCTTGCGGAACGCCTCCGCGATGGCGTCAGGCGTGATCTCGTGGAACGTCACCCGGCGGAGCTTCGAGGCCGGGACGTTGATGATCTGCGCGACGTGCCAGGCGATCGCCTCGCCCTCGCGGTCGAGGTCGCTCGCCAGCCAGATCCGGTCGGCGAGCTTCGCCTCCTTCTTCAGCAGGCGGGCGTGCTTCTCGGAGTCCGGCGGGATCACGTACTCAGGGGCGAAGGTCTTCGGGTCGATCCCGAGCTTCGACTTCGGGAGATCCCGGATGTGGCCGAACGACGCCTCGACGGTGTAGCCGGCGCCGAGCATCCGCCCGAGCGTCTTCGCCTTGGTCGGGCTCTCGACGACGACCAGATCCCCGCCTTTGCGCCGCGTTTCGGGCTCGGTCGCCAGCGCAGCCGGGGTCAGGGCGTGCGCTTTCGGCGCCGCCTTCGCACGTTTGACTGGACGCTTGGCTGCTTGCTTGGTGACTGCCATTCCACCTCGGTCAGAGAAAAAGGCGCCCTTCCAGGCGCCTCCCCGCGTTCCACGGTACCAGCGGCGGCAACCTGGGCCCCCGCTATGTCCCTAACTAGAGCAGATGTTCCTTTTCTTCCCGCGCCAGCCGATCGACCACCGCCTTCACTTCTTCGGCTCGGTCTTTCGCGGCGATGAGGAGGACATCCTCGGTGTCGACGACGATGAGGTCGTTCACCCCGATCGTGACCGTGGTCTTCCCGGGGGCGTAGATGTAATTCCCGGCGCTGTCGACGGCCACCTCGTCGTCGGCGAGGCGCGCGGCCGACCCGGCGAGGTCGGCGAGCCGGCTCCAGTTCCCGACGTCGTGCCAGCCGATGTCGGCCGGCACGACCGCGACGTTCTTCGCGCGCTCCGCGATCCCGTAGTCGATCGTCGTGCGGTCCGTCTCCTCCCACACCTCGGCGAGCACGCTCTCGTAGCGGGGTGAGCCGATCGCCTCCGCGAGCGCATCCAACGCCTGCGCCGTCTTGGGCAGGTGCTCGCGGTACGCCTCGAGGATCTTGTCGACGCGCCACACGAACATCCCGGCGTTCCAGTAATGCCCTCCAGCCGCGACCATCTTCTCGGCGGCGTCGGGCTTCGGCTTCTCGATGAACCGTTTCACCTTCAGCACCGGCACCGGCGTCCTGAGCTCGAGCGGCTCGCCCGCCTCGATGTAGCCGAATCCGGTGTCGGCGCGATGCGGCGCGATGCCGAGGGTGACGAGCCAGCCGGCCTCCGCCGCCGCGGTGGCCGCGATGAGCACGTTACGGAAGGCGCCCTGCTTCTCGACCACGTGATCCGATGGCAGCACCGCGACGACCGCGTCGGGATCGAACGCGTGGAGCGCGGCCATCGCGAGACCGATCGCCGCGGCGTTGCCTCGCGGGTACGGCTCGATGACGAGGTGATCGACCCGGAGCTCGGGCAGCTGCTCGTGGATCAGCGCGCGATGCTCGGGCGGCGCGACGATGAAGACGCGCTCGTCCGGGATGATCTCCGCGACGCGAGCGACGGTGTCCTGGAGGAGCGTCCGGTCACCCACGAGATCGAGGAACTGCTTCGGCTTCCGCTTTCGCGAGCGCGGCCACAGCCGTGTGCCCGAGCCGCCCGAGAGGATGAGGGCGTAGAGCCGGGGCACCCGCTACCGGCCGAAGTAGTCGAGCTTCATCGCGTGGCGCACCTCGCGCAGGGTCTCCTTCGCCTCGTGCCGCGCGCGCTCGCTGCCGGCGGCGAGGATCTCATCGACGAGGCCCGGCTTCGAGGAGATCTCCGCACGGCGCTCGCGGATCGGTGCGAGGAACGATCCGAGCGTGGCGACGAGCCGCCGCTTCACCTCGACGTCACCGACCGTCCCGGCGCGATAGCGCACCTTCAGATCGTCGACCGCCGAGCGGTCCGGATCGAAGCTGTCGAGGTACACGAAGACCGGGTTCCCTTCCACCGTGCCGGGGTCGGTGGCCCGGATGCGCTTCGGGTCGGTGTACATGCTCATCACCTTGCGCTCGACGGTCTTCGCGTCGTCGCGCAGGTAGATCGCG
>Ga0070698_100008649_pt1 | contig 10972 bp, 9 predicted proteins | sample KBSK1502metaG_FD_65477 | JGI IMG/M metagenome (GOLD analysis project Ga0070698, IMG submission 65477) | Corn, switchgrass and miscanthus rhizosphere microbial communities from Kellogg Biological Station, Michigan, USA - KBS K1-50-2 metaG | ecosystem: Host-associated > Plants > Roots >...
GGCAAGATCGTGACGAAGAACAGCGCTCTCGACCGCCTCGCCGAGAACGGACAGACCCGGACCGAGGACGTCACGGATGTTTACAGCGCGTTCCTGGAAGGCGCGCAGGAGATGAAGGATCCCGAAGCGTTTCGGTCGGCGATCGAGGAGATCGTCTCCGATCCGCAGCACGCGGGCTCGACCGACCTCGAGCGAAACGACGGCCGAGCCTTCCGGATGTACACGGCCCCTGTCGAGGACGGAGAGGACACGCTGCTCGGGCGAATCTTCACGTTCCGAGAGACCACGGCCGAGCGCGAGGCCGAACGGCTGAAGTCCGAGCTCGTCGCAACGGTGTCTCACGAGCTGCGGACGCCGCTGGCAAGCATCGTCGGCTTCGCCGAGCTCCTCGTCGATCGTGACGTAGACCAGGAAAAGCGCGATCGGTACGTCGGCACGATCCACAGCGAGGCGAAGCGCCTGACGAACGTGATCAACGACTTCCTCGACCTACAGCGAATCGAGGAGGGACACTTCACGCTCGCCCTCGAGCCCTTCGAGCTCGGCGAGGTGCTGCGTGAGCAGGCCGAGGTCTTCTCCGCCCACAGTGCAACGCATGAGATCAAGCTTGATCTTTCGGAGGAGCAGCTACCTTTGCTCGGAGAGCGAGACCGAATTGCTCAGGTCGTGGCCAATCTCGTCTCGAACGGCATCAAGTACTCGCCTGCGGGCGGACCTGTCTCGATCGGCGCAGAGCCCAGGAACGGAGTCGTCAGGGTGTCCGTCCGCGATCGCGGGTTCGGAATCGCTGCCGACCAGCAGCGGATGCTGTTCACGAAGTTCTACCGGGTCGACTCGTCCGACACGCGAACGATCGGGGGCACTGGGCTCGGCCTTGCGCTCTGTCGCGAGATCGTCGAGGCGCACGGCGGCCGAATCGGCTTCGACAGCGTCGAAGGCGAAGGCTCGACGTTCTGGTTCGAACTGCCTGCTCGGACGCAGCGCAACGGCGGTGGCGGCCGCCGCGTCCTCGTGATCGAAGACGATCCGTCGGCCTCCTCGCTCCTGGCCGAGTACATCGGTGGGAACGGAAATGACGTGGAGATTGCGGCAACCGGCGAGCAGGGCCTGGCACGCGCGATCGAGGATCCTCCTGCCTTGATCTGCCTCGACATGGTTCTGCCTGGCGAGCTGGACGGCTGGGAGCTGCTCGCTCGCCTTCGCGCCCGCCCGGACACGGCCGAGATCCCGATCGTCATCTGTACCGGGCGAAATGGACACAACCGTGCTTCGGCCCTCGGCGTGACCGACTTCATCACGAAGCCTTTCTCGCAGCAACAGATCCGAGAAGCGATCGACCGACTGCTCCCAGAGGGGCGCGGCAGCGTTCTGGTGGTCGACGACGACCCGGCGGTTCGCCGGCTCGTGTTCGAGACGCTTTCCCGGGACGGCGTCGAGCTTCGCGAGGCGGCCGACGGTGAGGCGGCGCTCGCCGAGATCGCGGCGGGCAAGCCCGATGCGCTCATTCTCGACCTGACGATGCCCGGGGTCGACGGCTTTGACGTCCTCGAGCGTCTCCAGGAGAGCCCTGAGACGAAGCTCATACCGGTTGTGGTGCTAACGGCCAAGAGCTTGACCACGGCCGAGCGAGCGCACCTGAGCGAACGAACGGTCTCGCTGCTCGAGAAGAGTGCGTATTCGCCACAGGAGCTACGGCGTCTCGTCGACCGGGCGCTCGCCGAGTAACCGCTCGATCGTTTCGAGCAGCTCGAGCGGGCTGAACGGCTTCGTCAGGAACACATCGACCTTGAGCGATTCGGCGAGGCTGCGATGGTGCTCGGCGACCTCGGCGGTGAGGACGATCACCGGCAGTTGCGGATGACGTCTCTTCAGCTCGTCCAGGACAAGTGAGCCGTGGCGCCCCGGCATCTTCCAGTCGAGCAGGACGAGATCGGGAACGTGGTTCGCGAGGAGCGCGAGCGCCTGCTCGCCGTCTGTTGCGTCCTCGATCTCGTACTCCCCATCCGGCAAGGTCATTCGGAGCAGGCTCCGAACCGACTCGTCGTCGTCGACGATCATGATTCGGCGGGGGCTCATCCTGTTTGGCCCTGGTTTCGCGCCCGGCGCCCGGCAGCGAGTGCATCGACGAGGCGAGCGCCCAGGTCGTTCTTGTCTGTGGCAACTCCGGTGAGCAGGTCGTCGAGCACGTCCCTCAGGCGTTCGGAGGCCTCCGCGATGCGCTTGGAAGCCTCGAGGCGGGTTCGCTCGTCGTCACGGGCGCCCAGAAGCTCGGCGAAGCCGACGATGACCGCCAGAGGCGTCTTGAGCTCGTGCGCCAGGGTGGAAAGCTGTGGGTTGGGCTCATGGTCGCTCACAGCAGCTCTTCGTCCTTGTCAGGCAATCCGGCGCTCCCAGGGATTTGGCGGCCGCTGCGTTCTCTAGTCAGCGCCCGGACACACTACCTTGGGTTCGAGTTGTCGCCCGTCAGGCGGCGCGGCGGCGTTCGTGAAGCAGGTCGACAAAGGCTTCCGCGAGCGCGGGCTCGAACTGAGTGCCCGAGCACCTGTTGATCTCGTCGATCGCAGCCGCGACCGTCATCGCCAGGCGATAGGGGCGATCGTTGGTCATGGCGTCGAAGGAATCGGCGAGCGCGAAGATCCGCGCGGCGGTGGGAATCTGGGTCCCCCGGAGGCCGGCGGGATAGCCGGTGCCGTCCCAGGATTCGTGATGGGAGGCGACGACATCGCGTGCGAGGCCGGACAGATACGGGATCTGCTCGAGCACGCGCTCGCCGAGGACCGGATGGAATCGCATCTGTTCGAGCTCGTCCGGGTCGAGCCGCCCCGGCTTCCGAAGGATCGCGTCGGGGATCCCGATCTTGCCGAGGTCATGGAGCAGGAACCCGTATTCGAGCTGGGGCTCGGCGGCCAGATCCGGATCGATGCGGCGAGTCAGCTCCAGCGCCAGCGTCGTCACGCGGTGTGCGTGTCCTCCGGTGTCATCGTCGCGTAGCTCGACCGCGGCGGCGAGTGCCCGCACGGTCGTGGCGTACGACGTCTCGAGCTGATCGAGCGCGTCCTCCGCCAGGCGGCGCTGGGCACGTTCGGAAGCGTGGAGCTGTCCAAGCTCCTCCGCGTATTTCATGGCCTGGGCGACGGCGAGCTGATTGTCCATCAGCCGTGCCGGCTTTCGACTGTTGACATCACTCTGTTTTCGGCGCCGGCAGCCGAAAGGTTTAGCTCAGGCGCCCACCGCAGCGCCGACGAGCCGACGAGCCGTCGCGGGGCTCGCGCATACGCCGCGAATTATGTGAAGCTGCGGCAGCCATGAGCACCGACCTTGACGCTCTCTGCGTCAACACGATCAGGACGCTCGCGATGGACGCTGTGCAGGCGGCAGGGTCGGGCCACCCCGGCACGCCGATGGCGATGGCGCCTGTGGCGTACACGCTCTGGCAACGGTTCCTGCGGTTCGATCCCGATGATCCGATCTGGCCGAACCGCGACCGCTACGTGCACTCGATGGGTCACGCCTCGACGCTTCTCTACGCCCTCCTCCACCTGAGCGCGGTCAAAGCGGTCAATCCCGCCTACGAGACGCTCGGCGACCTGACCGTCCCGCTCGACGACCTCAAGCGCTTCCGCCAGCTCGACTCGAAGTGTCCGGGACATCCCGAGTACCGGTGGACTTCGGGGATCGAGACGACGACGGGCCCGCTCGGCGCGGGGGTCGCGACCTCGGTTGGGATGGCGATCGCCGGCGTTTGGCAGGCCGCGCAGTTCAACCGGCCGGGCTACGAGCTGTTCGACTACGACGTGTACGCGCTTGGAGGCGACGGCTGCATGATGGAGGGGATCTCCAGCGAGGCCGCCTCACTGGCCGGGCATCTCAAGCTCTCGAACCTCTGCTGGATCTACGACAACAACAAGATCACGATCGAGGGCAACACGGCTCTCGCCTTCTCCGAGGACGTCGCCACGCGCTTCATCGCCTACGGCTGGAACGTCACCCGAGTCGGGGACGCGAACGACCTCGAGATGCTGACGCGGGCCTTCGAGACGTTCAAGAATGAGCACGAGCGCCCGACGCTGATCATCGTCGACAGCCACATCGGCTGGGGCGCCCCTTCCAAGCAGGACACGAGTGCGGCGCACGGTGAGCCGCTCGGCGAGGACGAGATCCGTGCGACGAAGAAGAACTACGGCTGGCCCGAGGACGCACAGTTCCTCATCCCGGACGGCGTGCCGGAGCACTTCGCCGACGGAATCGGAAAGCGCGGGCACGAGGCGCGCAAGGCCTGGATGGAGCTCTACGGGGCCTACGCGAGCGAGCATCCGGAGCTTGCCGACCAGCTGCTCAAGATGCAGCGGCGCGAGCTTCCGGACGGCTGGGACCGCGACCTGCCGGAGTTCGCGGCCGACGAGAAAGGCGTGGCGGGGCGCGACGCATCCGCTCAGGTCCTGAATGCGATCGCGCCGCACGTCCCCTGGCTGATCGGGGGCGCCGCCGACCTCGCGCCGTCGACGAAGACGAGGCTCACCTTCGAGGGCGCCGGAGATTTTTCAGCAGATGAGCCAAGTGGACGGAACCTGCACCTCGGTGTTCGCGAACACGCCATGGGCGCAATCGTCAACGGGCTCTCGCTCTCGAAGATCCGGGCGTACGGCTCCGGCTTCCTCATCTTCTCGGACTACGGGCGCTCGCCCATCCGCCTCGCCGCGATCATGGAGATCCCCGCGATCTACATCTTCACCCACGACTCGATCGGAGTCGGCGAGGACGGCCCGACACATCAACCGATCGAGCACCTGGCCTCGCTTCGCGCCATGCCGGGACTGATCACGCTCCGTCCGGGCGACGCGAACGAGGTTGCGGAGGCCTGGCGCCTGATCATGGAGACGCAGCACGATCCTGTCGCGCTCGTCCTCTCGCGCCAGAACATGCCGACGCTCGACCGCACGACGTACGCATCGGCGTCGGGCCTGCGCCAGGGCGGGTACGTGCTCGCGGACTCGAAGGCTGGAGAGCCCGAGATCATTCTCATCGCGACGGGCACCGAGGTCGGCCTGGCTGTCGGCGCCTTCGAGCAGCTAGAGGCCGAGGGTGTCGGTGCCCGGGTCGTGAGCATGCCCTCCTGGGAGCTCTTCGAGCGCCAACCTGCCGAGTACCGCAATCAAGTGCTGCCGCCGGGAGTGACAGCGCGCGTCGCGGTCGAACAGGCGTCGACCTTCGGCTGGGAGCGCTACGTCGGCCTGTCAGGCCATGTGGTGGGCATGACGACGTTCGGCGCCTCGGCGCCGCTCAAGGATCTCCAGACGAAGTTCGGCTTCACTCCAGACGCGATTGTCGCGGCCGCCAAGGCTCAGCTCGAGTCGGCTGCGGTCCCGAGTTCCTAGACCGCTGCGCCGGTCGTGGCCTCGACGAGCCGTCGGGCCGCAGCCGCGATGTGCTCGGCGTCGATGCCGGCCGCTGCCAGGAGCTCGGCCGGCTTGCCCGAGGTCGGCATGTCGCGCACCGCGAGCTGCACGACGCGTGGCCTTTCCTCCGCGTCGGCAAAGGCCGAGAGCACAGCCTCGCACAGGCCCCCCTCGGGCCAGTGGTCCTCGGCGGTCACGAAGCGCCCGCCGGTGGCCTCGGCCGCCGCCCGTAGCGTCTCGACGTCGACCGGCTTCACGGAGTAGAGATCGATCACACGCGCGTTGACTCCGCTGCGCGCGAGCTCGTCTGCGGCCTTGAGCCCTTCGTGGAGCGTGATGCCCGCCCCGATGATGGCCACGTCGTCGTCATCGGACGAGCGGATGACCCTGCTGCCGCCTACCGGGAAGTCCTCGTCGGGCCCGTAGATGACCGGCGTGGCCGCCCGCGTCGTGCGCAAGTAGGCGATCCCGTCGAGGTCGGCCATCGCCTCGACGAGCTTGGCCGTCTGGTTCGCGTCCGAGGGGTAGAGGACGGTTGAGCTATGGACGGCGCGGAAGGCCGCTAGATCCTCGAGCGCCATCTGAGACGGTCCGTCCTCGCCAATCGAGACGCCGGCGTGTGACCCGCTGAGCTTGATGTTCGCGCGGCTGACGGCAGCCATGCGCACGAAGTCGTATGCGCGTGAGAAGAAAGCCGCGAAGGTCGAGGCGAACGGCTTCCAGTTGCGAACCTGAAGCCCCACGGCTGCGGCGACCATCTGCTGCTCGGCGATGAACATCTCGAAATAGCGCTCGGGATGCGCCTTGGCGAAGATCTCGGCGTAGGTCGAGTTCGAGACCTCGCCGTCGAGGGCGACGACGTCTCCGCGGCCGTCGCCGAGCGCCTTGAGCGCGTCCCCGTACGCCTTGCGCGTCGCGACCTCCTCGCCGAGCTCGTACGTCGGCAGCTCGAGCGGGCCCGTCTCGAATACGTGTGGCTCGCCCTCGAAGTCCGGCTTTGCGACCTCGACGTGGATGTCGCGGATCCCGCCGAGCTCCTCTATCGCCGCCTCGGGGTCGTCGAGGGCCTTTCCGTGCCAACCCTCCTTGTTCTCTACCGCCTTCACGCCCTTGCCCTTGATCGTCTTGGCGACGATCACAGTCGGGCGGCCCTCGGTCGCGATTGCCTCCGCGTATGCCTCGTCGATCGCCTCGACGTCGTGCCCGTCGATCTCGATTGCGTGCCAGCCGAAGGCCTCGGCCCGATTTGCGTAGGAGTCGAGGTCCCACCCATGCATCGTCTCGCCGCGCTGGCCGAGCCGGTTGACGTCGATGATCGCCGTCAGGTTGTCCAGCTTCTCGTACGCGGCGTGCTCAAAGGCCTCCCACATCGAGCCCTCGGCCATCTCGCTGTCACCACACAGCACCCAGACTCGGTACGGAAGCTGATCGAGCCGCCGGCCCGCGAGTGCGATGCCGACCGAGAAGGGAAGGCCCTGACCGAGCGAGCCCGTCGCCACATCGACCCAGGGGAAGACCGGAACGGGGTGACCTTCGAGCTTGCTGCCGAACTTTCGGAAGGTGAGGAGCTCTTCGTCCGTGATCGCTCCGGCAGCCTTGTAGAGCGAATAGAAGAGCGGCGACGCATGGCCCTTCGAGAAGACCAGATGGTCGTTTCGCGGGTCTTCCGGGTTGTCGAAGTCGTAGTGGTAGTACCTCGCGAGCAGCACCGCCATCAGGTCCGCCGCCGACATCGAAGAGGTCGGGTGACCCGAATTCGTGACGGCAGCCGCGCGGACCGAGTCGACGCGCAGCTGCTGTCCCAGCTCGCGCCATAGCTCTGAGTCGCTCATCCCGTTTAACCTAACGGTTGTGGAGCGAGTCGGGCCATGAAGATCGCTGCTGCCTTCGACCATCGCGGCGTCAAGCTCCGGGAGCGAGTCCTCGAGGAGATCGTTCGCGCGGGTCACGAGCCGGTCGACCTCGGCACGGACGTGCCCGAGCCGAAGATCGACTACCCCGACAAGGCCCAGGATATTGGCGAGGCGATCAAGTCCGGGGCGGCCGAGCGCGGCGTCCTGGTCTGCGGCTCGGGCGTTGGCGCGTCGATTGCGGCCTGCAAGGTCGACGGTATCCGTGCGGCCATCTGTCACGACACGTATTCGGCCCACCAGGGCGTCGAGCACGACGACATGAACGTGCTGTGCATCGGCTCGGAGGTGGTCGGCGCCGAGTTGGCCGGCGAGCTCATTCGAGCCTTTCTGGGCGCCCGCTTCGACGGCGGGGAACGGTACGTGCGTAGGCTGGAGAAAATCGAGGCACTGGAGAGGACACATGGGTAACTCAAGGCTTCATCAGCTCTCGGAGCTGGGCCAGTCCGTCTGGATCGACTCGCTCTCGCGCGGATGGCTCAAGGACGGCGAGCTAGCCCGCATGATGAGCGAGGACGCGGTCGTAGGCGTCACGTCGAATCCGACCATCTTCCAGAAGGCGATGGCGGAAGGCGAGTGGTACGACGACCAGCTGCGCGAGGTCGTCAAGGAGCACGACGACACGAAGGAGATCTTCCTGCAGCTCGCCGTGTATGACATCAAGGACGCGTGCGACCTGTTCCGCCCGGTCTGGGACGAGACGGGCGGGACGGACGGATACGTCTCCTTCGAGGTTGATCCGAACTTCGGGTACGAGACCGCAGCGACGATCGAAGAGGCGATTCGCTTCCACGAATGGATCGATCGGCCCAATCTCCACGTGAAGATCCCCGCGACGCAGGCCGGCCTGCCGGCGATCGAGGAGATGATCTCGCGCGGCCGCAACATCAACGTGACGCTGATCTTCTCGCTCGAGCGCCACCAGGAGGTCGCCGAGGCCTACATCCGCGGGCTCGAACGGCTCGTCGAGGCCGGAGGCGATCCGTCCACGGTCGCGTCGGTAGCCAGCTTCTTCGTCTCGCGTGTGGACACCGAGGCGGACCGGAGGCTCGACGAGGTCGGGCACCCGGAGCTGAAGGGCAAGCTCGCGATCGCGAACGCGAAGCTCGCCTACCAGAACTACAAGGAGACCTTCTCCGGCGAGCGCTGGGAGGCCCTCGCCGCGAAGGGCGCGAGCACGCAGCGCTGCCTGTGGGCTTCCACCTCGACGAAGAACCCTGAGTACCGGGACGTGATGTACGTCGAGGAGCTGATCGGCCCCGAGACCGTGGACACGATGCCGAAGGAGACCGTCGACGCGTTCCAGGATCACGGCGAAGTCGCGCTCACGATGGAGGCGGACCTGGACGAGGCCCATCGTCTCTTCGAGCAGCTCGCCGAGGCGGGCGTCGATTACGACGACGTCTCCGACACCCTCGAACGTGAAGGCGTCCAGAAGTTCATCGACTCGTTCACCGAGCTGCTCGAGGGCATCGAGGCCAAGCGCGGGCAGCTAGCACCGGCGTGAGCGAGACGGCGCAGGTCGCGCTGCACTACGAGGTCGCGGGCGAAGGCCCGCCGGTCGTCCTCGTCCACGAGGGCATCGCCGACAGCCGCATGTGGGAGCCCCAATGGACGAGCTTTCCGGCGGCGTATCGGACGGTCCGTTACGACCTGCGCGGCTTCGGCAAGTCGCCGCCGCCAAGCGGCACGTTCTCGCACGGCCAGGACCTGGTCGATCTGATCGAGAGCCTGGCGCTCGCGCCCGTCGCTCTCGTCGGCGTCTCTCTCGGCGGCGCGGTCGCTCTCGACGTCACCGTCGCCCGCCCGGAGCTCGTCTCGGCGCTCGTGCTCGTCGGATCCGGCCTGCGCGGTCACGAGTTCTCTGCCGAGACCCAGGCCGGCTGGGCGGAAGAGGAGGAAGCCTTCGAGCGTGGAGACCTGGACGCGGCGGTCGAGACGAACCTCCGCATGTGGGTCGACGGCCCTAGTCGCTCAGCCGACGAGGTCGATCCGGACCTGCGCCGCCGGGTCGGCGAGATGCAGCGCCGGGCGTTTGAGCTCGAGCAGTCGGCGGAAGGCGAGCCCACTCTCGAGGTGCTCGCCCCGGACTACCCGGAGAGGCTGGGCGAGATCGCCGTGCCGACATTGGTTCTCGTCGGGGCGCTCGACCGGCCGGAGATGCACGAGATCGCCGACCGGCTCGAGGCTGGGATCCCGAATGCACGGCGTGCGACGATCGACGCCACCGCGCACGTTCCGAGCATGGAGCGCCCTCGCGAGTTCGACGAGCTCGTTCTGGGCTTCCTCGCGGAGGTTCAGCAATGAGCTCGCTCGAGGCCGTCGAGCTGGTCGACCGGATCTGGGCCCGGGACTCGAGCGTCTGGACCGGTCACGACGAGGCGCACTGGCTCGGATGGCTCGACGAGCCCGGGCGCATGCTCGAACGCCTTGACGAGCTCGAGGGGCTCGACCGTGATTTCGACAATGTCGTCCTGCTCGGCATGGGCGGCTCGAGCCTCGGCCCAGAGGTCATTCGCCGCACGTTCGGGATCACGAATCTGCACGTGCTCGACACGACCCACCCGACTGCCATCCGCCGGCTCGAGCAAGAGGTCGACCTCGACCGGACGCTCTTCGTCGGGGCGTCCAAATCGGGCAGCACGCTCGAGACGCGCTCTCAGCTCGATTACTTCCTCGAGCGCGGCAAGGGCACGTTCGGCGCGATCACCGATCCCGGCACCGACCTCGAGCAGTTCGCGCGCGACAACGACTTCGCGTTCGTCGTCAACGGAGAGCCCACGATCGGCGGGCGCTACTCCGTGCTCTCGCCGTTCGGGATGGTGCCCGCGGCGCTGCTCGACCTCGACGTCAAGATGCTGCTCGAGCGCGCAGAGGCGATGTCCGAATGGTGCCGGCTCGGCGAGGAGAACCCGGGCTTCATGTTCGGCCTTCAGCTCGGTGAAGGCTGGAGCGAGGGCAAAGACAAGGTCTGCATCGACGAGACCCCCGGCGGTTTCGGGCTCTGGGCCGAGCAGCTGATCGCCGAGTCCACCGGCAAGCAGGACAAGGGGCTCGTGCCCGCGCCCGGCGAGGACCCGAGCGCAGGGGCCGACCGCCAGCACGGAGCCGTGCGCTTCGACGATCCATACGACCTCGGAGCCGAGTTCTTCCGCTGGGAGTTCGCGACCGCTGTCGCCGGCTCGATCCTCGGCATCAACCCCTTCGACCAGCCGGACGTCCAGGCCGCAAAGGACCGGACGAGCGCAATCCTCTCCGGCCCTGCCCCTGAAACCGGCTCGGAAGGCTCCCTGGATGAGTTGCTCGCTGAAGCGAAGCCGCCGGACTACATCGCAATCCAGGCCTTCATCGATCCGGAGCGCGAAGGCGAGCTCGACCCGCTTGTTCAACATGCACGAGAAACAGGCTGCGTCGTCACGAAAGGCCTCGGGCCTCGCTACCTGCACTCGACGGGTCAGCTGCACAAGGGCGGGCCGAATTCGATCCTCGCCGTCCAGGTCGTGGACGACTTCGGCGAAGAGCTCGAGATCCCCGGCCGCGAATTCGGCTTCCGGCAGCTGATCGCGGCGCAGGCCGCGGGCGACCTCGAGGCGCTCAAGGAGCGCGGCCGGCGTTTCTGCCGCGTGACGCTGGACGACGTCGCATGAAAATCGGCATGGTCGGCCT
>Ga0070698_100008651_pt1 | contig 10970 bp, 10 predicted proteins | sample KBSK1502metaG_FD_65477 | JGI IMG/M metagenome (GOLD analysis project Ga0070698, IMG submission 65477) | Corn, switchgrass and miscanthus rhizosphere microbial communities from Kellogg Biological Station, Michigan, USA - KBS K1-50-2 metaG | ecosystem: Host-associated > Plants > Roots >...
CTGGTCGGGCGACGGCAACAACATGGCGACGAGCTGGATCCATGCCGCCGTGCAGTTCGACTTCGAGCTGCGCGTGGCCTGCCCGCCCGAGCTCAAGCCGCCGGCCGACGTGCTGGCGTGGGCCGAGAAGTCGAAGGGCCGCATCACCATCGGCCATGATCCCGAGGCGATCGTGCGCGACGCCGATTGCGTCGTCACCGACACCTGGGTGTCGATGGGCGACGAGGATCCGCACAGCCCGAGCGCCGCCCGCCGGCACAACCTTTTGCGCGGCTACCAGGTCGACCAGCGGCTGATGAAGCAGGCCAAATCGGACGCCATCTTCATGCACTGCCTGCCGGCGCATCGCGGCGAGGAGGTCACCGCCGAGGTGATCGACGGGCCGCAGTCGGTGGTGTTCGACGAGGCGGAGAACCGCCTGCACGCCCAGAAGAGCATTCTCGCGTGGTGCCTGTCATGAGCACGCCATCCATGAGCACGCCATCGTGAGCGGCGAGTCGGAAGGCCCTCGCTCTTCCGACGACGACCAGACCCTGCCCTTCCAGCTCGATGCGCTGGGAGTGCGCGGCCGGCTGGTGCGGCTCGGCGCGTCGCTCGACGCCGTCATCGAACGCCATGGCTATCCCTTGGCCGTGGCGCGGCCTCTCGCCGAGGCGATGGTGCTGTGCGCCGCCCTGGCGACATCGCTGAAATACGACGGCATCTTCACACTGCAGATCTCGGGCGACGGGCCGATCCGCCTGCTGGTCACCGACCTCACGACCGAGGGCGCGCTGCGCGGCTACGCCCAGTTCGACTCCTGGAAGCTTGCCGTGGCGCTGGGCGCCGGCACCAGCGAAGCGCCGGAAGGCTACGTGCCCAAGCTGTTCGGCCACGGCCGGCTCGCCTTCACCGTCGATCAGGGCCAGCACACCGAGCGTTACCAAGGCGTGGTGCCGCTCGAGGGCGCCACGCTGGCCGACTGCGCCCACATCTATTTTCGCCAGTCCGAGCAGTTGCCGACCGGCATCAAGATCGCCGCGCGGCGCATCGTCGAAAAGGGCGCGGCGCACTGGCGGGCGGCGGCGCTGATGGTGCAGCAGATGCCCGAGTTCGATGCCGGCCGCATCGACGTCGATCACGAGCAGCGCGAGGACGACTGGCGCAAGGCGGTGATCCTGATGGCCTCGGCGACCGAGGCCGAGATGCTGGACGCAAGCCTGCCCGGAACCGCCCTGCTCCATCGGCTGTTTCACGCCGAACGGCCGCGGCTGTTCACCCGCCGCGCCTTCACCGCGCGCTGCCGCTGCAGCCGCCAGCGCATCGACCGCGTGCTGCGTTCCATCAAGCGCGAGGAGCTCGACGATCTGCGCGACAAGAGCGGTCGCGTGGTCGTGAAGTGCGAATTCTGCTCGACCGAATACGCTTACGACGATCGCGACCTCGACCGGATCTACGCCTCGGCGGCGTAAAAAGCCGAATGGCATGGCGTGTGCAGCGCGCACCTTGTCATCCCGAGCGAAGCGAGGGACCTTTCGCGACGCCGATCGAAGTTCCCTCCCCTCGGCTTCGCTCAGGGCAGGCGCTGCGCTCGGGATGACAGAGTGTTTTGGGGAGGCACCATGAGGCAACCAGCCCGCTCAGCCGCCTTGGCTTTCGTCCTTTCGTTGGCAGCAACCACCGCCTTCGCCCAGACCCACCTGCGCATCGGCCTCGGTGACGATCCGGACGGCCTCGATCCCACCACCTCGCGCTTCTACACCACCCGCATTGTCTTTGCCGCGCTGTGCGACAAGCTGTTCGACATCGACGAAAAGTCGAACATCGTGCCGCAGCTCGCGCTCAGCCACGAGACATCGGCTGACGGCAAGACGGTCACGATCAAGCTCCGCCCCGACGTGAAGTTCCATGACGGCGAGCCATTCAATGCCGAGGCGGCCAAGTACAGCCTCGAGCGGCACATGAACATGAAAGGGTCGTTCCGCAAGCCCGAGCTTGCCGCCGTCGACAGTGTCGAGACGGCGGGTCCGCTCGCCATCAAGCTCAACCTCAAGCAGCCCTTCTCGCCCCTGCTTTCCCAGCTCACCGATCGCGCCGGCATGATGGTCTCGCCCAAGGCGGCGGAGGCAGCCGGCGACAAGTTCGCGCTCAAGCCGGTCTGCGCCGGCCCCTACAAGTTCGTCGAGCGCGTCGCGCAAGACCGCATCGTGGTCGAGAAGTTCGCCGACTACTGGAACAAGGAACACGTTTTCATCGACAAGATCACCTACCTGCCGATCGTCGACAGCACCGTGCGCCTGGCCAACCTGAGGTCGGGCGGGCTGGACATGATGGAGCGCGTGCTGGCGACCGACATCAAGACGGTGCGCGACGATCCCAAGCTCAAGCTCAGCAAGGCCGTTTCGCTGGGCTTCTTTGCCCTTCTGATCAACGTCGCCAACGGCCCCAAGGCCGATAACCCGCTGGGCAAGGATGCCCGCGTGCGCCGCGCGCTCGAACTGTCGATCGACCGCGAGGCGCTGAACCAGGTTGTGTTCAACGGCGAGTTCGTGCCGGGCAATCAGTGGGTCAACCCGCAGAGCCCATACTACCAGCAGGCCTTCCCCACCCCCAAACGCGACGTCGCCAAGGCCCAGGCCTTGATGAAGGAGGCCGGTGTCACAGGGCGGCTTTCGATCGACTTCATGATAGCCAACAGCCCCGAGATCCGCGCCGTCGGCGAAGTCCTGCAGTCGATGACGGCCGAGGCTGGCTTCGACCTGAAACTGCGTGTCGTCGAGGCGGCGACGGCGCTCAAGACGGCCGAGGACGGCGATTTCCAGCTCTACGAAAACAACTGGAGCGGCCGCATCGACCCCGACGGCAATACGGTCCTCTACCAGACCTGCGGCTCGCCGCTGAACACGGGGCGTTACTGCGACAAGGACATCGATGCCTGGCATCGCGAGGCGCGGGCCTCCAGTGACTTCGCGACGCGCAAAGCGGTCTACGAGAAGATCACCGCCAAGTTCCTGGCCGAGGGATGGATGATCTATCTCTTCCATCCGCAATACCTGATCGCCCACACGGCGCGACTGGAGAATTTCAAGCCGATGCCCGACGGCCTGATCCGTGTCATGGGTGTGAAGCTCAAATAATCTTGCCGGACCGCGGGCCTCCAGGCCCGCTCTTGCTTCATATTCCTCTCCCCCGATAGGGGGAGAGGTTAGGTGAGGGGGTTGCACGAGCTTTCGACGCCCCCTCACCCAGCCTCTCCCCCTATCGGGGGAGAGGAGGAATGATCATGAGCGGGCCTGGAGGCCCGCGGTCCGGCAAGACTCAATCCCGGCAGGCCCACTCCACCATGCGCCGCATGAAGCCCTCGCAGGCTTCGATTTGCGAGGCGAGGAGGTACTCGTTGGGCTGGTGCGCCTGGGCGATGTCGCCCGGCCCGCACACCACGGTCGGCACGCCGAGGGTCTTGCGGAAGATGCCGGCCTCGGTGCCGTACACCACGCTGCCCACCGTGTTCGAGCCCGACCAGGTTCTGGCCAGCGCCTTGGCCTCGTCGTTGCCTTCGGCCGAAAAAGCCGGGGTCGAGGAGCGCAGCACCGTGCCGATCGTCGCCGCCGGGTGCTTGGCCTTCATCTTGGGCAGCAGCTCGGTTTCAAGCCATTCGATGGCGCGCTTGCCGAGCCCGTCGATCGGCTGGCCGGGCAGCTCGCGATAGCCCCACAGCACTTCGCACTCGCGCGCCAGGATGTTGCCGGCCGTGCCGCCGACGATGGTGCCGACATTGAAGGTCGCGGCGGCCGGCATGAACTCGCTGTTCTTGGGCGCCTTGGCCTCGAGCTCGTCCTGCAGCTCGTTCAGGTAGTGGACGAACTCGCCGGCGAAATGGATGGCGCTGACGCCGAGATGGGTCATCGAGGAATGCGCCTCGAAGCCGGTGAACCTGGTGACGTAGATCTGCGCACCCTTGTGGGCGTGGACCACGGTCATCATCGTCGGCTCGCCGATGATGATGGCACGCGGGCGCGGCACTTCGCTTGCCATGCGGGCAGCCAGCGCATGGGCGCCGATGCAGCCGACCTCCTCGTCGTAGGAGAGCGCAAAGTGGATCGGCTTTTTCAGCCTGGCCTTGTTGAACTCGGGCAGCATGGCCAAGCCGATGGCGTAGAACGCCTTCATGTCGCAGGTGCCGCGGCCGTAGTATTTGCCGTCCTTGAGCGTCAGCGTCCACGGATCGGTGTCCCACGGCTGGCCGTCGACCGGCACCACGTCGGTGTGGCCGCTCAAGACGACGCCGTCCTTCACGTCGGGACCGATGGTGGCGAACAGGTTGGCTTTCTTGCCGTCCTCGCTGGGGACCAGCTTGGCCGCGATGCCGTGTTCCTGAAAATAGCTTTTGACGTATTCGATCAGCGCCAGGTTGGAATTGCGCGAGGTGGTGTCGAACGCCACGAGACGGCGCAGCATTTCAACCGAGCCGACGATCTCTCCTGCCATGATACTCCTTGTTCACTCAAATGGACGTCCTGCCGATCATGGTCAGGAATTCGCGGCGGGTGTCGCCGTTGTCGCGGAAGGCGCCCAGCATGCGGCTGGTCACCATGGCGATGTCGGACTTGTGCACGCCGCGCGTGGTCATGCACTGGTGCGCCGCCTCGATGACGACGCCGACGCCGCGCGGCTGCAGGACCTCCTGCAGGGTATTGGCGATCTGGGCCGTGAGCTTCTCCTGGATCTGCAGGCGGTAGGCGTAGGCATCGACCACGCGGGCGAGCTTGCTGATGCCGACCACGCGCCGGTCGGGCAGGTAGCCGATATGGACCTTGCCGATGATCGGCACCATGTGGTGTTCGCAGTGCGATTCCAGGCGAATGTCGCGCAGTACCACGACCTCGTCGTAGCCCTCGACCTCCTCGAAGGTCCGCTGCAGCATCTCGCGTGGATCGTCGTCGTAGCCGCCGAAGAATTCCTCATAGGAACGCACCACGCGGTCGGGCGTGCCCAAAAGGCCTTCGCGGTCGGGATCGTCGCCCGCCCAGCGGATCAGGGTGCGCACCGCGGCCTCCGCCTCCTCGCGCGAGGGGCGCGTGAGACCGGTGGCGAGCGACACCACGTCGCTCTTTTTCAGTATCCTGTCCATGATCGTTCCTTCAATTGAGCCGCCGCTTGGCGCCGGGCGTGTCGAGTGAAAAAGTCGGGATCTCGATGTCGAAGTTTTCGCCCGATTCGCTCACCATCTGATAGGTGCCGCTCATGAAGCCGGAGGGCGTGGCGAGCGGCGTGCCGGAAGTGTACTCGAACACTTCGCCCGGGCGCAGCATCGGAGTCTCGCCGACCACGCCGCGTCCCTTGACCTCCTGCTGGCGGCCGAGTGCGTCGGTGATCTTCCAATGACGGCTGCGCAACTGCACCGTGACATCGCCCGTGTTCTCGATGCGGACCTGGTAGGCCCAGACGAACTGGGATTTCGCCGGGTCGGACTGGTCAGGCAGATATTGCGGCCGGACGGTGACCTTAATGGCACGGGTTGTGGCTGTGTACATGACGACTGTCCCTGAAACTCAGACATGGGATCTTCCCGCCAAAAGGTCAAATAGGTCCAGTACAGGCTAAAGCCACCGCGGGTCAGCGGTGAAATCGATGGTGAGCCAGCGCTGCGGGCCTTCACCGCCGATCGCCTCGGCGATTTCGCGGCGGATGGCGTCGACGGTGGCTACGTTGTCGAGCCGCATGCCGGTCGGAACCGCAATGTGGATCTCGATGAACTGCGCTCGCCCGACCTTGGCGACGTAGCTGGTGTAGGTCTTGAAGCCGTGGCGGGCGACGACGGCGTCCATGACGCTCCTGACATGGGCGTCGAGCTCGGGCGGCGTGATCAGCAGGACCTCGCGCAGCGCCTTGCGCACCGTACGGATCGGCACGAACACCAGGCCGAGCGTCAGCAGCGCCAGCACGACCGGATCGGCGTAGGGCGTGAGGTTGCCGAAGCGCGTGCCTTTCAAGGACCAGGCGATGGCGAAGGCGACCAGCAGCGCCGAGGTGATCGCCGCCGACATCAGCCAGCTCTGCGCGTCGAGCCGCACGAAGTCCGAGCCGATGCGCCGGTTGGCCCGGACCTCGTAGAAGAACATGCCGAAGCAGACGACACAGACCGTGATCGCATAGGCGATCGCCCAGTCGAAATCGAGCTGGCGGCCGCCCGCCAGGAAGCTGTCGACGGCGTTCAGGAAGGCGTAGAAGCAGAGCAGCATCAGGGTGCCGCCGTTGAGGGCCAGCACCATGGGCTCGATGTGCCAATAGCCGAACTGGAAGCGCCGGTTGCCGGCCTCGCGGCTGACCAGGCGCGAGACGACCAGCGCGAGACCCGACATCGCCGCGTCGATCGCGGCAAACACCCCGTCGAACACGATCGACAAGGAACCCGACAACAGGCCGAACACGACGCCGAACAGCGAGACGATCACGGTCACGCCGATCGACAGTCGCAGGATCCTCTGTTCGGCGGCCGCCTGAGGCATGGAGCCCATTATCCGTCATCCCGACCAAGGCCCGAAGGGCCGCGTGGAGGGGACCTCCTTCTCTCAAAAGAAGATCCTTCGATTGCGCCGCACGGAGTTTACCCCGAGCGAAGTCGAGGGGGGCGGCTTCGCTCGGGATGACCGTCTGACGACGGTCAGATCGGGAAGATCAGGCAGGTCGTCGTGCCGTGCGCCAGCAGCCTGCCCTCGTTGTCGTGCAGCCTGCCCTCAGCGGTGGCGATGCGCGAGCCGACATTGATCACCTTGCCCTCGGCCCGGACCGGGCCGGTCTTGTCGGTCATGGCGCGCACGTAGTTCACCTTGATCTCGACCGTGGTGTAGCCGATGCCGGCCTTGAGCGTGGTGTGGACGCAGCAGCCCATCACCCCATCGAGCAGGGTGGCAGCGACGCCGCCATGCACGGTGCCCAGCGGATTGTAGTGGTCGAAGACCGGCGTGTAGGTGAACACGACGCGGCCGCGCTCGACCTCCGCCACCTGGAAGCCCAGCACCTTGGCGATCGGCGGCGCCGGGAAGCGGCCCTCCATCAGGCCCTTGAACAAGTCCAGCCCGTCCAGGGCGCGAACCTGTTCCAGCGGCACCACGCCAAAGCCCGCGTCAGCGGCCATTACCCCGTCTCCCATGATTTACGTGCATCTACACATTGAAGCTTTGCCGGCGCAAGCGACGGCGCTAATCTTCCCGCCATGTCCGGCCAGCCGCTCCGTCTGTCGCCCGCCGAGTGCACGTGCTTTCGCATTCGCGGCGCGGCGCGGCGGGTGACGCAGATCTACAGCCGACACCTGGCGCCGACCGGCCTGAAAATCTCGCAGTTCTCGCTGCTCGGCTTCGTCTGTTCGGAAGGCCCGATCACCATCGGCCGCCTGTCCGAGCTGCTGGCAACCGACCGCACGACCTTGACGCGCAACCTGCGCCCCCTGCTGCACGGCGGCGTCATCGAGCGCGCCGTATCGGGCGACAAGCGCCGGCGCGAGCTGGTGGCGACGCCGGCCGGCCGCACTTTGTTCAAGCGCGCCCTGCCGCTGTGGTCGGCGGCCGAGCAGGAGGTACGCGCGGCGATGGGCGTGCGGCTCACCGCCGACCTGCACGGCGCGCTCGACCGCTCGATGGAAAAATTGGCGGCGCTCTGATTGGAGCGCGGACCTCCAGGTCCGCTCAGGATTCATGATGCGGACCTGGAGGTCCGCGCTCCGCTACAGACTAGCGTCGAAGAAGCCGTATTCGAGTTCCATGGCGCGGCGGTAGTTGGCGCGCACCGGCGCGCTGTCGCTGGCGTGCCGGTCGAGCAAGGCCTCCAGCCGCGCCGCCAGCGCCTCGAAGCTGGGATCGGCGTAGGTCCGGATCCATTCCTCGTAGAGCGGCGCCACCTCGCGCACCGCCAGCGTGCGGCCGAGGAAGGCGTAGAGGCGCATGCAGGGCGTCATGGCAGCGATCGTCGCGCCGAGCTCGCCAAGCTCGGCCGTCTCGAGCAGGAAGCCCGTGTAGGCGCTGGTCGCCGCGATCGGCCTCACGCCCGCCAACTCGACCTGCCAGCGCTGGGCGTAGCTGTTGTGCAGCTCGAGCTCCTCGCGCACGCCCGCGATCAGGTCGGCGAAGCTATTCAGGTCCTCGCGCTCACTGCTGTAGGCCAGGCAAAAGCCATAGGCGCGGGCGAAGGCCTCCAGGAAATAGGCATCCTGGGCGACGTAGCCCTTGAAGCTGTCGATCGGCAGAGAACCGTCAGCCAGGCCGCGCACGAAGTCGTGCGCCAGGATGCGCTCGGCCCCGTCGGTGTTGGCCTCCCACAGGCTGTTGGCCAGCGACATGCGGCGTCAGCCGGCCCTTCTAGCCACCGAGCGCCTGCACCAGGTCGGCGATGATATCCTCGACATCCTCGAGGCCGACCGAGATGCGCACCGTGCCGTCATTGATGCCGAGCTTGGCGCGCTCCTCCGCGCCGATACGCATGTGGGTGGTGGTCGCCGGATGGGTGACCAGGCTCTTGGCGTCGCCGAGATTGTTGGAGATGTCGATCAGCTTGAGCCGATTGAGCGTCTCGAAGGCTGCCCACTTGCCGGCCTTGAGGTCGAAAGTGACGACACCGCCCGCGCCCGACATCTGCGTCATGGCGAGCTTGTGCTGCGGATGGTCGCTGCGGCCGGGATAGAGCACGCGCGATAGGGCGGGATGGCCGGCCAGCGCATCGGCGACGCGCCGGGCATTGGCGCAGTGGCGGTCGATGCGCAGGCCGAGCGTCTCCAGGCCCTTGACCAGCACCCAGGCATTGAACGGGCTGAGCGAGGGACCGGTGTTGCGGATGATCGGCTGCAGCTTCTCGAGGATGAATTCCTTGGAGCCCAGCACCGCGCCGCCCAGGGTGCGGCCCTGGCCGTCGATGTACTTGGTGGCGGAGTGGATCACGATATCGGCGCCCCATTCGAGCGGCCGCTGCAGGATCGGCGTGGCGAAGGCGTTGTCGAGCACGACCTTGGCGCCGGCCTTGTGCGCAAGCTCGCACACCGCCTTGATGTCGACGATGTCGAGCATCGGATTCGATGGCGATTCGAACAGCACGGCCTGCGCCGGCTTCGACAGCGCCTTCTCCCAGGCAACAAGATCGTTGCCGTCGACCAGCTCGCTCTGGATGCCGTACTTGGGCAAAAGATCGGCGACGATGTAATGGCACGACCCGAACAGCTGGCGCGCCGCGACGATGCGATCGCCCGACTTCAGCAAGGCAAGCAGGGCGAAGAACACGGCCGACATGCCGGTCGAGGTGGCACGGCAGGCCTCGGCGCCTTCGAGCGCGGCCAGCCGGTTCTCGAACATGGTGACGGTGGGATTGCCGAAGCGCGAATACTGGTAGTGGCCGCTCTCGCCCTTGAAGGTGGCCTCGGCCTCCTCGGCGCTCGCATAGGCGTAGCCCGAGGTCAGGTACAGCGCCTCGGATGTCTCGTCGAAGTTGCTGCGCAGCTGGCCGCCGCGCACCGCGCGCGTCTGCGGCCGCCAGGTCGATTGATCGGCCGGCGGCTTGTTGTTCGCGGCCTTCTTGTTCGCGATCGATCCGTCCATTGCCCTCTCCTCGCGTCCGCACCTCAAGAGGCGCGCAACGAAAAAGCCCCCGACCTGAAGGGCGGGGGCTTTTGCGAGCACCTCCGACCTTTTAGCGATGTTTAACGTGGTCGCAAGCCGGTCGGCTCAAATCTCCACGGTAGTTTGTCCTTAATATATACGATGACGCGATGAGGCAAGGGCGATTTTGTAAGGTTCGGCATAATTAGCTAAGGTTGGGTTGATGAAATACGTCAACATGCAGGACGCCAAAGCCCAGCTTTCCAAGCTGATCGCCGCGGCGCGCGCCGGCGAGGAGATCGTCGTCTGCCAGGCCGGCAAGCCGGTCGCGCGCCTGGCGGCCTACGAGCCCGTGCGGAAAAAGCCGCGGCTTGGCGCTTGGAAAGACAAGGTCATCCTCCGGCCCGGATGGGATTCACCCGAAACGGATGCCGAGATCGAAGCGATGTTCAAGGTGCCCAACGAGTCTGACGATCGTTGAAGCTGCTGCTCGATTCGAACGCGTTCATCGGGGCGTGCGCACCTCTCACGGCTAATCCTACGGCGTGCCGCTAGTGACGGCCTGACGTCGTCATGCTCTTCCGGACCGCGAGCGTCTCGCTCGCTCATGATCATGAGCGCGTCGGGCGAAGTAGCCTTCGCCCTGAGATGCGCGCGGTCTGGAAGAGGTCAGTGCTGCTTCGCCAACGCCTGCTCGCGGAGCTTGCTGAGCGTGATGCGCGAGGTCAGCGCCTCGGGGTCGGTCTTGACGTGGATGATCGCGGGCTTGGCCGCCGCCACCGCACGCTCGAAGGCCGCGGCGTAGTCCTCGGTCTTCTCGACTGTCTCGCCATGGCCGCCGAAGGCGCGGGCATAGGCGGCGAAGTCGGGGTTCTTGAGCTCGGTGCCATGTACGCGCGTCGGATACTCGCGCTCCTGATGCATGCGGATTGTGCCGTACATGCCGTTGTCGACGACCGTGATCACGATGTTGGCGCCGTGCTGGACGGCCGTCGCGAACTCCTGGCCGTTCATCAGGAAGCAGCCGTCGCCCGCCAGCGAGACGACCATGCGGTTGGGTTCGGCGATCTTGGCCGCGACCGCGGCCGGCACGCCGTAGCCCATGGCGCCGCTGGTCGGCGCGAGCTGGGTCTTGAAGCCGCGATACTGGAAGAAGCGGTGCAGGAAGGCGGCGTAGTTGCCGGCGCCGTTGGTGACGATGGCATCGTCGGGCAGGCGCTTGTTCAGCCAGGCGATGATCTCGCCCATGTTCACCGCGCCGGGAAGCGGCCCGGGCTTGATGTTGTCGAGATATTCGGCGTGGCCCGCCGCGGTTTCCGCCTTCCAGCGCTTGCCGTCCACCGGCTTCATCGCCTTGGCGGCGGCGGCGAAGTTCGCCATGCCGCTGTTGATCGGCAGCGTCGCCTGATA
>Ga0070698_100008652_pt1 | contig 10970 bp, 9 predicted proteins | sample KBSK1502metaG_FD_65477 | JGI IMG/M metagenome (GOLD analysis project Ga0070698, IMG submission 65477) | Corn, switchgrass and miscanthus rhizosphere microbial communities from Kellogg Biological Station, Michigan, USA - KBS K1-50-2 metaG | ecosystem: Host-associated > Plants > Roots >...
GATGGGACGTGCGCGGGGAGCTGCGCGATCCCGAGCGGCGCATAGGCCAGCGCCGTCAGGGCGAGCGATGCCGCGACCACGCCGACCGCAGGCGAGCCCTGCAGCCGCTTGGTGACGATCATCGGCCCGATCGCGTAGCCGATGACGACGAGCCCGACCTCCCCGACCGCGAACAGATCGTCGGTCGCGACGTCGAGCCCGACGACGAGCCCGACCCCGATGAGTCCGACGATCAGACCGATGACCCGCCGCGGATCGGGGCGGTCGTCGCCGCCGATGAGCCACACGAGCAGCGCGCCGACGAGCGGTACGCCGGCGATGAGCAGCCCCGCGAGCGAGCTCGAGAGGCGCCGCTCGGCGTCGGAGAGGAGGATCCACGGCGCCGCGACCTCGACGAACGTGTACGCGAGGACCCAGCGCCAGCGCGGCAGGAGTGGCCGGATATCACCACGCGCGATGGCGAGCGGCGCGAGGATCGTCGCGGCGACGGTCGTGCGGAGAAGCACGAGGCTCGCCGGCGCGAGCTCGCCGACGGCGACCTTGATCAGGAGATACGGGATGCCCCAGATCACGGCCATCGCCGCGAAGAGGAGCCAGCCGCGGCGGCTCATTCGTCCTCATTGTCGGTGGTCCTCGGTCGGCTAGCCTGCGGCCGATGGAGCCGCTGAATCTCGACGAGTTCGAGAACATCGCGCGCGAGACCTTGCCCGCGATGACGTACGACTTCATCGCCGGCGGCGCGGAGGACGAGCGCTCGGTCGCCGCGAACCGTGCCGCATTCCAACGACGGGGCCTCCGCAATCGCGCGCTCGTCGACGTCGCGACGCGCGACCTGCGAACAGCCCTCCTCGGCGTCGAGCTGCCGCATCCGATCCTGCTCGCGCCGACGGCCCTTCACCGCGTCGCCCACCCCGACGGCGAACGCGCGACCGCGCGCGGCGCGTCCGCCGCCGGCGCGCTCTACACCGTGTCGACCGCGACGAGCACGCGGCTCGAGGACATCGCGGCCGCGTCGACGGCTCCGCGGTGGTTCCAGCTCTATCACCTGGGCAGGCGCGAGGCGAGCGAGGAGCTCATCCAGCTCGCGGTGAAGACCGGTCACCGCGCGATCGTGCTCACCGTCGACGTGCCGCTGCTCGGCCGGCGCGAGCGCGACCTTCGCAACGGATTCACGCTGCCGCCGGGTGTCGGAATGGCCCACGCATACGAGCCGGCATGGACGCCCAAGGTCAACTCGACCGACGACCGCTCGCGCGCGTGGGCCAGCCCGATCGCGAGCGCGAACCTCACCTGGGACGACCTCGGATGGATCCGCGCCGCGTCCGGCGGCCTGCCGCTGCTCCTGAAGGGCGTCGTGCGCGCGGATGACGCGCGGCGCGCCGTCGACCTCGGGGTCGACGGGATCTGGATCTCGAATCACGGTGGCCGGCAGCTCGACGGCGCGATCGCGACGCTCGACGCGCTGGCAGAGGTGGTCTCAGCCGTCGGAGGCAAGGCGGCGATCGTGCTCGACGGCGGCATCCGCCGTGGCAGCGACGTGATCAAAGCGCTGGCGCTCGGTGCGGACGCGGTCGGGATCGGCCGGCCGCAGATGTACGGCCTCGCCGCGGCTGGCGCCGAGGGGGTGGAGCGGGTCGTGGAGCTGCTGCGCGCGGAGCTCGACCTCGCGATGGCGCTCGTCGGAGCGGCGTCGCTCGCCGCGCTCACTCCCGACCTGGTCGCCTAGCGGCGGTAGATCATCTGGCCGCCGAAGATCGTGAGGTCGACCTCGGCCTCGGCGATGCGCTGAGGCGGAGTGGACAGGATGTCCGCTGAGAGGACCACGAGGTCGGCGAGCTTGCCCTCGGTGATCGATCCTTTCTTCGTCTCCTCGTACGACGCGTACGCAGGGCCGGTCGTGTAGGCCGCGATCGCCTCAGGCACCGTGAGCCGCTGCTCCGCGTGCCACGCCCGGTTGACGGCGAGCGCGATGTTCTCGATCGGCGAGAGTGGCACGAGCCGCCGCTCGTTGAAGCTCCCCGGCCAGTCCGAGACGATGTCGAGCCGCGCGCCCGCGTCGATCAGCGACCGCCACGCGTGCGCGGTCTTCGCGCGCTCGGGCCCGAGGTGCGCGTCCGCGCGCTTCACGTCGTTCACCATGTGCTGCGGGGTGACGTCGGCGATGAGCCCCAGCTTCCCGATCCGCGCGATCTCGCGCTCGCTCGGGTACCACGCGTGGATCACCCGGAACCGGCGGTCGCGCTTCGGGTTCGCCGCGATCGCCGCCTCGTACCAGTCGAGCAACAGGCGGTGGGCCTTGTCGCCGACGGTGTGGATGACCGGATCGAAGCCGGCGCGATCCGCGCCGGCGACGTCGGCGGCCATGGTCGCCTCGTCGACGAACCGGAAGGAGAAGCCGCCCGCGAAGTCGGGATCGTCCGCGTACGGCGCGTCCATGAGGAAGCCATCGATGAACGACTTCAACCCGCCGAAGCGGATCAGGCCCTCCTCGCTCCGCGGCCGGATACCGGCCGCGACGACCTCGCGCCAGAGCGGCAACGATAGGAATGCGTACACCCGCGTGGTGAGCAGGCCGCGGGCCTGCAGCTCACGGAAGATCGCGAGGTCGGTCGCGCTCCGCTCCACGTCCGTGTGGAACAACGCCCGCTTGGAGAGCTCGTCGAGGCGGGCGACGTCGTGGATCGAGGTGATCCCCACGCGCGCGAGGTCCTCGAGCGCGAGGCGGGCGCCGACCAGACGCTGCTCGAGGTTGCGCGGCGGGATGAGCTCCGCGATCCGCTCGCCCGCGCGGCCGAAGAGCAGGCCGGTGAGCGCGCCACCTTCCCGCTCCATCCGGCCGCCATACGGATCGGGCATCTCGGGCCCGATGCGGGCGCGAGAGAGCGCGAGGCCGTTGACGAAGTGCGCGCCGTCGGCACGCCGCAGCAGGACCGGATGGTCCGGGACCGCGCGATCGAGCGCACGCCGATCGATCGCGACCTGGGCGCCGTAATCGCCGCCGGTGAGCCATAGGCCCTTCGGGATCCGGCGCGCGGCCGCGGCGACGGCGGCGACGATCCGGTCGGGATCCGTCGCCTCGTAGAGGCCCACGCCGAAGCACCACTCCGCCGCGTTGCCGAAATGCGTGTGCCCGTCGATGAACCCGGGGAGGACGAGCCGGCCGTCGAGATCGACGACCTCGGTGCGCGGGCCGCGCAGGGCGAGCGCGTCGGCGTCGGAGCCCACGGCGACGATCCGGTCGCCCTCCACGGCGACCGCGCGCGCCTCGGGCCGGCCCGGATCGCAGGTCCAGACCCGCCCGCGGTGGAGCACGAGGTCAGCGGGCGCGGCTGATCCGACGACCGGCGGTGTAGAGGTTCGCGAGGACCAACGCGGAGATGAGGACGAGGAGGAGCGGGCCGCCGGCCTGCTCGAATGCGTCCGTCGCGATGGCCGCGAAGAGCCACGCGATCGCGACCGCGGCGAGCGCGCCGAGGGCGAGCGACCCGTCGTCGACCAGGAGCCCGTAGACGTTCTCCCAGATGGCCTTCAAGGCCTTAGACATTCCGCGCACCCACCTGCGCGCCGCTCGGGTGCATCGCGTTCAGCATCCGCACCGACGCCCAGCTGATCGCGAGGATGACCCCGAGGATCCCGAACAGCGAGAGCGCATCGCCGGGCCACTCCGTGCCGAGCCCTTCGGCCGACCAGAAGACGCCGAAGGTCGTGAGCATCGCGCCGACCCCGAACTTCATCGTGTTCTCGGGCACCTGCGTCAGCGGCTGCTTGAGCGCGACGCCGAGCCCGATGACGACCACGCCGGCGGCGATGGCGCCCCAGACCGCCGCACTCATCGCCGCGGCGCCACCGGCACCGAACGCGATGACGATGAAGGCGACCTCGAGCCCTTCGAGCAGGACGGACTTGTACGAGATGAGCGTGCCGACCCAGTCCCATTCGTTCTTCTTCAGGCCCTGCGCGCGAAGCTCGGCGACCTCGCGCTGGTAGATGAGGTCCTCGTCGTGCAGGGCGACGATGCCGGCGTAACGGAGGATCGCCTTCCGTAGCCAGCGGAGGCCGAACAGCAGGAGCAGGACACCGACCACGATCTGGAGCACGTGCCGCGGCACGACGGTGACGAGGGCGACGCCGATGACCGCCACGATGACCGCGAGGGTGAGGGCCGCGAGCGCCGCTCCGACGAGCGGCGCGCGCCAGCCACGGGTCGTGCCCACGGCGAGAACGATCGTGAGCGCCTCGACGAACTCGACGCTCGAAGCGATGAAGCTCGGTGTCGCGGCGACGGCGAGGTTGACGAGGTCCATGGGCTACGCGTCCACCCACGCGTCGTTCATCGCCGTCCCGGTGAGCCCATCCGGGCCGGCCTTGAAGTCGTGGACCTTCGCCGACATCGCCTCGACGCGGACCTGGCTCATCACGCCGACGAACGGCAGGATCTCCATGACCCGTTTCTGCGCGTCGAGGTAGGTCTGCTTGCGCTCCGAGGTGTTGAGCTCCTGGGTCTGGCCCTTGATGAGCAGCGCGTCGAGCGCCGGATCGCTCGTGTTGCTGAAGTTGCTGCCCGAGACGCGGTTCGCGGAGTGGTAGCAGACGCGGAGCACGCCGTCGGGGTCGATGGCCGTCGACGACGTCGCGGCCATGTTGTGCTTGTACCCGCGGACGTAATCGAGGTACGGACCGCGATCCATGACCTGCACCTTGAGGTCGATGCCGACGTCGCGAAGCTGCGACTGCATCGCCTGCGCGATCTCGGTCCAGGGGCTGCGGAACGTCGCAAGGAGGATCTGCAGGTCCTGGCCGCTCTTCTGCCGGATCGGTCCTGAGGGCCCGAGCTTCCAGCCGGCGGCGTCGAGGATCGACTTCGCCTTGGCCGGATCGAACGTGAAGCTTTTCTCGATCGCGTCGTCACGCGCCCACACGCCCTCCGAGAGCGGACCGACGGACACGTGGTGCACCCCGAAGAACACCTTGTCCACGATCGACTTCCGGTCGATCGCCCAGTTCACGGCCTCGCGGACGGTGTGATCGTCGGTCGGGGCCTTCGCGACGTTCATGCTGAACCCGAGGGTATGGCTCGCCCGCGGGGACAGGACGAACTTGAACCGCGAGTCGGCCTTCAGGCGGGCATAGTCGGCCTCGGGGATCTCGTCGATGAGGAGATTCTCGCCGCTCTCGAGCGTCGCGATGCGCGTCGACGGCTCTGTGATGGCGCGGAACTTCAGCGTGCCGAGGTACGGAGCGGCGCGGTTCTGGAAGATATCGGCGCCCCAGTTGTAGTCGGCGAACGCGGTCAACGTCACGACGCCGTCGGCCGAGCGGCCGGCGAACTTGAACGGTCCGGATCCGACGGGCTCCGCCGCGACGTCACCGGGCTTCAGCGTGGCGAGGTACTTCGCGGACATCACGCCGAAGAAGTAGCGCCAGAGCTGGAGCATGAACGCGGGGTAGCCGGTCTTGAAGGTCACGATGACGGTCTTGTCATCGGGAGCGATGATCGTGTCGACAGGTCCCATGATCGAGACGACCGCGCCGGCCTTCGTCTTCGGATCGAGGATCCGGTCGAACGATGCCTTGACGGCCGCCGACGTGAGGAGCGTTCCGTCATGGAACTTCACGCCGTCGCGCAGGGTGAAGGTGAACCTCTTCGCGGCGTCCTCGATGAGCCACTTGGTCGCGAGACCCGGATGGAACTTCTGGTCCGAGTCGATCGTGATGAGCGTGTCGAGGATGTTCTGCGCGATCTCACCGGCGGCCGCGCCCGTCGTGAGCGCGGGGTCGATGACGTCGATCTTGTCCCACTGGCCCCAGGCGAGCGTCCCGCCCTTCCGTGGACTGGCGCTCGGCTTCGCGACCGGCGCCGCCGCGGGCGCGCAGGCGAAGATCGCCACGCTCGCCGCCGCAAGGGCCGATCGCCGAAGGAACTCCCGCCTCCGCATCTCCATCGACCCATCCATGCCCTAGTTCCCTCTCACCACGTTCACTTGGATCGCCGCGTCGAGGATGTCGAGCCCCGCGTGAAGCCGGTCGTCGCTGATCGTGAGCGGCACGAGGGTCCGGATCACGTTGCTGTACAGGCCCGCGCGTAGGACGAGGAGCCCCTGGTCACACGCGGTCTTCGCGATCGCGTCGACCAGCTTGGGCGCCGGAGTCTTCGCCGCCTGATCGCTCACCAGCTCGATCGCCTGCATCGCGCCGACGCCGCGGACCTCGCCGATGCACGAGTACCGCTGGGCCATGGCCGCGAATCGGGTCCGGATCGCCTGGCCGATGGCCTCCGCCCGCGCGAGGAGCCCGTCGCGCTCGATGACCATGATCGTCGCGAGCGCGGTCGCGCACGCGACTGGGTTGCCCCCGAATGTCGCGCCGAGCTCGCCCGGCTTGAGCGCGTCCATGAGCTCCGCCCGTCCGGTGACCGCGCCGAGCGGGAAGCCGCCGCCGAGCGACTTGGAGGTCACGAGCAGGTCCGGGGTGACGCCGGAACGCTGTACCGCGAACATCCGCCCGGTGCGGCCGAAGCCGGTCTGCACCTCGTCGGCGATCAGCAGGATCCCGTGGCGTTTGCAGATCTCGGCGACCTTCGGGATGAACGCCGCGGGCGGCACGACGAAGCCGCCCTCGCCCTGGACGGGCTCGAGCATCACGGCCGCGACGTGCTCCGGCGCGAGGTTCGTCTCGAGGACCTGCTCGAGGAGGCGCGCATGCAGCGCGGCCAGCTCATCCTCCGTCCCGGCGGCGAGCGGCCGATAGGGGTACGGGTACGGCACGTGGACGACGTTCGCGCTCGCCGAGCGCAAGAACGGCAACCGCGAATTCTTCGTCTTTCCGGTCGCGGTCATCGCGGCGTACGTGCGCCCGTGGAACGAGTTCTGGAACGAGATGATGAACTCACGGCCCGTCGCGACGCGCGCGATCTTCATCGCGTTCTCGACCGCTTCGGCGCCGCTGTTCATCAGGACGGTCTTGGTCGCGAGGCCGGCCTGGCCGCGTGGATAGATGCGATCGAGCTCTTGCGCGAGGCGGACGTAGGGCTCGTACGTCACGACCTGTGCTCCGAGATGCGTGTACCGATCGAGCTGTTCGCGCGCCGCGGCGATGAGATCGGGGTGTTGGTGGCCGAGGTTGAGCGCGCCGATGCCCGAGATGAAGTCGATGTACTCACGGCCCTCGGGATCGGTGACGAGCGCGCCATGGGCCGACGCGACGACGACCGGCGTGGCCACGTGCAGGCCCTTCGGCACGAAGCGCTCGCGCAGCGCCCGCACCTCCGCCGTCGACATGACGCGCGACTTCGTCGACGTCGCCATCGGTCTCCCCTAGCTCGCTTCCGCGATCCGTCCGCGCAGCGCCTCGAGCTCCTCGGCCGCCCCCAGCGACGCCACGCGGTCTCGCGCCGCGAGGCCGAGAAGCAGTGCATCGAGCACGACGAGCGTGATCGCCGACTGGTGGTACATGCCGCTCCCCGCGCGCCGCGCGGAGAGCGCGACGGTGAAGAGGCCGGCGAGCGCGAGGCCGAGGGTGTCGGTGATCAGGACGGACGGCAGGCCGATCTCGCGCGCGCGGTCGAGCGCGACGCGTGTCTCGGGCGTCAGGCGCTCGTACGCGATGGCGAGGATCACATCGCCCTTCCGCAGTCCGAGGAGCGCATCGGCAAGCGCGAGGCCCCGCGCGGTGATCGCGCGCGCCGAGCGGCGGAGGCGGCCGAGCCGAAGCGCCGCGTACTCGGCGTGCGGGCCGTTCGGGCCGACGCCGAACACGAGGACGCGGTCGGCGCCGGCGAGGAGGTCGAGAGCCCGGGCGAAGTCCTTCGGCTGAAGCGTGCGGCGCGCATCGGTCACGAGCTCGAGCTCGGTCGCGAGCACGTGCTCGAGGATCGCGGCCGGATCCGCGCCGGCGTCCTCGAGGCTGCGCCCGAGACGGAGCGCCGGCGTCGCCCGCGAGCGCAACGCCCCCTGGAGCTCGGCCTTGAGCTCGGGGAGGCCGGCGTAGCCGAGGGTCTGCGCCGTCCGGATCACCGTCGCGTCGCTCATCGCGAGCTCGCGAGCGATCTCCGCCGCGGACAGGAACACGGCCTCTTCGCGATGCCGGGCGATGAACTCCGCGACCTTCGCTTCGGCCGGCGAGAGCTCGCCGTGGAGCGCGGCAATGCGCTCGTCGAGCACCGCAGGGGGCCGAGACCTGGTCGTAGCGTTCGTTGCGGCCATGGCGGGCGTACTGTAGTGTCCGCTGCGGACTTGTTCAAGCCGACGCAAGGGGGCCCAGGATGACACCAGCGACCTTGCCGACCTTCGACCTCAGCGGGAGCGGCCGCGACGTCGGCCGCCAGCACGGCGAGGCCGCGCGCGCGCAGATCAAGGACTCGGTCGCGTTCTACAAGGAGTCGTTCAAGAAGGCCTCGGGTCTGGCGTGGCCCGAGATCCTCGAGCTCGCACCGCGCTGGGTCCCCGACATCGAGCGCTACCTCCCCGGGATCAGCGACGAGCTCCATGGGATCGCCGAGGGCAGCGGGATCGACTTCGCCGAGGTCCTCGCGCTGAACGCGCGCGGCGAGCTCTCGCACGGCAACCCATTCCGTGACGAAGAGCCCGAGGGGTGCTCGTCGTACGCGATCCTCCCCGAGGCGGCGGCCGACCGACACACGTACTGCGGTCAGAACTGGGATTGGCTCGCCCAGACCGGCTCGACCGTCGTCATCCTCCGCATCACCCAGCCCGGGAAGCCGACCATCGTCATGCAGACCGAGGCCGGCCAGATCGGCCGTCACGGCGCGAACTCCGCCGGCATCGCGCTGAACGCGAATGGCCTCGGGCCACGGTTCGGCAAGCCGGGCGGCCTGCCGCAGCCGTTCATCCGCCGCAAGATCCTCGAGTCGACCGAGATGCAGTCGGCGCTGAAGGCCGTGTTCGACTCGCGCCAGTCCGTCTGCACGAACCTCGTGATCACCCACCGCGACGGCTTCGCGATCGACCTCGAGACGACGCCCGGTCGGCACGGCTGGATGTACCCGACCGACGGGATCCTCGCGCACACGAATCACTTCGTCTCGTTCGTGCCGGAGCAGATCGCCGCGACCTATCGACCGTTCTCGGTGAACTCGCTGTGGCGCCTGCCGCGGCTCGAGCGCGGGTTGAAGGCCGTGCGGACGGCAACGGGCGCGACCGGTGTCCGCGACGCGATCGCCGACGCGCTACGCGATCACTTCGGTCACCCGAACTCACTCTGCAAGCACGACGACCCGCGCACCGGGACCGGAGACCGCTATCACACGGTGGCGTCGAGCATCGTCGATCTCACGACCGGCGATTACTGGATCACCGCGGGTCCGCCGTGCGAGAACGAGTACCGCCGGCTGCCCTGGAACCTGTATCAGGAGGAGGCCGCGGCAGCGCCGCGGCTCGCCGCGGTCCGCTAGACACCGACCATGGGTCTCGAGTGGCTCTCGTCGGACGGGAAGCGGCTCCTGCTGACGCGGGTGCTGCGGACGTTCGCGTACGGCTACCTCGCGGTCGTCCTCGGGGTCTACCTCGACAAGCTCGGGATGGGCCCAGTCGAGATCGGGCTCATCTTCACCGCCGCGATCGGCGGGTCGGCGCTCATGACCATCCTCTGGTCGCTCGTCGCCGATCGCTACGGACGGCGCCGGACGATCGCCACGATGGCCCTCCTCATGGCGGTCGGCGGGCTCATCTTCGCGCTGACGAGCGACGTCTGGTGGCTGGTGGTCGGCGCGTTCACCGGCACGATCAGCGCGACCAGCTCCGAGGTCGGCATCTTCCAGACCGTCGAGCAGGCGATATTGCCCCAAACGGCACCCGATGAGCGCCGCACCTGGCTGTTCGCGATCTACAACACCGTCGCGAACTTCGCGGGCGCGTTCGGGTCGCTCGCGGCCGCATCGGTCGGCTTCTTCGCGGGCCTCGGTCTGCACGGCGCCGACGCGTACCGGCCGCTCTTCGTCGTGTACGCGCTCGTCGGGCTCGTGAACTTCGCGGTGTTCGTCACCCTCAGCGACCGTGTCGAGCTCGCGAAGGTCGCCGGCGAGCGCAAGTTCATCGGCATCCATCGTTCGGCCGGGACGGTGGCGAAACTCTCCGTGCTGTTCGGGCTCGACGCGTTCGCCGGCGGCTTCGTCGTGCAATCCATCGTGGCGTACTGGTTCTTCCTCCGCTGGGGCTTCGATCCGGGCGCGCTCGCGGTCCTGTTCTTCTGGGTCGGCGTGCTGTCGGGGCTCTCGCTCCTCGCCGCGGGCTGGCTCGCCGAGCGGATCGGCCTCCTGAACACGATGGTCTTCACCCACCTCCCATCGCAGGTGCTGCTCATGCTCGTGCCGCTCGCGCCGGTCTCGTGGCTCGCGGTCGCGCTCTATCTCGCGCGGATGAGCGTGTCGCAGATGGACGTGCCGACCCGTCAGTCATACACGATGGCCGTCGTCGATCCGGACGAGCGGACGGCCACGGCCGGGATCACGAACGTCGCGCGCACGTCGGCGACCGCGATCTCCCCCACCTTCGCCGGGATGGCCTTCAGCGCCGCCGCGCTGGGCCTGCCGTTCTTCATCTCCGGCACTTTGAAGATCGTCTACGACATCGCGATCTACTTCACCTTCCGCAACGTCCACCCACCCGAGGAGCTCGAGCGGCGAAAGCGGCGCGCCGAGAACATCGTCGCGGAGTCGAGCTGATGGGCCGCGAGCTCACCATCTACTCGGGCCGCAACCGTCCCGACCTCACGCCGGTCTACATGCTGTTCGAGCGGCTCACGGGGATCGAGACGAAGGTCGAGAAGGTCTATCACCACGACGCGGAGCGGCGGCTGATGGCCGAGCGCGCGGACCCGCAAGCCGACCTCCTGCTGACGAACAGCCAGCTGGCCGTCGAGGTCGCGCGCGCGAGCGGGATCTTCGAGCCCTACGAGGCGGCCGTGGCGAAGGCGTATCCCGCGTGGCTGCGCGCGCCGGACTTCAGCTGGCTGTC
>Ga0070698_100008653_pt1 | contig 10969 bp, 13 predicted proteins | sample KBSK1502metaG_FD_65477 | JGI IMG/M metagenome (GOLD analysis project Ga0070698, IMG submission 65477) | Corn, switchgrass and miscanthus rhizosphere microbial communities from Kellogg Biological Station, Michigan, USA - KBS K1-50-2 metaG | ecosystem: Host-associated > Plants > Roots >...
CGATCCTTCGCGCTTGTACTGCTCGGAGCTCGTGTGGTGGGCATCGCAAGGCGAGCTGCGCACCGGCGATCACTACGCGGTGATCGCGCCGTCAGATCTGTTGAAGTACGGCGACGTCGTGTATCAGAGCGGCGCGCGTGAAGACGTTCACGTCGCTGCGCGCTAGGGCGAATTGCATTCTCCCGTCGGGGGCACGCGTGATGCAAGCCTTCCTCTGCGAACGAGGAGGACATATGCCTGGCAATCAGCTTCAGAGACAGCCCCCCGGAAAGCGCGCAGCACAACGTGGCGAGTTGCAGGAATGCCTCGACAAGCTCGCGCGCGCCATCACGGCCGGTGATGGCAAGGCGGCGGCTGCCCTCTGGGAAGCGCCGGCATTCGTCATCGGCGATTCGATGGCAATGCCGATCAGCGACCTCGCGGAAGCCGAAACGTTCTTCGGCGGCGCGAAGGAGCAATACAACGACCGCGGGATCGTCGATACGCGCGCCGAAATCGTCGACGAGGAATGGATCGGCGATCGCGTCGTTGTCGCGAAAGTGCGATGGCCGTACATCGACGATGCAGGTCGCGTCGTGGGCGCGGAGCGTTCGGACTACACGTTTCGTCGAAACGATCGCGGTGAGCTCAAAGTGCGAAGTGTGCTGATGCGCGGCCTCGAGCCGGGAACGCATTAAGACGGCGGCAACAGCGCGCGCGCTCGCTCGACGACCCGCGCGAGCTGGCGCGGCCCGACCTCGATGATCACGCGCACCCACGTCGCCTTCGCGATCATGCGCGCTTGGCCAAAGTTGTTCGCGAGACCGATGAGGCGAACCGCCGGCTCGCGCGCGAACCCGGCGAGGAGCACGTTGATCGCCTTCGCGAGCCGCTTTGCCGCATCCTTGTTCTTGGTGTCGCCGGGGTCCGCGGCGTCGGCATCGATCACGATCACGAGATCATCGACGACGTCGCCCCAGATCGAGATCTGTGCCGGCGCGACATCGAGGCCGGTCTGTCGCGCGATCGCGACGCGCGCGTCGAACGATAGTTGCGCTGTCACGCGAAGCGTCGCGCCGGGCGCCTGCTCCGGCATCGCGTGATCGCGCAGCTTCATTAGATCGAGCGATGGCTCGAGGCGACTCCGCGACGCGATCGCCGCGCGCGCCTCGACCTGGCGAACCAGCTCATCGCTGCCGATCACGACGAACTCGTTATTGAGGCGCACCGCGTTCTGGATGTCTTCCTTCGTCGCGACGATCGTCACCGTGCCTACTTGCGCGGTGCCGAGCGCGTACGAGCCGACGATGATCATGTCGGCGCTCGCTAACGGCGAGCCCTGCACCGCGAGCGGCAGGCCTGGAATCTTTTGCTCGGCGCCGAGGCTCGCGAGCGCGCGCTTCGCGACATCGCCGACGACGGGATTGCCGCGCAGCCGCTGAAGGTCGATCTCGACGAGCATCTGGCAGCCATTCGGCAAGAGCGCGATCATGCGCTCGGCCTTCGTCAGCTCGCGCGCGATCGTCGGTGCGCTCGCGCCTTTGTCCTTCCCGCCGCACGCGCACACGAGCAGCGCGACGAGCGCGAATCTCATGCAAGCACGTTGTTAAGCGCGTCGATCACGCGCGGCACATCCTGATGCGACGCCACCGACACGCGGATGTGATTCGGCAGGCCCCACGCGGCCATCGGCCGCACGATCACACCCATGCGCAGCAGTTTGTCGTAGATCGGTCCCGAGGGCTTCCCGCAGTCGATCAGCACGAAGTTCGCGAGCGACGGATACACGCGCGCACGCACCTCCGCACGCATCTTCTCGATCGTCGCGCGGCCGTGCTTCGCGCTGATCGCGACGTGATCCTGATCGTCGAGCGCGGCAATCGCCGCGACCATCGCGATGCTCGAGACATGGAACGTGCGGCCGACGCGATTGAGCACATCGATCACCGCGCGATCGGCGATGGCGTAACCAACGCGCAGCCCGGCGAGGCCATAGATCTTCGAGAACGTGCGCAGCACGACGACGCGCCGATCTTTCTTGAGGAGCGCAAAGCCATCGACGTGATCGACCTCGGGCCACAGCGCCGCATATTCGGCGTACGCCTCGTCGATCACGAACAGCGCGCGCTGCGGCAACGCGGCGAGGATCTTCTCGGCACCGGCACGCGACACCACCGATCCGGTCGGATTGTTCGGCGAACCGAGTACGACGAGCTTCGTGCGCGGCGTGATCGCGGCGATCAATTGATCGACATCGCACGCGAGATCGGGCGTCGTCGGCGCAGCGACGAACGGCCGCCCGACGACCTGCGCCGACAGGCGGTACGACAAAAACGCGTAGGCGTGCGACAGCACCTCGTCTGTCGGCTCGCAGAGCGCGAGCGCGAGCTGGTAGAGCAGATCGTTCGACCCGTTGCCGAGCGCGAGTTGCTCGATCGGGATTGCCAGCCGCGCCGACAGCGCGCGACGCAGCGCGAAGCCGCCGGCGTCGGGATAGAGGTGCAGCGACGACAACGCCGCCGGTATGGCCGCCAGCGCTTTCGGTGACGGGCCTAACGGATTCTCGTTTGACGCAACCTTGATCGCGCCGGAAATCCCGAGCTCGCGCTCGAGCTCCTCGATGGGCTTTCCCGGCTGGTAAACGTCTAAGTTACGCACGTGCGCGGGGGTGAGCTCATCGATCCAAGACACGACGCGTGACCGTACAAGTGGAATGCCGCCCATGGCAACCCCGGTCTATAGTGTCAATCGCATGCGTCGGTTAGTGCCCTGGCTCGTTATCGCCATCATCTTGTTCGTACCGAGCCTGGCGTCCGCCGACGACGGCACGTTCTCGAGCTACGAGCAGCGCGGCTGGCTCGTGATGTTCCTCGCCGCGTTCGGCTTTGGCTTTTTGACCTCGCTGACGCCGTGCGTGTACCCGATGATCCCGATCACGCTCGCGATCTTCGGCGCGCGCGGCGACAACGTGTCGCGCGGCCGCGCGATCGCGCTCGCGACCGCCTACGTCGGCGGCATGGCCCTCACCTACTCGATCCTCGGCTTGACGTTCGCGCTGCTCGGCAAGGCCGCCGATTTCGGCACCCAGCTCGCGAACCCGTGGTTCGTGTTTCCACTCGTCGCGCTGTTTATCGCGCTCGCGCTGTCGATGTTCGGCGCGTTCGATCTCGCGCTGCCAAGCGGCCTGCAAGCACGGCTGAACCAGATCGGCGGCAAGGGCTTTGGCGGCGCGTTCGCGATGGGGCTCGTCGGCGGTCTCATCGCCGCGCCGTGCACGGGGCCGTTTCTCGCCGGCCTGCTCGCGTTCGTGTCGACGCGCGGCAGCGTCGTCGGCGGTGGCGCGCTGCTGTTCGTCTACGGTATCGGCATGGGCGTGTTGTTTTGGGTGCTCGCCGCGTTCGCGCGCGCGCTGCCCAAGAGCGGCGCGTGGATGGAGGGAGTGAAGTCCGCCGCCGGCATCGGCCTCTTGTTCGCCGCGGTGTATTTTCTAAAGCCGTTCTTGCCGTGGCTGCGCACGATGGCGTCGCCGCAGTGGTGGTTTCTGATCGGCGCTGTCGCGCTTGCGATCGTCGGCATTGCCGTCGGTGCGATTCATCTGTCGTTTCACGCCGCGTGGCCCGAACGCGCGCGCAAGGCGGTCGGCATCGCGCTCGTCCTCGCCGGTGCGTTCGGCACGTGGACGTGGAAGATGACGCCGAAGCAGCGCCTGCCGTGGGTCTACAGCGAGACCGCCGCGTACGAGCGCGCGCGCGCCGAAGGCAAAGGCGTGATGGTCGACTTCTCGGCGGCGTGGTGCAACCCGTGCGAGGAGCTCGAGCTCACGTTTGGCGATGACGACGTCTACGAAGCGATCACCGCGAGCTTCGTGCCGCTGAAGCTCGACGTCACCGCCGACACGGAGCGAAACAGCGAGCTCAAGCAGCGGTACGACTCGGTGGCGCTACCGTCGGTCGTCTTCATGCATCCCGATGGCAAAGTGCTCGGCCGCGTGCGCGGGATGCTCGAGCCAGACGACTTTCTGAAGGTCGTCGTGCCGGCGAGTCGCAAGTTGCAGGCTGCCGCTTCTAAATGAGGCGCAGGTTCGCGCGCAGCACGATCAGCGCTTCGATCTGAACGCTCTGATACTGGTTATCGGCCTCGTTCGCGCCCGCGCCGGTCTTGTAGAAAAAGCCGTACGAGATCGGTAGCGTGAGGCCGAGGTCGAAGACGCTCGACAGATGCTTGCCGAAGCCGAACCGACCCTCGAGCAGGATGCCCTTGTCGGTGAGTTGTCCGTTGTCGAGCGGTGGATCGACCTGCGCGCCGGTGCCGACGCCAAACCCGACGCCGAATCCGAACTCGAGGTAGCCGCCCGTGCCCTGCTTGTGGTCCCACTCGCTGCCTGTATCCATGCCGAAGCTGAGGCCGACGGTGCCCTGCGTCCACGTGCGAATGTCGGGGCTGATGAACTGGTGATGCGACGCGTGGATGTCGAAGAAGAGCAGTTTCGCGCCGAGCATCAGGCCGTACGCGCCGCCGCGCGCATCGGCGAAGAACGCGTCGTCTTTCGGCGTGCCCGCCGTGCCGGTGCCGTACATGCCGCCGAGGTTCGCTTCGCCATACAGCTTGAAGACTTCGGCACCCGCGGTGGCCGGTGCTAGACACATGGCAAGGACCACGAGGCGACGCATGCCCCAAATTGTCGCACAGCGTGATGTAGAGTTGGTTCGATGCATCGGCTGTACGTGATCTGCGTCGCGCTTGCGCTGGGCGCGTGCGGCGATCTCGAGGCCGAGCGGCTTGCCAAGATCCGTGACGAAGTTTGCGCGTGCAAGACCGCGAAGTGCGCCGAAGCGGCGCTCGGTCGCGTGCCGAAAGGGAACGTCGAATCGAACCTGCGCACCCAGCGCATCGCACGCGAGATGCTCGCCTGCCTCGCCGAGATCTACCAAGCGGAAGAGCCGACGATGGATCCCGACGCGCCTACTGACCCTGAAACGTCGGGTCCCGCTTCTGCAAGAAGGCCGTGACGCCTTCGGCGAAGTCCTTGCTCGCGAGCAAGCGCATCTGACCATCGGCTTCGCGATCGAGCGCGCGAGAGAGCGACGCATCGTCGAGGCCGTCGTACACCGCGGTCTTGCATGCTTCGAACGCGAGCGGTGGGCCGGCAGCGAGGCGATCGGCGAGCGCCGCGACCTGCGCGATTAGCTCGCCGCTCGGATACAGCTTGTTCGCGAGCCCGATGCGCAGCGCTTCATCGCGTCTTTGAGGTCGAGCCCAGAACAGAACGCGCCGCTGCCGCCCGCGATCCGAACACGTTTGCGCCCCGTGTCACAGAGACCTCGGGCGTCGCGTGAAGCGCGGCGGCCGAGGTGCCGCCGGTGATCGCGCCGACGATCTGCAGTGCGAGCTCGTGGGTGAGCGCGTTGCGCGACTCGGGACCGTTCAGCGTGATCGTGCGGACCTTGCCGCGATCCACAACTTCGATCATGGCTCCTCTTTGTTCTCCGTCTTCTCGATGACCGACAGCCCGGCTTCGCCGAGCTCGGGTTCTTCCCAAGCATCGTCGTCGCCGGGCAGCGCCGGCTCGACACGTTGGTCGGATGTCGCGGTGACCGTCTCCGGTCGTACGCCGGGCATGATCATCGCCATCGCCGGTGTGATCACGACGTCGGCATCGGTCTCGCGACCGAAGAACTCGGTGTGCTCGTAGTAGCGGACGGCATAGCGCACGAGCACGGCGGCGGTTGCCGCGATGGGCACCGCGAGTACGACGCCGACGAAGCCGAGCAGCTTGCCGCCGGCGACAACCGCAAACAGCGCGCCGGTCTCCGATAGGCCGACGCGATGGCCGACGATCTTCGGCGTGAGAAACCCGGCCTCGGCGAGGTGGAGAAGGAGGATCACGGCGCCGACCTTGCCGAGCATCGGCAGGCTGCCGCCATCAGCGATAACGACGAGCGCCGCGATGCCGGCGCCGACAAACGTGCCGACAAATGGAATCACCGTGAGCGCGCCGACGAGAAGACCGATCGGCACGGACAGCGGCATGCCGACGATCGTGAAGCCAATCGCGTAGAGCACCGCGAGGATCGACGTGACGATCGCTTGGCCGCGCACCCAGCCCGAGACCACATCATCGATCTCGCGCGCGATCGCGCGCATGCCGCGGCGCTTGCGCGGCGGGATCATGTGGTCGATCCGGCGCAGCAGGTTCGGCCAATCGACGAGGAAGTAGTACGCGAACACGGGCACGAGCAAGAACTCGGCGACCTCGGCGAGCAGCGAGAGCACGCCGCCGAGCACCGCCTTGAGGATCGGCGCGAGCGGCCCCGCCTTGCCGAGTGTCTCTTGCAAGTGCTGCGTGTCGAGATACTCCTTGGGGATCTCGACGCCGACGTGCTCGCGCAGCCAGAGATCGAGGTTTGTCATGAGCCGCGGCAGGTCGCGGGCAAAGTCGGTCACCTGATCGGCCGCGGCGGGAATCGCCGTCGCGAGGACGAGCACGATGAGCGCGATGAACGAGCCGAGCAGCAGTGCCGCGCCGAGCGTGCGCGACACCCCTGCGCGCACCAGGCGCTCGAGCACCGGATCGAGCAGGTACGCGATGCCGAGCGCCGCGAGCACCGGCGCGAGCACGTGCGCGATGTAGCTCAGCGTGATCCACGCGAACGCGACGAAGATGATGATCAGCAGCCACCGCAGCATCGCGATGACCTGCGGCGTGTGTGGCGATGCCGGTGGTGTCACCCCACCCCGCTGTATCACGAAATCGCGGCGCTCGCGCTCGGGGCTGGCCCTCTTGAGGGCCAGCCCCGAGTCATCTTTTTCCGCGCGTCCCTCGCTTCGCCGATCCTCGCGCGGCAAAGCCGCGCTCGGGCTTCGCTCGGTCCGCGCTAGTCGAGCCAGCGCCGCTCGAGTGGCCGCACGCGATAGCTCGCACGCACATCGTCCAGCGGCTGCTCCCACAGATCTTCCCAGACCACGGGCATGAGTGGCGCAGCGTCGCGACCTGCGCGATACGCCTCGCGCATCGAGTGCCGCAGCGCAGCCCACCGGCGCTCGAGCACGAAGTGTTTCATCGTGCCGAAGAACATGATCATCGCCGACACCGGCAGGCGAAGCTGACCGTACGAGAACGAGTGGATGAGAACCTCTTCGTGACCGGCGACGCCGAGGCCGAGCAGCGTGTGCCAGACATCGTGCGTTTGGCGATAGCGCCGCATCAGATACGCCATATCCGGATCGTCGACGTGGCGCGTGGCGGCGGCCTGATAATCGGCGGTGAGGCCATGGTCATCGAGGTGTCGCGCGTACGCGCCGCCGAGCGTCGACGCCGGCAATGCGCGGAGATGATCGTAATCGACGAGCTCGCTCGATAGCTCGGGGCGCTCGTCAAGCAGCCGCCGGCCTTCCGGCGTCGCCTGCATCTCGACGAGAAGCGCGCGGTACCGCGGTCGACCCGTGATCTCCTCGACGCGATGGATCTCGTGCGTCTTCGTCGAATCGCCGAGTACGCGGACGATCGCTTGGCCGACGCGGATGCCGTCCTTGAGGAGCCCGGCGGTTTGCATGACCAAACCCTACGGCAGGATCGGCGCGAGGGCGAGGTCGAGTTGCTTGCGTTCGGCGCGCTTTAAATCGAGCTGCACGTAGCGCGAGAAGTGGTCATCGTGGCGAAGCTCGAGGCGATGCTTACCCGGCGAGACCGCGATGCCCTTCTGCACGTATTTCGCGATGCCGATGTAGCGACCATCGACGTACACGCTCGCGTCGGCGACGTTCGTCTTGATGTAGAAGATCGCATCGTCGGCGGCGATTCGCGAGCCGCCTTGCTTCGGGCCGCACGCGGCGAGCGCGAGCACGAGCACGAGCCTCACGGCGCACCTCCGAGCGATAGCTCGACGATGTCGCCCATCACCTTCACGGTCGCGGTGCTATCGCTGGACGGCGATTTCTTCGCGATGCGGGCAATCTGATCGATCGATTCGCCCGTCGCGACGCCGATCACCCAGCCCGATGGCGACAGTCGACGCAAGGTTGCCGAGCGCACGCCCTTGGCACCGGCGAGGTATTTCTGCTCCGCGAGCACGAGCGTATACGGCGTGCGCGCAGGAAGCCGCACGAGCACGATGCCGGGCTCGACGAGCGGTGCATCTTCGCCGCGAAAGCTCGTCGCTTGCGCGAGCTTCGCGGGCGCGGGCGGAAACACATCGGTCGCGGCCGCGCGCAGCGCTCGATCGATCGCGTAGCCCGCATCCTCGCCGCGCGCCGCAGCGATGCCGCTGCCCTGCCCGATCACCTTCTTGTTGCGATCGATCATGCGCACTCGCGCTGTCACGAGCGCGGCGTTCACCGCGAGCCCGCGCACGGGCAGCATCTGGCCGATCGTGACGCCGGCGACGAGCATCGACTCCGCTTGCGCTTCGCCGCCGAGCGCGAGCGCTTCGTCATCGCTAAGCGGTAGCTCACCCTCGCCGCGTGGGGCCGCGCCGCTCGCCGGCGCTTTGCGCACGGCATAGCCCGCGCCGCGCAGCACCGCCGTCAGCGTCGAGAGTCCGGAGAGCGCGGCGTCGGCGCTGGGCCCGTAATCTGCGCGCACGCCTTTGGGTGACGTGAGACGCAGCAAGATCGTCGCGGTCCGTGATGGTGGCGGCGCTGTATCCGGCGGCTGCGGTGTCGGCGCGGCGCCTTTCATCGCGATGCCGAGCTCGTTGAGGCGCGCGCGAATCTTGTCGCGGTCGACCTTCACGCTCACCGACAGCTGGCGCCGGCCATCGCTCGTCTCGTCGCGCGTGACCGTGAACTTTGCGACCCACAGCCTCGCGCGCGCGACGATCTCGCGATCGAGCTCGCCCTTGCGCGCGCCGCGCACATCCGGTGCGACGATCTCGGCGAGCGCGTTTGTCACCGCGTTGGAGAACGCGCTGTCGAGTGCCATCACGCGCGCATCTGCGCCGCCGGCAGGCGCGTCACCTTCGGCCTGATACGCGACCACGTCCTCGGCGCGCGCCGAAACAACCATCGAGCCCAACATGGCAAGAACGAGGACACCGCGAGTCACGCCGGGTAGCGTAGCAGAGCCACGCACATCTCTCGAACCGCTACGGCTTCGTGATGATCACGAATAACGTCGCTGCGCTGGCATCGATTCCAGGCACCTCGATCGCGCCCGCTTTCGCGCTCTTCGCCTTCACGCGAGGCGCATCTTTGGCCCACGCCGGTGCATCGCCGGCCCACACCGTTGCCGCTTCCAGCCCACCAACCTTCCAACCAACAGCGGGTTTGGCGCTCACGCCTTCGACGATCACGATGCGCGGCCCCTTATCGCCATCGCCAAGCGACCGCGGTCCAACGATCGCCTGACGCACGGCTTCGATCGGCACTGCCATCGTCACGCGCCACGCGCCATCGGTCTCCGGATCTGCGGCCAACGAGATCGCGCCCTCGAGTGCGCGTGCGAGGCGCGCCTTGACGTCGGCATCGCTCGCGCGGTCGCCGACCTTACCGCCGCCCGCGAGTGGCAGATCGGCGATCTTCGCGGCCAATAGCTTCTTCGCATTCGCTTCGGCGCCGCGCCGCGAGGTGCCGCGCGCGACGGCGGGATTCGGCGCGTGACGATCAGCGACGCCGACCGCATCGGCAATCACAAGCCCGCGCGCCCAATCGACCTTCGTATCGGCGCGCGCAGTCGCGACGGTCACCGCAAGCGCGATCAACGTACGAAGCATCGCCGCGCAGCGTAGCACCGACGCGCTCGAGGTCACTGCACAACGATGGTGATTGGAACTACGATCGCCTCGTCGATCGGGCATGGTGAACGTCCGCAGTTCACCCGTCTCCCGAACACTTGGATCGTCTTCGTTCCCGGCGTATCGAACGTGAGCGTGAGCGAAGGACGTCAAGGCCCTGATCGAGATAGTCGAGCACGCCGGGCCGAACGTTGTCGTCAGCGCATCCGCCGACCGCGAGTGCAATGACGAGGCGAATCACAGGATCAACATTAGATCGAAATCGCGACTCGAACGTTGCCACCGCGATGAGCTATCGGAACGACCTCGATGCACTTGCGGCCCGAGAAGCTGCGCTGGCGCTCGAAGTCGAGGAAAAGACTCGCGAGCGCGACAACGCCGCGCGTCTGCTCGACGAGGCGCGCGCGAGAGAGCGGCTCCCGATCCTCGACAACATTCGCGTTGCGACTCCGTGCAGCGCGGACTGGAACGCGATGACAGGCGACGAGCGAGCGCGACTGTGTGCCCAGTGCGACCGGCACGTCTACAACATCTCGGGGCTGACCCGCGACGAAGCCGAGGAGCTGATCATCGAGAAAGAGGGGCTCTTGTGCGTGCGGTACTTTCAGCGCGCCGACGGCACCATCCTGCTTGCCGATTGCGAGATCGGCCTGAAGCAAAAACGCCGGCGCCGACTGATCGCGGTGGGCGCAGCCGCGACACTCGCCGGCGCCGGCATGCTCGCGTACGAAGTCGCGCGCCCGGCAACGCTCGAGCGAATGGAAGCGACGATCGAGCCGCAACCCGAGCCCGTACCAGCTGTCGCACACGTCCCCGCTCCTGCCGATGCGATTCGCCCACCTGTGCACGTCACCGCGGGCGTTCCGCCGGTACCGACGAGCGAGCAGCGCCTGATGTACAAAAAGCTCAAGCTGCAGTCGAAAGCGAAGCGGCGCCCGTAGAGAGCGCTATTCCCACTCGATCGTGCCGGGCGGCTTCGACGTGATGTCGTAAACCACGCGGTTGATGCCGCGCACTTCGTTGATGATGCGCGACGAGATCCGCGCGAGCACATCGTACGGCAGCTGCACCCAATCGGCCGTCATGCCGTCGCGCGAGTGCACCGCGCGGAGCGCGAGCGCTTCTTCGTACGTGCGCGCATCGCCCATCACGCCGACCGATTTCACCGGCAGCAGCACGCCGAACGATTGCCAGATCGATTCGTAGAGCCCAGCGGCGCGGATCTCCTCTTCGATGATCGCATCGGCGGCGCGCAGCAC
>Ga0070698_100008654_pt1 | contig 10968 bp, 5 predicted proteins | sample KBSK1502metaG_FD_65477 | JGI IMG/M metagenome (GOLD analysis project Ga0070698, IMG submission 65477) | Corn, switchgrass and miscanthus rhizosphere microbial communities from Kellogg Biological Station, Michigan, USA - KBS K1-50-2 metaG | ecosystem: Host-associated > Plants > Roots >...
GATGCGCCCGAGTCGACCATCATGAAGATCGGGTTGGACTTGTCGAAGTTCTTCTCCATCGCCTTGGCGACTTCGTTGGACGCCTGGGTCCAGATCTCGATGAGCTCCTGGCGACGCTCCTCGTCGGTGACCAGACCGCGCTCGAACTGCTTCTGGACCTTGGCGGCCTGCTCCTCGTAACCCGCGAGGATCGTGGCCTTGTTGCCCGGGGTGGTCACGTCGTCGATCGAGACCGTGACGCCGGAGCGGGTGGCCCAGTGGAAGCCGGTGTCCTTCAGGGCGTCCAGGGAGGCCGCGACGGCCACCTTGGTGTAGCGCTCGGCGAGGTCGTTGACGATCGCGCCGAGGCCCTTCTTGCCCACCTCGTAGTTGACGAACGGGTAGTCGGCCGGCAGCGCGTCGTTGAAGATCGCGCGGCCCAGGGTGGTGTCGAGGAGGACTGCCTCACCCGGCTCGACGCCCTCGACCACAGCGTCGGTGAAGCGAATCTTCACCTTGCTCTGCAGGCTGATCTCGCCCATGTCGAAGGCCATGACGGCCTCGGCGGGGGACGAGAACGCGCGGCCCTCGCCGGGCTCGCCGTCACGGTCGGTGGTCAGCCAGAACAGGCCGATGATCATGTCCTGCGAGGGCATGGTCACCGGACGGCCGTCGGACGGCTTGAGGATGTTGTTGGTCGACAGCATCAGGATCCGTGCCTCGGCCTGGGCCTCCGCCGACAACGGCAGGTGCACCGCCATCTGGTCACCGTCGAAGTCGGCGTTGAACGCGCCACACACGAGCGGGTGGATCTGGATGGCCTTGCCCTCGATCAGCTGGGGCTCGAAGGCCTGGATGCCGAGGCGGTGCAGCGTGGGCGCACGGTTGAGCAGGACCGGGTGCTCGGTGATGACCTCTTCGAGGACGTCCCACACGACCGGACGAGCGCGCTCGACCATCCGCTTGGCCGACTTGATGTTCTGCGCGTGGCTCAGGTCGACCAGGCGCTTCATCACGAACGGCTTGAACAGCTCGAGCGCCATCTGCTTGGGCAGACCACACTGGTGCAGCTTGAGCTGCGGGCCCGACACGATGACCGAACGGCCGGAGTAGTCGACGCGCTTGCCGAGGAGGTTCTGACGGAAGCGACCCTGCTTGCCCTTGAGCATGTCGGACAGCGACTTCAGCGGGCGGTTGCCCGGACCGGTGACGGGGCGACCACGACGACCGTTGTCGAACAGCGAGTCGACGGCCTCCTGCAGCATCCGCTTCTCGTTGTTGACGATGATCTCGGGCGCGCCGAGGTCGAGCAGTCGCTTGAGGCGGTTGTTGCGGTTGATCACGCGGCGGTAGAGGTCGTTCAGGTCCGACGTGGCGAACCGGCCACCGTCGAGCTGGACCATGGGGCGCAGGTCCGGCGGGATCACCGGAACGGCGTCGAGGACCATGCCCTGCGGCTTGTTGCCGGTCTTGCGGAACGCGTCGACGACCTTGAGGCGCTTGAGGGCACGGACCTTGCGCTGGCCCTTGCCGGTCGCGATGGTCTCGCGCAGCGACTCGACCTCGCCCTCGATGTCGAAGTCCTGGAGGCGCTTCTGGATCGCCGTGGCGCCCATGTGGCCCTCGAAGTACTTGCCGAACCAGTTCTTCATCTCGCGGTAGAGAAGCTCGTCACCCATCAGGTCCTGGACCTTGAGGTTCTTGAACTGGGTCCAGACCTCGTCGAGGCGGTCGAGCTCGCGCTGGGCGCGGTCGCGGAGCTGACGCATCTCGCGGTCGGCACCGTCACGGACCTTGCGCTTCTGGTCGGCCTTGGCACCCTCGGCCTCGAGAGCAGCCAGGTCTTCCTCGAGCTTCTTGGCGCGCTCGTCGATCGAGGAGTCGCGGCGCTTCTCGAGGCGCTCGCGCTCCAGGCCGACCTTGCCCTCGAGCGAGGACAGGTCGCGGTGACGGGCGTCCTCGTCGACCGAGGTGATCATGTAGGCCGCGAAGTAGATGACCTTCTCGAGGTCCTTCGGGGCCAGGTCGAGCAGGTAGCCGAGTCGCGACGGGACACCCTTGAAGTACCAGATGTGCGTCACGGGAGCGGCCAGCTCGATGTGGCCCATGCGCTCGCGGCGCACCTTGGAGCGGGTCACCTCGACGCCGCAGCGCTCGCAGATGATGCCCTTGAAGCGCACGCGCTTGTACTTGCCGCAGTAGCACTCCCAGTCCCGGGTGGGACCGAAGATCTTCTCGCAGAAGAGACCGTCACGCTCAGGCTTCAGCGTGCGGTAGTTGATGGTTTCCGGCTTCTTGACCTCGCCGTGGCTCCACGTACGGATGTCGTCCGCGGTGGCCAGGCCGATCTGAAGCTGGTCGAAGAAGTTCACGTCGAGCACGGTGGCTGTTGTCCTTCGTTAGTTCTGTGATTCAAGACAATGGACTGAGGTGCCCCGCTGGTTGAGGAGGTCGCTCTGCGACCGTCTCGAAACCAGCGGGGGTCACTCAGACTTCTTCGACCGAGCTCGGCTCGCGACGGGACAGGTCGATGCCCAACTCTTCAGCCGCCCGGAAGACGTCTTCCTCGGCGTCCTTCATGTCGATGCGCGAGCCGTCCTGGCTGAGCACCTCGACGTTGAGGCAGAGCGACTGCATCTCCTTGACGAGCACCTTGAACGACTCGGGGATGCCCGAGTCGGGGATGTTCTCGCCCTTGACGATCGCTTCGTAGACCTTCACGCGGCCGGGCACGTCGTCGGACTTGATCGTGAGCAGCTCCTGCAGGGCGTAGGCGGCGCCGTACGCCTCCATCGCCCAGACCTCCATCTCGCCGAACCGCTGGCCACCGAACTGGGCCTTACCGCCCAGGGGCTGCTGCGTGATCATCGAGTAGGGGCCGGTCGAGCGTGCGTGGATCTTGTCGTCGACGAGGTGGTGGAGCTTGAGGATGTACATGTAACCGACCGAGACCGGGTCCGGGAACGGCTCACCCGAGCGACCGTCGAACAGGCTCGCCTTGCCCGTGGCGTCGATCAGGCGCTGGCCGTCACGCGTCAGGGTCGTGGCACCGAGCAGGCCGGTGATCTCGTCCTCACGGGCACCGTCGAACACCGGGGTCGCGACCTTGGTGTTCGGCTCGGCCTTCTCCGCGTGGATGGAGATCAGGCGCTGCTTCCACTCGGAGTCGGACTTGTCCTCGTGCAGGTTGAGGTCCCAACCCTGCTTGGCCAGCCATCCCAGGTGGAGCTCGAGGATCTGGCCGATGTTCATGCGTCGCGGCACACCGAGCGGGTTCAGGATCACGTCGACCGGGGTGCCGTCCTCCATGAACGGCATGTCCTCGATCGGCAGGATCTTGGCGATGACGCCCTTGTTCCCGTGGCGGCCGGCGAGCTTGTCACCGACGGAGATCTTGCGCTTCTGGGCGACGTAGACGCGGACCAGCTGGTTGACGCCCGGGGGCAGCTCGTCGCCGTCCTCGCGGTCGAAGACGCGGACGCCGATGACCGTGCCGGACTCACCGTGCGGAACCTTCATCGAGGTGTCGCGCACCTCGCGCGCCTTCTCACCGAAGATCGCGCGGAGCAGGCGCTCCTCGGGAGTCAGCTCGGTCTCACCCTTGGGCGTGACCTTGCCGACGAGGATGTCACCGGTCGTGACCTCGGCGCCGATGCGGATGATGCCGCGCTCGTCGAGGTCGGCCAGCATCTCCTCGGAGACGTTCGGGATGTCCCGGGTGATCTCCTCGGGGCCGAGCTTGGTGTCGCGGGCGTCGACCTCGTGCTCCTCGATGTGGATCGAGGTGAGGACGTCCTCCTGGACCAGGCGCTGGCTCAGGATGATCGCGTCCTCGTAGTTGTGGCCCTGCCACGGCATGAAGGCCACGAGGAGGTTGGTGCCCAGCGCCATCTCGGCCTGGTCGGTGCACGGACCGTCGGCGATCGGCGTGCCGACCTCGAGCCGGTCACCCTCGCTGACCAGCGGACGCTGGTTGATGCAGGTGCCCTGGTTCGAGCGACGGAACTTCGCCAGCTTGTAGGTCTCGTAGGTGCCGTCGTCGTTCATCGCCTCGATGACGTCGGCGGACACCTCCTTGACCACGCCGGCCTTCTTGGCGACGACCACGTCACCGGCGTCGACCGCGGCGCGGTATTCGATGCCGGTGCCGACCAGCGGCGAGTCGCTCTTGATGAGCGGCACAGCCTGACGCTGCATGTTGGCGCCCATGAGCGCGCGGTTGGCGTCGTCGTGCTCGAGGAACGGGATCAGCGCGGTCGCGACCGACACCATCTGGCGCGGCGAGACGTCCATGTAGTCGACCTCGTCGGCCAGGATCTCGCTGACCTCGCCGAGACGCTGGCGCACCAGCACCCGCTCGTCGGTGAACTTGCCGTTCTTGTCCACGGCGGCGTTGGCCTGCGCGATGACCGCACGGTCCTCGTCGTCGGCGGTCAGGTAGTGGATCTCGTCGGTGACGACACCACCCTTGACGACGCGGTAGGGCGTCTCGACGAAGCCGTAGGGGTTGATCCGGCCGTAGGAGGCCAGCGAGCCGATCAGACCGATGTTGGGACCTTCAGGGGTCTCGATCGGGCACATGCGGCCGTAGTGCGACGGGTGGACGTCACGGACCTCCATGCCGGCGCGGTCGCGGGACAGACCACCGGGGCCCAGCGCCGAGAGACGACGCTTGTGGGTCAGGCCCGCGATCGGGTTGGTCTGGTCCATGAACTGCGAGAGCTGCGAGGTGCCGAAGAACTCCTTCAGCGCCGCGACGACCGGGCGGATGTTGATCAGCGACTGCGGCGTGATCGCCTCGACGTCCTGGGTCGTCATCCGCTCGCGGACCACGCGCTCCATCCGGGCCAGGCCGGTGCGGAGCTGGTTCTGGATCAGCTCGCCGACCGTGCGCATGCGACGGTTGCCGAAGTGGTCGATGTCGTCGGCGGCGATCGGCAGCACGCCCTGCGGGGTCGGCAGGGTCTCGTCGTTGTTGTGCAGCGCGACGATGTACTTGATGGCCGCGACGATGTCGTCGATCGTCAGCGTCTGCTGGTCGAAGGCCTCGACCAGACCGAGCTTCTTGTTGATCTTGTAGCGACCGACCTTGGCCAGGTCGTAGCGCTTGGGGTTGAAGTAGTAGTTGTTCAGCAGCGTCTGCGCAGCCTCACGCGTGGGCGGTTCGCCGGGACGCAGCTTGCGGTAGATGTCGAGCAGCGCGTCGTCCTGGCCCTGGGTGTGGTCCTTCTCCAGGGTCAGCATCATCGACTCGTACTCGCCGAACTCCTCGCGGATCTGCTCGTTGGTCCAGCCGAGGGCCTTGAGCAGCACCGTGACGTTCTGCTTGCGCTTGCGGTCAAGGCGTACGCCGACCATGTCGCGCTTGTCGATCTCGAACTCGAGCCAGGCGCCACGGCTCGGGATCACCTTGGCGGTGAAGATGTCCTTGTCGGACAGCTTGTCGGCGGTGCGCTCGAAGTAGACACCCGGCGACCTGACCAGCTGGGACACCACGACACGCTCGGTGCCGTTGATGATGAAGGTGCCCTTGTCGGTCATGAGCGGGAAGTCGCCCATGAAGACCGTCTGGCCCTTGATCTCACCGGTGTCGTTGTTGGTGAACTCCGCCGAGACGTAGAGCGGAGCGGAGTAGGTGAAGTCCTTCTCCTTGCACTCGTCGACGGTGTACTTGGGGTCGTAGAAGACCGGGTTCTCGAACGAGAGCGACATGGTCTCGGAGAAGTCCTCGATCGGAGAGATCTCTTCGAAGATCTCGGTCAGGCCCGACTTTCGCGAGGCGTCCTGGCCGGAGGCGATGCGGGCCTCGACCTCGGCCTGCCACTTCTCGTTGCCGACCAGCCAGTCGAAGCTGTCGGTCTGAAGGGCGAGGAGCTGAGGGACTTCGAGTGTTTCGGTGATCTTTGCGAAAGAAATGCGGCGAGGGTTACCAGCGGTGCTGCGCGCGGCCAAGAGGGTGTCCTTCTGAGGGTTCGCTCAACGATCGCGTCACCGCCACACCACAAACCCACCGCCGGACAGGTGAGACGCATTTGAGGGCAGACGCAAAGACCGAGACTAGCCCAAAGAGAGGCGCGAGACAACCCGCGAATGCCGGGGTACGCGCAGCGCTGCGCACGATCATGAACGCCGAAGGCGCTCAGGTCAAGCAGTCATCCCCAGATGGGGGTGGATCACTCCTGGCCAGGCGGCCCGGCGATGCCGTCGACCAGCCAGGTCGAGCCCACCTTCTGCATGGTCAGCGTCGCGGTGTTCTTGAAGGTCACCTCGTGCGTGGCCCCGGCCGAGGTCTTCACCTGGTCGAACATCACCAGCACCTGCACGCGATCGGCCTTGCCCTCGGTGAACCTCCCGAACCAACCTCCGGTGTCGCCACCGCCGGTCCCCACCACGCCCGAGGCCACGAACCGCGCCTCCACCTTGATCTTGAGGCTGGGCGCGTTCTGCTTGATCAGCCCGAACAGGTCGTCGTACTTCTTGCGGTAGTCGGCCGTCAGGAACGCGTCGGCAGCCGCCTGGTCGGCGTCGAGGCGGGTGTAGTCGTAGGAGAAGATCGTGGTCACCGCCCGCTGGGCGGTCTGCTCGGCCTCAGAGGTGGCGTCGGCGAGCTGGGAGCCCGACGGCACCAGGGTCGCCAGCGCGATGGCGCCGGCCCCGATGATGGCGGTCAGCACGGCCAGCCCCGCCAGCAGCCAGCTCGGAACCGGGCCGCGCGCGCCGGCCGCGGGCCGCCGGAGGGCCGGGAGCGGCACGGCGTCGGTGGCCAGCCCGACCGGAAGCAGGACGGGCATGTCCCGGGAGCGTGGTGTCTCCGCGGGAACAACGGGGGCAGGGGCGATCGACGCGTCGTAGTCAGCCCGACGCTCCGGGTCCAGCAGGACGCCGGCGGCGTCGTTGAGGCGGGCGAAGCGGGCATCGGTCGGATCGAGGTCGGCGATCCTGGCCCGCCAGGCCGCGCGGATCTCGTCGGCGGTCGCAGTCGCGTCGACGTCGAAGAGGTCGTAGAGAGTGGGAATCACTGGTTGTCACCTGCGCGTCCGAAGCTGTCGACGAGCCAGGTGCCGTCGACCTTGACCAGGGTGATGGCGAAGCGGAACGCCTCCGGCTCTCGCGGGTCCTGCTTGCTGAACGTGTCGGCGACCTGGCCGGCGACGAGCACCGTCGCGGAGTCCTGGTCGATGCTCTCCACGCCGGTGGCGAAGACCGTGGTGGTGCGCGTGAGTCCGGCCTGGTCGGTCAGCTTCTCGGCGATCTGGAAGTCGGCGCCCTCGAGCTGGGCCTTGAGCTTGGTGGTCGAGAGCTCCTCGACCAGCCGGCGGTACTCGGGCATCTGCCCCTTGTCGTCGAGCATCGAGGGGTTGTGGTTGCCGAGCCGCAGCATGAACTGATCGGCAGTGCTCATCACCTGCTCGCGCTCACCCTGGAGATCGGCCTGGCCGTTGCCCAGGCGGCCGGCCGCGAGCCAGATGAACGAGCCTGCGGCGACCAGCAGCAGCGCAATCAGCAGGCCCAGGAGTGCGAGCCGGAACCCGGCCGCGCGGCTGTCCGCCGGCGCCGACTTCTCGGCACCGGTGTCGGTGATGCTCACAGCGTCTTCACTCCTCCGTCGAGACCAACGGCTGGAGGAACAACCACTTCCAGGAGTCCTCGCCGAAGCCAGCCGGTGCCAACGTATCGTGACCGCTCAAGCTGGCCGGGACCGAATCGGTCCACCGCAGCTTGCCGGTGTCGGGATCGAAGGTGGCGACCACCGGCGAGCGGTAGGCAGCCCCGACCCGCGGCGCGTGCTGAGCTCCGCGGAAGTTGGTCGTCGGGTCCGCGCAGTGCGCGCCCACCGCCATCGGACGGTTGGAGCCGTCCTGCGGGGGCCGGGTGTCGGTGCCCTCGTAACCCCGGTGGCACAGCGGCGGGTCGGAGGTCATGATCAGGCCGAAGTGGGCGTCGTACAGGCCGGTGATGGGGTCCTTGCCCACGACCGTGAAGCCGCCACGCACGACGTAGGGATAGACGACCAGGATCTGGCGGACGCCGTCGATGTGCTTGACCACCACCTGGCCGGTGGTGACCAGGTTGTTGACCAGGCTCGCGAGCTCGACCTTGTTGTCCTCGAGGAACGTCCGCAGCTGGTTGGCGGTGGCGCTTCCGGACTCGATGACCGCCCGCAGGTCCTTGTCACTGCCCGCGAGGCTCCCGGAGAAGAGGGCGAGGTTCTTCGCGAAGCTGCGGATGGCAGTGGCCGTGTCGGCCTGGGTCTGCAGGACCGTGTTGCCGTCCTTGATCAGCGCGGTGGTCACGTCGAAGTTGGCGTTGGCCGTCTCGATGAACGAGTTGGACGTGTCGATGATCTGCCCGAGGGCCTCACCGGTGCCGCCGAAGGCCTCGCCGAACTCCTTGGTGACCGAGATCAGCGAGTCCTTGTTCACCGACTCGACCGTGTCACTGATGTCTCCCAGGAACTTCTGGGTCAGGATCGGGGTGCGGGTGTCGGCCAACGGGATCTCGGCGCCCTCGGTCAGGAACGGCTCGCTGTCGACCTTGGGCTCGAGGTCGACGTACTGCTCACCGACCGCTGAGCGGTTGTTGACCAGCGCGAGCGTGCTCGCGGGGATCTTGTTGAACTTCTTCTCGATGGAGAGGTGTACGTCGACGCCGTCCTGCGTGACGACCAGCTTGCTCACCCGGCCGATCGCGACGCCGCGCCAGTCGACCTCGGCACCCGCGAAGATGCCGCCGGAGTTCTCGTAGTGGGCCACGACGGTGTAGGTGTCGTCGAAGAAGATCCGGTCGAGCCTGGCGTAGTGGGCGCCGACGTAGCTCACGCCGAAGAGCGTGATGATCGCGAAGATCACCAGCTGGATCTTGGTGCGGCGGGTGATCATGAGACCACCATCGTCGGGACCAGCAGGCTGACCAGATCAGCGTCGTACAGCTTCATCAGATAACCCATCGTGACTCCGTGCGGGGATGCCCTGGTCGGACCCGCACCCGGCCTCGGCAGCCCCGGAATGGGGAGCGACGGCAACGGCAACGGCAGGCCGCTCGAGGTCGACCCGGGAAGGCCGGGCAACGTGTTGAGCTGCTTGCAGACGTCCTTGTCGCGGTTGGCCGGCTTGAGGCACTCCTCGCGCAGCTGGAGGAGCTTGGTCGGTGCGAGCAGGACGCGCTGGCAGGCCGCGCTGGTGAGGTCACCGCTCTGCAGGCAACGCAGCACGTCGTTCAGGATGACCGTGGGGTTGATGATCGTCGGCAGGTTGGTCGGCAGCGTGGGAGGTCCGGTCTGGCCCTCGCCAGCCACGTTGATGTCGAGCTTGATCGACAGGTTGGTGTAGTCGCCCATGTGCAGGTTGCGTGCGACCGTCGGGTCGCGACCCACCACCTCGTCGACGAACGGGTAGGTGAGGAAGACGTTCAACGAGTAGGGGAACGCCTTCCCGGCCTCCTGCAGCTTGGTCAGGATCGGGGTCAGGCTCCGCAGGCTGTCGATGGTGGCGTCCTTGGATGCCGTGATCACGCGGGTGCCGACGTCGCCCAGCTGGTCGAGGGCCTGCAGCATCTTGACCAGGTCGGCGCGCTGGGCGTCGAGCGACTTCAGCGCCGCCGGCAGGTTGTCCAGGGCCGAGTCGATGGCGGCCCGCTGGCCGTTGACGGCGACCGAGAGCCGGTTGATCGCCTCGATGGCGTTGATGATGTCGCCCTTGCTGTCGTCGAGCTGGCCGGCGAGCAGGCGGAGCTGCTGGAGCACCGACTTGGTCGAGCCCTCACGCCCCTTCAGGGCGGAGTTGAGCTCCTGGGCGATGGTGTGCAGCTGGGCCACCCCGCCACCATTGAGCACCAGGCTCAGCGCGCCGAGGACCTCTTCGACCTCGGGGTTGCGGCCGGTCTGCTCGATCGGGATGGTGTCGCCGTCGGAGAGCTGGCCGTGCGCGCCGGTCGCCGGAGGCGCCAGTGACACGAACTTCTCGCCGAGCAGGCTGGTCTGGCGCAGCTCCGCGTCGGGGTTGTCGGGCAGCTTCACGTCACCGTTGATCTGCATGGTGACCTTGGCGGTGTAGCCCTCGAGCTGGATGTCGGTGACCTTGCCAACCGTCACGTCGGCGACCTTGACCGTCGACTGGGGCACCAGGTCGAGGACATCGGCGAAGACGACAGTCACGGTCATCGGGTGGTCACCGACGTCGGCGCCGCCGGGCAGCGGCATGCTCGCGACGCTGAAGTCACAGCCGCTCAGCGTCAGGGCGGCGGCCGCGAGCAGCGCCGGGATGGCCGTGAGCCGCTTCATCGGGACACCTCCACGAGTCCGCCGAGCGTCGGGTCGAATCGCTCGCGCGCGTGCCGGACGATCTGCTTGCCGGCGAACTCGCCGGTGCGCGGAAGGGCCGTCCTGATGGCGTCGCAGGCAGCGGCGCCGCCGGGAGCCTGGCCGAGCACCGTGCACAGCAGCAGCGCCGGGTCGGAGCTGATCTGGTTGCCGATGTTGTCGAGGTTGGAACGGGTGTCGAGGGTGCCGGCCTGCGGGTTGTAGGTGAGCGCCAGGTTGCTCAACGCATCGGGACCGACCCTCAGGATCTCGTCGAGCGCCCCGCGCTGCTTGACCAGGATCTTGACCACCTTGTCGAGGCCCTGGATGTTGCGGCCGAGGGACTCCTTGTTCTCCTTCACGAACGTGGACACCTGGTCCAGCGCGATCGCGAGGTTGTGCAGGGAGGTCGACAGCTCACTGCGCTCGCCGGACAGCAGACCGGAGACCTGGGACAGCGACTGGTTGAAGGCCCGGACGGTCTTGTCGTTGGCCGCCAGCGAGCCGATGAAGCCCTCGAGCTCGCGGGCGGTGCCGAAGAACTGGTCCTTGTTGTCGTCCAGGGTGCCGGTGAGCTTGGCGATGTCGCCGATGGTCTGGTGGAACTGTGCGCCCTGGCCACCCCAGTTCTTCGCGGTGCTGTCGAGCAGGTCGCTGAGGGCGCCGTTCTTGTTGGCACCGGTCGGGCCGAG
>Ga0070698_100008656_pt1 | contig 10965 bp, 13 predicted proteins | sample KBSK1502metaG_FD_65477 | JGI IMG/M metagenome (GOLD analysis project Ga0070698, IMG submission 65477) | Corn, switchgrass and miscanthus rhizosphere microbial communities from Kellogg Biological Station, Michigan, USA - KBS K1-50-2 metaG | ecosystem: Host-associated > Plants > Roots >...
ACCTCTTCGTCTCGTACGTTCCGACCGCTCGGCCACGACCCAGAGAAGATTCACGATCGCGACAAAATGCACTTTAGAATAAATCGCGGCTATACTTCAAATTATCTGCCGCAAAACTCGCATCCTGCGCCCGCACAGTCGACGCGATCAAGCTCAGAGGTGCAATCGTTAACAAAAATTTCGCGTTCATTCGTTAAACTTTTCGACTTCCTTGTCCGACATCTGTTGGGTTTTGACGATCTTCGAATTGCCTTCGGCGTCGAACTTCAATGTGAAAAGAAAACTAGCCTCCGAGCTGCGCGATCCGCTTCCAACCCAGACGGAATAAGCGTAGAGGATCGCGGTATTGGCGTCGGTCCAGATTCGGACCTTCAAGATGTCACGGAGTGGCTCGACGCTTCGCGGGTAACCGCTTTTCGGCAAGTGCTCCTTGGCCAGTTGCGCCAACTGCGTGCGCTCCGATGTCTCGGCCACGGGCGAACGCAACGCCACCCATTTGTCGCCGCGCAGCTGATAAAGCGCGATCGTTTCATAGCTGGTGTGGGGTGCGTGGGGCGGACTGTAATTGAAGGCAAGCCGTTTTGAATCCGGCGCCCAGACTACCTCTGCCTCAGTCGCATGAGGCACACTTTGGTCTTCGGAAAGGTCCAACACGACTTGAGTCGTGCCCGCCTTTAAGATTTCCGGCCAGTTACCATCAACGCACCGGTATTCCCATTGTTTGTCGGGTGACACCCAGTCCGAGGCGAAGGTGCTCGGAGTTCCACTCGAATCGAATTTCAAGATTGAGTGCTTGTTCGAGACAAAGACGTTGCCCGAACGATCACAAGCCAGACCCGAAGGTTCGGCAGCGCCGAGCGTGGAGGCAAAGATGCTCTTCGTTCCATCGGTACTGAATTTGAGGATCGAGTGGCTGCTGGCGTCCGCCGCCGTCACTTCCGTGACAAAGAGATTGCCGGCTCCATCAACAGCCACGTCACGTGGATCCTCAAGGCCGGAGGCGAAGCCACTTTTCGTTCCATCGGGGCTGAATCTGAGGATCGACCGGCCGATTCTGGCGTCCGTCACTGTCATATCCGCGACAAAGAGATTGGCTCCGTCAAAGGCCAAGTCAATCGGATTACCCAGGCCGGAAACGAACGTGCTCTTCACTCCTTCGGGTGTGAATTTGAAAATGGAATCATCGTGGGACACAAAGAGATTGCCCGAACGATCAAAGGCCATGCCGACAGAGCTAATGCCGCTGGCGAATGTACTTTTCTTTCCTTCAGGCGTGAGTTTGTAGATCGAGTTGCTGCCCACGTCTGAGACAAAAAGGTTGCCTTTGCTATCAACGCTCAAGCCAAGCGGTTCCTTAAGCCCGGTGGCGAAGGTGCTCTTTGTTCCATCGACCGTGAACTTCGAGACAGAATGCCCGTCCGCCACGAAGAGATTACCTGCTGCGTCAAAGGTCAAGCCACCGGCGTGGGTGGTGATTACGTCCGCCGCAAAAACGAAGGCTGCACCAAAAAGCGCGATAGCCCCGACCAAGCGGTGTTTGGAGTTCATCGGGTTGAGAGCAGTGCCGCCCTGCTCGCACACCCAACTAGCAAAGCAGATGGCGTTTGTAAACCAAAGGCTCCACGATCACGCTCGTGCTCATGCGTCTAATCGTTGCACGTTCGCACCCCAGATCAAAAGCCAAAAGATTATCGGCAATTCCCCAATCTCAAAAACCATCGCGAATTGGCCGCCATGAGCTGCCACGAGAGATCTGACTTCGAGAATCGCCGTCGTAATTGAGGGAAAGGTACTCGTAATGTATATTCTGATTAAACTGAGCAGCCCTGGTCCTGCGAAGAACTTGCTCGCGACCGAGGCGTTCGGGCGTATAACCCTAAACTACCCAGAACGTGAAAACCCTGATTAAAACATCAGGACCGGAATAGAGAGCGCGGATATGGCGCTAAGATCGAAGTTGTTCACCAGCGATGCAGCGGTGAAAGTGCGGCTGGACGCCTGCTTGCAGCGCGACTCGGAACACATTCTGCTCGGCGCAAGGGGAGCGCACGTTTCCAAGATCCAAAGCGCGCTCTTCGCCATCCTTCCCGGACTCGAGCTCCCCGACAATGAGCTCTTCGATAAGAAAACCGGAGACGGCTTCTATGGTCCGAAAACGGCTGAGGCCGTGGTGCGCTACAAACAGAACCACAAGCCACCGATCATCAACAGAGCGTACCAGGACAAAGCCGATAGGATCGTCGGGAAAATGACCATCCAGGCCCTCGACGACGATATGTTCGCGAAGGAACCGGTGGATCCACCAAAGCCCGCCCCCTCCCCTATTCAGGACGAGAGAGTCGTTTTTCGAAAGACCGCTCAGATCGTTAAGACGAAACATGAGCCAGGTGAACCTGGCCTCGGCGATGGCGCTTTCAAATTGTTGTTTGCTCTCACAGCGATAGCACACGACCTCAGCGCGATAAAAAAACGGGTGACGGATCACCCTCTTGAAACTGGAGATCCTGACTTCGGAGACGAAGTAAGCCGACGACAGCGTCCCGTGGATCATGATCTTATTCTGTTGAAAGTCGATGTCGCCGTGACAGTCAAAGCTCTACCTCCGGAACGATTCATCGGTTTCTTCAATACCGTGCGAAGCATCACGCGAGAGTACACCTACGAATATGGCGTTGGTCTGCCGGTCCAGCAGGTCATTGTCAATAGAACAGTCACGGTCATCGAGAATGACGTTGACCCTCCGTTTGTCACAAAGGGCAGTAGTTTCGCTCCTCAACCTTCGAATTTTCTGAACCCCTGAGAGGCGGTTTCCTTGTTCAATACACTAGCTGGATTGGGCTATATGACGTTTTCCGAAAAATGGTGACACTTTGGAAGCCGCGCGGGAGCGACCCAAATGAGAACGGAGAGAATTAGCAGAAGAAACGGTTTCACTCGATTGGGGGAATCTTTTACCAAGCCCCACCTTGGTCGGAGTTCAGGAGGCGCGAAAGCACCAAAAGAAAAAGGGTCCGCTATCCTCGTTCCTGTCCCCTGATCCACTCGGTTCTGCCGTCGTCAAAACGGTTGCCCGCGGCAAATCAAGAGATTCTCATTGAGTTCCGACGCGTGCTTCCAACGGATTTTTCTCACCGTCACAGACCACGAGCGCTCGGGCGGCTTAGTTAGCGGGCCGAGCGCTTGTGCCTATCTTTAGCTGCTTGGTCTGGCAACTAACTAACTAACGCCTGAGCCGGAAGCTCAAGAGGTCGAAAAATAGGCGTTATGAACGGGCAATAGAATTCGAATCCTGTGCGAGAGGAACTACAAGCTGGTGGTAACATCTCCCCTAGGTTGCTGGTAACAGAATGGAGCGGAAATATTCCTGAACGGCCGCTTCACCGATGGTCATCGGTTCAATCATCGGAATGAAAGCCGGAGCCTCAACAAATTTTACCTTTTCATGTGGGACGGGAATGGTTGTCGCGCATGGATAATGGAGTGTATCCGTCTGGGTGAAGCCCAGGGTTGACGGAGTCCTTCCAGCCAACTACACGGGGTGACAGAGTTCCAGAATATTACTGAAAAGGAGAGAATTCTATGGCTGGAGCGGAGAACAAAGCAGTGGTCAGCAGTTTCGTCGAGGAAGTCATTAATCAGGGTCGGCTCGAGCGGGTAGACGACCTTGTGGCCCTTGATTTTGTGGAACTCGATCCTCTCCCTGGCCAGCAACAGGGGAGCGAAGGTCTTAAGCAGGTGATTCCCGCGTTCCGCACTGCGTTTCCCGACATTCATTGGGTGATCGAGGAGATGGTGGGCGAAGCGGACAAGGTATTTAGCCGCTTTACGTGGCATGGCACTCATCGCGGAGAATTCTTCGGCGTCCCCGCCACGGGCAGGCAGATAAATGTGAAGGGCATGGCTGTCGATCGCATCGTGGCGGGCAAAATGGTGGACAGTCGCATCCTAATGGACGGCCTGACTATGATGACCCAGCTTGGTGTCATTCCGATGGAGAAGGCGGGCACCCAGCCTGAAGAGAGGCCGAGCGAGGGTGCTTGATTTCTCGTGGCGCCATTGCGCTAGCGGTTAGTGGTCTTCAATTTCCTACGCCGGGAGTGAGGAGGATGCCTACAAGGCGATGTATGGCCACAAAGACGACGACGGGTTTCCGGGCAGAGGCGATTCGGATGGTAGCGCAGGCTTCGGAGGAATCTGGTCTCCATGGTGAAGCCAGAACCCCTCCTGACAGAGCCACTTGCCAGCGTGCCAGCGGGGATGATAGGTTTTCTCTCCCCTTGGTGACTATCGGACACAAATAGGTAAATTAGCCGATGGGCGATCGTCACTTGTAAGTAATCTTGTGGCCTCTTCGACAGAATCGAGAATTTAGTTACGATTCAGCTGTGAACAAGGCTGCACTGATAACAGGTGCCACGTCGGGCATTGGCTTAGAATTGGCCAGATTGCTCGCCGCGGACGGGTACGAGCTGGTGTTAGTGTCACGGGACGAACAGAGGCTGCGGGAGGTTGCAGCTGAACTCTCAGCAAAACACCGGCACCCGGCAAAAGTACTCGCGAGGGACTTGAGCGCAGTTGGTAGTGCTGAGGAGGTCTATCGGTGGCTTCGCGAACAGGGTATCACGGTGGAAATTCTCATCAACAATGCCGGTTTTGGTTTAGCGGGCGCTTTCATAGAAACCGATTTGCAGCGGGAGATCGCCATGATTCAACTTAACGTGGTATCGCTGGTGGTCCTGACTAAGTTGCTCACGCGAGAGATGTCGGAACGCAAGAGGGGCAAGATTCTGAATGTGGCCTCCACGGCTGCCTTTCAACCCGGCCCGTTCATGGCGGTTTACTACGCTGCTAAGGGCTTTGTCTTATCGTTCTCGGAAGCACTAGCCGAAGAATTCAAAGATACTGGCGTCACAGTCACGGCTCTGTGCCCAGGACCGACCGCTACTGAATTTTCAAAGCGAGCGCAAGCAGGCGAGACCAGATTATTTGCGAGCGGGATGATTCCCCTGATGAATGCGGCTGTCGTTGCGCAAATTGGCTATCGCGGTCTTATGAGGGGCCAGCGCGTCGTGATTCCGGGATTGATAAATAGAATTGGTGTCCAGCTGCCCAGGCTATCTCCGCGTCGTTTGGTGACGCTTCTCACGAGAATACTGAATACGCGTTAGCCAGCTCAGCGATGCTTAGCATCGAAGACCCGGGGAGCAAGGGCCATTCCGGCTGGCAGAACGACCATTCGGATAAACGGAATGAACGAGGGAACGGCCGTGGGCGACCGACCAAGCTCGTTTTGAATATCGCCCTGTTTCATAAAGGCCCCACTCATTTTCGGTGATCGAATCTGGCGGACGTTATTCTATTGATTGATAGCATCGGACCTGTTTTGCCTGCAAGTACAGCCACCTTTCTCTAACGATCACATTGGGTTAAAGCCGCTTCACAAGCGCCTATGTTTGACGAGCAGAGCCGTAAGTGATCTATTGCGCGCAGGCAGACACAAGGAGTGCGCGAGTGTCATTGGACATATTCATCGCGTTTCATCACGACCTTTTGGTCACTAATTAATAGTTAGCCGCCACCTTCATGCGTATTACCAGGTTCCTACTCGATCTCGGCGGTGGCATCTTCGTTCTGCTGGGGCTTTTGCATGCCCTATACACGTTCCTTGATATAGGCCGACCTCGCCGACTCGTTCCTCAGGATCCATCGGTTGCGCGTGCGATGGCGGAGTCTCAGCTCCGCCTTGCCCGTGGCGGCACAACAATGTGGCGTGCTTGGGTTGGATTCAATTTTAGTCACAGCTTAGGCGTCGCTCTTTTTGGTGTGCTTTGTATTTGCGCTGGCGTCGTGCTTGGCACAATGGTCACGTCCGCATGGATGTTGCTTCTCCTCGTTATAATTGCACTCGCTTACCTAGGTCTGAGCGTCCTTTATTGGTACCGTATTCCGACTGCGGGAATCGCTCTTGGCACGGTCTGCCTATTGGTGGCGTGGCTCATGTACGCTACAGCTGGCGTCTAACAAATGGATCGAACGATCACGCGGCGAGCATCTTCGGTGAGGACCAGGGAGGTGGATGATGTGGATTAAGCAGCTTCGATCGACAGCGCCGCAGCCGCGCGTCGTTCATCCTGATCGTTAGGTCTCACCAATGGGCGTCACCTATCGCTATGTGTCTCGCCCTTCTAAGGAGAGCTCTTGCTTATCGCCAACGGTTGGGCCGCGGGCTTGTGCTCGAGGAGTGAGGCTCGTGGCTGGATATAGACCCGGACGGTGGGGCAAAGCTGATGGCAAACGCTCTTTCCAGGGCCTTAGGCGCCGACTGAAGTATGGTGCAGTGACGCCTGCGATCAAGGCGAATTCGTTTGGAAAAGAGCATTGGCTTAGTTCGACGAAGTTCGACTGCTAATGGATCATCTGGTACCAATTTCGGTCCGCTGTTACAATATCCTCATCCTCACGGGCGCGGAATTCCTTTTCCGCCGCGGGGGATGCACAAACGTACAGTTTTCCCTTTACGATAAAAAAGACTGTCGGATCACTATCGTCGAGCCGTTTGTTTTTCACTCCATTGGCACAAAAACCGCCATATTGCGGGACATATTTTGAAGGGTTTTTCTTGAAAGTAGCCAGGTCCGCGGCGGAACTAAAATAGTATATCGCTCCTTGATAAGTGGTCTGGTACTTAGAACTTCCTTTGACGGCTTTGTTTTGGGCGAAATAAGCTACCACGTCATAACCCCTCAAAATTATTCCGTTGCTATCCACATTTACCCGGTGGGAGCCTTTCTCTACCCACACCCGCATATATCCCGGACGAGAGTCTTTGAGATCTCCGCCTAAGCGGTCGGACGGGACCGCCCCCACCGCCCCGCTGCAGGCTTGTGCGACTAACAGGCATAAAGCGACAACCGTAAAATTATGCCCCACCGGGAGGCACAACAGGCTCTTCGGGCACAGGTTTTTCCTCATGCTGAAGAGTAGGCTTTTCCTCAGGTTTTGGCAACGGCTCGACCGCAGGTTTGGTCTCTGCGGCAGGTTCTTAACCGGCCCACCAATACGTCATTGTGCGTATTGGAAGGAGAGACAGCTTCCTGGCTCGACGGGGGAGAAAGTCTTTCTCCCAAATGTCATGGCTCTTCTAATGAGGAAGTATCGTCGAGCTGTTCATGGCGAGTGGCAGAATCAGCCAGGCGCGTCTATCCTTTCTTCCGTGTCGTTCACTGATTTGTCCGTTGTATCGTTTAGGGAGCCAGCGAGTTCTTCCTATTTAGTGAGCCTAAATACCATCCGTAATTTGTTGCCGCTGCCGTAGTATCCGCCGGTAACGGTAAATTCGATTTCGGTAGGTGATATTATATTAAGGCTTCCAACTAACATCTTATCAGGCTCGGTTCGAAGGGGGTTCGGGTAGATGAGTGAGAGAGTGTGGTCCTCGTAGCGGTAGTTAGTCGCACCAAGTCCGTTGGGACCACCGAAATCTCTCCCCCAGGCGCCTCCTTGGTAGCGATTGTCTTCGGATAGGTAAATAGATGTGATTCTGGCGTTTGCCCGAGCGTCGGAAACAGTCCAATTGCCGACAATTGTAAACTGATCGCGGGAACGCAACGGTAACGACTTCATGGTAGGAGCTGAATTGACATTAGGTGACGGAGATGGCCAAATCTCGTAACACTTGGTCACAATGGTGATAATTGAAACGACAATGGTGAGAAGCGCTGCTCCGGCGCCGATCCAAGCGAAAGGATGATGATATTGCTTGTCAGTCATCTTGGCGCCCCGACTGGAAATTGATCAGCAAATGTCACGGCGTAAGGCGAAACAGTGTTCGTCTAATCCGTTTGAATCGCAACGCCCTACTGCCGCAAAATGGCATCATGGCGTAACATATCGTTTTCAAGCAAGTTGATACTGGGGGCCAAGCCGCCCAGGCATGAAACTGGGGGTACCAGCTGCGGAAGACGTCCTCCAGATCGCCGTTAAGGACTTTGGTCCGCGTCTGTAACAGCAAGTGTGCGCCCCGCGGCGTCCACTGCATCTGCTGCTTCTTGACGAACCGCTTGCTGACGACCTGATTGATCGTGGATTCCACAAACGCTGTGCTTTCTAACATGCCTCTCTCTCTGTCACGATTTTGCGAGCGCTGGCAGGTGACCGCCTTGTTCCCGAACGACTACTCACCACGCTTGTCGGTGTCTGGTCACTTCGATACCGGCGAAGCTGGCGGAATCCACCCGGTGAAAGTTTGGTTGGGATAGGCAGCGCCGATATTGGGAAATGTGTTTCCGCTTTTTGACGTGAAGACCTTTGCAACCACTCCCTTAACCATCGCGTATTCCCCGACGTGCGCTGCTGCTTCGTTGGCTGGAATGACGGTCGTGGTCTGACCTCGAGCGCTGCCCAGAAATGCGGCGTAGCAAATGACGACGAAAGCAAAGGAACGCAAGAATTTGCTCATCGGGGGGATTAATCCACGTACTTGATGACGAAGAACTCGCCCTCCCGGCGCCTTATCGGAACGGATACGCCAGAGCCAAAGGCTGTAGTGACATTGCCACTGGTTATGGCCGTTGCATTGCCGGTAGAGTACGCGCCGACAAAATCCGTGCGATCGGCTTTGAGCAAGATTCCGTCGCCTCCGTTCTTCTTTGCTTCGGCAGCGAGATCAGCGTCCCTGTGGGCCATGGGAATTGGTCCACCGGGCCGGCTATCGGTGATGTATCCGATAATTTTGAACTTTCGCAGCGGCGTGCCGACCAACCAAATGTCGACCCCGTTAACATTCTTAGAGGCGCCACCTTTGCCTTCGTAAATCCCTGACCCTGAATAGGTGTAGTAGTTCGTCGAGATGCATCCGCACAAGCTGGTCAGGATCGCCAGCGCAAGAAGCGGCCTTTTCATTGGCATGGCGGCTAGCTAGAAAATTTCGATCACTTTGAAAAGCAGTATCTAGAATTTCTAGAATAGCTTGTATTTGCCGCGCCCCTCTCTGTATGGTTTTGGGGCGGTGAATTTCCTAGCGATTCTTCTCGTCGCCCTGCTTTTATCTGTTCCCGCTATCCGGGCCCAGGACATTTCGACTCCGGCCGGAGCCCGTGTTACTCAGTCGTCTGAAAGCCGGCAAGTTTGGGTCAACACAGCGACGGGGGTTTATCAATATCCCGGTACCCGCTGGTACGGCAATACCAAGCAGGGCAAGTTCATGAGCGAGGCAGATGCTCGCTCCCACGGATATAGACCAGCTAGGAACGGGCAGTAGATTCGGTTATTTATCGATCCGTTCGATCCAAACGTCCGCTGTTTCGTTGTCAGCATCAGAGATCATTTTCCCAAAGCCGTAACCAGTAGTAAGAATCACGTCGTCTCCCTCGCTAAAGAGACTCGAACCTCCATACCATCCGACTTTGTAGATAGCCCCACCGGCTCTTACAAAATATGGGTCTTCATCATTGAGCGGGACGCCATGGACTAGCCCGGCTTGCGCCGCGAGGCTCATTAACAGGGTCAGAAATGTTACCAAAACAGGACGCACGTGCTTACTCCACAACTAGCTGGTCCGTTGATACAATTTTTATCTCTGGCTTGCCACGATAGAGCTCGACAATTCCGGTAAGCTTCACTCTTCTCCCTCTCAGGGACCAGAGCGCAGGATCGGCGCTTAACGCAGAATTTTGCGGTATCCAACCAATAAATAGTTCGTTGGGGTAAGCGGCTCCGAAGTCCAGTAACGTGTTACCGTTCCTGCTAGTAAAGACTTAGCTACGACCCCCTCAACCGTCACATGCTGGCCGAGGTGCTGGGCAGCTTCGTTGGCCGGAATGACGGTTGGCGTCTGGGCGATGGTGGGAACCGAGCCACAGGCGCAAATAACAGCGGCTAGCAAAACCGTCCGAGACAGGGCGTTCATGATCGGCAAAACCAGAGCCATTTAGCCACTAGATCGGACAGCAGCGAACCGAGTTTAGAGCAGGCCAAAGGTCAATCGACTTAAAAGTCCCGAATCCGTTGATTCAGCGACAAGCACGAAACTCGGGATTTACGAGAGAACCGCACTTAAAGAGCGGCGCACTTCACGGAGGAACCGAAGGTTGAGTAACTGACATCCCAGCTCTGAAGGCAAGCCGAACTAAGAGCCCATCGCCGATATAAAGCCTGGCGAGGAGGACAAGTCCTATTTCCACTTCGTCACGTCTGCCGCGAGGCGTGCGATGTGGTCTTTGAACGCTTTCTCTGCATCGCCGAACTTTTGCAACTCGCTTGAAAACTCTTTCGCGAAACTCGGATCGTTTTCTCCTCTTTTGTAGGCTCGCTTGTGCATCTCTCTGATACCATTGAGGCGATCTCGGCTTTTTAGAACGCTTTGAAAAGGCTCTTTAAATTCAGGGAAATATAGACTGATCAGCATTTCAACAGTGTCGAACGTAGGTTCTTTGCCTTCGCGATCGTTGTTTATTATGTCGAGAGCTTGGTTGTAATCGATCTTTTCGACCATGACTGCGTGAAAGGTGATCGACTCGGCGCTAAGATATTTCTCCCAGCGACTAAAAGCCAAAAACAGTTCTTCGAGCTTAGTGCGCCGCAAATCGCGTTTCGCCTTTCTCTCGGTAAGCCAATAGTTGACGACTGCAGTTCCGAGTCCACTTGTGACCAGAGTCACCAAGCCAGAAGCCACAACCGTCGGAATGTGCATTCTTATCTTCTAAATCAAACCGGTCGAAATTCCCACATCGACGATCACAAAGCTAAGTAGCTGGCGCTAGCGCAGGAAGTCCCAGTTGACTATACGACCTTGCCAAATGATCTTCGCCGAGATCTACACGAACTGTAATGGCACGAGCTCCTAATCTTTGCGCAATTCTTCGCCAATCCACCGACTAAGGGAGCCCCAACAAGGTTAGCAGGATCGCCAAATCCGGTTCAACGCTTGCTGCGCTCGCTAGTTCCGCTAATCCGATTTTCTCTAGG
>Ga0070698_100008657_pt1 | contig 10965 bp, 5 predicted proteins | sample KBSK1502metaG_FD_65477 | JGI IMG/M metagenome (GOLD analysis project Ga0070698, IMG submission 65477) | Corn, switchgrass and miscanthus rhizosphere microbial communities from Kellogg Biological Station, Michigan, USA - KBS K1-50-2 metaG | ecosystem: Host-associated > Plants > Roots >...
CAGGTCGGCGATGTAGGCGGCCATCTCCGCGTCGCCGTCCCAGTCATCCGCCGGCACCCCGCCCGGCGGCACGCCGACAGTCTCTTCGCGCGCGCCCGGCCTGTCCGGCTCGGCGCTGGCCGCTGCGTCCGCGGTCTCGTCCCGCGCCGGGTCGCCGGGCGGCGGCGGCTGCTCGCCGTCTGACCCGGGACCGGGGAACGAGACTTCAGACACCTTTGGCTCCGTGTTCATTTAGAAGTTTATCTTTAAGTATCTACACGAACACTATATCGTATTCGTAGTCAGATCGCAACCTGGAGAGGCGTCCCTGAGGTGCGTGCTACAGGATGCGGATCGCGACTAGGCAGGCGTCGTCGCCGGTGTCGGAGACCGCACTGGACAGGATGCGGTCGGCCAGGCTGGCCGCGTCCTCAGCGGCCGGGGCGGCGGTCGCGGCCAGCTCGGCGAGCGCGTCGCTGATCGAACCCTCGCGGCGCTCGATCAGGCCGTCGGTGAACAGCAGCAGCGTATCGCCGGTGCGCAGCTGGAGGCTATCCTCGTCGTACTCGGCGGACGGGTCGAGGCCGAGCAGGACGCCGCCGGGCAGCGGCAGTATTTCCGCCCTCCCCGCGCGCGCCAGGATCGGCGGCAGGTGGCCGGCCCGCGCCCACCGCAGCACCCGGGTGTCCGGGTCGTACCGGCCGCAGACCACGGTCCCCGCGATGCCCTCGGTCAGGTGGCAGGCCGAGTAGTTGAGGTGCCTGAGCAGTTCGGCGGGGCCGGCGCCGGTCGCCACCAGCCCGCGCAGCGCGTTGCGCGCGGCGACCATGCCGGTCACCGCGTCGATGCCGTGGCCAGTGATGTCGCCCACCACCAGCAGCAGGTCCTTGCCCGGCAGCAGCAGCGTGTCGTACCAGTCCCCGGACACCAGCCGCCCTGCCTCGGCCGGGCGGTAGCGCACCGCGACGTCCACGCCCGCGGCCGCTGCCGGCGACACGTCCGGCGGCATGATCGCGCGCTGCAGGCGGAGCGCCAGCTGGTGTTCCTCCGCCGCGCGCTGCTCGCTGTCGGCGAGCTGGTCGCGGGTCGCGGCCAGCGCCACCTGGGTCTGGTAGTGCGCGGACACGTCCTGGAAGGCGCCGTGCAGCGCCACCACGTCCTCGCCGGCGAGGACCGGCTCGGCGAAGACGCGGATCTGCCTGACCGCCGTGTCGCCTGGCCGGACGATGCGGACCACCACGACGCCGGGTTCCCCGGCCCGCAGCAGCGCCTGGCGGAACCGCCGGACGGCGGCCCGGTCCGCCGCGATGACGAAGCTGTGCAGGTCGGCGATGGGGATCGGGGCGGCCTGCGCCGGGTCGAGCCCGAACAGGGCGAACGCGGCGCTGGTCCAGCGGACAATCCCGGTCGTGAGGTTCTCGTCCCAGCCGCCGATCCGGCCGAGCCGCTGCGCGTTGCCGAGCAGGTCCGCGAGCCGCTCCGGCTCGCCAAGCTTCCGCCAGGTGCAGATCACCCCGGCGAAGAACGGCGCGACGCGCAGGTCCGCGACCCCGACCGCGTCCGTGCCGCCCGTGAGCGGGGCAGTGCTGTCCCCGGGGACATGCTCGGCGCGGCCGGTCGCGAGCACCCGGCTGGCGCGGGCGAACAGGCCGTCCGGCGCTCCCGACGCGGGGTATGCCTCCAGCAGGGTCAGGCCGGCCAGCTCGGCGGGCCGGCGGCCGGCCGGGTCCACGTAGCCGGGGCTCTCGTGCATCATGGCGAAATCGGCGAGCGTGCCGCTTTCATCGCGCAGCGGCCGCAGGATCAGCACGGAGTCGGCGATCTCGTCAAGCAGCGTGAACACCCCGGGAGACGGGGCGGTCGACCCGACCGTTTCATTCGCCATGCGCACGCCGAGCACGTCCGCGAACCCGGCGACTACGGCGGTCAGCCTCGCCTGCGCGGCGGCGTCGAAGTCGTCGCGCGGCGCCTGCCACCAGACCTCCGCGACGCCGAGCCTGGCGCCCGACCTGTGGCGCAGCGCGAGCACCGCGCGGGCGGCGGCGCGGCCCCACGGCGTGATGGCGGGCAGCCGGGCGGCCTCCGGCGGGGGTCCGGTCAGTCCCCACAGGTCTTTTCCCGTGAACGCCACCCGCTGCTCCGTGCAGTCGAGCTGCGGCGGCAGCCGCCGCCACCGGCTCGACTCGGTGCCGCCGAGGCCGTCCGCGCCGAGCATCTCCAGGGCGCCGTCGGCGTCGAGCAGCCACACCGCGACCGCGGCCACGCCGAACCGCGGCCCGAGGTGCTCGGCGAGGGCGCCGACCAGCTCGGCGCCGTCCCGCGCGCGTTCGGCCGCGACGACGGCCGCGGGATCGTCGGCTAGCCGCGGCTCGTGTTCCGGTCCCGCCAGTTCCTGGCCGGCCGGCGGTTCCAGCCTGAGGACGGCGGCCGCCATCTCCTGCTCGGGCATCCCCGCGGCCGCGGCCATGTCGGTGAGCTGCCTGGCCGCCTCGGTCACGGACCAGCCGTGCCGTTCCATCAGCACGCCCCTGGCCATCGCGACGACGGCTGCCAGGTCCGCCTCGGCGCGCGCCAGCGCGAGCTCGCGCCGCTGACGCTCGACCACCGCGGCAAGGCGCTGCACCTCGTCACCGCTGTTGCCGGCCAACAGCACCGCCTCCCCGCGACCTGGCCGCCGCGAATGCGGAAACCGTACCATCTTTGTCAGAAGTAAACGTTCGGCTGACCTGCACCCGTGCCGAGAGAACCGGATAGATGGGAGACGGCTGCGCCCGTTCGAAATACTTTTGAAAATGAGCGGACGAGAGTATATCGCCATTCTAAACACTGAACAGTCCGGCACGCCGCGGCTACTGTGTAACCGTCACCGGCGCGGATTATCCGCGCCGGCGGAGGGTATTGGGAGCAGCCATATGACAGACGTTGATCACCAGCCGCCGCGGCTCGACAGAGCGGCCCTCGAGCAGCTTCTCGCGGGCCTGACAGCGGTGCGCGGTGGCGACTTCAGCAGGCGGCTCGCACCGACCGGTGACCCGCTCGTCGATGAGATCGCTACCGTCTTCAACGGCATGGCCAACCAGCTTGACCAGTTCACCGCCGAAGTGACCCGGGTGGCACGCGAGGTGGGCACCGAGGGCAAGCTCGGCGGGCAGGCGCACGTGCCCGACGTCTCCGGCACGTGGAAAGACCTGACCGACTCCGTGAACGCGATGGCGGGCAACCTCACCACGCAGGTGCGGAACATCGCGCAGGTGGCCACCGCGGTGGCCAAGGGCGACCTGAGCCAGAAGATCGGCGTGGAGGCCCAGGGCGAGATCCTGGAGCTCAAGACCACGCTGAACACGATGGTCGACCAGCTGTCCGGGTTCGCCGATGAGGTGACGCGGGTGGCGCGCGAGGTGGGCACCCAGGGCAACCTCGGTGGCCAGGCGGTCGTCCGCGGCGTCTCGGGGACCTGGAAGGACCTGACCGACAACGTCAACTCGATGGCGACCAACCTGACTAGCCAGGTGCGGAACATCGCTCAGGTCACGACGGCGGTCGCGCAGGGCGACCTCACAAAGAAGATCGACGTGGACGCGCGCGGGGAGATCCTCGAGCTCAAGACCACGATCAACACGATGGTCGACCAGCTGTCCGCGTTCGCGGCCGAGGTCACCAGGGTGGCGCGCGAGGTCGGCAGGGAGGGCAAGCTCGGCGGGCAGGCCGAGGTCGAGGGCGTGTCCGGCACCTGGAAGCGGCTGACGGAGAACGTCAACGAGCTGGCCGGGAACCTGACCAGGCAGGTCCGCGCGATCGGCGCGGTGACCAGCGCGGTCGCCGCCGGGGACCTGACCAGGACGATCTCGGTCCAGGCCGAGGGCGAGGTCGCCGAGCTCAAGGACAACATCAACGCGATGGTGCGGTCGCTGCGCGAGAGCGTGCAGGCCTCTCGCGACCAGGAATGGCTGAAGTCGAACCTGGCCAGCATCGGCTCGATGATGCAGGGCCACCGGGACCTCGAGGTGGTCGCCGAACTGATCATGGAAGAGCTGGCGCCGCTGCTCGGGGCGCAGCACGGGACGTTCTTCCTGCGCGATGAGTCGGGCGGCGAGACCAGGCTGCGGCTGATCGCGGGCTACGGGCTGCGCGCCGACAAGGACGCCCCGATCCAGTACCGGATCGGCCAGTCGCTGATCGGTCAGGTGGCGAAGACCAAGCGGGCGATCGTGGTCGACGAGATCCCGCCCGGCTACATCAGGATCAGCTCCGGACTCGGCGAGGCGCCGCCGGCGAACCTCGCCGTCATGCCCATCAAGTTCGAGGGCCAGGTCATGGGGGTGGTGGAACTCGCGTCGTTCAGCAAGTTCACGCCGATCCAGATCGGCTTCCTCGAGCAGCTCACCGAGACGCTCGGCGTCAGCGTCAACGCCATCATCGCCAACGCGCGGACGGACGGACTGCTCGAGCAGTCGCAGCGGCTGACCGCGGAGCTGCAGGCGCGGTCGTCCGAGCTGCAGTCGCGGTCGGAGGAGCTCACGCTGTCCAACGCGGACCTGGAGGAGAAGGCCAGGCTGCTCGCCGCCCAGAAGCAGGACATCGAGGCGAAGAACGCGGAGATCTCCCGGGCGCGGGAGGAGATCGAGGAGCGCGCCAGGCAGCTCGGCCTGGCGTCGCAGTACAAGTCGCAGTTCCTCGCCAACATGTCGCACGAGCTGCGGACCCCGCTGAACAGCCTGCTCATCCTGGCGCGGCTGCTCGCGCAGAACCCGGGGCGTAACCTCACGGCCAAGCAGGTTGAGTACGCGAACGTCATCCACTCGGCGGGCTCCGACCTGCTGCAGCTCATCAACGACATCCTCGACCTGTCCAAGGTGGAGGCGGGGCGGCTCGACGTGCACCCCGAGCGGTTCCTGCTGAGCGCGCTGGTGGAGGACCTGCAGGCGACGTTCGGGCCGCTGACCGCGGAGAAAGGGCTGGACTTCGCGATCGCGATCGAGCCGTCGGCTCCCGCCGAGCTGGTGACCGACCGGCAGCGGCTGCGGCAGGTGCTCGGCAACCTGCTGTCGAACGCGGTCAAGTTCACCGAGAACGGGCAGGTGGAGCTTGGGGTGCGGGCCGTTTCCGCGGCGGCGGCGGCCGCCGAGTCGGTGGCGGGCTCCGCGTCGCCGTTGCCATTGTCTGGGGATGGAGACGGGGACGGGGATGGCAGCCTGCTCGCGCTGTCCGTCACGGACACGGGGATCGGCATCGCGCCGGAGAACCTCGCCGCGATCTTCGGCGCCTTCCAGCAGGGCGACGGCACGCTCAGCCGCCGCTACGGCGGGACCGGGCTCGGGCTGTCCATCGCCAGCGAGGTCAGCGCGCTGCTCGGTGGCCGCATCACCGCGGAAAGCGACCTAGGCAGGGGCAGCACGTTCACCCTGTATGTGCCGGCGACGCTGCCGGACATCCCGGCGCAGGACGTGGCTGGCGGCGGGTTCGGCGCGGCGGACGGGGCGCCGGTGGACGGCCCTGATGGCCCGGGCGGCCCGCACGGCGCGGACAGCCCGGCCCGGTACGGGCTCGAAGGCCGGCATGGCCTGGCGAGGCTGGCCGCGCTGGCCGAGTCCGGCGACGCGGCCGGCCGTGGCGGCGTTGGCGGCCTTGGCGACCTTGGCGACTTTGGCGGTTCTGGTGACTCCGCTGAGTCCGGCGGCCCTGCCGGAGCGCGGGTCGGGGGCGCAGCCAGCTGGTACGAGGTGAACGATCTAGGCGCGCTGGACACCCTGGCCGTCGACCTCGCCGAGGCGGACGAGCTGGCCGGGGGTGACGGTCCCGGCCCGCTGGGCGGGAACGACGAGGCACTCGCGGAGGGCCCGTCCGGGAACACGGTGACGACGGTCGCGCAGCGCGTCAAGACCGCCGGCGGCTACATCGCGGCCCTCGCCGCGGCCGCTGCCCCCGGCGGGCTCGGCGCCGCCGGGCCCGGGACGGCGATCAGGAACGTGCTGGTGTTCGAGGGCAGCGGCAGCGGCCTGCTTACGCTGCTCGCGCACAGCGCGATCTCCGATCTCACCGAGACCGACGGGACCATTGGCGTCAGCACGGCCACGAGCCCGGCGCAGGCCATCACCACGCTGACGGCGGAGCCGTTCCGGTGCGTGGTGATCGACCTCGCCCAATCGTCGGCCCTGCAGTTCCTCGAGCAGGTCAGGGAGCACCCGGAGCTACGGGACATCCCCGTGCTCGCGCACAGCGCGGACCGCCCGGCCGACGGCGACGGCCAGGGGCGGCTGGCGGTGCTGCGCTCGAATCACGGCAGGCTCGAGCTGCTGCCGTCCCTTGACCACCTGCGCGAGCGCATCGGGCTGTACCTGTCCGCGACGCGGCCCGGCGAGGTACCCCCGCTGGCCGGCGACGCCCCGGCGGCGAGAAGCGCGCCAGGCACGGGCCGCCAGGAGCTGTATGGCAAGCGCGTGCTGGTGGTCGACGACGACGCGCGCAACGTCTTCGCGCTGAGCAGCACGCTGGAACTGCACGGCATGCAGGTGGCACACGCGTCCGACGGGAGGCAGGGCATCGAGGCGCTGCTCGCCGCGCCGGAGACCGACCTCATCTTGATGGACATCATGATGCCCGGCATGGACGGCTACGCCGCGATGACCGTGATCCGGCAGATGCCGCAGTTCGCGTCGCTGCCGATCATCGCGGTCACTGCCCGGGCGATGCCAAGCGACCGGCAGAAGAGCCTGGCCGCCGGCGCGAGCGACTACGTCACCAAGCCGGTCGACACGGACGAGCTGCTCAATTGCATGGAGCACTGGCTGGCCGGGTCCTGAAGAACCGGCCAGCCGCCCGGCGGCTACCGTTTCCCGTCGCCTGCCTGCCGTCTTGTCTGACGCATATTTAAATCGCGTCACGATATTATTGTTTGACAATGCCCGGTGACGAGCCGTTCGCGTCGCGTGGCTACATCTTTCGCTCCGCGATATAGTGGCGCGTACCTGCCAGGAAGGGTGATGATGCCCCGGCCAACCCGACGCGACTTCGAGCGGCTGCTTGAGTTCCGCGTGGCGCTGCGGCGCTTCCAGCGCTGGAGCGAAGACCAGGCTCAGGCCGAGGGCATCACGCACGTCCAGCATCAGCTGCTGGTGGCGGTCAAGGGGCACCCCGGCGACCTTCCGCCCACCATTGGCGAGCTGGCCGGCTATCTGCTGCTGCGGCCGCACAGCACCGTGGAGCTCGTTGACCGCGCCGCGGCGGCGGGACTGGTCGAACGGGCCCGGGACCCGGACGACGGCCGCGTGGTGCGGGTCCGCCTAACCAAGGCGGGCGACCGGATCTTGCAGGAGCTGACCCCGGCCCACCTCGCCCGGCTGAACGAGCTCGCGATCGTCCTTGACGACCTGGTGACCCAGTACGGCGGGCAGGTCGGCACCCGGATCTAGGACACTCGCGGCCCGGGACAGCGATAACCCGCCGGGCCTCGCGGGCTCCGGCGGGTTATCGAGGTCCTTCGCGGGTTACCGGGTCACCACCGGTACCAGCGGCGTCCTTCACCGGCACGGAAGACGAAGCCGACCAGCCACACGATCAGGACGATCGCCGCGATCCACCACAGGGCGTGCAGGGCGAAGCCAAGTCCCCCCAACAAGATCGCCAGCAGGAGAATCAGCAGGATAAGAGCCATGACGGCGCTCCTCCTTCGTCGATTTTGTCTTCTCCTTGCCTAACCCTCAGGTCCGCGGCTAAACGTGTGGGGCTCGGCACTTAGGGCGAGATCCGCCCGCTTTATGTCCTTTTCGTCCTGGTTTAGCGGTGCGTTTCTCGCCCTATGTGGGTGCGGCACGGCGCCGCGGGCGCCGAACGCGCCCGGCTGACCTGCCGATTGCGCAATCGGCATGCTCTATCGGGGTCGATTGCGCAATCGCAGGACCCGGGATGCGACCGGCGTGCCGTTTCTTGCTGTTATCAGCCCAAGAGAGCTAACAGGCCACCAGTCGCGACGCTGCCTCCGGTTTCTTGCTGTTATCAGATGCCAGTGGCGTGGCCGGCCAGTCGGTTGCACAATCGGCAGCGGGCAAGCGGGCGGCGCGTCCGGGCGAGCCGGGAACGGGCCGCCGGAGGAACGGTGCGCGATGTCCTTCCGGAGCCGGTGGGTGCCGTAGTGTTTAACAGCCGGGCCCTCCGGCCTGGACGAACCGCGGGCCCGCGACCCAGACCGACGTGCGTGAATGGCGGGGAGATGCCGCAGGGCGGATGGCCTAAAGAGCAGCTGGCGGGCCTGGCGGCGCGACGTGACGCGCTGCGCCAGGCCACGCGGGTGCCCGGCGGTGACCACGAGGCGCTGCTCGACGCCGCGCTCACAGAGCTCGACGGCGCGATCGAGGCGCTGCTCGGCGGCTCCCTGACGGACGGCGCGCCCGGCGACGAGGCCACCGACGGGCTGCCGGAAAGCATCCGGGCAGAACGGCGGCTGCTGCATGCCGCGTTCCAGCAGGCCCCGGTCGCATTGTTCCTGCTCGATCGGGACGGGACCATCCGGCGGGCGAACTCAGGGGCCGCCTCGCTGCTTGGCGTGCCGACCGGATACGCGACGGGCAAGCCGCTGACGAACTTCGTGGACCTGGGGTCGCGGGCGGCCGTGCAGACGCAGCTCGCCGCCGTCGCGCGGACCGGCGGGCCGCGGCGCGCCGACTGCCGCATGCTGGCGGCCGAGGGCCAGCTGGACATCACGCTGACCGCCACCGCGATCGACCTGCCCGGCGATCCGCCGGTGCTGGTGATCACCGCGGCGCCCCAGCCGGCCGCTCCGTCACGCTCGCAGCGGCCCAGGGCGGCGGGGAAAGAGGCAGGAAAGGCGAAAACGGCCCGGGACACCGATGCGTCGATCGCGTCGATGACCCAGCGGATGGACATGGTGACCACGGTCACCCGGCTGCTGCTCGACAACAGTACGTTCAGCGAGGCGGTGACCCTGCAGCGGTGCGCCAGGCTGCTCGCCGGGGAGATCGCGGACTGGGTGGTTATCGACATGGAGCGCGCCGGCCAGCTGCGCCGCCAGTTCGCGACGGGGGCGGCGCGGCAAGGAGAAGCCGACCAGCTCGCACGCACCGCGCGCGGCGTCGACCCGGTGCCCGAGTCGGTGCCCTGGCAGGTACACGGGGCCGGCAAGTCCGTGCTGCTCGCGCACGCCGACGACCCCGGCGCGCTCGGCGCGGGGCCGGACGGCACGCCACTGCTCATGATGCTCGGCGCGGCCTCGCTGATCTGCGTCCCGATCTCCGACGGGACGGACGGCTACGGCACCCTGACCCTGGCGAGGCAGGCAGCCTCGCCCCGCTTCACCGTCGCCGACCTGGGCCTCGCCGAGGAACTCGGCCAGCACCTGGCCGTCGCGATCCGGGTCGACCGGATGTTCCGGCACCGCTCGGAGGTGGCCGAGACGCTGCAGGCGAGCCTGCTGCCCGCCCGGCTGCCCACCAACGTGCCTGGCCTGGAGTTCGCGTCGGCCTATATCGGCGCCACGCAGTCGCAGGAGGTCAGCGGGGACTTCTACGACGTGTTCAAGTCGCTGGACGGCTGGGCCATCGCGATCGGCGACGTCTGCGGCAAGGGCCAGGACGCCGCCGCGATGACCGCCGCCGCCCGGCACGCGATCCGCGCGCTCGCGCACGTGAAATCCTCCCCCGTCGACGTCCTCGCCGCCGCGAACGACGTGCTGCTCGCCGGGGACTACGACGAGCGGTTCGTCACGGTCAAGCTCGCCTTCCTGCAGCAGTCGGGCCGCGGCGTGCAGGTGCGGCTGAGCGGCGCGGGCCATCCGGGCCCTGCCGTGGTGCGGGCCGACGGGCGAGTAGAGATCATGGACGGCGGCGGGCTTCCGCTCGGGCTGTTCGGTGACATCCAGCCGAACCACGCCGACCTGGAGCTGTCAGCCGGCGACCTGCTCTTCTTCTACACCGACGGGGTGACAGAGGCGCGCAACGCGGCACAGCAGTTCTTCGAGGATCACCTCGCCGATTCGCTCGCCGCCGACGTGACCCGGACCGCGGCGCAGACCGTGCGCGCCGTCCAGGAACTGGTCACCAGGTTCTCGCGCGGCGAGCTCAGGGACGACGTCACGATCGTCGCGGTGAAGGTGGGGGGCGCCGGCTAGTGAGCCGGTCCGGAGATGCGTGAGCAGTAGCGGCAGATGCGGTCGATGATCTGGTCGGCGGTCTTGGTCCACCTGAAGGGCTGAGCGCTGGCGTTCCAGGTCTTGATCCAGTCCTCCAGCGCGGTGGTGAGCTCATCGAGGGAGCAGAACACGCCGCGGTCCGGGCAGCGGCGCTGCAGTTCGGCGAACCACCGCTCGACCTGGCTGATCCAGGAGGAATAGGCCGGCGTGAAGTGCAGCCGGACGCGGGGGTGAGCCAGCAGCCGTCTCTGGACCGCCGGCGCCTTATGGGCCGGTAGGTTGTCGCCGATCACGTGGATGGCCAGGCCGGCCTCGGTCGGCCGGCCGGTCTCGTCGAGGAAGTCGCGGAAGTCGATCGCCCGGTGCTGGGCCGACAGCTGGCCGGTCACCTTGCCGGCGGCGGTGTTCAGCGCGGCGAACAGGTCGATGGTGCCGTGCCGGACGTAATCGTGGCTGCGCCGCTCGGGTACCCCGGGCATCATCGGCAGCACTGGGGCGGTCCGCTGCAGGGCCTGGATCTGCGGTTTTTCGTCGACCGCGAAGACCGCGGCATGCTCGGGCGGGGCCAGGTACAGGCCCGCGATGCCGCGGATCTTGCCGGTCAGCGGCGGGTCGGGAGAGATCTTGAAATCCTCCGTCCGCCACGGCTGCAGCCCGAATGCCCGCCAGATGCGGTGCACGCTGGCCGGCGAGATCCCCGCCCGGCGGGCCAGCTCCCGCTTGGACCAGTGCGTGGCGCCGTCCGGGACCTCTTCCAGAGCCCGGATCACCACCTCCTCCACCTGGGCATCGGTGATGGTGCGCGGCACCCCCGGACGCGGCTCGTCACTCAGCCCGTCCAGCCG
>Ga0070698_100008658_pt1 | contig 10965 bp, 9 predicted proteins | sample KBSK1502metaG_FD_65477 | JGI IMG/M metagenome (GOLD analysis project Ga0070698, IMG submission 65477) | Corn, switchgrass and miscanthus rhizosphere microbial communities from Kellogg Biological Station, Michigan, USA - KBS K1-50-2 metaG | ecosystem: Host-associated > Plants > Roots >...
GTTGGTGCCATTTCGGATAATTCGGCAAACACCTGGCGTGCCGGGGTCCTGAACATTAGCTTTTATATGCGGGTATTCCTGTTAGGGGGGGTATCGGCACGGAATGTGACGGTAGCGGCACAGTACGTGGGCTGCGGGGGTGTGACCGAGACGCCCCTGGTACGCCCCTGATCGCGGGCAGGTGCGACTTTGGATCATCCGGGCGGGACGGACTTTATCCGTGCGCCGCAGCAGGCGGAGGCTTCCGGGCCCGCGGCGCGGGCGGCCCCGGGCCGGGAGGAACGGGCCGCGGGGCGGCGTTTCCGCTGGTCGCGCGGGCCCGGTCTGGCTGTCCCTGGCTGGTGGCCGCTGCTCGCCGTGGTTGCCGTTCAGGCGGTCCTTTCGCTGCGGCTGGTGCGGGCCGACACGGCGTTCCAGGATGAGGCCGAGTACTTGTGGGCCGGGCACCTGCAGTGGGCGCACTGGCTGCACGGCACGCCGATCCCGCCATTCCCGGTTTACTTCTCCGGGGCGCCGGTCTTTTACCCGCCGATCGGCGCGCTGGCCGATGCCGCCGGGGGCCTGGCCGCGGCCCGGATCTTGTCCCTGGCCTTCATGCTCGGGGCGACCGTGCTGCTGTGGGGCACCGCCGGGCGGCTGTACGGGCGCCGGGCCGCGTTCTTCGCCGCCGCGCTGTTCGCCGTCCTGGGCCCGGCGCTGCACCTGGGGGCGTTCGCCACCTACGACGCCATGTCGGTGTTCCTCGTCGCGCTCGCGGCCTGGTGCGTGGTCCGGGCCGGGGAACGGCAGGACGCGACCGGCTGGATGCTCGCGGCCGGAACCGCGCTGGCACTGGCTAACGCCGCGGCGTATTCCTCGGCCCTGTTCGACCCGGTCGTGATCGCGCTCGCGCTGCTCACCGCGTTCCCCAAGCCCGGCGGCAAGCTCGCGGCCGGGCGCTGCCTGACCCTGGCGACCGTGGTGGCCGCGCTGCTCACCGCGGGATTGCTGATCGGCGGGAGCTCCTACGTCACCGGGGTGCAGCACACAACACTGGCGCGGGTGGCCGGCAGCGACTCCCCGCTCACCGTGCTCGCCCATACCTGGGCCTGGACCGGGCTGGTCACCGTCCTGGCCGCGTGCGGCATCATCATCAGCTGGGCCGGGCGGGCCGGCCGCGCGCAGACATGGCTGCTGGCGGTCCTGGCCAGCGCCGCGCTGCTCGGGCCGCTGGAGCAAGCCCGCCTGCACACCGCAGCCTCGCTGAACAAGCACATCGGCCTGGGCGCCTGGTTCGCCGCCATCGCCGCGGGTTACGCGGCCAGCAAGCTCATCGCAGCCGCGCCCGCCGGCCGGGACCGGACCCTCACCAGCGGGGCCTGCGTGCTCGCGCTCGCCTTCCCGCTCACCCTGGGCGCCACCCAGTCCCGGGCGTTTAACACCGACTGGCCCGACGCGACCAGCTTCATAGCGATATTCGGCCCGCTAGCCGGCCACGGCACCGGGCACCTGCTGGTCGAGGACCCCTCCATCGCGGAGTACTACCTGCCCGCCGGCAGCCAGTGGAAACGATGGTCCAGCACCCGCAACATCGTGCTGCCCTCCGGGGCCAGCACCGGCGGGCCGGCCAGCACCGCCGGCGTCACCGGCCCCGGCAACACCGGCGTCTTCGACGAGTACATCACCGCCGGCTACTTCTCCCTCATCGCGCTGAACTTCGCCGACACCACGCCCCTGGACCACCACCTCGCCGACCAGCTCCACAAAGATCCGCACTACCGCACCATCGCGGTCGTCCCCTACGGCCCGCACGGCACATACATCATCTGGCGATACGAGCCCCGCCCGTGACCACCACCACCCGGCACGACCCGCACGAGCCGCCAGCCAGCGCGCCGCCCGCAACCCGGCGACGACACCACCAGGCCAGCACAATCCTCCCCGCACCCCCCAACGACCACGAGAAATACGCCTATATTGAACGAAACCTGACATACCTGACGACCACGCTCGTCATTGGTGCGGTTTGCCTCATCGTTAGCCAGGCCAGGTTCGAGGCACACAACCCGGTTCCGTGGCCGTTCATGATCTTCACCGGCAGTTACGTCATCTACCAGGTGATCAGCCTGCCGGTGAACTTCACCGGCCGTGGATTCGACCTAGCCGCTCACCAGGCGCGCATCAGGGCCTGGCGTCCGCCCGCGTACCCCAGCGTGGATTTCTACCTGCCGATCTGCGGCGAACCGATCGAGGTACTCCGCAATACCTGGACTGCCGTGTTCGAGCTCGTCGCGGCCTACGAGGGACCGGCCCAGGCCTATGTTCTCGACGACGGGCCGTCTGACGAAGCTCGCTCGGTATCCGAGGCCTTCGGCTTCTGCTATATCCGCCGACCGGATCTGCGCGCCTACAAGAAGAGCGGCAACCTCCGGTACGCCTTCGCGCGCACCGGGGGCGAGTACGTGGTCATCCTGGACGCCGACTTCGCGCCCAGGCGTGACTTTCTCGCCGAGACGCTTCCCTATCTGGACGACCCGGCGATCGCGATCGTCCAGACGCCCCAGTTCTTCCGGGCCAGCGCCGCGCAGACATGGATCGAGAACTCCGCAGGCGCGATCCAGGAGGTCTTCTACCGGTCGATCCAGGTGGCCCGCGACCGGTTCGGCGCAGCCATCTGCGTCGGGACCTCTGCGGTCTACCGGCGCGCCGCGCTGCAGCCACAGGGTGGCCCGACGCTGATCCCCTACGCCGAGGACGTGCACACCGGACTCGACGTGCGCCGGGCCGGCTGGTCCGTGGTCTACGTGCCGATCGTGCTGTCGATCGGGATCTGTCCCGACAAACTCGACGCGTTCGTGCGCCAGCAGTACCGGTGGTGCACAGGGAACGCCGGCGTGGTGTTCTCGCCCCGGCTGTGGAGCGTCCCGATGACGATCCCGGCCCGGCTTACCTACATCTCCGGGTTCTTCTACTACGCCTACACCGGCCTGCTGACGTTCTTCGGGCCCCTCATCCCCATCGTCATGCTGGCCTTTCTGCCCGGCCAGATCAGGCTTCGAAACTTCGTCATCCTTCTCCCGGCCATGCTCACCGGATTCGTCCTGTATCCCTTGTGGCATCGCTGCCGGTATGGCCCGTCGGTCTGGCCGCTGGGGATCGCCCGTGGCTGGGCGCATGTCTTCGCCATCTGGGACAGCGCCCGGGGTAAGACGATGGGCTGGCATCCGTCCCGGACTCCGGGTAGCTCGCTACGGCGCTTCCGGATCTGGGTCACCGCGTGGAGTGGCGGCATGGCGCTGATATGGGCGGCCCTGGCGATCTGGCGGACGGTGACCCTGAGCTCTTCGCAGTTCGCGGTTCTTGTGTTCTTCGCCCTGCTCAACCTGGCCGTGGTCAGCCGCGTCATTTTTCCGGGGAGGAGGACCGCATGAGACCCCGCTTCGCGTTGCTCATCTCCCTCGTACTCGCCACTGTCGCCCTCACCTTCGCTGGCACCCACCTTGTCTTGCCCTTGAGCCCCCCGGCTGTACATGCACCGCTGCCGCCCCGCCCGGCCTCTTACCTCGGCGTCTACGAGACCGGGTCGCCACCTGACTACAGGCCGATCGCGAGCTTCGCGAAGGCGGCAGGAAGCCAGCCGAACCTCGTCGGATATTACAGCGGCTGGGCGCAGCCCTTCGCGCCATCATTCGCGGAGACAATCCGCGGCCATGGTGTCATCCCCTTCGTGCAGATCGATCCGACCTACGCCTCCGTCCCGGCGATCGTCACCGGTGCCTATGACGACGACTACCTGCGCTCCTATGCCGACAGCGTGCGGAATTTCGGCCACGCGGTGGTCATCGGTTTCGGGCACGAGATGAACGCCCGCTGGTACTCATGGGGCTACGGGCACGTCCCGGCGCCGACGTTCGTGGCCGCGTGGCGGCACATCGTGACGCTATTCCGCGCCGAGGGCGCCTATAACGTCACGTGGCTGTGGACAATCAACGCGGACCGTCCTGGCCGCACCGGGCCGGTCGCCTCATGGTGGCCCGGCGCACGGTATGTCACCTGGGTCGGCATCGACGGCTACTACTACCGCCCATCCGACACCTTCAACCGCGTCTTCGGCCGCACCATAAATCAGGTGCGGGTGTTCGCCCCCCACAAGCCGGTGCTCCTGTCCGAGACCGCGGTAGGACCCGCAGCCGGCCAGTTCGCCAAGATCAACAATCTGTTCGCCGGGATGCGCAGCTACAACACGCTCGGGCTGGTGTGGTTCGACAAGAATCAGCACGGCGGGCACGGTGGGCACGGTGGGATGCTTCAGGACTGGCGCATCGAAGACAACCCAGGGGCTAAAGCGGCATTCCAGCTCGGCGTAGCGACGCTGAAGCTGGCGCGTCCCTGACCACGCAGGCAGCAGACTGCCTCCGGCCGCTCAGCTGGATCGGCGACGCCCCGGCCGGGCTGCGGCAGGCCGGGCTGGGCTACTCAGAGGTCGTCCTCCTGGAGGGCGGGCGCGTCCAGGCTAACGCCCGGGTCTGCGCCAGCAGGTGCCTCGCCGTAGCCTCGCGGCTCGGCGGGGCTGATCCAGCGGGTCCGCAGCCAGACGGAACGCAGCCCGCCGCCCGAGGATCCGGGCAGCACCAGCCCGACCACGCCCGCGAGCATCAGGATGACTCCGACATCGTGCACGTGCAGCCCGCGCGGGGTGCCGACGGTGAGGGCAAACCGTAAGACCGCGCCGATCGCGACGAGCAGTATGCCCACCGCGATGCTGACCGCGTGCCGCCGGCCTTGCCCCGGCCGAGATCGCCTGCCCGAGTCGGTGAACCTGTTCATGGGCGTGCCATCCTCTGACCCTGACGTCCTGGCCGGAGGGCCCCCCGCTTACCGAAAACGGAAACTCCGGCCCTGCTGTGCAGCCGCGGCGGCCCTACCGCATCTGTATCTGCTGGGTCCGGAGCAGCGCCTCGACTCTACGCCTCCGGCGCGCGCCGGGCATAGAGGCCAGCCACCGCATTACCTTGATCATGGCGGATTTGACACACTATGACCTCATCACCGCGGCAGTACACGCCCACCGCGGCAGTACACGCCGATCTGCCCCTATGATGCCGGCTGCGCTGGCGCCTGGGGTCATAATCCGGCGGACCCGGCTGCCCGGGCGAGCGACTCCGGGCCCAGGCCGGCCAGGCTCGCGTAGCCGGACAGCCGCATGGTGAGCTCGAAGTCGTTGCGCAGGGCGCGCAGCACGTGCCGGACGCCGGGCTCACCGGCAATGCCGAGCGCGAGCGCGTACGGCCGCCCGATCAGCACTGCCCTGGCGCCGAGGGCCAGCGCCTTGAGCATGTCCGAGCCGCCGCGGATGCCGCTGTCGAACAGCACCGTGAGCCTGCTGCCGACGGCGGCGGCGATGCCAGGCAAGGCGTCGAGCGCCGCGATGGCGCCGTCGACCTGACGGCCGCCATGGTTGGACACGATGATCCCGTCCATCCCCGCGGCGGCGGCGCGCTCGGCGTCGGCCACCGACAGGATGCCCTTGAGCACAATCGGCCCGTCCCAGTGATCCCGCGCGAACGACAGGTCGTCCCAGGTCAGCGATGGGTCACCGAAGATCCGGATGTACTGCAGGATCGCCTCCGCCGGGTCCGCGGAGCCCGGCTCGGCCAACAGCGCCTGGAACGCCGGGTCGGTCAGGTAATTCTGCACTCCGATGCCGCGCAGGAACGGCAGGTAGGCCCGGTCGAGATCGCGCGGGCGCCACGCCAGCATCCGGGTATCCAGCGTAATCACCAGCGCGGTGAAGCCCGCGGCCTTCGCCCGGGCAAGGAAACTTGCCGTCACCGCCCGGTCGTTCGGCCAGTAGAGCTGATACCAGCGCTGGCCGGCCGCGTTGGCCTCGGCAACCTCCTCCATCGGCGTCGACGACGCGGTGCTCAGCACCATCGGCACGCCCTGTGCGGCCGCGGCCCTGGCCACGGCGACCTCGCCGTCCGGGTGCGCGATGCAGAGCACGCCGACCGGCCCGAGCAGGAACGGCGCCGTAAGCTCGGCACCAAGCACCGTGCTCGCATACGACGGGGCTGCCACATTGGTCAGCATCCGCGGCACGATCCGCCAGCGGCTGAACGCGGCCCGGTTCTCTCGCGCGGTATCGCCCGAGCCGGCGCTGCCGGCGATATACCCGAACGCCTCCGGCGTCAGGTGGCCGGCCGCGGCCGCTTCAAGCTTGTTCAGGTCAGTCGGCAGGTCGGGTGTCACGCCGTCCAGCCCGGCCAGGTAGATCTCGTCCTGATATGCCTCCAGCGGCTGATCCACGACCTGCCGCCCGGTCAGCCGAACAGGTCGGGGTCAGTGACGACGATCTGCTCCCACAGCGGCCGGAACTGGAACCATCCGGCCAGATGATGGCCGATCTGCTCGCGTACCATCAGCGCAGTGTCCCGGTCGATGTGCTTCGGCGTCCCGGCCGCCATCGCCAGCAACTGCGCCTGGCACGAGCGTTCCATGGTCACGAACCACCAGGCCGCTTCCCCGACCGACTCACCGACGGTCAGCAGACCATGGTTCTGCAGGATGCACGCCTTGGCGCCGCCTAGCGCGGCGCCGATCCTGCGGCCCTCCTCGACGTCGTAGGCCACGCCGCGGTAGTCGTCGTAGAGCCCGTGGTCCTCGAAGAACGCGCAGGCATCCTGGGTCAGCGGATCCAGCCGGATGCCCAGGCTGGAGAATGCCTTGCCGTGCAGGGAGTGCGCGTGCGCGGCGGCGACGGCGTCCGGCCTGGCCTTGTGCACCTCGGAGTGAATGCAGAAGGCGGCCCGGTTGACTGGCCGGTCGCCCTCGACGACCTCGCCGCCACGGTCGACCAGGATGAGGTCGGAGACCTTGATCTGGCTGAATGCCATGCCAAACGGGTTGACCCAGAACCGGTCCGGGTATTCCGGGTCCCTGGCGGTGATATGCCCGGCAACCCCCTCGGAGAAGCCGAACCGGCCGAACACCCGGAACGCGGCCGCTAGCTCCTGCTTGCGGTGCAGCCGCTCGTCTTCCGCCGACGCGAAGACCGGCTGCCCTGCTGCGCCAAGCTCCCTGCCGGTGATAAGTCCGTCAACCGTGGTCATAGCCAGTTCCTCCGTGCGTCGGGTAATCATGGGCCGGCATCGCCGGTGGCCGGGCTGTCCTGTGCGGCGCATGTCCGTGCGGCCGGAAATCCGGCGTGCTCCTGCATCGTCAAAGGTGCCGGACTGCCATGTCAAGTGATGCCGGGGGGCGCGTTCTACGCCCGGGTGGCATTAGCAAACCCCCCGCGTCCCCAGCATCGCGGAGGGTTATGGTCCTGATCGTAGGTCAGTGCCTGGACTCCGGGGGCGGCCCGCGCCGGGCAGAATAGTGCGGTGAGCCGGGTCAACGATGAGGTCGCCGCGCTGCTGAGCGAGTACGCCGCGCTGCTGCACATCACCGGCGGCGACGCCTTCCGGGCCCGCAACTACGAGAAGGCGGCCCGCGGCGTCGCGGGCTACTCCGGCGACATCGGCCAGCTCGACGCCGCCGGGCTCCGCCAGATACCCGGCGTCGGCACGTCCACCGCCAGCAAGATCGGCGAATACCAGCGCACCGGCACGATCAAGGCCATCGAGGAGCTCCGCGCCCGGATCCCCGCGGGCGTGCTGCAGCTGACCAGGATTCCGGCCCTCGGCCCGAAACGCGCACTCCAGCTCTACCAGGAACTGGGCATCAGCTCCGTCGGCGAACTCGAAGACGCCATCAAGGCAGGCCGGCTGCACGACCTGAGGGGATTCGGCCCGAAGAGCGAGGAAAAGCTGCTGCACGGCATCGAGTTGCTCCAGCGCGACAGCGGGCGGGTGCTGCTCGACATCGCGACGGACACCGCCGCCGCCATCGTCGCGGCGATCAGCGCGGTCCCGGGCTGCCTGCAGTGCACTTGGGCAGGCTCGCTGCGCCGGATGCGCGAGACTACCGGCGACATCGACGTGCTCGCCGCGGCAATGGACAGCGCACCGCTGATGGCAGCGTTCGCCGGGCTGCCCCAGGCTGCCGAGGTGATCGCGGCCGGCCCCGCCAAGACCTCGATCCGCACCGCGGCCGGACTGCAGGTCGACCTGCGCGTGGTGCAGCCCGACTGCTGGGGCGCCGCCTTGCAGTACTTCACCGGCTCCAAGGAGCACAATGTGGCGATCCGGGAGATCGCGGTCAGGAAGAAGCTCAGGCTGTCCGAGTACGGCCTGTTCGACGTCGAGTCCGGCGAGCTGATCGTGTCGCGTACCGAGGAGGAGGTCTACCGGCGGCTTGGCATGGACTGGATACCGCCGCCGCTGCGCGAGGACTCCGGCGAGATCCGGGCCGCGCTCCGCGGCGAGCTTCCCGACCTGGTCACCGAAGGGCAGATCCGCGGCGACCTGCATACGCATACCAGCCTGACCGACGGGGTCGCCTCGCTGGCGGACATGGTGACCGCCGCGGCCGGCCGCGGCTACGAGTACTACGCGGTCACCGATCACGCGCCGAACCTCTTCATGCAGCGGATGACCACCGAGAAGATGCTCGCCCAGCGTGACCAGGTTGGTGACCTGGCGGCCCAGCTGGCGGCCGCGGCAGCAGCCTCGACGGCAAACCGCGGCCAGCCGATGGAGCTGCTGCACGGGACCGAGCTCAACATCGCCCCGGACGGCACGGTGGACTGGCCGCCGGAGTTCCTCGACGGCTTCGACATCTGCGTCGCCTCGGTGCACTCGCACTTCGACCAGCCGAGGCGGGAGATGACCGCCAGGTTCATCCGGGCCTGCGAGAACCCGTACGTGCACGTCATCGGCCACCCGACGGCACGCAAGATCGGCCGCCGCCCGTCCGTGGACGTCGACTTCGCCGAGCTGTTCCTGGCCTGCGCCAGGACCGGCACCGCGCTGGAGGTTAACTCCCACCCGGACCGGCTGGACCTGCCGTCCGGCCATATCAGGGCGGCCCGGGATGCCGGGGTGAAGTTCGCCATCGACAGCGACGCGCACTCCACCGCCGACCTGGCGAACCTGCGGTTCGGTGTCGGCCAGGCGCAGCGCGGCTGGCTGACCTCCGACGACGTGATCAACACCTGGCCGTTGCCGGAGCTGCGGAACTTCCTGCGCAAGGGCCGCTAGAACCAGCCAGGCCGGTGCCGGGCCAGCGCCTGGTCAGCGGTAGTAGCCCTCGACTACGGCGCTCGCCTCGGCTAGCAAGGCTGGGCCTTCCTGGGGCACCGGCGGGAAGCCGCCGGACGTTCTGAGGCCGGAGAGCTGCTCGCTGGAGAGCGCGAACACGACGCGGCCGAGGCCGGACCGCTCGATGGCGCCCGTGCACATGCCGCAGGGCTGGCAGCTCGTGTACATGGTGGTGGCCGCCGCGGTGGCCGGATCGAGCTCGCGGGCCGCCCACCTGGCCAGCTTCAGCTCGGGATGGGCGCTGATGTCGTTGTCGGTCAGGACCGTGTTGTGGTCTTCGGCGAGCACGCCGCCGTCCGGGCCGACCAGCAGCGACCCGAACGGCGCGTCTCCGGCCGCCCGCCCGGCTGCGGCCAGCTCGATTGCCCGGCGGAGAAAGCGCTCGTCTTCGTGTGTCACCGTTCCTCCGGCTCCGAGACCATCAGCAGATCGAAGCCGGGGCCCTCGACCGTCTGCGCCCAGCTGCGCAGCACGCCGGGTCCGGTGCCGGGCCCGGAGTTCGGGACGTTTACTCCTGTCCGCACAAGCTCAAGCTAGCTGCCGGGGCCGCGCCAGAAGACCATGAAGGGCATTTTTAACGGGCCGCCCGACCGCATCACCCAGGCTGAGCGGGCCGGCCACGGCGGAAACCCGGCGAGTTCACCGCCCAGCGGACTGTCTCTCCCCTGGCCCAGCGCTGCACGTTGGCGGCGAACACCTCGCCGGTGCGCCGGAACATGAGCCCGGTGAGCCCGCCGACGTGCGGCGTGGCGAGCACCAGCGGATGCCGGAGCAGGGCAGATTCCGGGTCGGCAGGCTCTCGCGCGTGCACGTCGAGGCCGGCCCCGCCGAGCTGGCCGGACTCCAGCGCGGAAAGCAGCGCGGCCTCGTCGACGAGCCCGCCCCTGGCGACGTTGACGAACAGCGCGCCGGGCTTCATCGCGCTGAAGGTGGCAGTACCGAACATCTCCGCGTTACTCCCGGTGAACATTGCACAGCAGATGACCGCGTCGGCCATGGCGAGCAGCCCGGGTAGCTCGTCCGGGCCGGTCACCTGCTCGACCTCGGCCGGCCCGCCGCGGCCGGGGCGGGCGCGGACGCCGAGCAGCCGGACGCCGAACGGCACTAGCAGGCGCGCCACCGCGGTGCCGATGGCGCCAAGGCCGACGATCACGACCGTCGCGCCCCGCAGCGACTCGCCGGTCGGCCTGGACTCCCAGCGCCCCTCGGCCAGCGCGGCTCTGGCCTCCGGCAGCCGCCGGGTCAGCGCAAGCAGGTGCAGCACCGCGATCTCCGCGACGCTGTCGGCGTTGCCGCCCGCGTCGCCGGGCACCCGGGCGACCAGCACGCCCAGCTCGGTGGCCCGGGCGATGTCGACCTGATCCAGGCCCACCCCGAACTGATGGACCAGGCCGAATGTGCCGGACTCCAGCACTGCCCGGTCGATCCGTGCCCCGAACGGGCAGATCACGTCGACCTGGTCCAGGTGCTTGATGACCTCGTGCCGCGGGCAGGTAAGGATGTCCCAGCCTGGCAGCACGGCCGCCAGGTCGGTCCAGGCCAGTTCCGCGGTGAACCGCTCCCGGCCGAACAGCAGCCTCACGGGAGCGCGGCGAGAAGCTCGCGCACCGGCTTGCGCCTGCCAGTGTAGAACGGGATCTCCACCCGGGTGTGCCGCCGCGCCCGCGCGCCCCGCAGGTGCCGCATCAGGTCGACGATCCGGTGCAGCTCGCCGGCCTCGAAGGCGAGTATCCACTCGTAGTCGTTCAGCGAGAAGCAGGAGACCGTGTTCGCGCGGACGTCCGGG